>Ga0315902_10009768_pt1 | contig 12778 bp, 22 predicted proteins | sample LakEriMetagenome_9_FD_203523 | JGI IMG/M metagenome (GOLD analysis project Ga0315902, IMG submission 203523) | Freshwater fungal communities from buoy surface, Lake Erie, Ohio, United States - Buoy 12 MA117 | ecosystem: Environmental > Aquatic > Freshwater > Lake > Lake biofilm | place: USA... | reverse complement strand
TTACTTCCTAAATAATTATAAATATAAAATTTATTAATTAATGCGATAGCTTTTTCTCTTGGTGTCATATTATTTGTTTTTAATGTAGGAAATATAAATTCTTACTAAATAACCCCAAATGGCTCCTATTAAAAAATATATCATTGGAATCTATTTACAAGGTCATAAAGCCAAGCAAAGGTCCTATCCATTTTAGTCATATTATCAAAGGTCCATTGGACACAAGCACACCGACACTTGTAATTGTCATCACCATAAGCCTCTCTAAGTATCTCAATATCCTCTTTTGTTATAACCTTCATTAGCCTCTCTTTTTTTATAAAGTCATACCATTTACCCATTTCTAAAAAAGGAACTGACTCAAACTTTTCCTGATACATTTTAAGGGTATGATCTAGCTTTTCTAGTTCAGTCTCAGGCTCTTTAATAATCTTAGGCTGTCTAAATCCAGTCTCAGTCTTTTGTAGGTTAAACTTATCCTTATTGTTATTAGCCCACCTAGATAGCCTCCTAGACAAATCCCAAGTCTTTTCCTGCTCAAATCTCATCTTTGTCTTACTAGCATTAGGCTCTGTCCAGTAATCATAAAACTCTTGCTTCATAGACTCAGGGAATGCAAAGGGTTGCAGTTCTCTTTTAAAGTCTGAGGCTCTCATTTCAATACTTTTCATAGTTTCTTTCTTTAAAGTACATACCAAGGGTATTATAGCATCTACCTAGTAGAGCCATTTTGACAAGCCTGATATTGATTGCATCTTCAATCTACTCAATCAAGTGAGTAAAATCACTCAATCCCTAACACAAAGTAGATTTAAGCCTAAAAAACTTTTATTTTAGGCAAAATCAATCGAAGGTCTTTTCCTGGGTGTTTCCAGTATGCTTTTAAGTTACGGTTGTCCTTGTTGCCATTGCCGTGTACCTTCGGGGTAGAAACCCAACAGACTTATAAAGAGCATTTGAGTTGTTGGCTTTGTCAAGGCCATTCGGTCAAAGTGTTTCAAAACACCGAATAAAAAAACCTGCTGAGGATTGGCACTCGCAGCCGCACCCCAACAGGTTAGTATATCTTCTAAAACAAAGCAGATTTCTCTGGCGAGTCTTTGTTGACACAAATATACGAAATTTATTTCAATTTACCAAATTTATTTTTTCCATTATTATTTCCCTAGTCTTATTGACCCTTACATACTCAGTAGATATACCCAATTCCTTACCTAAGTTATTGACTGCCAACCAATACTCCATAAATACACAATCATCGGTGTCTATGTATTCCTGTGCCTTTTTCTTAGAATGGGTTACTGTGCTGTGATCTGTGTAACCAATTAATGGTCCTAAAATACTTACTGGGATAGGGGTGTACTTACTAAGATAATAAGACAAAGCCATTCTAATTGATGCGGTACTAATATGCTTACTTCTGTCATTAGTTTGGATTATTATGGTCTTATTTGGTTTTTCTTTGTGTCTCCTAGATAACTGAATCCTTTTTATTCCGTAATATTCACAGGTTTTATCTACTAACTGATCCGCTAAATTGATTGTGTTCATATTGTTCTATTGCTTTAAAGATTTGATAAACTACTTGTGGTACTATTGCATTTCCGTATGCTCCGTTTGATTGATTGACCCAGTTTTGAAAGGTAATTCTGTCCAATTGTAAGGAAATCCCATCAAGGTCGCTGATAAGCGGGGATTCGCAAATAATTTCCTGTTCTCCTGTTTTCCTGATTTTAAATATATCTCTGTCAAGAACCAGGTAAAACTCGTTCCAATCTTGACACCTGATTTTCTCATCCCATTGTTGTGTAACTTCATTTTTACGCTTTCCCATTGATTTCCTTGCCACTTTGTTTGAGTGGGCAATAAACCAAACCCTGTCTCTTTTTTGCGGTGAATTAACGGAACAAGCTGGAAGTACATACGGCCATACTTCGTACCCTTCAGCTTCCAGGTCAGTTTGCACTTCGTGGAATACCAACCCTTCATTCCAATTAACAAGGCCGAGAACGTTTTCGCCCACAACCCAACTTGGTTTAACTTCTCTAATGACTCTAAGCATTTCTGGCCAGAGGTGACGGTCATCTTCTTTACCAAGTCTTTTTCCTGCCATTGAGTAGGGTTGGCAGGGGAATCCTCCTGTAAGAATGTCAATTTGGTTTGCATACTTTGTAAAATCTGATTTTGTAATATCGGTAAATAATTCAGCATTAGGCCAATAATATTTAAGGACTTTTTGACCAAACTCATTCCATTCACAATGAAACTTGTTTTCCCATCCCATCCAATCAGCCGCTAAATCAAAGCCTCCAATGCCACTAAATAGTGATCCGTGTGTCATTTAATAAACTTTAAACTTATCCCAATTAAAATAACCATTATCAGGTTCTCTAAAGGCATCTCTTAAATCATTAAGTTTATGATAATGACCTTTACTTATATGCCAAGTAGCATAATAACTAATCTTAGTTTGCCTAGATGTTTCTCTAATACTTACTCCTTTATCAAGCAAATTTTTTACCTGGTCAATCTTTTCAGGAGTAATAAGTTTTAGTTTAATCATTGGCTTAATTTGTAGGATGCAAATGTTTTATCGTTAACTGTAATGTTACTAGTCCAAATAATGTGACCCTCTTTTCTAAGATCAGCAATTCTAGCTGCTAATCGTAAACAGCCAAACATATGTAAGGCTTCAAGTGGAGTGATTGGTTTACCTAATTTAAGGTAGTTTAAGATTTGCTGTGACTGGCTCATTGTTTTTGTTTTAAGAGTGTTGAATAGTGTTCAATTATTTCTTCTAATTCGGTCCTAGACCATTTATAAACCTTGTTTTGATTATCTTCTAACCATTTAACCTTATCTTCTCCAATTTTTAATAATAAATGTTTTCTATAACCTATCAAATGAAAGTCATTAAATCCATTATCTCTAATACATTCTGCGTGGCAATTATCAGGATTAAACCTTAATAATGATGATTTCCCAACAGGTACATAGTGTCCAGCATTTATTTGAGATATAGGCAATGTTTTAAAACAGGATATACAAGTGAAATAACCATCTTTTGAATCTCGTTCTCTAATATATTGATTAAATACTTTTTGTGCTTTTTGTACTAATTTGGGTATGCTTATTTCTTTAGATTTCCTTTTTTTTGTAGTTGCCATTTTTTATAGGTTTATCAAATGCTTGTTCGTGATCCCAACCTCTTGAAATTCTATTTCTTATTGCTGGTTGATGTATTACAAGAATATTTAATTTACTAAACAATTCCATTATAGGATATTTTTGATTTTTATAATTTACAAAGAATGTCATTTCTCTATTATTTGCATTTTGTTTATTAGTCACAAATCTGCAATTGCTAGGCTCATAATTACCGTTATTGTCTATTCTATCCAATTGTAAATTATCTTTATATCCATTATTTAAGGCCCATTCTTTAAAGGTAAAAAAATCATTATCCCATTCTTTGCAAATAGATATCCCTCTGTCATAATATCTATTACTCCTTATGTATGTTTTTAAATGAACCCTTTCTTTCATTGCCTTCCAAGTTTTATAAATTCTTGTAGTGCTTTCACCTTTCCATTTTTTTAACACACAACCACAAGATTGAATCCTTAATCTTATTAAATGCGATAAACGAATTGCTTTTTCATTTCCACATTCACATTTACATAAAATTGCCCTTTGTTTTTGTCCACTAGGTTGCTTAAAATGTTCTACTTCTTTAATAACTGTTAACTTGCCAAACTGATCACCCTTTTTAATATCAATCTTCATAATTACATTATTTAATGCAATATACAACATTTATTTGATATTATCAAATTTATTTTTTTACAATCCAAGTTGACAATTTTTTAATTTTAGGCAATGTTTAAGTTTACAAATTTAATTCAGCTTTCTTGTAAGATATGATTGTCCTAATACCATCCAATTGATGTGTAGCTGCTGAGTTGATGCGGTCAAACCAATTAACCAAAAGATTAACATCTTTAGCATTTGTACTGACAAACTTATTTATTAAGGAAGGACTTAGTTTAGTTTCTAAGCCTTCCCCAATAGCTTGTAGTAATCCTGCGTTAATAATTTGATCCTGCATATATTTAGCATCTGCAAGGCATTGCCCAGACTTAGCAATTAAAATAGTTAAAAGTTCTGCCCTATCTATTAAATGCTGTGGATCAGGACCAACCTCAGTTTCTAAGTAAGCCTGCATTTTCTCAGCAGTCTTATGTAGTTCTTCTTTAGAACGGTACATCTTCCTTTGGTTTATAGGTGTCCACAACTACGTTAAGACCTGTGCCATCTTTCTTTTCCATTATGGTCAGTTTAAGTTGCTTGGTGTCTTTGTAGTCAGTTAATAAGTCAGGGTTAGCTTTTAGCCACTCAAATAACTCTTTTGGAGTAATAATAATCTGACCTTTAATAAAAGGAGGTGCTGTTGGTTTAGGACTAAAAATCCTGATACCTTTTGGGAAATTTGCCATAGTTTAATTTTTAATATGTGTTAAAATCTTCAGGGTTGATAATATCAAATAAATTCCATTGGTTCAGTTCGTTTCTGATGTCATCCTCTGTAACCCAATCAGGAGCATCTACAATCTTGACTTGATATTCAAAGTCATACTCATCTGCAATAGTTCCAACTGCATAATAGTATTTAATCTCTGCTCTTACAGGTATATCTTCGCCATCATCGGAGTAGATAAAAAACCTGAGTTTGGATGTGCCTCTTTCTGACCAACTCATTTTAATGATTTTTTAAGGTGTTTAGAAATATCTTTCTGATTAGGGTTAGGAATCTCATTAAGACCTAATTGCCTATCTTCTAATCTGTGCTGGAGTTTCTGATAAGTGTCATAATCTGAACATTCTCTAATAGCTTTAATTGCTCTGTCTATTTCATATTCCTCCAGATTAGATGAGAATACCAATCTTTCTAACATATCTTTTTCTTCCTTAGTTGGCTCATCTTTATCGTGTGTATTAGTAGCATCTGCATCTTTAGTGTCATCGATAGCGAAAAGTCCGTTAAGTGCATATTTACGAGCATAAGAGGATGCGGCTCCTGTGATCTGTGCAGAGTCCATACCTTTTTTAACTTCTTCTTCTCTAGCAAATGCAGAGCAGGTAAATGTTAACTCTCCATTAGAAATGGTTGCTGTGGCTTTTACATAAATCCTTTCCCCTATTTGTACTATCTCATCGGAAAGGGTAAGATAAAAGCCTAGCTTGTTAATGACTGGCTTAACGGCCTCTACAATATCCTCACAAGAGCGATATTTGTAGTTTCCAAATTTGTTGACTTGTCCTTTAGGTGCTTTGACCTGTGCTTGAATTTGTGCTAACATAGTTTAAATCGTTTCGGTTATGTAAGATGTGGTTGAGTTGGGATTTTCTTCGTTTCTCCCTATAAATAAAGGTAAGGGAAACTGCTTTTCAAATTCCTTCTGAGGGATTTTTTCTTCGCCTACAATATAATAACCTTTTCCATCAGGTTCAATTCTAAATCTTGTGTAGGTGCGAATCGTTTTGTTTCTTTCGTACTCTGCTGCTGTCATTCTAAAATAATTGTGGACTGCTGTGATCCATTCGTTGAAATCACGCATTGGGTGTGTTGGGTAAGTTGTTTTCATATATGAATTATAAGGTTAGTAAAAAAGACCCCAATGTAGAAACATCGGGGGTATGCTTGCTTATTAGTCATTGGCCAAATACATAATATCATCCTTAAACTTGTTAGGTTTATAGATGCTATCAAATGATTTTCGTGCCTCAGAAAAACCAAAAGATATTCCTGCGTGGAATAATTTAAGAGCAATACCTGAAGCATCATCTTGGTCAGATGAAATTAATACTGTAAAATGTCTTGAGTCATACCTAGTAATCTTAATAGGTAAGTCTAGGTTTTTGAGCAGGTATTCTGCTCTGTCTGCATCTGCAAGGATTTCAATTTGCATTGTGATTAATTTTAAGGGTTTATTTACAAAATTGGTCTTGAATCAGTCCTACTAAATACATAACTGCAATTAGTGTGATAAGGAGTGTTAATGCTTGTTTCATTGTTAAATCGTTTAGTTTTTAATCGTTGACACCACAAATATAATAACTTATTCACAAATAAAAAAATATTTTTTAATTTATTTTTTATCCCTATCTTTGATTTATGGAAAAGTTAAAACCAGGTCGAAAACCATTGCCTGAGGATCAGAAAAAGGTTTTGGTGAGTGCTTATGTCACAAAAGAGCAAAAGTCATTGATTATCAATCATTATGGCAACCTTTCAAACGCAGTAGTGCAGGAAATTTTGCATAAACTTCAGGCAAATGGACATAGTAATAGCATTAGGAACGGGCAGTAGGTGGCAAGATAATGAGTTAAGATATGCCCTTAGGTCAATAGAACAGCACCTAAAAGGCTATGGAAAGATTGTGCTTATAGGCGAAAAGCCTAAGTGGATTAAGAATGTAGAGCATCACTATTTAGGGGATGTGCCTGGCAGAAAGAATTTTAGCATATTTCAAAAGATAATAACTGGCTCAGAATGGGTCGAGGGTGATGACTTTATATTTTGGAATGATGACCACTTCTTATTAAAAAATTTAGATGTCAAAGACTTTAAGTTTTGGTATGATAGGGATTGTCACTTTTACGCACATAAAGCCACAGGTCTTTATAAGATAGCTATAACCAATACAAATAACTTGCCAGGCAAGAATAACTACTACACCGACATTCACACTCCAATAGTCTATAATAAGCACCGATTTGCCAAACTTTTAAACCTAACCTGGAAGCAAGAATTTGTTATCAAGTCAGCCTACACAAAAAACGAGGATGGACCATTTGAGCCAATGGATGACATAAAAATAAATAGATTCTATTCTGTCAATGAGTGGATAGGTAAGACTTATAATAAATTATTTTTCTCAATAGGATCATACGCAGTTAATGGAGATTTTAAAATATTTATTAATCAGAAATATCCAAACAAATCACAATGGGAAAGATAAAAGACCGATTAAAGTTTTACCTATTTGACACGCCTATTTTCTTAATGGTTTACACCTTTATCACAATCACCTTTTTAATTCTTGACATCTATGCGCATATTTATCCAAAGTCCAAACATTAATAGTCCACACGGTGGAATAAGGGTTATAAATGAATGGGCGAATCAACTTACTGACTTAGGTCATAGAGTTGTGTTATATAATCAGGCTGGTGCTTTGAGATGTAGCCTTCAAGAAATTAAATGCAAGATTGTCAATACTACTAATTTAATAAGTCGCTCAGACTGCTTAATAGTTACAAGTCCACACGGTGCATTTTTATTAGATAAGGATATACAAAAGAAATTTATATTATTACAGATGTTAGAGCATCTGTTTAGACCTACTAATGAGAGGTTTTTTCAAGATTGTCTAAAACTTTACAATTGCAACTATCCTCTTTTTTCTATTTCACAATGGAATATGCGAATCTTAAAAAGTAAGTTTAACGATAAGAGACCTATTCACTACATCGGTAATGGTGTCAATCTTAAAGACTTTCCAATAACAAAAAACCCTAAAGATTATAAGACAATCCTTTTAGAATCACCAGAGCCAACTAATGTCACAAAGGATGCTGAAAAATTAGCTGTGCAAGTTGCAAAGATGCTAAAGGATAGAGGTTATAGAATTATAGGCTATGGAATGTTAAAGCCAAAAGACAATATTTATGATAAATATATTGTGCAACCTAGTTTACAACAAATGAATGACCTTTATGAATTGTCAACCTTAATGATAAAAGCTACAAAGTATGATGCTAGATCAACCGCACCTTTGGAGGCTGGAACGAAAGGAACAGTAACAATTAGGGGAATAATAGAAGGGGATGATGACTTGACTGAGGAAAATTCATACAAAGTAGGTTATTCAGTGGACAAATTGTATGATGCCGCAATGTTTGCTTTACAAAACAAAGAGGAAACGCAGAGAAGGGCAGAGAATATGAAGCAACACATTTTAACTTTTACTCCCCAATATTGGATAAACCAAGTCAACCAAATAATATGTCAAGAGTACTAATTGTCTTAATGGAATACTACGAGCCTGACTTTGCTCAGACTCTTAAATGTGTACAAGATACTGAATTGCCTTTTGAGGTAGTCAGTAGGGATGGTGTGGGAAATATGTCTAGAGCCTACAATTCAATCTTAGCTGATCCGTTATGGAAAGCAGATTATTTATGGTTTGTTTCGAATATTACGTTTACACCTGACACACCTTACAAGTTAGCACAAGAAATGGCAAAAGGAGATTGGGCGGCATTACATCCTACTATGCAAAGTTCAGACCACAGGTTTCAATGGCCGATAATGGGTTTTGATGGGGTAAAAGAAACACCTTTTGTAGAGTGGACTGCACCAATGGTTAATGCAGAGTTATTTGCTGAAAACCCCTTAGATGAGATGCTGGCTTACTATTATATGGACCTAGACTGGTGTCATAGGGTAAAAAACCAAGGTCATAAAGTAGGTGTGCATCACGGAACAAAAGTTGAGCATACTTATCTAAGAAACAGAAAAGAGCATCCAATTAGTCAACTAAGAAAACAACTTAGAAACTATTGGACACCTATCAGTCAAAAGCATATGCTTACGAAATACGGAAAAGATTGGCAAATTAAACTATGGCCTAAATAAACCTAAAAATGCACAATAACTTAAGTCAGTTTATTGTGCACATTTTTGTTATGTTCACGAAACTTGAACATTTACGAAAACGTAAAAACAAATAATATGACAGCAGTAGAATGGTTGGAAGAAGAATTAAAAAAACATAAATTATTAATAACTCCATTTACAAAAGGTGTTAATTCATTATTTGAACAAGCCAAAGCAATGGAGAAAAAGCAGATAATAAATGCACATTTAGAGGGCTGGTCAGATGCTTATGATTATTTACAAGACAATGGAAGTAAACCTGCAAGACAAGCAGAAGAATACTACAACGAAACATATAACAAATGACAACACTAGAACTACACGGTATTTATCACGAATTAGCCTTTTGGCAACAATTTGTAAAGACAGACCGATTCCTTTCGGGTTGGGTTAAGAAAGTAAAGACACCTGAATTAAATCAAGAGGTGGCAGATTTTATCCTAAGTGTTCCACGTGAAACTGTTTTGGATGTAGGATCAGGAGTTTGCTCTTTACTAAATGGTTTAGTAAATGTGACCGCTTGTGACCCATTGGGAGACCTTTATAGGCTTATTTTTGACTACGAAAGGCATAAATTACTCCCACCATTACCTATCCCTGCTGAGCATTTAAATTACTCTAATCAATTTGATATTGTACATATCTCAAATGCTTTAGACCATTGTCAGAGTCCTTATAATGCCCTTATAAAGCTATTAGATGCTGTCAAGACTGGAGGCTATCTAATTGTGCAAGGATTTTGTAATGAGGCAGAACACGAAAACTGGCAGGGATTCCATCAATGGAATTTAGACCTTACCGATTCAGGAATATTAATGATAAAAGGTAAAGAATCACAATTTGCCACAATTTGGGAGCCACATATCTATAAGAAAATAGACATAGGAAATAAGCAATGGTTTTATTGGATAGTTAAAAAATAAGTAATGGTAATATGCTGTGATATTGATGGAGTCCTAACCGATGGTAAAATATGGGTAAACCATCAAGGGGAAATAATTAAATCCTTTAATAATAAGGATATTGGTGCAGTAAAAGAATTGCTGGCTATGGGTTATCAGGTCTATTTTGTAACTGCCTCATCTTGGCCAGGATCAGACCTATATCTTAAAAGGTCAGGTGCAGACTTAATAGTCCTTAGAAACAAAGAGGAAATACCTTTTCATTATGACATAGCCATAGGTGACTCAGGCTGGGATATCCCAATGTTAAATAAAGCAAGATTTGTATTTTGCCCTTCAGATGCCTCTAAAGAGGTTAAACAACTAGATGGAATGCACATCCTAAAATGCAAAGGAGGGCAAGGGGTAATGCTAGAAATGGTACAAATCCTATCTACGTTTGACTTATGTGGATAAGTATATTTTGTTATGTGAAATAAATTTAGTATATTAGGGGGTGAATTTTAAGGTGTAAAAATAGAAACAAGCCTTCAGTCTTTCGGGATTGGAGGCTTTTTTTAAATAATGCCATACAAAAGTAAAAAACAAGCGGCTTTTTTTAATGCTAACAAGAAAAAACTTGAAAAGCAGGGAGTAAACGTAGATGAGTGGAATAAGAAAAGCAAAGGCAAAAAACTACCCAAGAAAGCTAAAAAAAGAAAATAACCATTGTCAAGACCACAAGCCGATATCAATTGGGAACTAGTAGCTGAGTATTTAGAAGCTGGTTGCACAGGTACAGAAATAGCAGCAATGCTAGGTATCTCAGCACCAACACTTTATGATAGATGTCAGACCGATAATGGTATGATGTTTTCAGAGTTTTCCCAAGAAAAAAAACAAAAGGGTGACCTTATTTTGAAGAAAGTTCAATTTGAGGCCGCCATTAAAGATAAAGACCGAACAATGTTAGTCTGGTTAGGCAAACAAAGGTTAGGTCAAAAAGAAAAGGCAGAGCAAGATATCAAGGTTGATGGTGGCATTAACATTGTATTCAAGCCTGTCAATGAAGGAAGTTGAGATTAAATATACTAAAGTCTTTGAGAAAAACCTCTTAGCTTATCAATCCAAATTACACAGGGTTATAGCTAATCAGGGGTCAACAAGATCAGGGAAAACGTACAGTTTAAGTCAACTTTTAGCTCTTTACATACCGCACAAAGAAAAGGTAACGATTTCTGTGGTCAGTCCTTCCCTGCCTCACTTAAAGAGAGGTGCAAGAAGGGATATCTTACAAATCTTAGAGGATGCTGGTATTTATTCAGATGAGGCATTTAATAAGACTGATAATGTTTACCACTACCCCAATGGCTCTTATATAGAGTTCTTTGGTGCTGAAGATTCGGGTAAGGTTCGAGGTCCAGGAAGGGATATTCTGTATATGAATGAAGCTAATTTGAATTCATATAGTATTTATCAGCAATTAGCTTTAAGAACTAAACAGACCATATTTTTAGACTTCAACCCTGTTGATGAGGCAAGTTGGGTTTATGATGTGGCAGACAAAGAGGGCAACCTGTTAATCCACTCTACTTACAGAGACAATCCATTCTTACCAAAAGAGCAGATTGCTGAGATTGAGAGTTTAAAGGATGCAGATGAAAATCTTTGGAAAGTATTCGGACTAGGGGAAAGGGGTAAGAGTCAGGAGATAATCTACACTCATTGGAAAGTAGGACAATTCCCCGATGACACAGAAACTGTTTATGGCTTAGACTTTGGTTACTCTGTACCAACTGCCTTAATTAAGGTAGGGTTTAAAGAGAATCAAACCTTTGCTCACGAAATGTTATACGAAACCAAACTAACAACTAATGACTTAATTGAGAGATTAAAGACATTAGATATAAAAAGGTCAGATGAGATATTTTGTGATGCAGCAGAGCCTAAAACGATTGAGGAGTTAATAAGGGCAGGATTCAATGCAAAGCCAGCTGAGAAGGATGTCTATGCTGGAATCCAAAAGGTTAAAAGCCAACCCTTAACAATAACACCTGAATCAACAAACCTAATAAAAGAGATTAGGTCCTACAAATGGAAAACGGACAAAGATGGTAAAGTCCATTCAGATGAGAGTCCAGTCAAAATGTGGGATCACGGATGCGATGCAATGCGGTATGCGATATTTACGAAACTAAACAAGCCTAAGTTCGAGATAATGGCTTGGTAAACAAATAACTGTGGGTAAATTACAAGATGCGTGGAATGTATTGAGAGGTAAGGCGATGCCACTTATGCCAATAGGCCAGCCTTTTGCCTCTTATACTATGATGGGCGGCACATATGTTGGGATAGCGGACAACCGTAAAAACTACATTACAGATGGCTACCAGGTTAATGACATAATTTACACCGCTGTTTCTTTAATCACTGATAAGGTCAGACTTCCTGAATGGTCAACATACAGAATAGTTGATGAGGCTGCTTTTAAGTCTTATCAGGGCCTTATTAAGAAAAAGGATATTTCCACACAAGATTTCAAGAAAGCTGTTGAATATAGAAAGAAAGCCCTTGAGCCTATCTATGTTGACAGACTTACAGACTTATTAAAGTACCCTAACGACTACGAGACATTTCCTGACTTAGTTGCTAACTCTAGTGGTTGGAAGCTAATTACAGGAGGCCGTACCGTTTGGGCGCAGACTTTAGATATGGGTGCAAATGCTGGTAAGCCTTATCAGTTGCATAATCTACCCTATCAAGAGATTAGTATCATCGCCAGTACCAATACCTTCCCTATTATCGAAGAGGCCTATGTAATGACCAACCTTGCTGATGCTTTCTTCCCTAAATGCCAGGTCCTTCACGATAAGTACCAAAACTATGACTGGGATATCAATGGAGCGCATCTCTACGGAATGAGTCCTTTGAAATCGGCCCTTAGAAGATTGTCGAGGTCTAACTCAGCTATTAAGGCAAGTGCGGCAATGCTAGAAAATCAAGGGGTTAAGGGTGTCCTTTATATGGATGACCCAAGAGTTATGAATGCAGGCATTGACCCATTAGACACAAGAAAGCAGGTTGAAGCTGTTAAGGCTAAACTTGTTGGTAAAGGGGAATGGGTAGGATCAGACAATTGGGGTAAGATTGGGGTGTCAGGTTACAAACTAGGTTG
>Ga0315902_10009766_pt1 | contig 12781 bp, 8 predicted proteins | sample LakEriMetagenome_9_FD_203523 | JGI IMG/M metagenome (GOLD analysis project Ga0315902, IMG submission 203523) | Freshwater fungal communities from buoy surface, Lake Erie, Ohio, United States - Buoy 12 MA117 | ecosystem: Environmental > Aquatic > Freshwater > Lake > Lake biofilm | place: USA... | reverse complement strand
CTGCGCGCCCAGTGGGCGTGGCGCTACCAAACGAGGGGCAACCCTAGGATCGAGATCGCAGATCAAGGCCCGACGAGCCCCAGGGGAAGCGGCGAGACGGTCCGAATGGGCGCCGCAGCCACGATCTTACTGCCCACGATCTCACTTCCGCAGACGTCCCGTCTTGGCTGGCTGCGGTCTGGTCGTCGGGCTTTGGGGGGCGTTTGAATTTCCTATGCGCACCAGGTTCACGCCCTCGCGGTCGACCACGTCCCGCAGGCCGCGCAGCACGCGTTGCAGCGTCTCGGCCGGGCCGGCCAGCACGGGCGCGGGCACGACCGGCGCCGGGGCCGACACGGCCACCGGCTGGATGGGGATGAACTTCGCCGCCATGACCGCATGATGCGCACGGCCGCTGACGGCGGGCTGATCCAGATCAAGCCGTGGCTTCCTGGACTGCCGGGGCGCTCAAGACGGAGCCGGTGGCAGACCGTCGTCGTCCGCGGCCCGGTGGAAATCGCCAGCGCGGGCCATGCCCAGTACCATCGAAACACGCGCACCTCCGAGTGGCGAGTCGTCGATGATCAGGCGGCCGCCGTGCGCCAGCACGATCTGGCGTGCCAGGCTCAAGCCGATGCCGCTGCCACCCGTCTTGGTGGTGTAGAAGGGAACAAGCACCTGCTCGCGCTGGGCCGCCGAGATGCCGTCGCCACTGTCTTCGATGGCCAGAGCAACCCGGCCCTTGCCGCAGGGCTCCGCCCGCACCGTGACCGAGGCCGGGCCCTCGCCCGGGCGCCCGGCCCTGTCGAGTGCCGCCTCCGCGGCGTTGACCGTGATCGCGCCCATGGCCTGCTGCAGCAGCGCCCGGTCGGCCCGCACCGCCAGCGTGGACGGCCGCACCTCGCACTGCCAGTGCACGGCATCGCCCCATTGCGCCCGCCAGGCCAGCAGGTTTTCGGCCAGCCAGGGCGCCAGCGCGATCGTCTCGTCCCGGGGGGCCAGCGGGCGTGCCACCGCGCGGTAGGCCTCCACGAAGCGCAGGAGCGACTGCGCGCGCCTGGCCAGCGCCCCGACCGCGGCGGCGGCCGCCGGCGGGCCGTCGCCGGCCTCGAGTTCGCGCGCAGCCGACTCCGCCAGCGACGTGATGGGCGCAAGCGCATTCATGATCTCGTGCGACAGCACGCGGGCCAGGTCGCGCCAGGCGTTGGCCTGTGCGCGGTCCAGCACGTCCTGCACATCGAGCAGCGCAACGATGCGCGCGCTGCCCTCGGGGGTCACCAACTCTGTCAGTGACAGCGCGTAACGCAACGGCAGCCCGGCGAGACGGACCGTGGCGGCATCGGCGCCCGCCGCCCCGCCCGGACGTGTCGGCACACCGACGAGCGCCTCGAAGTCGGGGCCCAGCGCCGACACCGCCGGCCGCTCGCCGACGCCCAGCAGCGCCAGCAGGCGCCGCGCCGCGTTGTTCAGCGGCTCGCACGTGGCTTGGCCCGACTGCCCGCCGCCACCGACCCGCAGCAGCGGCGCGGGCGAGTGGTCGACCAGCGCCTGCAGCGTGTCGATCTGGGCCCTCAGTCGGCCCTGGCCCTCGAACAACCGCTGGTTGACCACCGCCAGCGCATGGTGGACCCGCTGGTCGGTCAGTTGTGCGGTCGTGGCCCGCTCTCCGGCTGCCCAGGTCTCGATGACGCGCAGCAGCGTGCGCTCGCGTCGGCCGCAGAAGCGAAGGAGTTCGGCCGCCAGGGCTGCGACGCAGAGCAGGCCGACCAGCGTCGTAGCCGGGTGGCCGGCCAACACGGCCCAGCCCACCAGCGCCAGGGCGGCGCACAGCAGCCCCAACCGCAGCAGCAGCGGCAAGATTCGCAGTGCGCCGGAACGCAGCCGTCGCCCGGCCGTGGGCGCAGCGTCAGAGGCCATGCTTTTCCATCCGCCGGTACAGCGCGCCGCGCGACAGGCCCAGTTCGCGGGCCGCCAGTGCGATGTTGAACTGATGGCGGCGCAGCGCCTGCTCGATGAGCTGGCGCTCCGCCTGCTGCAGGTTCATGCTGCCTGCCGCCGCCGCCGGGGGCGCCGTGGTCTCGGCCGACGCGGCGGGCGGGCTCGGCACCGCCGCGGCGCCGAGCGCGAAATCGTCGGTGCCATAAGCCTCGCCGGTGTTCAGCACCACGGCGCGCTCGGCCGCGTGACGCAGCGCGCGCACGTTGCCCGGCCAGGCCCCGGCCCGCAGCGCGGCAGCCACGGCGTCGGGCAGCGGCTTGGGCGGCCGGTCGTACTTGCGCTCGTAGGCCCGCAGGTAGTGCTGCGCGAGCGCCACGATGTCGTCGCGGCGCTCGCGCAGCGGCGGCAGTTCGATCTCGATCGTGTTCAGGCGGTACAGAAGGTCGCGCCGGAACGAGGACTCATCCAGCAACCGCTCGCGCGGCTGATTGGTGGCGGCGATCACGCGCACGTCGATCGGAGTGGCCGCATTGCCGCCGACCGGCACCACGCAGCGCTGCTCGAGAACCGTCAACAGCTTCGGCTGCAGTGACAGCGGCAGATTGGCGATCTCGTCCAGGAACACCGTGCCGCCCTCGGCCGCCTGCAGGCGGCCGATGCGGTCGCTGCGCGCGTCGGTGAAGGCGCCGCGCTTGTGCCCGAAGAGCTCGCTGTCGATCAGGTTGGCCGACAGCGCGCCGACGTCAATCGAGACGAATGGTCGTGCCGCGCGCCGCGACAGGCGGTGCAGTTCGCGCGCGGCCAGCTCTTTGCCGGTGCCGTTCTCTCCGAGCAGAAGCACGTTCGCGTCAGTCGGCGCCGCCCGCGCCAGCAACTCGCGCAGCCGCTGCATCGGCGCCGATTCGCCCAGCAAGTCACTGCCGGCCCGCTCAGGTGCCCCCGTCAGGACCGACAGCCGCGCAGACTCGGCGGCGGCCCGGCGGTGGCTTGCGCGCAGGCGCAGCGCCGAGCGCAGGGTGGCCAGCAGGCGCTGCTCGGTCCACGGCTTCGTGACGAAGTCCACGGCGCCGCGCCGCATGGCCTCCACCGCGCGCTCCACGTCCCCGTAAGCGCTGGCGACGACCACCGGCAACGACGGGTCGGCCTGCAACAGCTCGCTCAGGCAGGCGAAGCCCTCAGCCCCGTCGGTGGCCCCGCGCGAGAAGTTCAGATCCAGCACGACCACGTCCGCCGGGTGCTCGGCCAGCAGTGCCTGAAGCTCGCGAGGGTGGTTCGCAGTCCAGACCCGGGCCTGTAGCGGGGCGAGCGCCATCCGGGCCGCGAACAGCACATCGGGGTCGTCATCGACCCAGACGACGACGGGACCGGCTTCGGTGCTGGCGTTCGGCATGGTGTCCATTATCGGACGCCCGGTGGCCGTTGGCGGACAGGGGCGCTTCCCGGTGCGTGCCGCCGGATGGATGCAAGTCCTTGATTTAATGAAATTTATTGAGCTGGCACGCGGCATGCTCAAGAAGGCGTGCCATGAAGGATCAGGATCAATTCTCGTCCGCTGCCCGCCCAGCCCCGGCGCCCGCAGGGCCCGCCGGCGCGCACATGGACCGCGTCGTGCCGCGGCCGCGCTGGCTGCGCTGGCGCTGGCCGGCGGCTGGCGTGCTGCTGGTCGCCGGACTGGCGCTCATCGCGGGCCATGCCCCGGCGCCGGGCAGCACGCAGACCGTCGTGGCCGATCGGCTGACCGTGGCTGCCGTGGCGCGCGGCGAGTTCATCGACGACCTGCCGGTGCGGGCCACGGTGCAGCCGCTGAACAGCGTCTACCTCGATGCCGTGGAGGGCGGCCGCGTCGAACGCGTGCTGGTCGAGGACGGCGCCATCGTCACTGCCGGGACAGTGCTTGCCGAGCTCGCCAACGCGTCGCTGCAGCTCGACGTGCTGTCGCGGGAAACGCAGGTTGCCGAGCAGATGAGCGCGTTGCGCTCGCAGGAGCTGAATCTGGAGCGCAGCCGGCTGGATGCGAGGCTGCGGGTCGCCGAGCTCGACCTGCGGCACAAGCAGCTGGGCGACACGGTCGAGCAGCAGCGTGCGCTGGCCGACCGCGGCTTCATCAGCCCCGCCACGCTGCAGCGCAGCGAGGCGGAGTTCTCCAGCGTGGGCCGCACGCTGGAACTGGCGCGCGAGAACGAGCGGCTGACGGACACGCTGCAGGCCGCACAGCTGGCGCAGCTGCGCGCCAGCGCCAAGCAGCTGGAGAGCCACCTGGAGCTGGCGCGCAGCCACCTGCGCTCGCTGCAGGTGCGCGCGCCGATGAACGGGCAGCTCACGGCCTTCGCGCTGGAGGTCGGCCAAAGCGTCGCCCGAGGCGCGCGCATCGGCCAGGTCGACTCGCCGGCCGAATTCAAGCTCATCGGGGCCATCGACCAGTTCTACCTGCCAAGGCTTCGCGCCGGCCTGGAAGGCTATGTCGAGGCCGCCGGCCGCCGCTGGCCGCTGCGGGTGACCAAGGTCTACCCGCAGGTGCAGAACGGCGAGTTCCGCGCCGACCTCGTGTTCGGCGCTGGCGCGCCGCCCAGCCTGGCCCGGGGCCAGAACGTCAACGCCCGGGTGAGTCTGGGCGCAAGCACCAGTGCCCTGCTGCTGCCGGCGGGACCGTTCCTGCAGGACAACGGCGGCACCTTCGTGTTCGTGCTCGACGCCGCCGGCACCACCGCCGAGCGGCGCAGCGTGCGCCTGGGCCGCCGCAACGCGCAGCACGTGGAAGTTCTCGAAGGGCTGGCCGCCGACGACAGGATCGTGACCTCGTCCTACGCCACCTATACGGAGCGCCGCGTGCTGCGCATCGTGTCGGGCGGCGGCTGAGCATGCCACGGCCGATTCCATTCGATCCTTCTCAACACCCCCTTGGAGATCCTGCCGATGAAACCCAATCGTGTGCTCACCCGTGCGGCGCTGTTCGCCGTCATCCTGGGCTCGTGCGGCCACGCCGCTGCGCAGTCGCAATTCGAGACGGTGGAAGACGCCGTGCGCTATCGCCAGGCCGCCTTCACGTAGAAGTGAACCACGGACGGCCGGCAGCCCGTGGGCGACGAAGTCGTTCCCCTGCCCGCCCTGCCTGGACCCCGTCAACTGGCCCGCTGCGGCCGCCACGGAGAGATCCCCATGCTGCAACTGACCGGACTGACCAAGACCTACCGCACTGAAGACGTCGAGACGACCGCACTGGACGCCGTCGACCTGAGCATTGCCGCCGGCGAGTTCGTCGCCGTGATGGGGCCGTCGGGCTGCGGCAAGTCGACGCTGCTGAACCTCGTCGGCATGCTGGACACCCCCACCCGCGGCCAGTACGTGTTCGAGGGTACCGACATCAGCGGCTACTCCGAGCGCCAGCTCGCCGAGCTGCGCAAGCGCAGGCTCGGCTTCATCTTCCAGAGCTTCAACCTGATCGACGACCTGACGGTGCGCGAGAACATCGAGCTGGCACTGCTGTACCAGCGCGTCGACGGCCGCGAGCGCACGGCGCGGGTCGACGAGATCATGGACCGCGTGGGTATCGCCCATCGCGCGCGCCATCGTCCGCCGCAGTTGTCGGGCGGCCAGCAGCAGCGCGTGGCGGTGGCGCGGGCGCTGGTGGGCCGGCCGGCGCTGATCCTGGCCGACGAACCCACCGGCAACCTGGACAGCGCGCACGGCACCGACGTGATGCAGATGCTGCGCGGCCTCAATGAGGAGGGCACCACCATCCTGATGGTCACCCACTCGCTGGAACACGCCGATTACGCGCGCCGCATCGTCAACATGCTCGACGGCCGTATCCTGACCGAGCGCCGCGCGCTGGCCGTACCGCAGGCGGTGGCGGCATGAACGCCACTGCGCGCTTGTGGCTCAGCCATCTGGCGGTGGCCCTGCGCGCGCTGCGCCGCGATGCCGTCGGCAGCGCGATCAACATCGTCGGCCTGGCGCTGGGGTGCACGACCTGCCTGCTGGTACTGCTGTACGCGCGCTACGAGCTGTCCTACGACCGCTTCTGGCCCGGTGCCGAACAGATCGTCAAGCTGACCCTGACGACCAGCGTGCCGGGCCAGCCCCCAAAGCTCGCCCTGGCGCCGGGGGTGGCGATGCCGTTCATCCTGCAGGACCTGCCCCAGGTCGAGGCCGGTGCGCGCATGATTCCGCGCACGCTGCGCGTGCTGTACCGCAACGCCCAGGGCGAGCGCCGCGAGAACCCGCAGAGCTGGTTCGTCGACCCGGACTTCCTGCGCATCTTCCCGCTCGAGTTCATCGCCGGCCAGCCGGAAACTGCGCTGGTCGACCGGCACTCGATGGTGCTCGTCGAGTCCACCGCCAAGGCGTGGTTCGGCACCACCGACGTCATCGGCCGCGAGGTCGAGGTCGAGCTGCCCGGCGGCGGCACGTGGGTGTCGCGGGTCAGCGGCGTGGTGCGCGAGCCGCCGCCCAACAGCCACCTGCACCTGCAGAAGGTGCTGATGCACTACAGCGACCAGGTCTTCGACCGCCAGCGCTTCACCTTCGAGTCCTGGCGCGCGACGTGGACGCGGAGCTTCCTGAAGCTCAAGCCCGGCGCCTCGGTCGACGACCTAAACCGCGACCTGCGCGCACTGGTCGAGCGGCGCGTGCCGCCCACCACGATGCTGGGCGACGTGCCCCTGCGCCAGGTCATCACGCTCGGCGCGGCGCCGCTGGTCGGCCTGCACCTGGACACCGACCTGGCCGACAGCCTGATGCGCGCCGGCGGCAGCGGCGAGCAACTGGCGATCCTGGTCGCGGTGGCGCTGGCGGTGCTGCTGGTGGCAGCCGTCAACTTCCTCAACCTGTCGCTGGCGCAGGCCACCCTGCGCCAGCGCGAGGTGGCCTTGCGCAAGGTGATCGGCGCCAGCAACGCCGAGGTGGTGCTGCAGTTCCTGCTGCAGTCGCTGCTGGCCGCCGGCCTGGGCGTGCTCGGCGCGCTGGCGCTGGCCGAACTGCTGCTGCCGCCGTTTGGCGAGTTTCTCGCCCGCCCGGTACCGGCCGCAGGCCTGTGGACGGCTCTTGCCGCCGCGCTGCTGGCGGTGCTGCTGGGCCTGGGCGCCGGCGCCCTGCCGGCGCTGCGGATGGCCGCCGTGCGGCCGGGCGAGGCGCTGCACGCCAACCGCTCGACCGCCGCCGCCGGCGGCACGCGGCTGCGCACGACGCTGGTGGTGGCGCAGTTCGCGCTGGCCATCGGCATGCTGATCGCGCTGCTGGTGTCGCAGCAGCAGTACCGGCACCTGCAGGCCGCCGAGCGCCATATCGACACCGAGCACGTGGCCACCTTGTGGGGATTGCGCTGGGCCGAGGTGCGCGAGGGACTACCGGCGTTCCTGCAGGAGGTCCGCAGCCTGCCCAACGTGCAGGCGGTGTCGACGTCGGCGTCCGTGCCGACCGAGTTCGACCTCCCCGACGTCCCGGCGCGTCTGAGCGGCCGGCCCGACACCGAGGCTGCCCTGCTGGGCGTGCTGTCGATCGACGACACTTTCTTCGACCTGTACCGCGTTCCCCTGCTGGCCGGCCGCCAGCTCGGCCTGGAGCACGAACTGGACTCGGCGCATGGCCTCACCGCCGAGCAGCTTGCAGCGCGCGGCATGAACGTGGTCATCGACGAGGTCGCAGCCCGCACCCTGGGGCTGGCGCAGCCTGCGGACGCAGTCGGCCAGGCGCTGGCGCTGACGTTCGGCACGCCACCCCGGCAGGTGCCCACCACGGTCGTCGGCGTGGTGCGCTCGGCGCGCTACGGCGGCCTGACCGCCACCGAAGGTCCCAAGTACTTCTGGCAGGACCGCACCCGTCACTTCTTCTTTTCTATTCGCGCCAAGCCGGGCACGCTGCGCGAGGTGATCCCGCAGGTGGAGGCGATCTGGACCCGCATGTTCCCGCGCGTGGTCTTCGAGCCGACCATCCTGTCCGAGCGGATGAGCCAGGACGCTGCCAAGCACCAGCGGCCGACCCAGGCCTTCGCGGTGGCCGCGCTCATCGCCATCGCGCTGTCGGCGGTGGGCATGTACGCGCTGGCCGCCTTCGCCGCGCAGCGCCAGGCGCGCGAGATCGCGCTGCGCCGCCTGATGGGCGCCAGCGTCGCGCAGGTGGCCGGCCTGCTGCTGTGGCGGCTGACCCGGCCGCTGCTGGCAGCCGCCCTGATCGCCTGCCCGCTGGCGTGGTGGGCGTTGTCGCACTGGCTGGCCGAGTACCCGTCGCGCACCGAGCTGACGCCGGCGCCGTTCGTCCTGGCGCTGGTCGCCGCCATCGCGCTGACCTGGGCAGTCACTGCCAGCCGCCTGTTCGTCGCGGCACGGCGCCGCCCGATCGAGGAGCTCGGACATGAATGAACCACCGCGCGCGCTGGCGCTCATGAGGATCCACCCACCCAAGGAGCTGCAATGACCGGAAGACCCGAGTCGCCCAAGACCCTCGCCCGCGTGCGGACGCCCATTGCGGGAGCTTCCCTTCGCGGCATCGCTGCAACCGGCAGACGGCGGATCGCACCCCTGACGGTCGCGGTGCTGCTGGCCGCCTGCGCCAGCCTCGATCCACCGGCGCGCGTGCCCGCAACCTACCAGCCGGTGGCCGGGCTGGGCGAGTCGCGCTTCGCAGTCACGGCTGGCGATGCACAGGCGCGCGCGCTGTTCGGCCACGGCCTGCAACTGCTCTACGCCTTCGAGCATGCACAGGCCGCCCGCGTGTTCCGCGCCGCACTGGCGCGCGATCCGACCTGCGCGATGTGCGCCTGGGGCGTGGCGCTGGCGCAAGCGCCGAACATCAACAACGACAACCGCGGGCCTGTCGGCGACATCCGCCGCCATATCGCACGGGCGCAGGCGGCCGTGGCCGGCGTCACGCCGCTGGAACGTGCGCTTATCGACGCCATGGCGGTGCGATACGGCCGCGCCGACGAGCGCGAGCAGCGCGCCTGGGAAGCGCGCGGCGTCGCCATGTGCGCCGGGCGGCCCACGGAGCGCAGCGTCGACGCGCAGGAGCTGGCCTATGCCGCGGCGATGGCCGATGTGGTGCAGCGCTTCGGCGACGACCCCGACGTCGTGACGCTGTACGCCGACGCCGTGATGACCACCAGCCCTTGGGACTGGTGGGACCGCAAGACCGGCGCACCCACGGGCGCGATGGCCGATGTCGTGGCCCGGCTGCGCACCGCCACCGAGCGGCATCCGCAGCACACCGGCGCGATGCACCTGCTGATCCACGCCGCCGAGCAGTCGCCCGCGCCCGGCCAGGCCGAGGCTGCGGCCGACCGGCTGGCCCGCATCGCCCCTGGCGCGCCGCACTTGGTGCACATGCCCAGCCACATCTACCAGCATCTCGGCCGCTTCGCCGATGCGACACGGGTCAACCAGGAAGCACTGGAGGTGCAGAAGCGCTACGACGCCGCGCTCGCCGCGCAGGGCGTGAGCCAGCGCGCTGGCGGCTGGGACTACCACCACCAGCACTTTGTCTGGTTTTCCGCACTCAAGGAAGGCCGCTTCGAGCTTGCGCTGGCCACCGCGCGCGCGTTCGAGCAGCGCTTCTCCACCATCCCCGGCGGGCACGGCGAGTACGCGCTGATGCTCGCGCCGTTGACCGCTCTGCGTGCGCAGCAGTGGGATGAAGTCCTGGCACAGCCAGCGCCGCCGCCGGGCCTGGGCGTGGCCGAGGCATTCCGGCATGCCGCGCGCGCGATCGCCCTCGCCCGCACCGGCCGCCCCGCATCGGCGCAGAAGGAACTGGCGGAGTTCGACAGCCTGATGGACCTCGGCACCGTGCGGCGCGCGCGCCTGGGCCGTGAACCGGCGCCTGAACTCCTGCGGGTGGCCGGGGCCTGGGCGCGCGGCGAGATCGCACGGGCCGAGGGACGGCACGAGGCGGCGATCGCCGCACTGCGCCAGGCCGCCGATTGGGACGACGAGGCGGGCGGCGAGCCGCCGCGACTGGCCGCCAGCGGCCGGCTGGCGCTGGTGGGTGCGCTTCTGGCGGCCGGCCGGCACGAGGAAGCGGCGAAAGAGACTGCTGCAACGGTCAAGCACTACGGGCCGAACGCGTGGACGCAGATGGCGGAGCTGCGGCTTGCCCAGGCACGCGGCGATTCGGCACAGGCGGCAGCGGCGTCCGAGCGGCTGCGGGTGATGTGGCAGGCGGCCGACCGCGCCGATCTGCCGGCGCTGTAGCCGCGGCGGCGCCGGCATGCAGCTCGATCGTGATCCGCAGCGCCGGGCACGTCGCTCGGAAGCGCAGCGCAGTGCCAGCCGGTCGACGGGTTGCGCCATACGCGACCGGCGTTGCCAATCCACGTCTTTCAACGCGTTGCGGATCGGCGGCCCGGCTGCGCATGGCAGCAGCAATGCGGCCTGCGCGTCCACTGGGCCGCGCACGCTGATCCGGCAATCCGTCGACCGCAGGAAGAACCGATGAACGCCACCACACGTCTATGGCTCAGCCACGCGGCGGTCGCGCTGCGCGCACTGCGCCGCGACGCCGTCGGCAGCGCCATCAACATCGTCGGCCTGGCTCTGGGTTGCGCCACCTGCCTGCTGGTGTTGATGTTTGCGCGCTACGAGATGTCGTACGACCGCTTCTGGCCCGATGCCGAGCGCATCGTCAAGCTGACAACCACCACCAACAGCACGGGCCAGCCGCCGGATGTCAGCCCGGCTGCACCCGGCGTGGCCCTGCCCTTCATCCTGCAGGACCTGCCGCAGGTCGAGGCCAGTGCGCGCATGATCCCGCGCACGCTGCGTGTGCTGTACCGCAATGACCAGGGAGAGCGGCGCGAGAACCCGCAGAGCTGGTTCGTCGACGCCGACTTCCTGCGCATCTTCCCGCTTGAGTTCATCGCCGGGCGGGCGGAGACCGCCCTGGTGGACCGGCACTCGATGGTGCTGGTCGAGTCCACCGCCAAGGCCTGGTTTGGCAGCACCGATGTGATCGGCCGCGAGGTCGAGGTGGACCTGCCTTGCTGCGGCAAGTGGGTGTCTCGCGTCAGCGGCGTGGTGCGTGAGCCGCCGCCCAACAGTCACCTGGGTTTGCAGCGCGTGCTGATGCTCTACAGCGACCAGACGTTTGCCGCGCATCGTGCCACGTTCGAGTCATGGCGGGCCACTTGGTCGCGGACCTTTCTCAAGCTCAAGCCGGGTGCGTCGGTCGACGCCTTGAACCGTGACCTGCGCACGCTGGTCGAGCGGCGCGTTCCGCCCAGCGCGATGCTGGGCGAGGTGCCGCTGCGCAACGTGATGGCCCTGGGCGCGGCCCCACTTGTGGGCCTGCACCTGGACGCCAGTCTGGCCGACGGCCTGATGCGTCCGTCCGGCAGCGGCGAGCAACTGGCGATTCTGCTGTCCGTCGCCGCGGCGGTGCTGCTGATCGCAGCTGTCAACTTCCTCAACCTGTCGCTGGCGCAGGCCAGCCTGCGCCAGCACGAGGTGGCGTTGCGCAAGGTGATCGGTGCCAGCCGCGCCGAGGTGGTGCTGCAGTTCCTGCTGCAGTCGCTGCTGGCCGCCGGCCTGGGCGTGCTGGGCGCGCTGGCGCTGGCCGAGCTGCTGCTGCCGCCCTTCGGCGAGTTCCTGGACCGCCCGGTGCCGGCCGCGGGGCTGTGGACCGCTGCCGCTGCCGGACTGCTGGTGGCGCTGCTGGGCCTGGGGGCCGGCGCCCTGCCGGCACTGCGGATGGCCGCCGTGCGGCCTGGCGAAGCGCTGCACGCCAACCGCTCGACCACCACCGCCGGCGGCACGCGGCTGCGCACGGCACTCGTGGTGGCGCAGTTCGCGCTGGCTATCGGCATGCTGATCGCGCTGCTGGTGGCTCAGCAGCAGTACCGGCACCTGCAAGCGGCCGAGCGCCACATCGACACCGATCATGTGGTCACCTTATGGGGACTGCGATGGCCCGAGGTGCGCGATGGCGCTCAGGCGTTCATGCGGGAGGTCCGGGTGCTGCCCGGCGTTCTGGCCGTGTCTTCGTCGGAGCGGATACCGACCGTGTTCAACCCGGACCCGGTCTCGGCTCGCCTTGCCGACCGCCCGGATGCCGCGACCACGGTCATCGACATGGCGTCGATCGACGACACCTTCTTCGACCTGTACCGCGTGCCGCTGCTGGCGGGCCGCCGTCTCGGACAGGAACACGAGCTGGACGCGGGGCATGGCCTCACATTCGAGCAGACGGCTCGACGTGGCATCAACGTGGTGATCGACGCTGCTGCCGCCCGCAACCTCGGGCTGGCACAGCCGGCCGATGCGCTGGGCAGGACCCTGCTCGTGGCGCTCGGCGAGCCCCCGAGCACGGTGCCCGCGACCATCGTCGGTGTGGTGGCGGCCGCTCGCTACGGTGGCCTCACCACCGCGGAAGGAGCAAAGCTCTTCCACCAGAACCGCCGCGAGCACCTCTGGTTCTCGATTCGCGCCAGACCCGACAAACTGCGCGAGGTGATCCCGCAGGTGCAGGCGATCTGGGCCGGCATGTTCCCGCGCGTGGCGTTCGATCCGCTGATCCTGTCTGAGCGGCTGGCCAGCGACGCTGCCAAGCACCAGCGGCCGACCCAGGCCTTCGCGGTGGCCGCGCTCATCGCCATCGCGCTGTCGGCGGTGGGCATGTACGCGCTGGCCGCCTTCGCCGTGCAGCGCCAGGCGCGCGAGATCGCGCTGCGCCGCCTGATGGGCGCCAGCGTCGCGCAGGTGACCGCCCTGCTGCTGTGGCGGCTGACCCGGCCGCTGCTGGCGGCCGCCTTGATCGCCTGCCCGCTGGCGTGGTGGGCGTTGTCGCAATGGCTGGCCGAGTACCCGTCGCGCACCGACCTGACGGTGGCGCCGTTCATTCTGGCGCTGGTGGCTGCCATCGCGCTGACCTGGGCCGT
>Ga0315902_10009765_pt1 | contig 12782 bp, 9 predicted proteins | sample LakEriMetagenome_9_FD_203523 | JGI IMG/M metagenome (GOLD analysis project Ga0315902, IMG submission 203523) | Freshwater fungal communities from buoy surface, Lake Erie, Ohio, United States - Buoy 12 MA117 | ecosystem: Environmental > Aquatic > Freshwater > Lake > Lake biofilm | place: USA... | reverse complement strand
AGGTAATTTCGATTTTAGAGATATCCTCTTGTTTCAGCAGTTTAAGTACCATCGCTTCATCTTTGGAGAGTATGTTTTGGAATTCTGAACATTCATCCTCTCCAAGGTACTTTATAAGATCTTTAATTATGTCAAATAAAGAAATGCTTAAATGGGTTTTGCTTAAAAATTCATTCAGTTTTTTTCTGTATTCTTGGTCTGGATTATATTTTTCAGCATTGGAGAAAAATACTTCCCCATTTTCGTTTATCAATATTTTGATGTCGGACCTTGTAATAATTAAGTCAATAATAATATTCTCAAGGTGTGTAGGTTTCATTTTATGAATAAAGTCAATAAATTCATCAGAATTGAATAATTTCTCAATTCCTTTGCGTGTCAAGGTATTGTCAATTGACATAAAATATTCCACAGCAGTATCATTGAATGATCCCAGCTCTTCAGCAGTAGGATTTGCTAAAAGTTCGTCCTTTAGTTGCTTTATTAAATCAAGTGGGAGATTGAATGCTCTTAGTTTTTGAATTAGCTTAAGCCAAAATGTCTCTGTTAAGTTAAATGTGTAAACTGCACCTGTCGGATTTCTATTCAATAGCAATTCCATTCTGTCCCAATGGTTCAGAATTCTTGCAGGGATATCTACATGTTTTCTATTGTATCTCGCGATTCGGATGAAATCCAATGGCTCTTTTTCATTTTGATTTAGAAACTCAAAGCCCCTTGTGTATTTATCGAATTTTTTATTCATGCTCAAATGTAGTGATAAAAACAATAACTGTTACACTAATGTAAGATATATTTTTTATATTTGTCAAAATATACGTTATGAAATACAAAGACGGAAAGTACTTGCATGTTTGCGGTTTTGAATTTTGCGGATGCGAATTTTATGGTCGATTGAACCAATTATACTGTTCTCCAGAATGTAAACAAGCACATAACAATCGCAAGACAAGTAGGGTTAACAAAGCAACGAAAGGGGCGGATTTGAAAATTAAAAAAGCCGTACGAATACTTATGGATATTTTTATACCGGATCAATACGGAAGATTCATAGTTTCGGCGGTTGATTTGGCATCAAGAGCATTCCCTTTTGACTTGCCCACGCTAACTATTAAAGATGATCGTTACAATGGTAATATGTATAGTTTCGGATCATATTGCTTTTACCGGAAAGATGGCAATTTTATTTTTTACCAAATCTAATAATTATGGCTCACGTTAATTTTAATCACTTAAATGCTGCTGCGTTCAATAGTTTCGTTCCAGAAGCGACAAATGTAGCGAATAATCAATTCCTTAAAACTGCACTTGTAATTGGAGGTATTGCGCTCGGAATTTGGATTATTTATGAAGTAAGTCAAACAAAAAAAGACGAAAAGAAAGAGGTTCGGGATTAGGATTTTAAAATTCTTACATGAAGACTGTACTGTTAAGGTTTTCTCTAACTTCCCAATTCAAAAGGCAGAACTTAAGCATCAAATTCTAGGATAATCAATACCTCAAGCAGTATCTTTTTACAAATTATTATTCGTAAATTCAAAGCTGCGTTTTAAAAAAACTTAAAGAGGTGCTGAAAGAGATTATCAAGTCGAAAGGGATTAAACAACGTTTTGTTGCTCAGAAACTCGGAGTTAGCGAAGTTACTGTTTCAAATTGGGTAAAAGGAAAAACCTATCCAACGGAAGAGCATTGGATCAAGCTTTCAGCACTTTTAGATATTTCAATCGACACACTTAAACAAGGCAAGTGGTAGAAATAGAGAAATATAGTCTTTCATTTACAGCTGCATCTTTTCGATTGCACGATTTTTTACGTGTTGCGAATAGTTTCAAGAATTTTGCAGGCGAAATTGATATTCGTAAAGTCAATTCTGAAGAAGTTCTGTCCAAAGGCAATCAAAAAACGAGTAATCGCGAAATGGCTGAGTTTATAAAACGCTATAACTCTCTGACCATACCCCAAAGGCAATTGCTAATAGATGGGACTCTCGACGAACAGAAAATCATTACATTGTTGGCCATTGTAAAATCTAACTTATTTATAAGAGACTTTGTGATTGAGGTGGCTAGAGATAAGTTTTTGATTTTTGATTTTCAATTAACAGAAGGTGATTTTAAAAGTTTTTTAAATAGAAAATCAGAATTACATCCAGAACTAGAGGCTTTTGCTGATGGTACCATTTACAAAGCAAAACAAACCATTTTCAAAATTCTAGCTGACTCAGGGTTAATTGACAACATTAGATCCAGAATGCTAATTAAGATATGGCTTTCTCCTAATGCAGTCAAGGTAATTTCTGATGATAATCCTGAATTCCTTAAAGCATTCCTTTTTAGTGATGCTGACATCCAACAAGAATTAACGAAATGATGTACAAAGAAGATATAGCAGAAAAATTCAAAAATCTTTACTCAAAGATGACTTCTGAGACTTTCCTCAGTAGGGAATCCTTGGGTGGAGAAATACCTTTTTGGATCTCTCCGTACAATCCAGAACAAGAACTGGAAATCGCTAAATCAATTAAGAGTATAAAAAACAAATTGGAAACAAAGGGATTGATAATTCTGGAGTTGAATCTCTTCGATATATCAATCCATTTACTGAATGAATACTTAGGTGAAGGCGAAATTTTTGCTTTAGAAAAGGATATGGATAAGGATGAATTCAAAAGTGCCATCCAATCAGTTCTCGACATCAATGAAGTATACATGCCTCATTTGAAGAAATTAATAGAGGAGAGCAACGCACATATCTACTTTATTACAGGAGTTGGGACTTGTTACCCATTCCTTAGATCACATAATATACTGAACAACCTTCAGAATATAGCTAAAGAGAGTCCTACGGTTATGTTCTTCCCTGGGAAATACACAGGTACTTCCTTAGAGCTTTTTGGCTTACTAAAAGACGATAACTATTACCGAGCGTTCAACATAGACAACTATAAAATCTAAACCATGGCACTAAAAGATTTATTTGAAAAAGACATAGCACGAGCAATTGAGACGGTCATTAAAGCGGATGACCAGGACAATGTGCTTCAGGAAGTAGAAGAATATGTTGTAACGAATGAAATCGCTTCAAAGATTCGAAACTTTTTTGCTACGTATAATGACTATCAAGGAGCTAATGGAGTCTGGATCTCTGGATTCTTTGGGTCGGGTAAATCTCACTTACTAAAGATCCTGTCATACATTCTGGAAAATAAGGAATACGATGGAAAACACCTTGGAGAATTGTTCGCATCAAAGATCCATGATGATCAAATGTTGAAGGCAGATATTCTTAAGGCAACTAAAACCCCTTCAGAATCTATTCTCTTTAATATCGATCAACAAGCTCAGATCACCACGAAAGGTGAAGAAGATGCCATTCTAAATGTATTCTACAAGGTATTGAATGATCACATGGGTTACTTTGGTGCACAGCGCCACGTGGCAGAATTCGAGCGTTGGCTGGATAATGAGGGTAAGTATGCAGATTTTATTGAGGGCTTCGAAAAGGAGGCGGGTGAGCTCTGGACAGTAGGAAGACGTAAATACTTTGCTCCAAAAACGAAAGAGGCAATTGCTATAACTCTCTCAAGATTGAATGGGGATTCTGCTGATAACTATAAAGAGATCATCGATACACTGCGTCAAGATAATCGTATTTCGGTAGAAGATTTTTGCGATAAAGTGAATGAGTATATTGCCCGCAAAGGAGCTGGTTTCCGCTTGAACTTCTTTGTTGACGAAGTGGGTCAGTACATCTCTGACAATACCAAGTTGATGCTGAATCTGCAAACGATAGCGGAGACGCTGGCAACCCGATGCAAAGGTCGTGCTTGGTTATTGGTTACTTCACAGGAAGATCTTGAAAGTGTTGTTGGTGACGACTCAAAGTCACAATCAGATGACTTTTCAAAGATCCAGGGCCGATTCAAGATCCGAGTGCCCCTTACTTCTGCTAATGTCGATGAAGTAATTGAGAAACGACTTTTGACAAAGACTGATTCTTCTGCAAAAGATTTGGTTGCATTTTACAAGCAAGAACAATCGAATTTAGAAACGATTCTTTCCTTTAGTGAAGCTGGTGTTCAGTTCCGTAAGTTTAAGGATGAGAAGGATTTTGTAAGCAAATATCCATTTATTCCTTACCAGTTTGATCTCTTTCAGCAATGTATTAAGGAGTTATCGAAGCACAACGCATTTCAAGGGAAGCACGCATCTGTAGGTGAACGTTCCATGTTGGGTGTGTTTCAGGAGGTATTAAAATCCAGTGCAAATGCTGACGGAAAAGTGATGATCAGTTTCGACAAGATGTTCGAAGGAATCAGATCAACGATTCGTGGTGAAATTCAAAATGCCATTACCTTATCACAAAAGAACATAACCAATAAGTTTGCTATCAAGGTTTTGAAAGCACTATTCCTGGTTAAATACTACTCCAATTTCAAGACGACTGCTAGGAACATTTCAGTGTTAATGCTTGAATCACCAGAGGTGGATCTGAAAGAACATGACAAGATGGTTCAAGAGGCACTTAACCTACTTGAGAACCAGACTTACATTCAACGTAACGGTGATTTCTACGAGTTCCTGACTGATGATGAAAAAGATATTGAATCGGAGATCAAATCAACAGATATTGACAATCAAAGTGTTACTCAATTATTGAATGAGATCATATTCGACTCTATAATCGGGGAAGCTAAGATCAAATTCACGGAGAACAAACAAGACTACGAGTTCACCAAACGAATTGATGGGGTAATTCTGGGAAGAGAGCGTGAATTGGCTATTGAAATCATTACACCTAACTCTGACAACTTTGGTAATCCTGACTACTACAAAGCTCAGACAATGGGTTATCAAACGTTGATGCTCATGGCTCTGCCTGCGGATGAACGAATCGTAAAAGACGCTCGACTTTACCTAAAGACGGAAAAGTACATTCGCCAGAACAATTCAACTGGTAACAAAGACTCTATCAAAAGGATTCTTTATGATAAAGGTCAGCAGAATGCGGATCGTAAGCGCAATTTGACAATGATCCTTAAGGAAGCATTATCAGCGTCACGAGTCTACATGAACGGATCTGAACACAACGCAGGTAGCAGTTCCGATGCGAAAACTAAGGTTGTTAATGCGTTTCAGGACCTCGTAAAACTTGCCTATCCGAATCTAAGAATGATTGGTGGAACTCAGTTCACAGAGGATACGATAAAAGGAGTTATTCGATCCAAACAAGACGACCTTTTTGGTTCAGATGATCAAACGATGGGAGAGGCGGAATTGGAAATCTACAATCTGATTGTGCGAAGGAAAAAACAATCCGATCGAACCAAGCTTTCTGATCTATTGGATCTTTTGACGAAGAAACCATATGGTTGGTACCAAAATGCCATTTTTACAATGGTTGCCAAGCTATACAAAAGAGGCAAGATTGAGGCAAAGCAGGATACGAACTTACTTTCTGATGAAGACTTTTTATCCAATTTACTGAATAACAGAACTTTTTCAAATACGACACTTGATCCTCAGGTTGATTTCGATCAAAGATTGATCAAGCGCCTGAAGGATGTTTACCAAGATCTTTTTGATGAAGCATGTGCAATGAATGATGCACGAGATATTGCTAATGCATTTAAAGAGAAGTGCAAGAAAGAAGCTCGTGATTTGAATCAACTGGTCGGGAATAAGGCAAACTATCCATTTTTAACATCATTAGAGCCACTTACAGCCATTTTAGAGCAGTTGGCGGATATGGATTACAATTTGATCATTACGAATATAAATGACTACGAGAATGACCTTTTAGATCAAAAAGAAAACATTCTTGATCCTATTCGTAAATTCTGGAATGGAGAGCAAAAGAAGATCTTCGATTCGATCAATACCTATTTGAACGGTGATCAGAGTAATTTCGAGTATGTCGATAATGCCGAATTAACCCTGCTTCAAGAAGTTCATAAGAACCCAAAGCCTTTTGCAGGAAATACCATGAAGGAGGCGAAGGAAGCAATGGAGGCTCTTCAGAAAAAGTTGTTGGATAAAATTGAGGAGGAACGAAAAGAAACGCTCATTGTTGTTAAAGAAAACATTTCACAGATTGAAGCTCGTGAAGACTTCTTGAAGTTGGAGGATGCGCAAAAAAGAGATGTTTTGAATACGCTGAATGATATGATCTCGAAGACATATAGCCAGCGTTACATCGCTCAAATGCGCCAATACAGCGTTGAGGCAAATAATCACTTTACCTCTGCCTTGAACCGTATTCAGGTTCTGCTAATGCCCAAAGATCAAGAGGTAAACGAGCCAAAGATCCAATACATCAAACAATCCAATGTGCGGGTTTCTTACAGTAAGATCGAGCTGAAAACAGCGGAAGATGTGGAAGAATACGTGGAGGCACTCAAGGAAGAATTGTTGAGACAGATCAAAGAAAACAGAAGAATTACCTTGTAATGACCAAAGAAGAACTCATAGCGAAACTCACCGACCTTGAATGGGAAGATTTTGAGGTAAAGGAAGCAAAGAGTGAAGTCCCAAAAGCTTCCTGGGAGACTGTCAGCGCCTTTTCCAATACCGCAGGTGGTTGGCTTATTTTTGGGATCAAACAACGTGGAAATTCATTTGAGGCGATCAAAATGATCAACCCAGAAAAAATTGAACAGGATTTTCTTGCCGTATTGCGGGGATCTCAAAAGTTCAACACGTTGATCAATCCAAAGTGTGCTCGTTACGAATTAGATGGTGAAGTGGTCTTAGCTTTCTATATCCCTGTTTCACCGAATAAGCCTGTTTATTTTAATACGCAATCCAATACCTACATTCGCAGAGGAAGTGCGGATCAAAAAGCGACTCAAGCGGAGATCGATGCGATGTATCGTGATCAAACCTTTGGAACGAAATCGAGTGAATTCGCTGTTGGAACGAGCCTCGCTGATCTTAAGGAGAAATCTATCCGTGAGCATCGTGATTACATGTCACGGTTTAATCCAGCTGTGGGATATAACCGAATGGAGCTGGATGATTTTCTTGTGAAATTGCGCATCATTGACCGAGAAACCAGGCAATGTACGTTTGCAGGCCTACTCTTTTTCGGGAATCGGGAATCGGTAGAGAAGTTCTTTGCTGATTTTCGGATTGATTTGATAGAAGTTCCAGGGACCTCATATCAAGACGCAACTTCTCGATATACTTTCCGCCTTTCAGAAGATGATTACGAGAACCTTTGGGAAGCTTATTTTGAGTGTTTCAAACGCTTGCGAAAAGAAGTGGATGTGGAATTTAAAATTTCAAGTGAAGGATTTGGTGAAGAGCTTTCTCCAGGCTTGATGGCTGTTCGGGAAGCACTGGTAAACATGCTCATGCATGCGGACTACTTTTCTCCAGCTTGTCCACGTATTCGGATCTTCACGAACCACATTGAATATTACAACCCTGGGGGCTTGCCAAAACCGTTGGAAGATTTGAAAGGGAAAGACCTTTCCATGCCTCGCAATCCAATATTGGCAAAGCTTTTTCGTATGGTGAAATTGGCTGAGAATGCAGGATACGGCTTTGATAAAATTGATGACAACTGGAAGGTTTACAATGGAACTGAACCTGAGTATATTACTGATTTCGATTCGACAATTGTTAAACTAGTTACTCAAAAAGGAGAATTATCAGTAACAGCGTCTACTGGAAAGATATCAGAAGGTGATCCAACCAATACGGATGTCTTGTATGAGAAGATCATCAAGGATTTTGGGCCTCTTTCTGATCGTCTATCTGTTTCATCAGAGTTAAACCATGAATTTTTACGGGGTAATTACGGGATAATTACGGGGTATTTACGGGATAAATACGGGGTAAACGAAGAAATTCTAAATCCAGAGAAAAACGAACGAGCAACATACATCCTGTTCTTGATAGATCTTTTTCCTTATGTCACAAAGGAGCAAATGTCCAAAGTATTAAATTGTTCATTGAGCACAGTAGAAAAGACTTTACAAAACCTGAAAAAGCACATTCAAATAGGTCGTAAAGGCTCGGACAAAACAGGTATATGGGTGATAAATAAAACAGAATAATTATTAAGATATAAATGTACAACCATGAAATTCATTAAACCAGAAATAATCAGCTTAAAGAATAGTCCAGAATTCAATGAAAAATGGCTTCAGGCTCGTATAGAAGAGGATCCAAGTATACTTGGGTTAGGTGAATTACAATTCAGGGATTCTGAGAAAATACAAATTGGTGGAGGAAGACTAGACACTATTTTGTACGATCCTGAAGACAAAAAGCGATACGAGGTTGAGATACAACTGGGAAAAACAGATGAATCTCATATAATTCGTACAATTGAGTACTGGGATTTAGAGCGAAAGAGAAATCCTCAATACGAGCATTGTGCAGTAATAATAGCGGAGGATATTACCAGTCGTTTTCTGAATGTCATTTCTCTCTTCAATGGTTTCATTCCGTTGATTGCAATACAGGTAAAAGCTTTGAAAATTGAAGATAAAATTTCCCTATTCTTTACCAAGGTATTAGATGAAGTTAAATTTGATTTATTGGATGAAGATGCGGTTTATGAGCCAACGGATAGAAATTATTGGGAAACTAGAGCCTCCAAAGAATCATTGAAACTAACCGATCGAATTGTCAAGGAGCTTGGAGAATTGACTAGCGAATACAACCTAAAATATAACAAGCATTATATAGGATTAGAAAAAGGGGGTATTTCCAACAATTTTATATCGTTTGTCCCACGAAAATCGGCAGTTCTCTTAAATATTAAACTCGAAAAAGTAGAGGAAATTGATGAGAAGCTGGAAAAATCAGATTTAGACACCCTAGCATATGATAAACAATGGAAGCTATATCGTGTAAGAATTTACCCTAAAGATTTGGCTGGAAACATTGCACTAATAAATGAACTAGTTGAAAAAGCTAAAGCAGAATACAAGAATTAATGAACACCAACGCCCTCAAAAAATTCGCTCAAGAAACCCGCAGAAAACTGATGCAGCAGGTATCTGCTAAGTTGGAGTTCGTGACGACCAACGATACGCCTGAATTGCGTGAAAAAGCAGATCAGGTAAAGAAGCTCAAAGAAGCCCTACAGAAATACGGGAAGGAGCAGTTGATTGACAAGGTAGCCTATACCTGGTTCAACCGTTTCATGGCTTTGCGTTTTATGGATGCCAACGATTACCAACCATTGGGCGTTCGTGTGCTTTCACCCTTAAGTGGTCAAACCACACCTGAAATACTGAATCAGGCGAAGCAAGGTGACATTCCTGCTGAATTGAAAGTGAACCAGCGAAAGGTGATGGACTTATTAGATGGCCGTACACCAAGTAGTAACCCCCAAAATGAAGCGTATAAAGAACTGTTGATCGCTTCATGTAATCAATTAAATACTGTCCTCCCTTTCTTGTTTGAGCGAATTAACGATTATACAGAACTCTTGCTACCCGATGACCTTACCAGTCAATTCTCCATTCTAACCGATATAGTAGCGGGAATGACAGAAGAGGAGTGCCATGAAGTAGAAATCATTGGTTGGTTATATCAATTCTACATCTCCGAGTGGAATGATGAATTGATAAGCTCTAAGAAGATTTATAAGAAAAATGAATTAGCTCCAGCATCTCAATTATTTACACCGAAATGGATTGTTCAATACATGGTAGACAATACCCTAGGACAACTATGGACTGAAATTCAACCGAACACAAAAATCACCAATGATCTTGAATTTTACATCAAACCTGCATACAAAGAACAATTAAAGCTAAGAGATAAGAAAAGTGTTGAGGAAATAAAGTTTTTCGAACCATGTGCGGGTTCAGGCCATATTCTTTCTTATGCCTTCGATGTTTTCTACAAGATCTACGAGGAAGAAGGATACAATCCATCTGAAATTCCTGAATTGATAATTACGAAGAACTTGTATGGAGTTGATATTGATCAAAGAGCCGCTCAATTAGCATCTTTCGTTTTGATTATGAAAGGAAGACAAAAAAACAGACGTTTTCTTCGCACTGTTGAATCCAAGCAGATTACACCAAACCTCTTTTATTATCAGGATTTCGAGTTTGATGAAAAATTTAAAAATGCAACAGCATTGGGCTCTCTAATAAAAGTTGAACCACATGAAATTTCATCTGTTAAGATTGATAAGTCTTCACTTTTCGGAGAAAGGCAAGAGGAGGTATTAAATCTTTACCGTTTGTTGGGTCAACGCTATGATGTGGTGGTAACCAATCCTCCATACATCTCTTCATCACGAATGGAAGGAAGTTTAAAACAATATGTAGAGGCAACTTACCCAGAAACGAAAGCTGATTTGTTTGCCACCTTTATTTTACGTTGTTTGGAATTATGTAATGAAGATGGCCTAACTGGATATATGACACCATTTGTCTGGATGTTCATAACCAGTTATGAAAAAATGCGTGAAATCATTATTGACAAACATTTTATCAATAATCTTATTCAACTGGAGTATTCTGGTTTTGATGGCGCTACTGTTCCAATCTGCACATTTACTTTGAGAAACCAGTACATTCCTGAAGCCAAAGGAAGTTACATCCGTTTGAGTGATTTCAAAGGCACACAAAATCAAGCTCCTAAAACATTAGAGGCAATTCAGAATCCTAATTGTGGTTGGTTTTACACTGCTAACCAAAAGGATTTTGAAAAGATACCTGGGAGTCCAATTGGATATTGGTCCACTGCAAGAGATATAGAAGTTTATAAAAATCATAAGGCTTTAAGTACTTATGCTGACCCAAGACAAGGCTTGGCAACAGGAGATAATGACCATTTTTTAAGACAACATTGGGAGGTTGAGAATTCTAAAATACTTGATGAACTTACAAGTTGGATACCTTGTTCTAAAGGTGGTGCATTTCGAAAATGGTATGGAAATATTGACATAATTGTAAATTGGAAAAGTAATGGCCAGGGGTTAAAAAACTTTAAAAACAAAAACGATAAATTACGTTCCGTATTAAGAAATCAGCAATATTATTTCAAAAAACAAGGACTAACTTGGTCAACTATCTCTTCAAGTAAAGCATCCTTTCGAGTATTCGAAAAAGAGTGGCTGTTTGAATCAAAAGGGTCGGTATGTTTTCCGAAAAATGACACAAACATTAACACTTTACTTGGATTTCTCAATTCAACTTTAGTGAATAGATTTTTGAAAATTTTATCACCGACCTTAGATTTCCATGAAGGTCCAGTTGGTAAAATGCCTTATAAACCAAATGATTCCAAGGAAATTGAACTTATTGTTGTTGAATGTATAAATATTTCAAAAAACGAATGGAATACTAGAGAAAATTCAATAGGATTTCAACGTAATGAACTCATTCGGATAAAGGCAGTAGACATCGAAGAATCCTACGATCTCAATCAACAATACTGGCGCAACAAATTCCTCCAACTACACAAAAATGAGGAAGAACTTAACAAACTATTTATCGAAATATATAGTTTGCAGGATGAGTTAACACCTGATGTACCGTTAGAAGAAATAACGATTCTCAAGGAAGAGACGAGTATCGAAAACGGTCAGTTGGTGTTCCATGCAGATGCAGTTTTCAATCAGTTTGTTAGTTATGCAGTTGGATGTATGTTTGGGCGTTATTCATTGGATAAAGAAGGGTTGATTTTAGCAAATCAAGGAGAGACGTTGGAGGATTATTTGGCTAAACTTGAACTGACTCGACAAGATATCTCTTTCCTACCAGATGAAGACAACATCATCCCTGTGTTGGATGACGATTGGTTTGAGGATGACATTGTTGGGCGTTTTTATGCGTTTTTGAAGGCAAGCTTCGGGGAAGCCAACTTCCAAAAGAACTTAGCCTTTGTGGAAGAGTGCTTGGGCAAAGATATGCGTAAGTTCTTCAATAAGGATTTCTATGATGATCATATCAAGCGCTATAAGAAACGTCCGATTTACTGGATGTTCTCTTCGCCAAAAGGATCGTTCTCGGTTTTGGTGTACATGCACCGCTACACACCAGATACACTTAATAACATCCTGAACAAGTATTTGCGTGAGTTCATCGATAAGTTGAAGATCCGCAAAGAACACTTGGAGCAGATCAAGATCTCAGGTAGCGCAGCGGAACAATCGAAAGCCATCAAAGAAATCGACAAACTTGATAAAATGCTCCTAGATTGTCAGGAATACGAAAGAGAAATCCTTTACAGTTTGGCCACTGAACGCATCGCTATAGACCTGGATGATGGCGTTTTGGTGAACTACAATAAGTTTGGTAAGGCAATCAAGGAAGTAAAAGGATTGAATGACGCTGCTACTAAGAAGAAAGTGAAGGAGTTCGATTGGATAGATGTGAGTAAGATTAAATAGAATTAAAAGATAAGTTATGGCTAGAGAATCATGGTATATCAATGAATCGGAGTTAGATGATTATCAAACTCCAATTATTCAGAAAAAAATGAGTAGCTCATTTGTGGTTAAAGGTTGTGCAGGGTCAGGTAAAACCGTATTAGCCCTGTGGAAAGCTCGTGAAATTGCAGATGCGAATCTTGGGAGTTATTACTTGGTGGTTTATACAAAAGCATTACGTCAATTTATCAACGATGGTGTAAATGAAATTGGTCTAGCGAACAATAGGGTGGTACATTATTACAATTGGAAGCATAGCCTAAATAAACCGAAAGCTGATTTTGTCATAATCGATGAAGTTCAAGATTTTACCAAGGAAGAACTAACCGAGCTACAAGAATCTGCACAAAAGACATTTATTCTTTTTGGAGATT
>Ga0315902_10009764_pt1 | contig 12782 bp, 8 predicted proteins | sample LakEriMetagenome_9_FD_203523 | JGI IMG/M metagenome (GOLD analysis project Ga0315902, IMG submission 203523) | Freshwater fungal communities from buoy surface, Lake Erie, Ohio, United States - Buoy 12 MA117 | ecosystem: Environmental > Aquatic > Freshwater > Lake > Lake biofilm | place: USA... | reverse complement strand
AATACGCCTCTTCCAGACAATGTCGGTCGCGTGGCGAGAAAGCAAATGGCCGGTTCCAGTCAGAATCGGACAACTGATTCAGATTGAGCAGCGTTTCGCACAAGAGATCCACGACGCGCGCCTCGGTCTGCGCCCTGGCGAGGATATTGGCTTCATCTGCGCTGATGATATCCATCGCGCTGCGCGCCATCGCCGTGTTGAGGGCCAATTGCGCACCGAACGTGGACTCTAACCGCCCCTCGACAAATTCACGTACCGGAACGGGAAGGCTGCCGAGTTCATTGCCAAAAACCATTCCTAGACTGTCGCGCGAACAAAACACGGTGATCCAGCATTCCTCATGCCCTTCAAATCGGGATTCGAACTTTGGCTGGCCTTCGGGCTGAAGCAGGATGCCGGCGAACTGCCCGGCCATCGACACGGCATCCCCATTGCCAAGCGCATAGCAACCTTCGCCCTTCAGACGAAAGTGCAGTTTCATCACGTCTTCGCTGGTAAAGCATGTGTCCAACTGGCGCTGCAGCACTCCGGCTGCGGTCAGGACTTCAAACCCAAGGCCAGTCTTGATGAAACTATAGGCGCCATTTCCGTTCTTGAAGGAGTCGTGCAGGCGCATTTGATTTGGGGCGACTTTCTCATGCTCGCGCCTCAGATTGTGGGCGATCTGCTTAGGGTCATGCCCACTTGCATAAAGTTCCGATATCGCGCCCATGTGAGTTCCTGGCCTCGCTCAATCGTTTTATGGCAGTCTTGAATCCTTGAGTCGATGCTTTCGGGCCTTTCGACCAGGCCGTGACGCAACTCGCATTAGAATCGCTGCTGGCCGCATAAGTTTCTTGCCCGGTGCAGTCTATCCATTGTGGCTGGACCAAATGGTGGAGGACCAGCGCCATGGTCATGCCAGTTCGGTTCTAAGGGAGGATCTCAATGCGCAAGATCGCAACTGCCAGTTTCAAAATCTCACTCATCGCTTCGGTTTCTTCCGCTTGCCTCATCGCAGCGCCTGCAAGTGCCCAAGATGCGGCGGATGAAGATAAGTCCGGTGATGCCGGCGAAATTGTCGTGACCGCGACCAAGCAGGGCGCGCAATCGCTGATCGACGTTCCGCAATCAATTAGTGCGGTTGGAGGGGAAGACCTTATGCGCTCCGGCGCACAGGGCATCGGCGATATTGCCGCCAAGGTTCCTGGCTTGAGTGCGTTTGGTGCTGGCTCCAACCAGACCAAGATCAAGCTGCGCGGCGTATCGAGCGCGAGCGAATCCGAACCGCAGGAAACAGTCGCCATATATTTGGATGACGTTCCAATTACCGGGTCGGGCGGCACCAACAATGAGAACGGTGCCTCGCCCGACCTAGGCCTGTTCGATCTCAACCGGATCGAGGTTCTCAAGGGACCGCAGGGCACACTTTATGGCAGCGGATCCTTGGGCGGCACGGTGCGCTACATTCTCAACACGCCTGATCTAAATAACTTTGAAGGAAGAATGCAGACGCGCGTATCAACCACCAAGCGGGGTTCCGAATCCTATGGCATCGATGGCGTCCTGAATATTCCTATCGTCCAAGACAAACTGGCGCTGCGCCTATCAGGCTCCTTTGCACACAACGGCGGCTGGATCGACAACACCGCGCCTGTCGTTGGCTTAGGGCTAACCCCAACGGGGACGGGCCGTAAGGATGCCAACAGCGATGATAACTGGATGGTGCGTGCCACGCTAGAATTCCGCCCGGTCGAAGAATTGACCATGCGGGCGCGCTATATGCATCGCCAGTTCGACGTGAAGGGCGAAAGCAGCGTCGACACCGCGCGCGGTGATTACACCCAGCCGTGGAAGATTGAGCCGTTCAATCAGGACAATATCGACCTTTACGACCTGTATCTGGAATATGATGCGGGCTCGGTGGTTGTCAGTTCGTCGACCTCATATTTCGATCGCGATACGCTTGATCTGCAGGATACCAACCGCTTCTCGCAATTGCTCTTCACTGCCAACTCTCCGTCCTCGACCCTGATCAACTCCAATCGGCAAAAGGACTTCACCGAGGAATTGCGCGTGTCGTTCGATACTGGCAGCATGATCAAAGGTGTGGTTGGCCTCTACTACCAGAAGCAGACCAAGGACTTCACCCAAGATGCTCCTAGCCCGGGCCTCAACGATTTCTGCGCTAACAATGCCGGTTGCTTTGGCAGTCCGACGCCCATTCCGGATCTCAATCCCGTCTTCCCAACGGTCAATCGTTATGTGGTTGGTAGCTTCCCCAATGTGTTCCAGAGCGTGGTACCTCAAGACCTCAAGCAGTTTGCAGTGTTTGGGGAACTGACCTTCAGCCTCAACGAGAAATTGGATGTGATCGTTGGCGGCCGTTACTTCGATCTGAAGGGCAATTTCGACTATCGCTCGCGCGGGACCTTTTCTTCGCCAGGCGCCGACGCGCGCTCGGGCACATATAAGGAAGACGGGTTCAATCCGAAGGGCACAATTTCGTACAAACCCAATGATGACATGACGCTTTACGCAACGGCTTCCAAGGGTTTTCGCGCAGGCGGCTTCAACCAGCCGATCCCCAGCACACCACAGTGCATCGCCGAGCTGAACAATCTGGGCATCACAAACAGCGCGGTCTCCTTCGATTCCGATAGCCTGTGGAACTATGAAGTGGGCGGAAAGGCCAAGGTTGCCGATGGCGCGGTTTTCGTTTCCGGCTCAGCTTACTATCTGAACTGGAGCGACGTGCAGGTTCGGCGTCAGCTGGGCTGCGGCTTCACCTTCTTCAGCAATGCAGCCAAGGCGCGCAGCATCGGTTTTGAAGGCTCGATCTCAGCCAAGCCTGCCGACGGTCTCAGCACCGATCTGTCGGTCAGCTATGTCGATGCACAATTGCAGAAGACGCTGCCGCAAATCGGCGCAAAGGGTGACAGTCTGCCTGGTGTGCCCAACTGGACCATTGGATTTGCGGTCGATTATGAACGTCCGATCAACGAGCGGCTTGACTGGTTTGGCCGCGTCGACATGAGCTATGTCTCCAAGTTCCGTTCATCCATCAGCCCGACGGACCCGTCGCGGCGCGATGGCGGCGACTATTTGATCACCAATGTCCGGCTGGGCCTGGCTGGCGAAGGCGACCAGAGCTGGACCTTGGCGCTCTACGCGAACAACCTGTTCGACACGCGCGCCGTGGTCGGTACCCAGAGCAACCTGTTCGGCGATTATCAATTCATCAATCGTCCGCGTGAAATCGGGCTGCAGGCAAATATTGAATTCTAAGCTCATGGGCTGAATTCGAGATCATGTTACCAGGCAGGAAAGCTGCCTGGTAACATTTTCGCCGCAACCGGATTGAAGGGACGCCGTCGCATGATGGAAAGCAGTACCGCTCGAAGTCTGATCTACGCAGGCCCTGCCATCGTGCTATCGATGATGACCTTTGCGCTCATCGTCTATATCCCGGCCTTTTACGCAACTGAGACGGGACTGTCGCTTGCGGCGGTTGGCGCGGCCTTCTTCGCGGCGCGCCTGTGGGATGCCTTTATCGATCCCTTGATCGGCTACTTTTGTGACAAGACCAACACCCGCTGGGGGCGCCGCAAGCCCTGGATCGCGGTGGGGGTGCCGTTTCTGCTGCTTACCGCGTGGTGGTTGTTCGTGCCCGGGAGCGAAGGCGGCAAGAGCATCGGCTATTTGCTGGTGTCGATCTTTCTCTTTTACGTGCTGTGGACCGGTGTGCAGATCCCCTACCTTTCGCTTGGTGCGGAATTGTCCTCGGACTATGCCGAGCGCAGCCGCATCGTTGGCTATCGCGAAAGCGCGATGTTTGTCGGCACCATATTGGCTACGGCAATACCTGTGCTGGTTTTCACATCGGGTAATCCGAGCATCGGGCAGATTCTGGAATTGTTTTTCCAGATGTCGCTGATCATCCTGCCGATAACGGCCTTGCTGTTGCTTTGGAAAGTGCCCGAACCAAAACCAGCCGAAAGCCATGTGCCAACGTTAAAGGAAACGTTGGCTGCGTTGCAGCGCAATCGCGCCTTTCTGCGCCTTAACGTCGCGGCATTCCTGCTGTGGCTTGGACTGCACATCTATAACGCAGGCGTGCTGCTGGTGATCCAGCACCAGTTGAAACTGCCGACCTCTATCTTTCTGCAGTTGGTGCTGGTCCAATTTGCGGTTGGCCTGGTCTTCAACCCGCTGTTGATCCGCCTCGCGAACCGCTGGGGCAAGCACAAGACGCTGGGTTTGGCTGCTCTGCTGGTCAGTCTGTCCTTGCCATTGCTCGCGCTGATGCCGACCGGAGACAAGACTGCGGTCATGTTGATGTTTGGCCTGCTCGGCATCACCATTTCGCCGATCTGGGTGCTGCCAACCGCGCTGGTCGCCGATGCGGTGGACCTTGGCCGTTTCAAGGGCGGAGGCGACCAATCGGGCATGTATATGGCAATCTATAACCTGATGGTGAAGTTCGCGCTGGCACTGAGCGTCGGTGTTGCCCTTCCCCTGATGCAGTTGTTGGGGTTTGACCCGAATACGGGTGAGGGCAGCGAGGCTCTGGTGGCGGTGACATTGCTGCTCCCAGCGGCGGCGCTGGTTCCAGCCGCATGGCTGCTCTTCACCTATCCTCTCGATCAGCGTCGGCTTGGCGTTGTGCAGCGTTGGCTCGCCCGTTCGGCCCGGCGTTCAGAAATCAGAGCGTGAAACATGTTCAAGCAATTTGATTATATCATCATCGGTGGCGGCTCAGCGGGGGCTGTTGTCGCCAACCGGCTGAGCGAAGATTCGGGCACATCGGTGCTCCTTCTTGAAGCGGGGGGCAGCGATATGCACCCCTTTACGCGCATCCCGGCGGGCAGCGCGCTGGCCATCGCCAGCCCAAAGTTCAACTGGATGTATGACGTCGAGCCCGATCCATCACGCGATGGCCGTGTGGACATCTGGCCGGCCGGCAAAGTGCTGGGCGGCGGCAGTTCGATCAACGGCATGATGTTCGTGCGGGGGAATGCCTGGGACTATGACCTGTGGGCACAGAATGGGGCCACAGGCTGGGACTATGCCGGCGTCCTGCCCTATTTCCGCAAGATGGAAAGCTATGCGCTGGGCAGTGACGATTGGCGTGGCGGCCAGGGCCCGCAGCATGTTGATCGCACGCGCGTACCCAATGAGTTGACCGACCTCTGGGTCAAATCGGCGGAGAAAATTGGCATTCCGCGCAATGATGATCTGAACGGTGCGAGCCAGGAAGGCGTGGGCTATTGCGATGCATCGCAAAAGGACGGCTGGCGGCATTCAACGGCGCAGGCCTATATCCGCGGTATCAAGGGCAAGCGGGCCAATTTCACTTTGGAATTGAAAGCCTTCGTCGAACGGATAATCATCGAGGGTGGTCGCGCGGTCGGCGTGCGCTATTCGAAAAATGGCCGTGGGATGGAAGTACGCGCACGCAAGGGCGTGGTGCTGTCAGCGGGAGCGATCGCTTCGCCCAAATTGCTGCTGTTATCGGGCATTGGGCCTGCCGAGGAACTGGCGCAACACGAGATCCCAATGGTGGTGGACAGCCCCGACGTCGGTGCAAATCTGCAGGAGCATCCTGCGGTCATCATGAGTTTTCACGTCAACAAGCCGTCGCTGGGAGCGAACCGCAATCCCGTTTCCGACCTGCTTCACGGGATGAATTTCATCTTTCGCGGGCGCGGGCCGCTGACCACCGGGATCGGCCATGCCCAGGCGCTGGTGAAGACCGATGATCGTTATGCTGCACCCAATGTGCAGCTCATCATTTCGCCTTTTTCCTACGATTTCGACGAGCGCGGACCAAAACTCTACAACAAGCCCAGCGTTGGCCTTGCCGTGGGGCTCGCTCGCCCGGAATCGCGCGGGACCGTGAGACTCAAATCGGCCGACCCCAAGGACAAGCCGCTGATCAACTACCCTTTGCTCGGCGAGCAGAGCGAAGTCGATCAGATGGTGGCGGGTTGCCGCATTTTGCGCAAGATTGCCAATGCCGAACCGTTCCGTGATGTGTTGGTCGATGAGCGGCTGCCGGGCGCAGAAGTTGAAAGCGATGCTGAGCTGGAACGCTATATCCGGCAATTCGCTTTCCCGATGTACCATGTCTCCTGCAGCTGCCGGATGGGAAGCGATCCTGCGTCGGTGGTTGATCCGGAGTTGCGGGTGCGCGGCGTTTCCGGGCTTTGGGTGGTGGACGCATCAGTGATGCCGACGCTGCCAGCGGGCAACATCAACGCTAGCGCGATCATGATCGGCGAAAGGGGCGCTGACTTGATCAAGCAACAGGCCAAGACGCCGGAGACCGTGCAATGAACGCCGAAATCAAGCTGACTGGAACTGCCACTGACTTGCGCCCCTTCTTTGGCGGAGCTCGGCAGGCAGGAGGTGCTGGCGAAATGGATCGGCTTAATCCGGCCGATGGCAAGACCGGCCAATCGCTGCCGCTTTGTTCACAAAGTGACGTAGATGCCGCCGTTCAAGCGGCGCGCGCCGCGTGGGACGCGGGCTGGCGCAATCTGAGCAGCGGCGAGCGCCAGGTGCAATTGCTCGAATTGGCGGGGCTGGTGTCGGCCCATGCTGAGGAATTAGGCCGACTCGACAGCATCGAAATGGGCAAGCCGATGGGCGATGCGGTTTTCGATGCGCATGTCGCGGCGGGCTTCATCGCTTATGCGGCGCAAGCGATCGACAAAAGGCTGGGCGCGACCGCACCGCCTGAGGTCGGCAGGCTGGAGGTGCAGCAGCGTCTGCCGCGCGGCGTTGTCGGTGCAATTGTGCCGTGGAATTTCCCCATCATCAATGCCGCGCTAAAGACCGGCCCGGCCTTAGCGACCGGTAATTGCATCGTCCTCAAACCGTCTGAGATCGCTTCCGGTTCGACCCTGCTGCTGGCGGAACTCGCGCAGCAGGCGGGGATTGCGGACGGCGTCATCAGTGTCGTCACGGGCGGACCCGAAGTTGGCAATTGGCTGGTCAGCCATCCGGGCGTGGACATGGTGACCTTCACCGGTTCCACCGCGACCGGCCGCAAGGTGATGGCGGCCGCAGCAGCGCAATCACTCAAACCGGTTTTGCTTGAGTGCGGCGGAAAATCGCCACAAATCGTCTTTGCAGATGCCATTGCCAGCCTGGGCGCGACTGCGCTTGCCCAGGCCTGTAGCGGTGCTGCTCTGTGGAACCAGGGGCAAGTCTGCGTCTCGCGCTCACGCCTCTATGTCGAGCGCGGCGCGGCAGATGGGCTGATCGAGGCTCTGCTCGTTCATCTGAAATCGATCCAGCCTGCGCATCCCCATAGCGGCGGCTGCGCCTTCGGACCACTCGCGAGCAAGGCGCAATATGAAAAGGTCTGCGCGGCGATCGCAGCCGGCGAAGCTTCTGGAGCAAAATTACTGCTCGATGGTCGCAAGGCCGCCGCGCCTGAAGGCGGATATTATGTCGGCCCGACTTTGTTCGTCGATGTGCCTGCCGACAATGCGTTGATGCGCGAGGAAATCTTCGGTCCCGTCATTGCTCTTGCCCGCTTCGACAGCGAAGACGAGGCACTGCGGCTTGCCAACGACAGCGACTATGGACTGGCCGCCACCGCCTGGACCACCGATTTTGCACGCGCGCACCGGCTGGGCGATGCCCTGGAGGCAGGTAGGGTCGCGATCAATTCGGCGATCAGCAATAAGCCGGGCTGCTGGCAAGCGCATGCATCCGAACCGTGGAAGCAATCAGGCTTTGGCGCCGAAGGCGGCATGGTCGGGTTTGACGCCTACACGCGCCTCAAGTCCATCCAATATGTGTTTGGCGACTAATGTTAGCAGAGATCGAGCCCTGGTTCGCGCATGACTATCGCACCGCGCGCGGGCTCTTCCTGAAAGCCGCTGAGCAGAACGGGCTTTCTGTCCAGAGCATCGTCCATCCCCTGCGCGGCCCCGAAGGCGATGAGTTAGCGACCGATGCCGTTCGGATTGGCCCGCACGACGCCGACAAGCTGCTTGTGCTCACATCAGGCATGCACGGGGTAGAGCTGTATTGCGGCTCCATGTGTCAGGCGGCGTTGATCGCGAGCGGGTATTTCTCCAGCTTGCCGGACGGGATGGCCGTGTTGCTGGTGCATGCGATCAATCCATGGGGATCGGCGCATGGTCGCCGGGTCAACGAGAACAATGTCGACCCATGCCGCAACTTTTTGGACTTTACGCGGCCTCTACCGGGAAATGCCGACTATCCTCGGCTCCATCCGCATTTGGCCGACGCCGATCGGCCGGGTGAGGCAGGTGACAGTGCACGTGCCGTATTGACCGCCTTACGTGCTGAATGGGGCGATGCGCGGTTCAACGCGGCGCAATTTGGGGGGCAATATGCCTATCCCGACGGCGTTTTCTATGGCGGCCAATCTGCGGAATGGACCAACCGCACGATCAGCGGGTTGTTGCGCGAGCATGGCGGTCCTGCGCGGCGCGTAGCGACGCTGGACTATCACAGCGGCATCGGACCTTGGGGCGAATTGCTTGGTGTCGTGGTTCATACCGGCGAAGGGCTGGCGCGTGCACGGCGCTGGTACGGCGATGCCGTTCTGGCACCCAACGATCCCGATCAGGATGATCCCGGGTACTATCCCGTCACCGGCCATAGCAGCGACGGATATGAGGCCGCATTGCCGAGTGTTGAGGTTACCGCTGTCGTGCTCGAATTTGGAACCTATCCCCTCGACCGGGGGTCCGAGGCACTGGGCCAGGAACATTGGCTCAACAGCAACAATGGGGACTGCGACCCCGCCGAAGCGCGGGCAATCAAAGCGGCGCTCGCCAGGCATTTCAACCCCGATGATGCCGAATGGCGGGCCACTGTGTGGGACAAATCGAGACACGCGATCCGGCAGGCGATTGCTGGTCTTGTTGAAGACTAAAGAAGAGAAATACCGATGACTGAATTCAATGCCATCGTTGCCCGCGAAGTGGACCGCCGCTCACAAGGGACGCTGGAAACGCTGACGCTCGACGATCTGCCGGACCGCGATGTGCTGGTGAAGATCGATTACTCCTCGCTCAATTATAAGGATGCGCTGGCGGTGTCGGGACGCGGCAAGATTTGCCGGTCCATGCCGATGGTGTGCGGGATCGATCTTGCGGGCACGATCGCGGAATCGGCGCATCAAGACTGGAAGGCGGGCGACCGTGTGGTGATCAACGGCTTTGGCATGTCAGAGACTGTCTGGGGCGGCTACAGCCAATACCAGCGCGTTTCATCGGACTGGCTGGTGCGCTTGCCCGAGGCCTTTGCACCGGAGCAGGCCATGGCGATCGGCACAGCGGGCTATACCGCGATGCTATGCGTGCACGCTTTGCAGGATCACGGCGTAACACCGGGTGACGGGCGGATTTGCGTTTCGGGCGCCTCGGGCGGCGTTGGCTCGGTCGCTCTGCTGCTGCTCGCCAAGCTGGGCTATCAGGCTGTCGCGGTGAGCGGACGACCCGAAACCGAACCCTATCTGCGCGAACTGGGCGCGGTCGATGTGATCGACCGGGCCGAACTGGACCGCGATCCGCGCCCGCTTGAAAAGGAAGTATGGGCCGCGGGGATCGACTGTGTGGGCAGCAAGACATTGGCGACGATGCTGGCGCAGACCCGCTATGAAGGCATTGTCGCGGCCTGCGGGCTTGCTGGGGGCGCCGATCTACCCACCACCGTAATGCCCTTCATCTTGCGCGGGGTGACGCTGCGCGGGGTGGATTCGGTGATGGCTGCCCAACCCCGGCGGCAACGGGCATGGGACGACCTGGCCCGGCTGGTTGCCCCTGCCGAACTGGCGGCCGTGTTCGACATCCGGTCGATGTCTGATCTTCCCAAGCTTGCCACCCAGTTGCTCGACGGGCAGCTGCGTGGCCGTATCGTCATCGATGTGAACCGCTAAGGAAGGGATGTGACAGACACGATCGCGATCCTGTCGGGAGAGCGCAGCCTCAGCCGAAGCGCGCTGACTGCGGCAGCCAAGGGCGCGGCGCGCGTACTCGCCGAACATGGCGTGGGCGCGGGCGATGTGGTTGCTCTGCTCGCGCGCAATGGCTTTGGCTATTTCGTCTTTAACGAAGCAGCGCGGCGGCTTGGGGCCTGCATCACGCCGGTCAACTGGCATCTGAAACCTGCAGAAGTCGCTTATATCATAGCCGATTGCGCGCCCAAGGTCGTGATCGCCCATGCCGATCTGGCAACAGACGCGATGCGCGCCGCCTTTGGCGATAGACCAGTCTTCATCGAAGCCGTCGCGCCGGAGATCGCCGCCGCCTACGGCTTGAGCGAGGCGCAATGCTCGCTGCGCGCTGGCGACGTGGCGCTCAGTGAGGCGGCGCAAGTCGCGGAGTCATGGGAAGAAGCCCATCCTGCACCGCCGCCTGCGCTCTTCTACACGTCGGGAACAACCGGCCATCCCAAGGCAGTCAAGCGCGAAACCCTGCCGCCCGACGTTCAGGTCGCAGTGACCGAGCGAACCGTGACGGCGTTTGGCTTGGCCGATGGCAAAGTGACGGCCACGGTGATGACCGGCCCGCTCTATCACAGCGCGCCTTTTGCCTATGCGACCAATGCGCTGCGGCTGGGCGGCATGGTGATCCTGCAACCGCGCTTTGATGCTGCCGAACTGCTTGCGCTGATAGAGCAGCACCGCGTCTCGCATCTGCACATGGTGCCAACCATGTTCAACCGGCTGCTGGCCTTGCCCGATCAGGTGCGCCGCCGCCATGACCTGTCGAGTCTGGTTGCCATCACCCATGGCGCCGCACCTTGTCCGAGCGACGTGAAGCGCGCGATGATTGACTGGTTGGGGCCAGTAGTGCGTGAATATTACGCGATGACCGAATTGGGCATTGTCGCCTGCAGCACCTCTGCCGAATGGCTCGCCCATCCCGGCTCGGTCGGTCGCGCTGCCCCGGGCGTCGATATCCGCATCATGGATGAAGGTGGTGCTGATCTGCCGACAGGCATGGCCGGAGACATTTGCGTGCGCCATGCGGGAACGGACGCTGTCTATTACCACAATGCGCCGGAGAAGACTGCATCGCTGCGCCGTAACGGCTTTGTTGTGACGGGCGACATTGGGGCGCTCGATGCCGACGGCTTTCTGACGATCAGCGATCGGCGGACCGACATGGTCCTGTCAGGCGGGGTCAATATCTATCCGGCGGAAATCGAGGCAGCATTGCTTGGCCATCCCGCTGTCGCCGATGCTGCCGTGTTTGGTCTGCCCCATGCCGAGTTTGGCGAACAGGTAGCTGCCGTGCTGCAATATCGCGCGCCCGTGGCGGAGACGGAACTGCGCGCTTTCCTCAAAGAGCGATTGGCCGACTTCAAATTGCCCAAGCTGATCCGCGCGATTGACGCCCTGCCGCGCGAAGATTCTGGCAAGGTGCGCAAACGTCTGCTGCGCGATGAATGGCTGGCGGAACTGGAAAGGGCAAGATGACGCACGGCGTTGCCATCGCCGGATGGTCGGCGCTGCGCGTTGGCAAATACATGCCTGGGCCGGGTGCGCGGGGCATAGTTCCCGAAGCCGACCGGCTGTTTCCGGTCGTGCGCGATGCGCTGGCCATGGCAGGCATTGGCCCCGATCAGGTGGGTGCCGCATTGTTTGCCAGCAACCCGCCTTCAACCGAACAATTGGGCTTTGCCGTGCAGATGGCCTCGCGGCTTGGCCTCAAATGCCGGGCGATGCTGGCCGAGGTTGGCATCATGGGGCTGACGGGTGGGTTGGCCTTTGACATGGCTGCCGACACGATCCGGCTGGGTCGCAGCGACTATGCGCTGGCGTTGGGCCTTTGCTATCAGTCGAACGAGCGGGTGCCGGTGGCGATGGAACGGGGCAACCGTGTTGTTGGCGATGTCGATTTCCAGTCAATCTATGGCCTGACGCCAATCAGCTGGTACGGCCTTGATGCCGCGCGCTATCTGCACGAAACCGGACAGACACCAGCCGATCTTGCTGCGATCGTCCTCAAGTCGCGCGCCTTTGCTGCCGACAATCCGTTGGCGCAGTTCCGCACACCCCTCACGTTGGACGAAATTCTGTCAGCGGATCGCATTGTCGACCCCTTGGGGCGGCATGATGTTCCGGCCCAGGCCGACGGCGCCATCTGCCTCGTGCTGGCACGCGAGGATCTGGTGGCGCATAAAGGCGCGCGCTATGCCAGATTGTCGGGACGCGGCTATGCCCATGACGGGCATTTCCAAATCGGGGACCGCGCCCATGACATCACGGCTTTTCCAGCAGCGCAGCAGGCGGTGGGTGACTGCCTGGCGGATGCGGACTGCGCGCTGGAGGCAGTGGACCTGTTTGAGCTGTACGCACCCTGTTCGATCACCGAGGCGCTCGTCACCGAAGCCATAGGCCTGTTTGCCAAGGGTGAAGGCTGCAGGGCCGCGCGCGACGGCATCAGTGGGCTCGGCGGTGCGCGTCCAGTCAATACATCTGGCGGTTGCCTCGCGCGCGGCCACCCTCCCTCTCTAACCGGTCTTTACGGCTTGCTCGAATGCGCTGAGCAGGTGACGGGCAGGGCAAGGGCGCGGCAGGTTACGGGCGCGCGCCGCGCGCTGCACACTTGCGAAGGCGGCAATTACAATCTCGCTCTGGCCCATATGCTTGAAGGTATTGGACCATGATCGCGGTGATAAAATGTACGGGTAAGCTGCCGCGCCTCCCGCGTCACAGCCAGCTGACCCGCTGGTTCTGGGAAGGGCTGGATCAGGGCGTACTGCAAACAACGCGCTGCGCCGATTGCGGCAGGCTGTCCTTCCCC
>Ga0315902_10009757_pt1 | contig 12786 bp, 11 predicted proteins | sample LakEriMetagenome_9_FD_203523 | JGI IMG/M metagenome (GOLD analysis project Ga0315902, IMG submission 203523) | Freshwater fungal communities from buoy surface, Lake Erie, Ohio, United States - Buoy 12 MA117 | ecosystem: Environmental > Aquatic > Freshwater > Lake > Lake biofilm | place: USA... | reverse complement strand
TTTATGTCAAGACACCTGCCATGTAATTCGAGATCATGAAGAGAATAAGAAGAGCTTTGCCGGCCCAAGATTTTTTATTCGCATTGCCGAGCTGGATATGCACCCACTTGATATCTTAAAAAATCGAAAGAAAAAAGCCCAAGCAGAGCATGGTCTTGGTATGTGTAATATTACAAAGTGTTGTACTGAGGTGTGCCCAGAGCACATTCGCATTACCGATAACGCAATTATTCCAATGAAGGAGCGCGTGGTCGATGAGAAGTATGACCCAGTTAGATGGCTAGGAAGCAAAATTAGAAAACGTGAGGGTATTGTTTAAGTAAGGATGAGTTTAATAATTCGTCTCATCGCAGGCGCACTCGCCTTTTGGGCAGCAACCTCTTTACTCTCTGGGGTAAGTGTTCATGGTGGGGCGTGGAGCTATCTTTGGGTGGCGCTACTTTTTGGTCTAATAAATGGCATCTTAGGTTCAATAGTTAAATTATTAACTCTGCCAGCAATCTTGATTACTCTCGGTTTATTCTCATTAGTTATAAATGCTGCGATGTTGATGTTAACTGCCAGATGGAGTGATCGCTTAGATGTAACGGATTTTTGGTCAGCTCTTTGGGCATCCTTAATCATCTCACTAATTACCACAATTATTACTAAAGCTCTAAAAAGTAAAAAGTAATTTAACTCTTTAAAATCTTTGCCATATAAGCCTCAACCTCATCTGGGTGGCGGGGAAGAGAGTTTGACAAAACCTTTGCTCCAGATTGGGTAACCAATACATCATCCTCAATTCGGACCCCAATGCCGCGATACTCGGGGCTAAATAATGTGTCATCTGCTTGGATATAAAAACCTGGCTCAACAGTAAGGATCATCCCTGGCTCTAAAACTGCATCTATGTACTGCTCCTTTCTAGCATGAGCGCAATCATGCACATCAATACCAAGATGATGGCTTGATGAGTGAAATTGCCACCTTCGGTGAAAACCATTTTCTTCCCTTAATGACTCCTCAACTGATACTGGCAAAACTCCTAACTCATGCGCACCCTTTGCAATCTCCTGCATACAGGCATTGTGAATATCTTTAAATTTAGCCCCTGGCTTAACCGCTGCAATTCCGGCAGATTGTGCTCGGTAGACAATCATGTAGATATCTCGTTGTGCTTTAGAGAATCTTCCACTTACTGGAAAGGTTCTAGTGATATCTGCGGTGTAGTGAGAATCTAACTCAATGCCAGCATCAATTAACACTAAATCATCTACCAATACATCACCATCATTTTTAGTCCAGTGCAGCACACACGCATGAGATCCTGCTGCCACAATGCTTGAATAACCAAGATCATTACCTTCAAGGCGGGCTCTGCCATAAAAAGCTGACTCAATTACTCTTTCACCACGCGTGATTGATGTAGCGACTGGAAACACTCTAACCATGTCAGCAAAACCACGCACTGTAGCATCAACAGCTTTTTGCATTTCATCAATCTCATATTGATCTTTAACCATTCGCATTAAAGATATGAAGTTTAAGAATTCTTTCTCTTTTTCTTTACTCTGTGTAACTAGACTGTCTATCCTCTTATCTTCACCACGAATGATTAAGCACTCTTTTTTATCAACAAAGAATTGCTCAATAGATTCAATTTCTCTTACTTTAAGTCCATACTTGAGTTGAGTCTCATCCAAACTCATTCGTCCACCTACCCAGAACTCTCCATATTTAGAGTTTTTGTAAAACTCATCGTTATCTCTGGTAGATCTTGGATGAATAAATAATAAATTTTCATGATCATTTATAGTTGGCTCCATTACAAAAATAGAGTCAGGTACGGCATCAGGCGCAATAATTCCGGTGAACCAAGAAAAAGCTGAATGAGCTCGGAAAGGATAATCTGAATCATTACTTCTAATTTTAAGTGAGCCAGCTGGAAAAACTAATCTAATTCCGGGGTATTGCTTAGATAACTTTTCACGTCGCAGTTTTGTATATGGAATTGATGGATGTGAATTAATTCCAGAAAGTACTAGTGGCGCCCAACCCTGCTTCATAAACTCACTCATAGCATCTGTGGTTGGGGTATCGTGAGTTCTGACTTCAAGCGCCTTTTTATTATTGTTTGAATTATTATTAGTGTCCATATCTTAACTTTACTACCTGAGTAAAAAGATTTACAATTGAAATTATATTCAGATATCCTAAAATCCATGAATTATGCAGAAGTTTCCTTCTTAAAATACTATAAGAGATAACTTCAATGACATTTACTAAAAAGTTAAGTATGAGAAGCAATAGTACGGGTTGTTGCCTTGTGATATATTAGTAACATGTTAGATAAATGTGAGTTAATTCTAGGAGAAATAGAAGAAGTACTAAATTCTTCAAGTTTTGACCAATATAAAGATTTTATGGAATCAATTTTGAATGCAAATAAAATAGTAGTGTTTGGAGCAGGAAGAGTTGGGATCGCAATGAGGGGGTTTAGTATGAGGCTAAACCATTTAGGACTTAAAAGCTTTTTTCTTGGGGATGTTAATGTCCCAAATACTGGTGCAGGTGATTTATTAATTGTTGGCTCTGGGTCTGGAAATACAATTTCGGTCGCGGATATAGTTGTGCTTGCTAAGCGAAATAACCTTAAAGTAGTTTCGATCACAGCAAACTTGAATTCTTTGATTGCCCACGAATCTGCTCATGTATTTTTATTGAATTGTCAAACTAAAGAAAATTCAGACACGCAAAGAACTTCTAGGCAACCAATGACCACACTTTTTGAGCAGTGCCTTAGCATAGTTCTGGATTCGTTAATTTTAAAGCTTATGGAAGCAAAAAATGAAACACATCTATCGATGCTAGAAAGACATAATCGACTTGAATAAAACGCAAGAATTGTTTGTTTCAACAATTTCTGATAATCCAAAACATCAATTTAAAAATTTGAAGATATTTGATCAACTTGGAATTTCTGGTATTCATTTTGACATAATGGACGGGAATTTTGTACCTAGGTTTGGCTTGTATCCAGAGTTATTGGCGGGGTTAAGGAGTGAAACTCAACTTCCTATAGAAGTTCACTTAATGACTAAAAATCCTGATCCGTACATAGACACATTGGTTAAAGCGGGCGCAAATCGAATTATTGTGCATTTAGAGGCTTTAGCGCATCCAATTAAAACTATTTCACTTATCAAGCAATACGGTGCAGAAGCAGGAATTGCTCTTAATCCTTTAACAGGAATAGTCGAAGTAAAACATCTAATTCAAGAGGTAAGCTTGATTATGTTAATGGCAATAAACCCGGGTGTTCCTAAACATGCGTTTATACCCAGTACGATCCCAAAGCTAATTGAACTTAAGAACGTATTAGTCGAAGTCGGCTCTGACGCAAAAATTGGCATCGATGGCGGGGTGACATTTGACAATGCAAAATTACTTTTTCAGAACGGTGCAAATGTACTTATTTGTGGCTCTGGGACAATCTTTAAACAAGAAAAAAGTATTGAGGAAAACATTATCACACTTATAAATAGCATATCTTCTCAATCTGCTAGTTAGAGCTTTTTTAGAAGAACTGATATTTATTTAGATCTAATCAATCCTATAAATGGTAAAACTTATAAGTTATCAAGCAATTGAGCAAGGAAAATAGACGATTTGTAACCACTTTTAAACGGTCACTTAGTGGCTATAAATACTTAAATTTGCCTGTAAACTTTGTCAACAACTTGGAGACGTCGCATAGCCCGGTCTAGTGCGCCTCACTGCTAATGAGGTTAACCCCTAAAGGGTTTCGGAGGTTCAAATCCTCTCGTCTCCGCCAATCTGTTTGGCTCTATGTTTCAACAAGCTTTTCAAACACTTTGCTAGCTGTTATTGAATAGATTGTAAAATTTTGGTTAACTATTTGGCGTGATTTTCTCAAGTAAATTTAGTGCTAGTCCATCATATAATTCACCACTCATAAAAAACACTAAATTACTTTAGTTCTAGAGTTCTAACTCGCATGATTACAAGTTAAATTTGGGGAATTGATTTCGAGCAGTGAATCGAAAAAACTAATCAGTTCCTTGCAACAGATCAAACAAATAAGGGAAAGCGATGAATTACCATTTCAATGACTGTACTTTTAGCGTAATATAACCATATGGAAAAGAACGTTTGGTTTATCCTGGACGTCCGTTATCCAACCGAAAAAGCCTATGGAGTGACTACCAATTTTACTGCTAATGCGATACAAAATTTAGGTGGTTACGATGTAACAGTTATAACACCAAGATTAGATACGAGTTTTAGCAGCTCGGTGAAAAGTATTGAAATAAGAATGCCATTTAATAAAATTCGTGAATTTGGGCTGAAGCAAAACCATATGATAAGTAAATTAACTTTTAATGCCTGGAAGTACCTATATCCCTGGAAACTTTTCAAAGTAATTAAAAGAAAAAATAATCTTGTATGGCTCAGAGATATCAGAATGTCTCTTTTATTTTGTTTCTTTCGCTATAAAGTTGTCTGTGAAATACATCGCGAACCATCCACAATTTCTAAATTTGAACTTAAAATATTAAATTTAATGCCTAATACAACCATAGCTGTAATATCAGAGGAATTAAGAACTAAACTGAAGTTAAAGTACAAAAATAGTGTTACTGCTCCAATGTCGGTAAACGAAAATGAGCTTATACACGAAGCAAAAACCCATAATGTCAATAAATTTATTGTCGGTTATGTAGGTTCTATTCATTCTAGTGGAAACAAATTATCAGTCGATATCGTACTTGAAGCTGCAAGATTCTTGGGGAAAACAGATCCAAAATTTGAATTTAGATTAATTGGTTTTAGCGCTGAAGATGTTGAGGGTGTAAATGGGGATTCCTATTCAGATAATATAAAGTTTTTTGGTAGATTGACTCGTACTGAGCTGTTAAAAGAAATAGATTTGTTTGACGTAGGATTAGTAATTTATCCAGATACTAAGTATTTTTCCGATAGTTTTCCAATAAAGATAGTGGAATATGCAGCTCGTAGAATTCCTATAATCGCTAGTAACACTAAAGCCCATCAAAGAATTCTTGGAAACGATAAAGCGCTTTACTTCGAACTAAACACAAGTGCAAGTTTAGTTGATTGTATTTACAAAGTGGCAACTAATGAGGGGGTTGGAGAGCTAATTTTAGAAAATGGATTCAACTGGGTAAAATCTTTAACTTATGAAAACCGTGCACAAAATGTATTAAATATTGCAAATTTCTAATTAGTGCCATGTATAGAGACTTTTTCTAAACTTATCGTTCTGTAGTATCTTTAGTCAATGAAAATTGGAATTAACGGTGGAGCCGGATTTATTGGTTCAAACTTAGGTGGTCAACTTATTAGGTCCGGTCACGAGGTTTCAGTGTTTGATAATTTCGAGGCTGGTTTTCGGGAAAATCACTTAAGTCTTTCTGTCAATATCACGCAAGGAGATTTAAAAAATATAGATGCAGTGAATGATTTTTTTTCTAAATCTGAAATCGAATACTGCGTACATTTAGGGGCACTGGGTTCTGTTCCTAGATCAATTGAAAACTCAAAAGCTAGTTTCGATTCAAGCGCAGTAGCAACTTTATATGTTCTAGAAATAGTACAAATTAACTTAACACCTGTATTATTTTCATCTTCTTCTTCAGTTTATGTACTAAACAAAAATTTGCCTAAAATTGAGAAAGACTGGTTTTCTCGTATTTCTCCGCATGTGACATCAAAGCTGGCTGCAGAGGGTTTAACCATGGCATATTGGGAATCATTTGGGCTTACAACCACAATCTATCGACTAGCTAACACGTATGGTCATCACCAAAATCTCGAAAGTTTGTATGCAGCAGTTTTAACTATATGGATTTTTGCTACTTTTAATATTCAGCCGTTAGTAGTTTTTGGAGAGGGTGAGCAAAAGCTAGACTTTACCTATGTGGACGACGCGCTCAGTGTATTTGAGAAATCTATTACTGTAAAACACGATATTGACTTTCCTATTAATTTATCATTTGGACACTCTGTTGCCTTAATTCAAGTTTTAAATGTTTTTAGAGCATATTTTGGCAGATTAGAAGTTCAGTATCGAGAGGCTAGAAATGGGGATATATGCGACTCTGAATCTAATCCAAAATCATTAATGAATCTTCATGATTCTAAACTGTCTCAAACCACTATAGAGAGCGGCTTACTCAAAACTTTTGAATGGTTTAAGTTTTGTTATACTTATTAGGAAGTTATGATGTATAAAATTGCAATAGTTGGGGCTGGACCTGCTGGTTACTTTACTGCGCAAGCATTTCAAAATGCACAAACTGAGGACCTAACCTTTGCAATAGACATGATCGAACGCCTTCCAACCCCATGGGGGCTGGTAAGAAGTGGGGTGGCACCCGATCATCCAAAAATAAGAACAGTCTCTAAAGTATTTGAAAAGATAGCAAAAACAGAGGGCTTTAGATTATTTGCCAATGTTGAACTAGGTAAGGATGTTTCACTTAAAGATCTTCGAGAAAGATATGACGCAGTTGTCCTAGCAACTGGTTCTCCAAAGGGCAGAAAACTAGGCATACCGGGTGAAGAACTAACTAACTGCATATCCGCAGCTGAGTTTGTCCCTTGGTATAACGCCCACCCAGATTATGCAAATATTGAAGTAGATTTAGATACTGACACAGCCATAGTGATTGGCGCAGGAAATGTAGCAATGGATGTTGCTAGGCTTCTTGCAATTGATCCCACGGAGCTTGATCTAACTGACATAGCTGAACATGCACTAGTAAAATTCAAGCAGAGCAAAATAAGAAAAGTAATTATCTGTGGTCGGCGTGGAGCCGAGCATGCTGCCTTCACCGCTCCCGAACTCCGCGATCTACCAAAACTTAAAGATACTAATGTATTTATTGATAAGGAACAGATCAGTCAAGCAACTTATCGTATTAAAGAGCGTGGTGAGGTTGAGAAAGATTTAAGAAATAATCTGGAAGCAATGCGCTTAATTGCAGAGCACGAAAAGAAGGAGGTTGAAAGAAATCTGGAGATCAAGTTTTTAGTAGCTCCAATTCAGATTAATGGAGGGACTAAGGTTAAAGAGATTGTATTTACAATAAATGAAGTCAAAGATGGCAAAGTTATTGCCACGGATAAAACCTTCACGATTAAAGCTGGCTTAGTAGTGACAGCAATTGGTTATGACGCAGTTAAGTACCCTGGTATCAATATTGAAAACGGTCGAATTGCTAATATCGCAGGCCATGTAGAGCATAATGTTTATGTCACTGGCTGGGCAAAGCGCGGGCCTATTGGAATTATTGGCACAAATAAAAGTGATTCCAATGATGTTGTTGAATTAATTATTAGTAATTTAACAGAGCCAAAAGTGAGTGAAGGAATTAGCTCTTTACTTAAATCCGGCCATGAAGTAATTGATCAAATCTCCTGGGAAAAAATAAATGCTTCTGAAGTAATATCTGGTGCGATTGCTGGAAAACCGCGCGTAAAAGAAGTTGATTGGAGGCGACTAATAAATTTGGGCAGGTCTTAATAAATCACAAATGAGCATTTAATTTCTAGTGAAAATCTAAGTTTTATATCAATTAGAAAGTTTATTCCTGTGCATAAATGTAAAAATATTTAGATTTGGTAACCGTTCAGGATTATTTGTGTATTCTTCGACTAACTCATTTGATTTTACCAGCTCTAAAGATTTTGAACTAAAATATTTCTGATGCAAAAGTGTTAACTCAAAAACTTCTGGAAATAAATTCTGTCCGAAACTTAGAATTAATCCATTATTATTCGAATTAAAATTTATTACGTGATGGTATTTAAGTAAATTATCAAATATTTTTACCAGTTTATTTCTAAAATCTTCCGAAGTTACTCGATACATATCGTGCACCTCAATCACAATTTGATCATATTTATCTAAATTCAAATTATTTGACGAAAGCAATGATATCTCAGAACCCTCGATATCAAGTTTGAGAAGATTAGTGCAGTTAGGATCAATATTGATTAATTCTTCAAATTCATCGAGAGTAGTTATTTTTTTTTTGCTTTTAGTAACATCTGAGTCAAATTTTAATAAATGATGAGAAATATTCTGGTGAGATTTTGGTAAGCTCTTCACAAATGGGTCACATATATATACTTTCGTACCTGTTTCAGCAAAAAATATTTCAAAATCTATGTTTTTACCAGCGCCTCCGCTTACAATTAAATCAAGGTCATTAATTTGAGCAATCGAATAACCAGAATCATTATTTGGACCAACACGCACAATAGGAAGGGGTGAAATTTTTGGCCATAGTTTAAGTGCGAGTTCTCCAACAAGTTTTTCAGCCAGTTGATAATTACTCATTGGACTTTTTTTAGAAGCAATAAAGAATTCTAATGCATATTTAATCTCATTAGGGCCAAAAGACTCATTTCCTCTATTTGTAATTATCCAAACAATAGTTTTAAGCCAAATAATTGAAGATTTCAACTTTGCGTTTATCTCAATAAACATACTTATACTAAATGTTCAACTGGAGTTCGAGAAGTCATGCTAAAAAGTATACAGGTATCCCTCAGATGACGAACTATTTAGTACATTTAACTCACTATGCTAAAGAATTATCCGACTAGAAAAGTGCTACTACTTTCTTCATTTAAAGGTTGGATTCTCGAGGGTATGGTACGTGAGAGTGCCGAAGCTTTAGGAATTAACATAAGAGTTATTTTCATTCCTCAACGACTACAGGATTTTTTTAGAATTAAGGATTTTTCTAACTATATTTTAGGGAAAAAAATACAGGGTAACTGTTTATTTGTAAATCAAAGCTCTTATTTCAAAGCTCTTTTAAGCACTACTATAAGATTTATTCCAGAAAATTCCCGAGTGCTTTATACACATAAGAGCCTTGAAGAAATTGAAGATTTCGAACAAATAAAGATGTTACAAAGAGTAAATAAAATATTTGTGCTTAATTCTAAAGTAAAAGCAGACCTTGTATTATCAGGTATATCGGCAGGCAAAATAACTACTGTTTTTGGTGCGATTGATAGAAAAGTTTATTATCCAGTCAATAATTTTAATAAAAGTGGATCTCTTGAAGTAGACCCCTATGTGTTAATCACAGGAGACTGCAAACCACGTAAGAATCCAAATATGATTATTGAAGTTATTCGTATAATGAGCGATGTTAAGTTTATTATTCATGGAAGGGGATGGCAAGAGTGTTTAACAAATCAAAGGATTGATGAGTTAGAAAATCTAAAAGTTATCCAATTTGAAATTAAAAATAATCCACAGCTAGTACGTGAGGCATCGGCTTACCTTTCATTGTCTGAATTAGAAGGTGGTCCATTCCCCACATTAGAGTCACTTGCCTCAGGCACACCCGTTGTCGTTACAGATACAGGATGGAATAAAGAATTAGTGAAGTCTGGGTTCGGAACCGTGCTTTCACAGACATTTACAATAAGTGAAGTTATAACTGCAATCAATGAAGCAATTAAGCTTAAACCGCAAGTAAGTAGTCTGGATCTTTTAAAAGGTGAATTTACATGGAAATCATTAGGGCAGAAACTGTATGCTGTTGATTAGCAATTTTGATATATTTTTCATGAATGTAGTAATTGTCTAAACCAAAAACTTTAATTGGATCTGAATATGGGCGTGATAAGTGTTCAGAATAGTGGCTTTACACCGTGTTTGATAAGGTATACATAGGAGGCATTGATTCCGTATACCAATCCGGCGCCCGTAGCTCAACGGATAGAGCATCTGACTACGGATCAGAAGGTTCGGGGTTCGAATCCCTGCGGGCGCACTTTACGTTTAAGCATAAAATTACTGACGTTCTTACTCCTAATCAGAAGCAACTTACTGATCCAGTAATCAGTTCACTTTAGGAGATATTTCTAGTTGGAGTGTATTAACAGGAGTGAGCAGAAATTAAACAAGGGTGGGTTAGATTTCTTGAAGACCTAACTAGTAAGCAAATTGCAACATCTTGGTACCTAGCTCATAATTTTAGACTTGTTTTTTCGAGATTTATATTTAAACTTTCATAGTGTCTAATATCGAATCGAAGCTGCAAAAGGTATTCCCTGTGCGGCCCATTCAATCTTTTTTTATAGTTGTAGCCCTAACCTTCACAACGATTTCCTATTCTGCTAATGCCGCAGAGCCCTCTGCTGTTGGGCAAGGCAATAACTCCCTTACATTTGCCGCCTCCACTGCTGACAGTAGATCTCAATATCTTGATCTTTCACCCGGAATAAATTTTGGGTCCTCTGCATTCACCATCGAAACTTATTTCAAAACAGGCCCATCACTCGATAACGGGTTTTTTCTTGGAGTTGGATCGGGCAATGGTTTAAGTCTAAATATCTATAGCCCTAATGAAATTCAAGTAGATGCTTTTGGAATTAACGCTACTATTTTTGTATTGCCAATAACAATGCAAGTAAACACTTGGTATCACCTAGCAGTAGCTCGGGATGCAAGTAACAACGAAACTGTGTGGCTAAACGGATCAAGAGCCACCTCTGCGTATAACAGGTGGGACCGTGGTATAACTTATGGATCAGTATTCACAGATACCAGAAACTACAATGGAAACACCACTGGTATCAATGGAAGTACTGCGTGTAGCCATTGCAATCAGAATCATTATAATGATGCAAGAAGCAATGTAGATTTTAGTGGCGTAAAGATTACTAATTTTAGAGTTGTAGTTGGTAGTACAGTCTATGATCCTAATTCGGCAACAATCACGCCCCCAGATACTCCACTAGCTAATATTGCTAACACAAAACTTTTATTAAAGGTAACAAACTCATCAACTGCCTTTACAGATTCAAGTGGAACTCAAACTGTCACCAATACTGGTGTCACTTTTACTACTGCAGAACTTGCTGCACCCGCCTTCACCCTTTCATCAACTACTGAGACTCGCACGGTAAACACTGCAGCAACTGGCTTTACTATTAATTCAACTGGTGGAGCAATTGCAAGCTTTGCAATTAACGCTACTCCTGCTGGAATGAGTTTTAATACAACAACTGGCGCACTAACTGGCACTCCAAATACTGTTGCAGCCGCCACAAATTACACAATTACTGCTACTAACGCCTCAGGAAATGCAACTAGAACATTTACCTTAACTGTGACAGTTGCAGCCCCCGCCTTCACCCTCTCATCCTCTTCGGAGAGTAAGACTGTTAATACTGCAATTACTGGCTACACCATCACATCCACCGGTGGCACTATCGCTTCATATGCAATCTCACCCGCGGCCCCTGCCGGCTTAACCTTTAACACCACTACAGGATTGCTAACTGGTACACCAACTGAGGTTGCAGCAGCTACTGCTTACACAATCACCGCTACCAATGCGACTAGCTCAACCACTCAAACCTTTACCTTAACTGTTACGGCAGTGCCAGTGGTGGCAGATCCTGAGGCTACTAGAAGAGCTAATGAACAAAGAGAGTGGGGAGATCTATCTGGGCTTGTACCACTAATTAATGAGCTATTAAAGGAGATGGAAGAGGGTATGAAAGACACTTCAACTCCTAAGAAAAAATCTCCAACAATTAAAACTAAACAAAATACATCTGAAATACAAAAATCTGAACAAAAGAATGGAAAAGTAAAAAATCAAGCTCAGGCGAAGAAGAGTAAAAAGAGATCCAATTTACTAAAGACTAAATAAGCCAAATGTTTTGATTTCTAGATTACATAATTCTTACCTCTAAAAGTCAGTTAGATAGAGCATGTGCCTACTGATATTGCATAAGCAATATTGGAAGTGAGGCGGTTAAGCGCGCTCTCAATCTGCCTACTTTTAGTAATTAGGAGGTAGCCATTAGACTTATCGCTATGGCTACCAAACATGAGCTACATCAAAAGGGATTACGGCTTACCCCGCAGAGAGAGTTAGTGCTGGCCGCGGTTAGATCTCTAGGCCATGCCACCCCGGAGGAGGTAGCGGAGAAGGTAAGACAGACTCACCCTGGAATTAATCTTTCAACTGTTTATCGAAATCTAGAAACTTTAGAAAATGTTGGCCTAGTACTTCATACCCACCTAGGTCATGGTGGTGCTACATACCATGCCGCAGAGGAGCTAACCCACCTGCATTTAGTTTGCTCTGATTGTGGTGATATAGGCGATGCCCCAATTGAGACCGCTGCAAACTTTGTAAACACATTAAGTGATGATTTTGGTTTTAAAACCGATGTTACTCATTTTGCTATTTATGGTCTTTGTGCAAAATGTGCTGACATAGCTGATAAACGTAAATAATAAATTAAATGAGTGCAGTCTTAGTTGAGAGTGGCCCTGATAAGGGTGCGATCTGGCACTTTGGTGAGCCAAATAAGGAGCAAAAAGAGTTAGTAAGTGGCATTGGTTGGGCTGATCTTTCTCATAGAGGGGTAATCTCAATTAGCGGCAAAGATCGTCTTACCTGGCTACATGCTTTAACTACGCAACACTTAGAGAAGCTAGCACCGGGTGATTGGCAAGAGGCATTAATTTTAGATACCCAAGGCCATATTGTTGAGCAATTATTTTTAGTAGATGATGACACAACTACCTGGATTCATACTGAAGCACAAAGAGTTGAACCCTTAATTGAGTATTTAGAGAAGATGAAGTTTATGTTAGATGTTGATGTCATTGATCAATCTAATAATTACGCAGTGCTACGAGCAGCTGGTATCTCAGATGATATTGGTGGGCCTTACGCCTTAGTTCCACGAGGTGAGCTAGTAGATACG
>Ga0315902_10009756_pt1 | contig 12786 bp, 10 predicted proteins | sample LakEriMetagenome_9_FD_203523 | JGI IMG/M metagenome (GOLD analysis project Ga0315902, IMG submission 203523) | Freshwater fungal communities from buoy surface, Lake Erie, Ohio, United States - Buoy 12 MA117 | ecosystem: Environmental > Aquatic > Freshwater > Lake > Lake biofilm | place: USA... | reverse complement strand
AATCAATCCTGGATAACTTAAACCTATCCACTGCTAGAAATGCCTTAGATCCCAAGATTGCCCATCTCTATGATGCCAAGGAGCGGGAGAGGTCAATTAGTTACAGCTCAGAGAAGACCCGTTTTGGATTTATTTCATCAACAATCTCAACGATAATTCTCATTTTTGCTCTGAGCTATGGGTGGTTTGCATCGCTAGATAATTGGGCAAGAGGCATCTTTGATAATCAAATATTGGTATCCCTTCTCTTTATCGCCTCACTCAGTGTTATCTCTTATCTGCTAAACCTTCCATTTACTCTCTATGGAACCTTCAAAATTGAAGAGAAATATGGATTCAATAAAACTACTCCCAAAGTATTTTTCGCAGACACCATAAAAGGAGCAGCTCTTGCAGCCCTAATAGGTGGAAGCTTGCTAACAGCAGTTCTCTGGTTCTACCAACAGCTTGGTGGAAATTTCTGGATTCTTGCTTGGGCGCTTCTAGCAGTTTTCTCGCTACTTATGTTTATGTTTGGAACAACATTAATCCTGCCGCTCTTTAATAAATTGGAGCCAATTAAAGATGGCCCACTCAAGCAAGGAATTGAAAAGTATTGCGCTTCACAAGGCTATAACTTAGGTCGCCTATTTGTAATGGATGGCTCGAAGAGATCGTCAAAGGCAAATGCTTTTTTTAGTGGCCTTGGCTCAAGTAAGACCATTGTCTTATTTGATACCTTGATTGAGAAACTGACCACTACAGAGATCATTGCAGTTTTAGCTCATGAAATTGGTCACTACAAGAAGAAACATACTCTCTCAATGTTTATCTTTAGCAACATCCAAACCTTTGCAACCTTTGCTCTCCTTGGATTTCTCCTTGGCTATCCTGAGCTCTCAACCGCACTAGGGGCAAGTGAGAGTAGCTTTCATCTCTCAGCGCTAGCATTCTTCATTCTCTTTACTCCACTTAGTATTTTCCTAGGTTTAATAAATAACACCTGGTCTCGTCATAACGAGTATGAGGCCGATACCTTTGCTAAACAGACGTATAAAGTTGAACCTATGCGAAGTGCTTTAAGCAAAATCTCCACCGATAGCCTTGCAAATCTCTCGCCCCATCCGGCTTATGTGGCATTCAATTACACTCATCCAACACTTCTGCAGAGATTGAAGAACTTAGAATAAAAAAAGAGGGCCTGCCTAAGCAGACCCTCTCTTCTAACTCTTGAGTTTAGATATCGTAATAAAGTTCAAACTCTGCTGGATGTGGACGCAAGCGTACGTAATCAATTTCTGACTTACGCTTCCAATCAATCCAGGTATCGATCAAGTCTTTTGTAAAGACTCCGCCGCGAGTTAAGAAGTCGTTATCTCGTTCAAGATTATCGATAACAGCATCTAGCGAGCCGGGTACTTGGGCAATTGCCTTAGCTTCGGCTCCCTCTAACTCATAGAGATCTTTATCAACTGGCTTTGGTGGCTCAATCTTGTTTGTGATTCCATCAAGACCAGCCATCAAGATCGCAGCAAATGCAAGATATGGATTTGATGATGGATCTGGGCAACGGAACTCAATGCGCTTTGCCTTAGGGCTAGATCCGGTAATTGGGATACGGATACAGGCTGAGCGGTTACGAGCTGAGTAAACAAGATTTACTGGAGCTTCATATCCTGGAACAAGTCGCTTATAAGAGTTCACTGTTGGGTTGGTAAATGCAAGTAGTGAAGGAGCATGCTTTAGAAGACCTCCGATATACCAGCGCGCAGTATCAGAAAGATTTGCATAACCATCGCCCCACATAAGTGGTTTGCCATCTTTCCAAAGTGATTGGTGAACATGCATGCCAGAACCATTATCGCCAAAGAGTGGCTTTGGCATAAAGGTCACAGTCTTTCCAGCAGCCCAAGCAGTGTTCTTAATGATGTATTTAAACTTCATTAGATCATCGCCGGCATGAAGGATGTCATTGAAGCGATAGTTGATCTCCATCTGACCTGCAGTTCCCACTTCATGGTGCGCGCGCTCTACATCAAGACCAACTTTGGCAAGATTCATAACCATCTGATCGCGCAGATCAGCAAATTGATCTGTTGGAGAGACTGGGAAATACCCACCTTTAATTCTGGTGCGATAGCCACGATTTGGTGTGCCATCTGGATCATCATCAATTCCGGTATTCCAAGCTCCTTCATATGAATCAACTTCATAGAAGCCGGTATTCATGCGAGTCTGGAATTTAACGCGATCAAAGACATAAAACTCAGCCTCAGGAGCAAAGTATGCGGTATCTGCGATTCCAGTAGATCTCATGTATTCCACTGCCTTATTAACAATCTGGCGTGGGTCTCTACTATATGCCGAGTTATCATCAGGATTTACCACTGAGAAATGTAGAACTAGAGTTTTTTCAGTTCTAAATGGATCAATAAAGGCTGTCTCTGGTGCTGGAAGAAGTTTCATATCTGATTCATGAATTGATTGGAATCCTCTTATTGAGGAACCATCAAACATCAGGCCATCGGTAAAGACATCTTCAGTAAATTGCGAAACGGGAACGTTGAAGTGATGCTGCATACCAGGCAAATCGGTGAAGCGAACATCAACGAGTGCGACATTTTCTTTCTTTATGTAATTTAAAACTTCTGCAGAATTTTTAAACATTTCTCTCCTGAGGTTTTTTCTTCATCTTTAGCTCCACGTTGAGCTCTCTAGCAATGGCCCAAACCTAGGCTAGGGCGGTGAAATATCCATAACCGGTGGGTTACGGCTATGTTTCATAAAACAGGCCTTAGGGCGCTTTTTTAGTTAGGTTGAGCCTATGGAACGGGCAGGACTTGGCCGGCGAGTGCTGGCGCTAAGCATTGATTGGGCCATTGCATCATTTACTGCGGCTCTGGTTTATCCCTTGCAAGCAAGCGCGCTTGGCCCATCGTTATTTCGCCTTGGAGTATTTGTTTTAGAGGTTTCCCTACTTACATCACTTGGCGGGGCATCTGCAGGGCAGAGAGTTATGGGCTTAAGAGTTTTAAGTTGGCCAGATAATCTCTTTCTCCGCCCTGGGCCAATTCTGCTTCGCACAATCCTCATAGCACTTGTTATTCCAGCCGTTGTTACTGATAAAGATGGCAGGGGACTACATGATCGAGCTGCTAAATCTGTTGTGATGAGAGTTAGTAAGAAACGAGCTTAACGAGGCTTAGGCATCCTCATGTTTTTAGGCATGGGACCTTTTGGAAGCGGAATATTAAGCCCGCCAACTGATTTAAGTCTTGCTCGCAGCTCTCGCACCTGAACTGTTGAGAGTTTCTTAGGAAACTTTTTCATTCTCTTCTGTAGTTTCCGGACCGAGACTTGATCTTTTTCATTTCCAATTACTAGTTCATGGATTGGAACACCTGGGGCAAAGCGCTCCATCTTTCGCTTCTCATCTGTAAGCAGGGACCTAAGAGCATGGCCACCTTCGCCAACTAGAACTACTCCAGCTTTACCAACTGCGCGATGAACCATATCTTGGTTCTTATTAACATTTACTGCTGGAGTAATAGTCCAGCCTTTACGAATCGACATCAAAACACTGGCTCCAGCTCCAGGCTGTCCCTCAATTGATGCATAGGCAGCATTTCCTGCAAGTCGCGTAAAGTAAAAGAAAGCTCCGAGAAAAGCTAATGGGAATGTTAAGAAAGCTGCATAACCAGGACGATTAAAGAAAAGCCCGATACCAATTCCTGCGCCCCAAAGAGGTGTGAAGACAGCGAGGCAGCGGAGAAAGACAAACTTGTAATGCTTGCGAGCAAGGGAGTAAGCATCGCGAATCGTTTTAAATCTAACTTTCTTAGGAGCGTTGGGATCCTTCTTCTTTCTGCCAAACATCTCTTAATTCTCCTTTTTATTTCTTCGCATATCTTCAAGTTCTGCAGGGCTGGGAGCGCTTCCACCGAGCCGTGCTGGCGCCCATCTAGCGCCCTTATGGGGGTCAGGATAATCACTCTGAACTTGATTTAGTAATTGAGCCATCGCTTCTTTAAGGGCGGCGAGCTCTCTATCGATATCAGAGCCTTTCTTGATATATCGAAGTGGCCCAATGGCAATAAAGATAGGGATACTGCTTCGAGATAAGTTCTTCGGCATCTTCTTGCTCCACACTCGCTGCGAGCCCCAGATCACCATCGGAAGGATTGGAGCGCCAGATTCCATAGCTAGGCGAATAACGCCGCTCTTCATATCTTTAAGTTCAAAGCTTTGAGAAATCGTTGCTTCCGGAAAAACGCCAACAATCTCACCTTTATCAAGAGCCTTAAGAGCTGCTAGAAAAGAAGGGGCGCCATTATTACGATCAACGCTGATATGTTTCATACCGCGCATAAGCGGGCCTGCTATCGGATGATCAAAGATTTCTTTCTTTGCCATAAATCGAACTAAGCGAGAAGTGGGAAGAAATGCTGTTCCAGCTAGGGCAAAATCAAGATAGCCAACATGATTCATAGCAAGAATTGCTGGACCCTTATTTGGAATATGACTCTGTCCGTAAAAAGTGAATCGAAGATCAAGATACTTCCAAAATGCACGAACTAGTTTTATAACTGGGGGATAGACCAGATCAGCCATTTGAAATCCCTTGACGGGCAGCGATGGCTTGCTTATATAACCTTCCTGCTCGATAACTTGATCTAACAAGTGGCCCGCTCATCACTCCAAGAAAACCTAACTCCTCTGCCTCTTTTGCTAATTCAACAAACTCCTGCGGCTTAACCCATCTTTCAACAGGGTGATGCAAATTAGAAGGTCTTAAATATTGAGTGATAGTTATTAACTCACAACCAGCGCTTCTTAGATCAAGGAGTGCCTGCGAAATTTCACTTCGCTCCTCTCCCATGCCAAGAATCAGATTTGACTTGGTAATTAGGCCAAAGTCTCTTGCCTGGGTTATAACACTCAAAGACCTCTCGTAATTAAATGCAGGTCTAATTCTTTTGAATATTCTCGGAACAGTCTCAAGGTTATGAGCAAATACCTCAGGCCTACTTTCAAATACTTCACTTAAGAGCTCAGGCTTTGCTGAAAAATCAGGCGCCAGCATTTCAACCAAGCATCCAGGAACTACCTGGTGAATCTGGCGAATAGTTTCGCTATAGAGCCAGGCTCCTTCATCCTCTAGATCATCCCTTGCAACACCGGTAACAGTGGCATATTTAAGTCCCATCGTTGCTACCGACTCGGCAACTCTTCTCGGTTCATCTCTATCGAGGGCTTCAGGTTTTCCAGTATCGATATTGCAGAAATCGCACCTTCTTGTGCAGGCGCTACCACCGATTAAAAATGTGGCTTCTTTATCTTCCCAGCATTCATAGATATTCGGACAAGCCGCCTCTTGGCAGACAGTGTGCAAACCTTCTTTAGCAACAAGAGATCTAAGTGCGCTGTACTGCGGCCCCATTTTTGCCTTTGTCTTAATCCACTCTGGCTTTCGTTCAATGGGGGTTTCGGCATTGCGCGCCTCAATTCTTAATAACTTACGTCCATCAGGGGCAAGCATTATTGACTTACCTGACTAAGTGATTGTTTCATTCGCGCCTCTACGACTTCTTGCACTTGCTCAAGTGAAATACTTCGATTCAATTCCTTCTCCATTGAAGTAACCTGCGCATCAGCAATTCCGCAGGGGATAATCCGGTCAAAGTAGCTAAGGTCGGGGTTAACATTTAGCGCAAAGCCATGCATCGTTACGCCCTTTGCAACTCTGATTCCAATGGCTGCAATCTTTCGATCGCCTTTTTCATCGCGAACCCAAACGCCAGATCGCTCGCAATATGTCTGCCCTTCAATGTTGAAGTCCTGACATATTTGAATCAAAGCTTTCTCAAGCTGTCTAACAAATCCGACAACATCATTTGGCTTTTTTAATTTAACAATCGGATATCCCACAATTTGTCCAGGGCCATGGAATGTGATCTTTCCGCCTCTATCAACATCAATAACTTTTGAACCATCAATTGGTCGCTCACTATCTAGCGTTCTTCGCCCTGCCGTAAATACCGGTGGATGTTGAAGTAAGAGAAGTGAGTTAGCGCTTATCTGATCTACAACCTCTTGGTGAAGTTGACGCTGAATTACTAGCGCCTCTTGATAATCAATTAATCCAAGGCTCTGGCAATTGATAGTCGAGGCTTCTTCTCTCGTGCTTGCCAGGGCTTGTGAGATCACAGGTAGAGCCTAACTTTATAGAGCAGTTCTTGGCGCAATGAGCGGTAGAATTACGCTCCTAAGGCTTAAAGATTATGGGTGGGCAGTAGCCAAAATCACCCCAAAACTATCGAGGCGCAAGATTACAAGGAGATGCTGTGAGTCAGGAAGTATTGAACGAGAAGAAGAAATCCGGTGTAAAAGGTCGCAAGGCGTTATGGGTAGCGATTGTCTCAATTTTAGTCTGGCTATCAATTGGCGGTTTTGCTGGGGGAGCTTTCTCCAAAATTTCTACAGTCCAAGAAAATGACAACTCTGCTTTCTTGCCCGATAGCGCTGAATCAACTATCGCTGGTGAAGTATTGGTCAAGTTCTCATCCCAGGATGATCAACTATTTCCAGCACTGCTCTTATTACTTGGAGATTTAAACCCTGCTACTAATGCCCAAGCCTTTGAGAGAGTGAATCAGTATTCAGCTACGCTGCTAAGTAAAACTCTTCCTGCTACTGGAAAGCCATTAAGTGCCTACTTTGCTAGGGGAGTTCCGCTAACTCCAATTCCATCTGCAGATGGCAAGGCAATCTTGATAAATGCGCAACTTGATTTCGCAGTTGCTGATGCCAATATTGATGGAGAGCCAATCTTTCCAAAGATTATCGAATTCATTAGAGAAGATATGGAGAAAGAGTTCACTTCCGCAGGAATTACCACCCATGTAACGGGTCCTGCCGGATTATTTGCAGATCTATTTGAAGCCTTTGGTTCAATCGATACCAGGCTATTGCAGACAACTCTGATAGTTGTGGCGATTATTCTTATTGTGGTTTATCGCTCTCCAGTGCTCTGGATATTGCCGTTGTTTACCGCAGCAAGCGCGCTAGGTATCGCCACCATGATTGTGTATTACCTGGCAAGAGAAGACATTATTGATCTAAATGGCCAGACCCAAGGAATTCTTGATGTTTTGGTTCTGGGAGCCGCCACTGACTATGCGCTGTTATTAATTGCCCGTTATCGCGAAGAGCTCCACCAACATCAATCTAGATTTGAAGCGATGAAGATTGCGCTGCGCGGGGTTGTAGAGCCAATTATCGCTTCAGGATCAACCGTTATTGCCGGACTTATGGTTCTGCTGCTTAGCGACCTTTCAAGTAATCGCGGTCTGGGCCCTGTTGGATCAATTGGAATCGCATCTTCAATGCTTGCGGTTTTGACTCTACTTCCAGCTCTATTAATTGTCTTTGGTCGCTGGATTTTCTGGCCAAAGATTCCACGCTTTGGTGATGTTGATGAGAAGCTCTCGGGAATATGGTCCAAAGTTGGAAATTTGGTTGATCGTCGCCCAAAGGCTGTTTGGATTAGCACAGCACTTGCACTGCTTATCTTTGCTGGATTTTCTACCACATTGAAATCTGATGGACTCTCACAGAGTGAAGCATTTACCACTCGAACTGATTCAGTTATTGGACTAGAAAAGCTAGGGGAGCATTTCCCAAGTGGTGAGGGAACTCCAGTTGAAATTGTTGTGGATCAAGCAGATATTGCATCGGCTGCAGCAGCAATTGGACGGGTTTCAAACGTTGCATCTGTAGTGCCGCTAACAAATGTAGATCCAGTTACACAGCGGCCAACTTCTGAACTTAAAGTAGTTGATGGAAAAGTAGTGCTCTATGCCACCTTAAAGGTTGCTCCAGATTCTGCTGAAGGCAAAGAGAGCATTCCTTTAATACGCCAAGCTGCAAAGGCAGTTAATCCAAATATCTTGGTTGGTGGACAGAGCGCAATTGGCTATGACGTCGATCAGTCATCACGTAGAGATAATCGAGTCATTATCCCAATTGTGCTTCTTTTAATTGCTGTGATCCTTGGCTTCTTGCTTCGAAGCATTCTGGCAGCGGCGCTCTTATTAGGAACTGTAGTTCTCTCCTTTGCTGCAACTCTTGGAGTCTGCGCCCTGGTCTTTGATAATGTCTTTGGATTTGCTGGCACTGATGCAGCCTTCCCGCTCTTTGCCTTCATATTCCTAGTTGCACTTGGCATTGATTACAACATCTTCTTAATGACTAGGGTCCGAGAAGAGTCACTAAAAATCGGAACCCGAGCTGGAATCATTAAAGGCTTAACTGTTACTGGCGGGGTTATTACCTCTGCTGGAATAGTTCTTGCAGCAACCTTTGGAGTTCTTGGGATCTTGCCACTGGTCTTTTTGGCAGAGTTGGGATTTGCTGTCGCATTTGGGGTGCTTCTAGACACCATAATTGTTCGCTCACTTTTGGTTCCAGCTTTGGTGCGAGTAATTGGACCAAAGATCTGGTGGCCATCAAAGCTTCAACATCAAGAGAACTAATCTCTCGCTAAATGAAGGCAGGAATAATTGGCTATGGATTAGCTGGTCGCTATTTCCATGGCCCAACACTTCTTTCTGCTGGATTTCATGTAACAGCCATATGTGCGAGATCGCTTGAAAAAAAGGCTGCTGCCCATCAAGACTTTCCAAATGCTGTGATAGTTAATTCAATTGATGAGTTAGTTGCAGAAGATCTAGATTTGATTGTTGTGGCATCACCAAATGAATCTCACAGCGAGCACGCACTCGCTTCAATTAGAGCTGGAATCAATACTGTTGTAGATAAACCCATGGGACGGGATTACTACGAGACTCTGGGACTTTATGATGCAGCTGAGCAAAGCGGCGTGCTCTTAACGGTATTTTTCAATCGACTCTGGGACTCTGATTCCTTAACCATAAAGAAGATAATCGAGCAGGGAGAAATTGGAAATATTTTTCGTCTCGAGTCAAGATTTGAAAGATTTAAACCAGAGATTAATCCTCTAGCTTGGCGCGAGAACACCTCTTTTGAGGCTGGTGGCGGGCTTCTACTTGATCTGCAAAGCCATTTAGTATCAACTGCTCTTGATTGGTTTGGCCCAGCTGAGTTGGTATTTTCAAGTGTAAGAAGCGTTCGCGGCGCAAGTGATGATGATGTACTTCTGGTTTTAAAGCACGAAAACGGAGTTGATTCTTATCTCTCAGCCAGCGCAATTAGCGGAAATCCTGGGCCAAAGATTCGTCTCAATGGCGATAAAGCTAGTTTGGTAATTACTGAACTTGATAAGCAGGAGGAGATTTTAAGAAGGGGATTTAGAGCCCAAGCTGGCCAGTGGATAGATGGCGATGAGATTACAAGTAGCGCAAAAATTTATAAGGGAAGTGACTCATTTTCTTATCGAGGAGAAGCTGGTTTCTATCCTGCTTTTTATAACGAGGTAAGACTTGCTATTGAACATGGCGGCGAGCTACCAGTAAGTCGAGAGTTATCACTAAGCGTTGCCAGAATAATTGATCAGGCGCGCCAAATAAGTATTAGGTAAGGCCTACTCCGCAAGTAGCGCACTGAGCGCTGGAGCTAAGTGAGGATAATCAAAATTAAAACCAGCATCTAATAGCGCAGTTGGCAAAACCTTCTTTGAGCCTAGAACTTCACTTGAAAATCCGCCAAGGGCGATTTTGAGAGCAAAGCCTGGAACTGGAATTAGCGCAGGGCGCTTTAGCGCTCTTGCAAGGGCTGAAGTAAATTCTTGATTCGTTGCTGGATTTGGAGCGGTGAGATTTACTGCGCCACTAACTGGCTTCTCCAATAGAAAGCAGATCGCCTCAACAAGATCATGAAGTGTGATCCAGGACCACCATTGCTTTCCACTACCTAACTTTCCTCCAACGCCAAACTTGAAGAGAGGAAGCATTTTTCCTAACGCTCCACCAGTTGAATCTAAAACTAGTCCGGTTCTAATCTTTACAACTCTAGTGTTTGTGGCAAGGTCGGCTGCTGCCTCCCACTGCTTGCAAACGGCTGCTAAAAAATCATCTCCAGGTCGATCAGATTCACTCACTGCTCTATTGCCAGTTTCGCCATACCAACCAATAGCACTGGCTGAGATAAATACATCAGGCTTAAGATTTGAAACAGCGTTAGCAATTGTTGTGGTGCCAAGGAGCCGAGAATTTAAAATCTCTGCTCGATATTTCTTAGTCCATCTCTTATCGCCAACATTTGCGCCAGCAAGGTGAATAATTGCATCAACACCATCAAGGGCTGCTAGATCAATATCTCCACTTCTAGGATCCCAAAAGACTTCATCAGGGGAGACTACTTTTCGCCTTACAAGTTTTTGAACGGTGTGGCCTTCAGACTTGAGATGGCCGACAAGCGCCGTACCAATCAAACCTGAAGCACCAGTAATTGCGATGCGCTGCGGCAGGGACATTTACAGCCCTAGATCAGATTCGAAACGACCCTCTTCTAACCGATCTTTAAGAGTAGTTAAGAATCTTGCAGCATCTGCGCCATCAACAATTCGATGATCATAGGAAAGTGCAAGATAAACCATGGAGCGAATAGCGATTGTCTCTCCGCCATCTTCTCCCTTAACAACCATTGGGCGCTTAACAACAGCGCCAACTCCCAAGATTGCTACCTGAGGCTGGTTAATTATTGGAGTATCAAAGAGAGCTCCACGTGATCCAGTATTAGTGATAGTAAATGTGCCGCCACCTAAATCATCTGGCGAGATCTTGTTATCTCTAGTTCTTGAAGCCACATCAACAATTCTTCTTGCAATGCCACCCATATTTAGATCTCCAGCATCACGAATCACTGGAACTAATAGACCGCGCTCGGTATCAACTGCAATACCTAGGTGTTCGGCTCCATGATAAGTAATCTGATCGCCTTCTACTGAAGCATTTACAACTGGATGTTGTTTAAGCGCTTCACATACTGCCACTGCAAAAAATGGTAGATAAGTTAATTTCACACCTTCGCGACCTTCAAAGGTTGCTTTAGCTTTATCACGCAGACGAGCTATCTTGGTGATATCAACTTCAATAACTGTTGTTAGCTGGGCGCTAACAGAGAGGGATTCAAGCATTCTTGCAGCAATAACTTTTCTAAGTCTTGACATGCTTACTGTCGTGCCACGAAGCGGGGATACCGCAACAGATTGGGTGCGAACTTCACTTGGAGCAGAAAAATTTTGCGCTGCAGCTGATGCAGCCACTTGGGTTGGGCGAGATACAGCTGCCATAACATCTTCTTTTCGGATTCTTCCGCCAACTCCCGTGCCACTTACTCGAGAGAGATCAACGCCATTTTCACTGGCAAGTTTTCTAACAATAGGAGTTACATAGGAATCATCAAGCACAGATCCAGCTGTAGGTTTTGGAAGAAGTGGCGGCGGAGTCTTTGGCGGAGCAGGAACTGGCTTTTCAACTGCAACCACTGGAGCAACAGGTACTTGCACAACGGGGGCCTGAACAATCGGTGCTTGCACAACTGGTGCAGGCGCTGGTGTTGGTGCCGGCGCAGGTGTTGGCGCTGGAGCAGCTACAACTGGAGCAGCTGCAACTGGAGCACTTGGTGATGATGCGCCATCACCGATTAGGGCAAGTTCAGTTCCGACAGCAACGACGCTATCTACTGGAATCAAAATCTTCTCTAATTTACCGGCAGCTGGTGATGGAATTTCAGTATCGACTTTATCGGTTGAGACCTCTAGTAACGGTTCATCGAGTGCAACTTGATCACCTTCGGCTTTTAGCCAACGGGTTACAGTTCCCTCAGTTACGCTCTCACCGAGAGCTGGCATCTTTACTGAAAATGACATTTTCTCTAAACGCCCCTTTGTTGGTATCTAATACTTATTCTAACGAGCAATCCATCTGATGATAAAAAGCCTAACCGAAACTCTCTAGCCATGAGCGTGAAGCGGCTTTCCAGCAAGGGCCATATGAGCCTCACCCATCGCCTCAGAGAGGGTTGGATGAGCATGGAGATGTTGAGCAACATCATCTGCATCAGCCTGCCAATTAAATATCAATTGTGCCTCTGCAAGGAGTTCGCCAACTCTTGAACCAACCATATGTATGCCAATAACTGTTCCGGAGCTATCAGCAACTAATTTTATTGCTCCCGCAGTTTTTAGAATCTGAGCCTTTCCATTGCCAGCAAGATCATAATTAAGCTCTTTTATTTCAATGCCGCGCTTTTTTGCCTCAGCAGTTGTTAGTCCAACAGATGCAACTTCAGGCTCTGAATAAGTAACTCTTGGAACACCGTCGTAATTAATCGGCCGTGGATTAAGGCCTGCAATTTCTTCAGCGACCATTATTCCTTCAGCAAAACCAACATGAGCTAGTTGCAGAGTAGGGATCAAATCTCCAACAGCCCAAACACCTTTTATGTTGGTGCGACACTTGTTATCTACTAATACATAGCCGCGATCCATCTTGACTCCAACATCTTCATAGCCAAGGCCAGATGATGTAGGGCCTCGTCCAACTGCAACAAGCAAAAGATCAGCAGCAAAGCTCTTTCCATCTTCAAGCAGAACTTCAACTCCGGATGGGCTCTTACTCACGCTCTTGAATTTAACTCCCAGTTCAAAATTGATTCCACGTTTTCTAAAGGCGCGCTCCAAAGCCTTGCTAGATGACTCATCCTCTAGGGCAACTAGATGTGGCAGGGCCTCAATGATTCGCACCTCTGCGCCAAATGATTTCCAGACTGAGGCAAATTCGCAGCCAATGACTCCGCCGCCTAGAACTATTACAGATTTAGGAA
>Ga0315902_10009755_pt1 | contig 12788 bp, 10 predicted proteins | sample LakEriMetagenome_9_FD_203523 | JGI IMG/M metagenome (GOLD analysis project Ga0315902, IMG submission 203523) | Freshwater fungal communities from buoy surface, Lake Erie, Ohio, United States - Buoy 12 MA117 | ecosystem: Environmental > Aquatic > Freshwater > Lake > Lake biofilm | place: USA... | reverse complement strand
TCAATGCCCACCGCCATGCCCGGCGTGCGTAGCGGAATGATCTCGCGCCCCGCGGCGCGGTAGAGCAGGGGCGGATCGTGGCCCGCCCGCGCCACGGTGACATCGCTGTTGCGCGTGTCGACCACGAGATAAAGCATGCTGACGAACATGTCCTGCTTGATGTCCGGATAAAGCCGGCGGTTGACCGCGCGCAGCACCTCCGCCGGGGAGGTGGAGGTCTGCGCGGCGCTGCGGACCAAGCTGCGGCACATTCCGGTGATGAGCGCGGCGGGGATGCCTTTGCCCGAGACGTCGGCGATGACGATGCCCCAGCGGTGTTCGTCGATTTGCAGGTAATCGAAATAATCGCCGCTGACCTGGCGCGCCGGGATGTTCAAGCCGCTCACTTCGTAACCCGCGATGCGCGGCGACTCGGCTGGGAGGAGGATGCTTTGGATGTCGCGGGCCGTCTGCAGATCGCTGTCGAGGCGTCGCTTCTCCCCGGCCTCGAGATAAACGGCCTCGCTGTAGAGGGCGAAGGCGGATTGTTCCGCGATCGCCTTGAACACGGCGAGGTCGTCAGGCCCGAAAGTCGAACTCATCGGGCCGTTGACCACGGCGAGCACGCCGAGGGCTTTGCCGCGGTAGGCGAGGCAACCGACCAGCGCAGACGTGGCGCGTTGCCCGTCGCTGGCCAGACCGGCTAGTTCCGGATCGGAAAAATTGAAGATGCGCGCGCCGCCTTCCTTCCACATGAGGGCCAAAGCTCCGTCGCCCGGATGCACCGAGTGGAGCCGCAGGTAGCTCTCCAAGGCCACGGGATTCGACGCGGCCTGCTCGCGGATGTGTTGCGGCACGTTGACCAGCGGGGCGCAGGTGCGGCTGATGTAAGCGGGTGCGAGGAACTGGCCCGAGCGGTCGACAAGGTAAAGCGCGCCGCCGTGGCCGTTGAGGATGCGCGCTGCCCCCTCTACGATCAGGCGGTGCAGCTCCCGCCGTCCGGTGGCGCCGCCGAATGCCTCGCCCAGACCGTGCAGAAAATCAAAGACCTGCTTTTCCTCCGTCTGCAGCGCCCGCCATTCGCGACCGAGAAACTGCAGGGCACGCTGCTGCCTCGCCACGCGCCAGCCGAGATAAGCCGAGAGCGCGATGAAAATGATAAGCAGGCCGGTCACCATGGCATCCGTGGAGGACGGTGAAGGTTAGGACCCCCGGTGCCGCCGCATCAAGGCGGGGTTACTGTGCTACGGCTCTTTGTGCTGGAGGAATTCAAGCACGTCTTTGAAGCGGACGGCGTTTTCCGGGCTCGCCGCGACGAGATTCTCGTGGGCCTCGACGATGGTCTCGCGGCGCGCGGGCTGCGGGGCGCCGGGCTCCGCGCTGCGCATCGCCTCGGGTTCGTGCGCTGGCGCCGCGTCCTCCACGGTGAAGATGCGGTCGAGGCCGAGGTTGCGCAGCACGTCGCGGTTGCGGGCGTTGGCGCGCACCAAGGTCAGCCGTCCGTCCGGCCGCAGGCCCAGGGCGATGCCCGTCAGCGTGCCGAGGAATGTGGAATCCATCAGCTCGCAGTTTCCGAGGTCGACCACGAATTCGCGGTGTCCGCGACGCGTCATTTCCGCGGCGAATTCCTTCAATCCCGCGCTGTTCTGGAACGTGCCGCGCCCGTCGACGCGAACCCACACAACCTTGTCGGCCAACCCGACCTGCACTGAAGAAACGGCACTCACAAAATCTTGTTATCTTTCCGGTCGGGCGGCGGTCAAATTGCGCGGCGATGGCGCTTCATTTCCACAGGTAGGATTGCGTGAACGCCACGATGCGGTTGTTTTCGACGAGCAGGCAGCGCCACGCGGTGACCGGGCCGTCCCAGAGGTAATTGTCCCCGGTCACGGCGAACGTGGTTTTCACCGTGCCGCGCGCCTGGCGGTAAGCGACTTCCTGTACGCGCACGTCGTTGCCCAGCTTTGCCTGCCGGTATTCAAACCGCACGGCGAGGTCGGCGGCGCGGTCGGCCCGCCAGAAGACGTCGAAATACGTGCCTTGCCGCTGCCGGCGTTCGTCGGCGGAAAGCGCGCCGAAATTCACCCGGGTGCGTTCGAAATTGATCATTTCGTTTTGCGTCGGCTGGAAAGTTTCCGGCTGGTTGATGAATCGCTTCACCTTGCGGAACTGGAAATCGCTGTCGAGGGCGAGGGGAAGCACGGGCGCGCGGACGAGCTCGACGGGTTTGGGCGGCGCGGTGCAGGCAGCGAGGAGCAGGGCCGCAACCAACAGGCCGTATCGCGATTGCATCCGCGCATGAAAGAAGGTTTGTCCGCCGATGTCAAACGGGCCCCGACGGGGGAATTGTCTTGCCTCGCCCGCTCCGCCCTCGGAATGCTCGCGAGCCATGGCCAAATCAGCCGCCTCTCCGCACGCGTCAGGGAACGAGTCCGCGCATTTCCGTGCTTCGCTCGCCGCGGCGCGCGAGACATTCGATGCACTCGGGGCCCATGAGGCACCTTTGCTTCGCGCCGCCGATGCGGTGGTCGCGGCGCTGACGTCCGGTCACAAACTGCTGCTCTGCGGCAATGGTGGCAGTGCGTCCGATGCTGCGCACATTGCGGCCGAGTTTGTCTGCCGCTTCGTCGGCGACCGCCGTCCTTATCCGGCCATGGCCCTCGGGGTCGATGGCGGTTTGCTCACCGCGATCGGCAACGATTACGACTTCGTCGACGCTTTTTCGCGCCAGGTGCACGGATTCGGCCAAAAGGGCGATGTCCTCATCGGTATTTCCAGTTCGGGCAAATCGCGCAACATACTCGCCGCCATAGAGGAGGCGCGGCGCCGCGGCATGGTGACCATCGCGCTGCTCGGACGCGACGGCGGTTTTACCAAGGGTGCGGCCGACATCGAGTTGATTGTTACCGGACCCGACACCGCGCGGATCCAGGAGGCGCAGAAATTCCTCCTCCACGTGCTCTGCGAATTGGCGGAGCAGAGACTGCCGCGGGAATGAACGCGCCCTGGGTGCCCGCGGCCGTTTTTGCCTTCGGTCTGGTTTGCGGTTCCTTCCTCAATGCGGTCATCCACCGTCTTCCGCGCGGTATCGGGCTTGGTCATCCGAAGCGTTCGTTCTGCCCGCAATGCGGACGCTCGTTGCCCTGGTATGAGAACATCCCCGTGCTGAGTTGGGTCTGGCTGCGCGGCAAATGCGCGGGTTGCAGCGCGCGCATTCCGGGGCGCTATCCGCTGGTCGAACTTCTCACCGCGGTGCTTTTCCTTTGGCTCTGGTCGTCTTTCCCGCCGGCCATTGCCGCAGCCTACATGGTGCTCGTCGCAATCCTCGTTGCCGGAACGTTCATCGATCTCGAGCACATGATTTTGCCGGACAGCCTAACTCTCGGCGGTGCGGCAGCCGGGGTTGCTTTGAGCATGCTGGTGCCGACCTTGCAGCCGGGTGTCGATTGGGAGGAGAGATTGCGCTCCAGCCTTTTCGGGGCGGGTCTCGGCTTTGTCGCGCTTTTTGCCGTGGTCGAATTGGGCAAGCTCGCTTTCGGACGCAAACGCTTCGAGTTGCAACCGGAGGAGGAATTCGAAGTGCTCGCCGCCGGCGGGGAGCCGCGCTTGCGCATCGGCGGAGAGGAATGGGATCTCGGCGATTTTTTTTACCGTCCGTCGGACGTTGTCGAATTGCACGCCGCCGGCGGGGAATTGTGGCGGCTCGATGCGAACGGGGTGAGCGGCGGCGGAAGATCGCGCAGCTACGCTGAGGCGGCCGGCTTGCGCGGCCGGGCGCATGCCGTGGTGGTGCCGCGCGAAGCCATGGGCTTCGGCGATGTGAAATTCATGCTCACCCTCGGCGCCTTTCTCGGTTGGCCCGGCGCGTTGTTCAGCATTGCCGCGGGATCGGTCATCGGCGCGATTGCCGGCGTGCTGCTCCTCGCCTTCCGGCGTCTCGACGAGGCCGGACGAATTCCCTTCGGTCCCTACCTCGCAGCCGGTGCCCTGCTCTGGGTGGCCGCCGGGCCTGCTGTTTTGGGTTGGCTTTGGCGCGGCTGATCAGCGACGCCAGCGATTGATTTGCAGGAAGGTCTGCACCGCGAGGAAGAGAATGAGGAAAATGACCACCGACAAGGCGGCCGACCACCCGAATTGGTAGTAGGTGAAGGCCGTCTTGTAGACGTAGGAAGCGAGGATGTGCGTCGAATCGCCCGGCTCGCCGCCGTTGGAAAACAGCCATATGACATTCAGGTTGTTGAAATTCCAAATGATGCCGAGCGTGGTGGCCGGCAGCATGACGGGACGGAGCAGTGGCGCGGTCAGGCGGGTGAATTGGGTCCAGGCCGAGGCGCCTTCCAGTTTGGCCGCTTCGTAAATGCTCGGTGGGATGCTGCGCAGTCCGACGAGGGCGACGACCATCATGAAGGGGAAGCCCATCCACACGTTGACGAAAATCGCCGCGGCAAAAGCCTCGAAAGGGGCGTTCAGCCATTCGATGGGCGCAAGACCGAACGTGCGCCCGAGGAAGGCGTTCACTGTGCCGTTCTCCCCGTGGAACATGCCGCGCCAGGTCAGCGCGGTGATGTATTGCGGCATGGCCCACGGCAGCAGGAGCAGGACGCGCCAAGCGGATTTGCCATGGATGAAATGCTGGTGCAGCAGGATGGCAAGGAAAACCCCCACCGCGACCTGAAGGACGGTGCTGACCGCCGTCCAAAGGATCGTCTTGCTGAAGACGATCCAGAATTCCGGGCGCCCGAGAACCAGCGTGTATTGGCCCGGTCCCGTGATCGTCCAATCCCGGATGTGGTAGATGTTGGCGTCAGAGAACGAGAGTATGACATTATAGACGAGAGGATAGACCATTGCGCAGAGCAGCACGGCCAGCGCCGGGAACAGGCACAATCCGAGAAAAGCTCGGCGCCGCTCGCCCGGGTCCCATCCGCCGATCTCGGCAAGAACAGCCGTTTCGTCTTTCGCGCTCCTCACGGCTGTCCCTCGGAGATGCGCCGCTCCGCTTCCCGTTGCATCAGGCGGGCCGCCTCGTCCGGCGGCAGGTCGTCGGTGAACACGCGGCGGTAAGGTTCGCGGAATCCGTCCCAGATGAAGCGGATGCGGTTGTCCACGGGCATGGGAATGGAATTTCTCGCCTGCTCCAGGGCCAACTGCAAGACGGGGTTGTCCCGGAAAGCGGGGGATTCGATCACCGTCTTGAGGGTCGGCGTGGTGAAAAGTCGCGAGGCCATGGAAAGCTGGATCTCCTCACCCGTGAGGTAAGCGAGCGCGCGGCGGACGAAATCGAATTTCTGCGCCGGCGTGTTGATGTTCAGCGCATAGCCCTTGGCCGCCACGATCGGACGGCAGCGCAACCCTGTCTCCTCGTTGACCGGCAGCAGCGCGATCATGCTCCGCTCGGGCACGTCGTAGTCGGCCCAAGACCACGGCCCGTTGATGATCATGGCGGCACGACGCCGCAGAAACATCAGGTTCGCTGTGTTGTAGTCCTCGTAGCGCGGGATGAGGCCGTGCTTATCGCGCAGATCGAGCACAAACTGCAGTGCGCGCCGCATTTCCGGCGTGTCCAACGTGGGATTGCCGTCCTTGTCGGCAATCCAACCTCCGAAGCCCGTCAGAAACGGAATGAAGAAATACGGCTCCGCGTAATTCCAAGTCAGGGCGTAACGCTCCGTCTCGCCGTCGGCCGAGAGCGTCGCGTTGCGGCCGAGCCCGATCAACTCGCCCAGGGTTTTCGGCGGCTCGGCCACCACCTGCCGGTCGTAAACGAGCATGAGCTGGTTGCCGATCTGGTCGGCGACAAGCCACGGCTTGTCTTTCCATTGCACGATGCCTTCGCCGGTGAACCCGGCAAGAAAGTCCGGAGCCAACACCTCGTCCCAAGGGCGGATAACGCGCGTCTCGGCGAAGACCGCCACATTGTCCGCCGGACCAAAGACCAGATCCGGGCCCTGACCGGCCACCGCGGCGATGATGAAAGCGTTGCGCATTTCCTCGCCTTCGCGGTAGAGAGCGACGAGTTCCTCGGCGGGATGGCGGCGGTTGTATTCCTTTATGGCTTCCTCGAAAAACTCCCGCTCCGCGCCGGTTTTCTGGTGCCAAATGACCAGTTCACTCGGGCGCTCACGCGGCGGGGAACACCCGGCCGCGAGCAGCGCCAATCCGCATGGTAACAAAAATCGGAAGAGGCCTGCGCGGATCATGCTCGCTCTCGAATCTCACGGCGCACCGCGCCGCTGGCAAGCACCGAGACGGACGCGTCCGCTTTCCCGTTGCCGTCACGGTGGACGCCGAGCACAATCCCCCGCTTCATGCCGGTCAATGACTTCAATCTCGCGGTCAACCGCAAGGCGCTCGAACTGAATCTGGATGGCAGTGTTTACGGCACCTTTGCCGAGATCGGTGCGGGGCAGGAAGTGGCCCGCCGATTCTTCTATGTCGGCGCCGCCGCAGGCACGGTGGCCAAGACCATGTCGGCTTATGACATGACGTTCAGCGATGCCATTTACGGTCCGGTGCAACGATACGTCAGCCGCGAACGCCTCGGCGGAATGCTCGAGCACGAGTTCTCGCTCCTGCGCGAACGCCTCGACGCCAAGATGGGCGCGGAAAAAACATTTTTTGTCTTTGCCGACACCGTGGCGGCTCGCAGCTTCCACAGTCATAGCGAATCCCACGGATGGATGGGCATCCGCTTCCAGACCGAGCCGCGCGGGGGGGTCAACGAAATCATCATCCACGTGCGCATGCTCGATGCGGAGAACATCGCGCAGCAGGAGGCCCTCGGTATCATCGGGGTCAATCTTATCTACGGCGCGTTCCGCCTGCACGCGGAGCCCGAGAAACTCATCGGTAGCCTTCTCGATGACCTCACGGCGAAGCGCATCGAGGTGGACATGATCCGCTTCAGTGGTCCGGCATTCACCAAAGTCGACAACCGCCTGATGAGTTTGCAGCTTGTCGCGCAAGGTCTCGGTCGGGCCGCTATGTTCCGCGCCGACGGTGAGGTGGTGCAACCAGCGGAGGAGCTCTACAAGCGCGCCGTGCTCGTCGAGCGCGGAAGCTTCCGTCCTGTCACCCACGTGACCTTCGAAATGCTGCGCTGCGCTTACGATGATTTCGCCCCGCGCGAGAAAGAAGCTCCCCGCGGCGTGCTTACCATCGCCGAGATCACGATGGAAAACCTGCTCAGCTCTGGTGACCTTGATCCGCAGGATTTCCTCGACCGCACGGACATCCTCGGTGCGCTCGGCCAGACTGTCCTTGTCTCCAGCTTTGGCGAGTATTTTCGCTTGGTCGATTATATTGCGCGCTACACCAACGAAGCCATCGGCCTCGCGCTCGGCGTCCCCGCGCTGGAGGAAATTTTCCGCGAAAAATATTACGAGGGGCTCGAGGGCGGGATCCTCGAAGGGCTCGGGCGACTCTTCAAAAAGAACGTCCGCCTCTATGCCTATCCGCGTTTGGCCAGTGACGGCAAAATCATCACGGCCGACAATTTCCGCGTCGATCCGCGCCTCACTCATCTTTATGCCTACCTGCGTGAGAACGATTTCATTGTGCCCGTCAGCGACTACCGCGAAGAAATCCTCGAAATCAAATCGCCCGAGGTCCTCGAGATGATTCGCCGCGCCGATCCGCAATGGGAAAAGTGTGTCCCGCCCAAAGTCGCCCAGATCATCCGAGAACGGAAGTTGCTCGGCTGCGCAGGCTGAACCAAACTCTGTTATGGAAACGATCGTTATCGGCCACCGCAATCCCGACATGGATTCGATTTGCTCGGCGGTGGCCTACGCTGAACTGAAGCGTCGTCTGGGCGAGCGCCATGTCCGTGCCGCCCGCTGCGGCGCGCTCAACGAGCGTATTTCCTTCGTCCTCGAGAAATTCGGCGTGGCCCAGCCGGACTTCCTGCCCGATGTCACGCCGCAGGTGGGGGACGCCATGATTCGTGACTACATCAGCGTCGCGCCGGATCGTCCCGTGGGCGAAGCGATCGAATTGCTCCGCGAGCATCGTTTGCGCGCATTGCCTGTCGTGGGCGCGGATCGCCGTTTCTACGGCGTGTTGAGCGAGAATAAACTTCTCGATCTCTTCCTTCCGCCGCGCGATGCCGCCGCACACGCCCGCGAGGTGTGCGTCTCTCCGGCCAACGTGGCCAGCGAACTCGGCGGCACCAAACTCACGGGAGAACTCTCCGCGAAAGAAGAAACCTACACCCTCATGGTGGCGGCGATGGACAGCAGCACGTTCGCCAGCCGTCTGGCCCGCGCCATTCCGACGCGCACGATCCTTTTCGTTGGCGATCGCGATAATGTGCAGCTTGCAGCCATCGCGGCCGGAGTGAAAACCATCGTGGCAACCGGCGGCGCAGCCGTGGGGCAGGAGGTCCTCGCCGCCGCGCGTCAGGCAGGGGTCACGATCATCGCGTCGCCGTGGGACACCGCCACATCGGTCTTTCTTTCCCGCGGCGCCGTTGTGGCCGAGCACGTCCTCGAGTCCTGCAAAGTTTCCTTCGACGCCGATCGTCCGCTCGCTTCGGCCCGCCGCTCGGCCGTGCTTACCAACCAATTCATTTTCCCCGTCCTCGACAATGACGGCCGGCTCGACGGTCTTCTTTCCAAGAGCGATTTCCTCAAACCGGTCGCGCGGCGTCTCATCCTCGTCGATCACAATGAACTCTCGCAGGCCGTGCCCGGAGCGACCGAATTGCCCATTGTCGAAATCCTGGACCACCACCGCCTGGGCAACACACCCACCGAGACGCCGATTCTTTTCCTGAACCAGCCGGTTGGATCGACTTGCACCATCGTCGCCGACCTCTACGCGCGCCACGGACAGACGCCGTCCCGCGAAATCGCTGGCCTCATGCTCGCCGGTATCATTTCCGACACGCTCAACGGCACTTCTCCCACCGCGACCGACACCGACCGCCGCTTCCTCGGCGAGTTGGCATCGCTTGCCGGGATCTCCGCCGACGATCTCGCCGCGGAAATCTTCGCCGTGGGTTCCCCGTTGCGCAGTCTCTCCCCGCGCGAAGTCATCGCGGCCGACGCCAAGATTTACGAGGAGAGGGGACTGAAATTCAGCGTCGCGCAGATCGAGGAAGTCACCTTCTCCGGCTTCGACGAGCATCAAGCGAAACTGCGCACCGCCCTGCGCGAGCGCGTCGAGCGCGAGGGGTTTTTCTTCGCCGCCCTGCTCCTTACCGACATCAAAACGCAGAACTCCTACCTTTTGGCTGAAGGCAACGGGGAGTTTTTGCGCGCCATCAATTATCCCGAGCAGGCCGAACACGTCTGGCTCCTCGAGGGTGTCGTCTCGCGCAAGAAGCAGCTCCTGCCCTATCTTACCGAGTGCCTTGCCGCTGTGCGCTGAGGCGCGGGCTTTCATCACCGGGCCCGCGGCGATAGTTTGGCTTCTTGCCCGCAACCACGGTCACAACCCCTTCGCGCACCAGCGCGAGCAGCGAGCCTCTCGACAGGCTCGGCCGTCCGATTCACGACCTGCGTGTTTCTCTCACGGATCGCTGCAACCTGCGCTGCAACTATTGTATGCCCGCCGAGGTCTTCGGTCCGGATCACGCCTTCCTTCGCGATGAGGAGTTGCTCGGCTTGCCCGAGCTCCAACGAATCATCGGCGCCTTCGTCCGCTGCGAGGTGCGCAAACTGCGTATCACCGGCGGTGAACCGCTCCTGCGCAACGGGGTAGTCGAGTTCATCGGCCATTTGCGGAAGTTCGATCAACTTGAGGATATCGCCATGACCACCAACGGCCTCCTCTTGCCACGCTTTGCCGCGGGTCTGGCCGCCGCCGGACTGCAGCGCGTGACTGTCAGCCTCGATGCTTTGGATCCCGATGTTTTCCGCCGCATGAACGGACGCGGCCGGCATCCGGATGAAGTGATGGCCGGAATCGACGCAGCGATCGACGCCGGGCTTGCCGTGAAGGTGAACATGGTCGTGCAGCGCGGGGTTAATGACGCGCAGATCCTGCCTATGGCTTCCTGCTTCAAAGAACGCGGCATCACGCTCCGATTCATTGAGTTTATGGATGTCGGCAATTCCAACCACTGGTCTCCTGAATCGGTCATAAGTGGCGCGGAAATCCTCGAAATGCTGGCTGGTCATTTCGAGTTCGAACCTGTTGCCCCGGCGCACCGTGGCGAGGTGGCTACGCGGTTTCGCTGCAGCGACAACGGTGCCGAGTTCGGGATCATCACCTCGATTTCCTCGCCCTTCTGCCGCGATTGCACCCGCGCGCGGCTCACTGCCAACGGACGGCTCTTCACCTGCCTCTTCGCTGCGGACGGTTTTGATCTGCGTGCTGCCGTGCGAGACGGGAATCTCGACGATGCGGCGCTGCAAGAACTTGTTGCAGGCCTCTGGAGCCGCCGCGACGACCGCTACTCTGAACTCCGCGCCCTTGCGGGAAATGCGGATTCACCCAAAGTAGAGATGTCCTTTATTGGCGGTTAAGGTGCCTTGTTGCCGGATTTACACCGAGGGGATTGATCGCCTACGGCGACCTTTCCGTAGCTGCTGCCTCCGGCAGACTGGAGGTAAGGGGATTCGAACCCCTGGCCTTCTCATTGCGAACGAGACGCTCTACCAACTGAGCTATACCCCCTTGCGAAGAGGAGGGAAATTATGCACCGGCGGGGCGCCGGAGCAAGTCTGCGTCCAGGCTGTGATCAGGCCTTGGCGTAGAGCTCGGCGCCTTTTTCGGCGAATTCACGGGATTTGGCCGCCATTCCCTCCGTCAGGGCCGCTTCTTCCGCTAGGCCCTTTTCCTCGGCATAGCGGCGGACGTCTTCGGTGATTTTCATCGAACAGAAGTGCGGGCCGCACATGGAGCAGAAATGCGCGGATTTGGCACCCTCCTGCGGAAGGGTCTCGTCGTGGAATTGGCGCGCGGTCTCGGGATCGAGGCCGAGGTTGAACTGGTCCTCCCAGCGGAACTCGAAGCGGGCTTTGCTCAGCGCATTGTCGCGGTATTGCGCGCCGGGGTGGCCTTTGGCCAGATCCGCGGCGTGGGCGGCGATTTTGTAGGCGATGACGCCGTCTTTGACGTCTTTCTTGTCCGGCAGGCCGAGATGCTCTTTCGGCGTGACATAGCAAAGCATGGCGCAGCCATACCAGCCGATCATGGCGGCGCCGATGCCGCTGGTGATGTGGTCATAGCCGGGGGCGATGTCGGTGGTGAGCGGCCCGAGGGTGTAGAACGGTGCTTCGTGGCACCACTCGAGCTGCTTGGCCATGTTTTCCTCGATCATGTGCATGGGCACGTGGCCGGGGCCTTCGTTCATGACCTGCACACCGCGGTCCCACGCGCGTTTGGTCAGTTCGCCCTGCACTTCGAGCTCGCCAAATTGCGCTTTGTCGTTCGCGTCGGCGATGGAACCCGGACGCAATCCGTCGCCGATGGAGAAGCTCACATCGTAGGCGGCCATGATCTCGCAGATCTCGTCCCAATGCGTGTAGAGAAAGTTTTCTTTGTGATGGGCGAGGCACCATTTGGCCATGATCGATCCGCCGCGGCTGACGATTCCGGTCATTCGTTTGGCGGTGAGGGGAATGAAGCGCAGGAGCACGCCGGCATGGATGGTGAAGTAATCGACGCCCTGCTCGGCCTGCTCGATCAAGGTGTCGCGGAAGATATCCCAAGTCAGCTCCTCGGCTTTCCCTCCGGTTTTTTCGAGCGCCTGATAAATCGGCACGGTGCCGATGGGCACGGGTGAGTTGCGCAGGATCCACTCGCGCGTGGCGTGGATGTTTTTTCCCGTGGAAAGGTCCATCACGGTGTCGGCGCCCCAATTCGTGGCCCAGCGCATCTTCTCGACCTCTTCCTCGATCGAGGAAGCCACGGCGCTGTTGCCGATGTTGGCGTTGATTTTCACAAGGAAGTTGCGGCCGATGATCATCGGCTCGCTTTCCGGGTGGTTGATGTTGGCCGGAATGATGGCGCGGCCGGCGGCAACTTCGTCGCGGACAAATTCGGGCGTGATTTCGCGCGGGATGCGCTGGGGAAAACGTCGGAAAACGGACGGTGCGTAGGGACTGTCATGCGATTGCGTCGAACCGGCGTGTTGTTTGCGCAAATCCTGACGGTCTATGTCTTCCGCCATGTCGGAGAGTTTGGCCCGTCCCATGTTTTCGCGGATGGCGATGAACTCCATCTCGGGAGTGACGATGCCTTGCCGCGCATACCAGAGTTGGCTGACCGAATGGCCAGCCGATGCGCGGAGGGGTTTGCGGCGAAGCCCCGGGAACTCCTTCAACGCGGCTTTGCCGTTGCGCTTGGCTGCATGGTCGGCATGAACGCCGGAGAGATAGCCATTGTCCTCCGGACGGACCGATCGCCCTCCGTATTCCGCGACGTCGCCGCGTCCCAAGATCCATTCGCGGCGGAGGGAGGGGAGGCCGTGCTCCACATCGCCGCGGAACTCGACGTCGCCCCAAGGCCCGCTCGTATCGTAGACGCGCACGGGTTCGTTCGGCTCGAGACGTCCGTCGAAGTTTTTCGTCGGCGCGAGGCTGATTTCACGGAAAGGAACGCGGACATCGCGGTGAGTCTCACCGCTGACATAGACGCGGCGGCTGTTGGGGAGGGCGGTGTCGCTGGAACCGGCGGTGCCGTTGGAGGAAGGGTCGGAGATCATGGTCTTTCGCGCGGGGGAGGATGCGCGCCGCCAAGATTTTCTCCGCTCCCTGCGCCGGCATGACCCGGATCAGGTTCGAAGGGTCACCCGCCGTTGGCGGGACTCTCAGCCTTGCGGCTCCCCTGCTAGCGCCAAGGTTGGTCGGAGAGTGCAT
>Ga0315902_10009754_pt1 | contig 12790 bp, 10 predicted proteins | sample LakEriMetagenome_9_FD_203523 | JGI IMG/M metagenome (GOLD analysis project Ga0315902, IMG submission 203523) | Freshwater fungal communities from buoy surface, Lake Erie, Ohio, United States - Buoy 12 MA117 | ecosystem: Environmental > Aquatic > Freshwater > Lake > Lake biofilm | place: USA... | reverse complement strand
TACTAGTAGCAGTCCAGGTTGGAGTACTAGTAGCAGTGTTTGTAGCGGTACTTGTATCTGTTGGACTTGAGGTCCAAGTCAGAGTCGGAGTACTGGTGCTAGTCACACTTGCAGTCCAGGTTGGAGTACTAGTAGCAGTTGACGTACTTGTAGCGGTATTTGTTTGAGTCAACGAAGGGGTTAGTGTTGCAGGTGTAATCTCACTTGAAGTATAACTTCCTGAATAATTAGCCGCAACCCATACCATTCTATCTGCAGCACTTATAATGCTTGATATTTCACAACCTCCATCAACAATTAGTACTTCTGCCCCGGGTCCTAGAAACTTGACAACTTGATAGTAACCGTAACCATCAATATAATACGCATTGCATATCATATTAGTTACAGGACTAACATAACCCCTGTTATTTGGGAAATCCTTAGAAGCCCAAACATACATAGGTGCTGGTACTGGAGTGGGAGTATTTGCCAAAACTAAGTTAGGCTTAATTAATAATCCCAAAACAAAAACAACCAAAAGTAAAATCCTATTCACAAAATCTCTCCTTCATCTATCTCTTCCAGACCGATATTTTATAGGTTATTTTCAATTTTGGCAAGTTGTAGTATCTAAAGAAAAAAGGTGAGGGGTTTGGCTTCGCCAAACCCCTCACCTCCTGTTTTTTCAAATTACTTTAATTCTTTTCTTATCTATTACCGATTCTATCTAAACCATCAAAATTTTGATTAATTTTCCAACCAGCAGGTATTTTGCCAGGAACTGCAAATAAGTTCTTTTCGGAAGAGTTTACATAAAAGGATATTGTATTAGGTAATGCCGTAACAGTAAAAGAGAACGAGCCTTCAAACATTCTAGGTATAGGTCTTAAAGTTGTGGTTTTACTATTATTAAAGCTTGTTCCATCAACTCTATTTATACCCTTGGTATTGATGATCTCAAGAATTTGCTTGTAAGCCCCTTCACCGGTAACTGTCACCAAATAGGTGGCATTTTTTCCAGAAGTACTTATAAGAGTTATATCTACTACTGAAGGTTTTACAGCAGAAGAAATTCTATCTAAACCATCCCCTTTTTGGTTTACTTGCCAACCTTTAGGAACTGGTAAGAATTCTACTTTAGTGTTGTTATCTAATACTAAATAAATGGAAGAAGTTGTAGACAATGCTGAAATAATCATTTGTCCTTGTCCATTATAAGTAACAACTGGTCTTACTGTAGCTGTTCTATAAGTATCAAAACCAACACGATCGATTCTTTTTACACCATTTGTTCTAATTGATCTTATTACTTTTGCAGTATCATCACCTATTCCATTAATCAAAAATTCTAAATTTGTTTGACCCGTAGAAGAATTAGCAGATTTGAGATACACCCCAATATTAGTACTTTCATTATTTCTTACTAAACTAAAAGTCCTGGATTCATCGTTAAGTGAAATAGTCCAATTATCTAGCCTACTCTTAAAAACAAATTGAGGCATGTCAAACCTATTTCTTTGAGGGTATGATTTGTAAGAAATTGATTTAACCATTCCAGTAACTGGAACATCAGCATTAATTTCTATAAAATTTCTATTCTCTACAAAAGATATTCTAGGTTTTACAATTCTTGCTTTAGGACAAGCAGCTGTCATACAATAATCTTGAACTTCAAGTCCATATTTATTTAACTCTCCTCTTAAAGCATTAATATCATTTACAGAACCCTTCAAATTTAATCTAATATTTCCAGTTTGGTATCCGGATGTTTCGTTGTAACTTAAAGTAGCCTCAATCACAGCCTTTGAAGGGACTGTTTTATTTGGACTGGTATTATTAACTTGAGCTAAATCTCTACTTTCTGTTTTAGATAGAACTCCATTTGAGGATAAATAATTAAAAGTAAAAACACCTAAAACACCAATTAGTAAACTGATAACAAGAATTGGAATAAGTCCAAACCCTTTGTTATTTAATTTGGGCATAAAGTTTCCTTTCGTAAATATATATATATACTATAAATTTAACAAACTTAAGTTTTGCTGAATAGTAGTTTTTCAAAAAATTTAGAAAGAGAAAGGGGTTGGCAAAGCCAACCCCTTTCTTCTCAAGTATAAAACTAATTATTAAGGAGTTCCATTTCCGGAAGTTTTTTTAATAGACTGTGGAGTACTTGTACTTGTGGTAAATATTTTACTTAAATCAGAGCAAGAACCTGCAAATCTAACTTTCTTATCTTTTATTAAACTATAGGAATTGACTGGAAGGTATCTATCACCATAGTTTGACAGAACAGGAACGCTCACATCAAGAAAGTATGCTTCTAATCCACTAAATTCTCCAGAAGCTGTAACTTTTGATTTGGTAGAACTAAAATTTGAGGATGAGATTTTAATAATATTTGCTTTAAAAGGACTTCTACTAAAAACATTTTTATCATCAGTTTCTCTTGCTGAATCTCCTTCAATTGTACTCAAAGCTTTCTTTATATCACCGTTCCAAAGTAAGCCATTAGAAATTAATGAATTTTTAAGAGCTTCGAGTTTAGTACCACAACCAATCAAAGCAGCTCTATAAGCCGTAGAACCATCGCCAGTTTGAATTGGCTCAGGATGACAATATAAATAAGCGGGATCAGGATTTGTACACACAGTAACTGTTCTCTGAATTCCATTTTTAGTAGGAGTATCAGACCACTCAGCAGGCTTATCTCCTGTAATAATTCCAGTTACGGATCTAAACTCAATCTTGGCAGTTGTAGCTGTAATTGGGAAAGCTATTCTTTTTCCTCCTGAAATATTTGTAAGAGTTAAGTCTCTATTTGTTTCAACGCCGGTATTTGAAACTAATGTAACTCTAACTCTGTTAGGTGCAAATGTAAGCTGTCTCACAAAAAGAGGGTTTCCATACATATCAACTCTTGTATTATTACCAGTCAAATAATAATTAAAGGTTGTACCAGGAGTTATTGCAGCAAGAACATTTGAATCTTCATCCGAACTACCTTGAGGATTTATTCCTTCTGAGTAAGCTTGTAAATCTGAAACTTCAGTATTTGAAATACTATTTGCATAGAAATAGTATCTATATACAAAAAGACTAGATAGCCCAACAAACAAACTTAATACTAAAATAGGTATAATTCCAAATCCTTGGTTATTCACTTTTTTGATCATTTTTTTCCTTTCATAAATTAATTATTTAAAAATTCCTGTTCCTTGAGTATTTACCTTCCAACCAACAGGTATCTTATTAAATAAAGATCTTATATCTGAATAAAACTGAAAAGATTTATTTGTTGATGGTGTAATTATTTCAAATTGACATGTACCATAACTCGAGTTATTGCAGGAAGAAAGTGAAGGATAATACAAAGTATCTCCTTTTACACCTTGTTTGAGACTAGCTACTAATGAATCATACTGTGATCCACTACCTGTAATTGTAAAAAAATAACTATTTGAAGTATTATCTATTTTTCTCTCAGTTATAACAATTTTAGGAGGTAGTGAAGGACTAAATCTTTCTATACCTAACTTTTTACTATTTACTTTCCAAATCTTATTGTCCTCTCTTTCCCAACTAAATCCATTAGACCATCTTTCATTTGTTTTAAAACTGATTGAAGTAGTTCTCGGTGTTACAGGAACACTAAATGTATAAAAAAATTTATTAGTAGTATTTAACCTAGGTTTAATTGTTGTTGTAGTACACTTACCTCCATTACAATCTGACTTATCCACACCTCTTATTTTTATATCCCTCAAAAGTTCATAGAATTGTGTTGAATGACCACTCAAAGTAAATGAAACACTAGTTGGATTATTTGAATTAAAATCTACTATTGTCACAATATTTGAAATCTCATTAATACCATCCTTATTAGTATTTATTTGCCAACCTTCAGGTATATTTCTTATAACTAACTTTTCCTTAACTTTCATAGGTATATATACATATTGCGTAAGGGTATCGGTATTAATAGAAAAATTAAAACCATCTTTTGTTTTTAAAATTCTTGGTTTTAGTGTTCTTTCAACTATATTATTACTACATACTATTTCAATACAGTAAGTTCCTACAACAACACCATTATTTCGAATTTCATTTGCTAGAGAGTTAGCTGCTAAAACTGAGGAATCCTCAATAAAATTAAAATTTAAAACACCTGTATTTGGGAAACCGTTGTCTTTAAAAGTAATATTCAATGGAACCAAATTTGCAGGAACTATTCTTTCTAATCTATTTGAATTTGAATTATATGACCACGGTTTTATACCATCTACCTGTACTTTTCCAGAACTTAGTTTAATATCAAAAAAATTTAAATATATTACATCTTCTGATATAACCGGGAAAGTAGTTCTGAAATCTCCTTTAGCATCTCTTCTAAAAGATGCGTATTTAATTATCTCTTTTTTTCCATCAATCTTTACTTGTTCAACTCTATTTTCCGTTGATATGTTATTTATAAAATCACTACTACCCGATCCAGTTATTATTACTTCAATAATTTTTTTATTTGAATCTGAATAATAAAAATTAAAATTTAGTTCTTTTGTTTGAAATTGAAGTACTGAATTTTCATTTTTTTTCTGAAAAAAGTTTAGTGAAAATAAACTAACTAGTCCTATTACGAAAACTAAAATGACTAATGGGATAAAACTAAATCCCATATTATTTTTAACCATTAGAGGGCCTTTCTAAAAAGAAATATACTTAATTAAAAATAACACTTTTAAAATTTAATAACCAGATATTTTACTAATTTAAAGATTTTTACCATGACAATTTTTGAATTTTTTTCCAGAACCGCAATAACAAGGATCGTTTCTTCCAACTTTCGAATTCTCATCTAGCACAATTGTTTTTGTCTTAGATTCTGACTGACCTTCAGCCTCATCTTCAACAAATCCTGAATAATCATCTTGATTATAGACAGCTTTTTGAACATCAGTCTCTTTTGACTGAAGCTTTTCTATATTCATAATCCCTGAGATTCTTTCACTAATACCTGCATATATTTTTGTAACAAGAAGTTCAAATCTTTCATGACCTTCTCTCTTATATTCAACCATAGGATCCCTTTGAGCATATCCTTTTAGTCCAATACCCTCCTTGACCTGATCCATGTCTACTAAGTGATCCATCCAAGATTGATCAATGATTGGAAGTGAAATCTGCGCTAAAACAATTCCCCATTCGTTTTGAGAAACCATGTTTTTAAGTCTTGTCCAATCTTTTTCAACATCCAAATTTCCAAACTTTACTAATTTATCAAGTAACCACTCTTCGTTAGTTCCATACATTGCTAAATTTAAAATTTTATCTCTTAATTTATAAATAACCTCTCTTTGAACATTCATCACATCGTCCAACTCAACAACTTGCTTTCTTCTATCAAAGTTAAATCCTTCTACTCTTTTTTGGGCAGACTGAATAGTATTTGAAATCATAGAGGATTCAATAGGGGTAGAATCATCAAGCCCTAGGTTACCCATAATTTTTTCAACTTGTGCTCCTCCAAATATTCTCATCAATTCATCTTGTAATGAAATATAAAACCTAGATTCACCAACGTCTCCTTGTCTTCCAGATCTTCCTCTTAACTGATTATCAATTCTTCTTGATTCATGTCTTTCAGTACCTATAACATAAAGTCCTCCAAGACCGATGATTTCATTCTTTTCATCACCTGTAGCATTTTCACCGCCAAGAAGAATATCCACACCTCTTCCTGCCATGTTTGTAGATACTGTTACAGCTTTCTTTTTTCCAGCATTAGCAATTATGGATGCTTCCTTTTCATGATTTTTTGCATTTAAAATTTCGTGAGGAATTCCTCTTCTTTTAAGTAGTTCGTGTAGTAATTCGCTTTTCTCGACTGAAGTTGTTCCAACTAATACAGGTTGTCCTTCTTTATGCCTTAGAGCAATTTCATCAGCAACTGCTGTAAATTTTCCTGTTTCAGTTTTGTAAACTAAATCAGGCCTATCAATTCTGGAAATTTTATTGTTTGTTGGAATAACAACTACATCTAAATGATAAATCTTTCTAAATTCTTCTGCTTCAGTTTCTGCAGTTCCCGTCATACCTGCCAATTTTTCATACATTCTAAAATAATTCTGATATGAAATCTCAGCCATGGTTTTAGATTCTTCTAAAATAGGACAATTTTCTTTTGCTTCTATTGCTTGGTGAAGTCCATTTGAGAATCTATTATTTGGCAGAAGTCTACCTGTAAATTGATCTACGATAATTATTTTTTTATCTTTAACAATATAATCTTTATCTTTTTCAAATAATGCTCTTGCATTAACAGCCTGTTCAATTAAATGAACCATTTCAAAGTCTTGCTCGTATAAATTTGTAACTCCAAGCATCTTTTCAACTTTTCTAATACCATGATCTGTCAAAGTTGAATTTCTAAATTTCTCATCTACCTCATAATCAGTATCTTTAATAAGAGACTTAACAATTCTTGCCGCGTCATAATACCTATCTGTTGGTTTTGAAGCAGAAGTTGAGATAATTAACGGTGTTCTTGCAACATCTATTAATACAAAGTCTACTTCATCAACAACCGCAAAATTATGTATTCCAAACTCACCTAAAGGATTTGTTTGAACTTTATCAGAAAGTCTATTTACCATATTGTCTCTTAAGTAATCAAAACCAAATTCATGGTTGGTACCGTAAGTCACATCACATTCGTATGCCTCTCTTTTACTAATAGGTCTTAGGTTTTTGATATATTCATCGGATTCATTTTCGTTTGAAAAATTAGAATCAAAAATAAAGGCATTTTCAGAAGCAATAATTCCCACTTTTAATCCGAGGTATTCATAAACAGGTGCCATCCATCCTGCACCGTGTTTGGCAAGATAATCGTTAGCAGTCACCAAGTGCACACCTTTACCAGTAAGTGCATTTAAATAAAGAGGAGCAGTTGCGGTTAATGTTTTTCCTTCACCAGTTTTTTGTTCAGCAATTTTTCCTTGATGAAGAGCAACTCCTGCCATCAACTGCACATCGTAGTGTCTTTTATTTAAGACTCTCTTAGAAGATTCCCTAACCATGGCATACGCTTTTGGCAAGATCTCATTTAGTTTTTTATTTTTTTTATCTTCACCAATTTCTACAAATTCATCTTGCCAAATCTTTGTTTGATTTTGCATTTCTTCTTTAGAAAGATTAGAAATTTCATTTTCAAGGGAGTTAATTTCTTCAACAATTTTTCTAAGATTTTTTAAATCTTTTTCGTTTGTATCAAATAGTGAGAAAAACATAGAAGTATTTTACAACAATTTATCTAGAAGAGGTGAAGATGATAAGAAAAATAACAAGTAAAATTCTATAGACAATAAAAGGCATTAAGGTACCTTTTTTAAGAAAAATAGTCAAAAGTTTCAATGCAAATAAACCAAAAATAAAGGAGGCTAAAAAGGCGCTTAACATTTCATAAGGATAAAGAGTTAATAAACTAAAATCTTCTCTAATCTTAAGTAAAGCGGCACCAATAGTCACAGGGATAGCTAAAAGAAAAGCAAATTTTCCAGCATCAGATCTGTTTAATCCTGATAGCATACTTCCCGAAATGGTGGCCCCACTTCTTGAAATACCTGGAAATAGAGCAAATGATTGAAATACTCCAATAAAAAGGGCTCGAAATACACCTAAATCTTTAAATGAAGTTCTATTTCGAGCCTTAAGTTCTGCAAGTAACATTAAAAAAGTTCCCAAGATTAAAAAGATAATAACCATTCTTAAATCTCTTACATTTTGCTCAATGTAATCTCCAAAAAATAATCCAAGTAAAACTGCGGGCAAACAACCAATTAGAATATATAAAACATATCTTGAGTTAGGCGAAACAGTAATTTTCTTGTATTTAAAAGGCTCAATAAAAAAATCTTTTACAAAGTCAGTAATTAAAAGTTTCAAATCATTTCTAAAAAACAAAATTAAAGCAAGACCTGTTCCCAAATGTAAAACTAAGTCAAAAGTAAGAGATTTTTTGTCCCATCCTAAAATATTTGGAAGAATTATTAAGTGAGCAGACGATGAGATAGGAAAAAATTCCGTAATTGACTGTACTATTCCTAAAATTACTGCTTCAAAAATTGTCATAATTAGATATCAGAACAAATAACCTCTAAGATATTATTTTTAGAATATACTAAAGTTACTTTATTATAATATACGCTTAATCTTTCAACAAATTTTAATGTTTCAAGATTTTGTAGATAATTTTTTCTTTGAAAAATAACAACAAAAATACCCTTACTATTTAAAAATTTTTTTGCCTCTTTTAAGAATATTTCGGAAAAGAATTCTAATCCTATAAGATTAAAATCAACCACAACTAAATTACACTTATCATGAAAATCAAAAACATTTTCAGAATTTTTTACAAATTGAAAAGCATCTGAAATTATTATTTGATGTTTAGGATTGAATTCTTTTTCAAAAAAATATTTGTAAATATCAAGTAATGCTGGGTCTGAATCTACTGTAGTTAGTTTAATGTTTGGGAAATTTTGAAATAAAAGGTTTTGCATCGTTCCCGAACCAAGACCAAAGAATAATGCCTGATGAAAATGATCTTTTTTTTCTTTTAATTCTAATAGTAAATCATAAAAGTAAGAATTTTTTATTAATTTACTATTTTTATGGAGTCCTATAAATCTAGATTTTAAAGTTAAATATCTTCCAAAGGGAGAATCAAATACTTCATAGAAACCACCTTTATCTGAATTAATTTTAAAAAGTCTGGTATCAATTTTAACCAACATATCTTTATATGTTACTAGTTTTTCTTGATAATGTCTTTTCCAAAATATTCTCTTAACGCTTCTGGAATTATAATGTTTCCATTACCGTCTTGGTGATGTTCAATTAAAGCTAAAATTACTCTACCAAATGCAACTCCAGTATCGTTTAACGTAAATGCATATTTATTTTCATTTCCAGTTTTATATTTAATGTTTAACCTTCTTGCTTGAAAATCGGAGGTGTTTGTATCTGTCATTGTCTCCATCCACTCATTAGTTGCATTTCTATAAACCTCTAAATCATGTTGAAAATAAGAGGCATTGTATCCTGAATCACCTGTACATTTGTTAACAACTCTGTAAGGAAGTTCTAAATTTTTAAGAAGCCATTCATTTATTTCTAATAACTCATCAAAAATTTCATCGGCTCCTTCGGAGGTAGAAATTGCATTCATCTCTAATTTATCAAACTGATGAACTCTTTTAATTCCTCTTACATCCCTACCCCAAGAACCAACCTCACTTCTAAAACATGAAGTTTGCGCATAAAATTTAATAGGAAGTTCCTCTTCATTAAATGTAGTATTAGAAAAATAGGAAAAATTAGTTGGCTCACTACTTCCAACTAAATATAAATCATGACCTTCTTCAACATTTTCATTACTTATTTTATAAACTTGATCTTTACCTTCTGGGAAATGAGAAGTACCGTAAAGAGCATTTTCTTTTACTAATAAAGGAGGGATTATAGGCATAAAACCTCTTCTCTGTAATTCTTTTTTCATCATCATAGAAATAGCATCCTGTAATAAAACAGCATCTTTTTTAAGATATGCAAATCTAGATCCTGAAACTTCTGCAGATTTTTCTACATCAATCATGTCGTGAATTTTTCCTAATTCTAAATGATCTAAGTAAGCAATTTCTTTTCTATCAACAAAAGAATTGTCTTCTAAACTAGGATTCAAAACCTCACCGTAAGTTTTACTCCAACCTTTAAGGACAACATTATCCTCTTCCCCTTTTCCAATAGGCATTTTAACTGATGGGATATTTGGAACCATCATATACATTTCTATGAATTTTTCGTCAATAATTTTAAATTCTTCTTCCAATTCTTTTAATTTATTTTTAATTTCACCTGCTTCTTTAAGTAAATTTTCTTTTTCTTCGGCAGAAGAATTAGGAATATTTGAAGAAATTTCATTTCTTTTTGCTCTTAAATCTTCAATCTTTTTAAGAAAAGTTAGTCTTTGTTCATCTAAAAGAATAAGGTTATTAAAATCAAAATTTTTTATTCCTTTATTTTCAATTGCCTTTTTTACTACCTCTTTATTTTCTCTAAAAAATCTAATATCAATCATTTTTTAAATTCCTTCAAAACTGAAATAATTAACTCAATATGTTCTTTCATATCAATCCCAAAGAACTGCACGCCTCTAGAAATTTCTTCTCTGTCAATTTTTGCAGCAAAAGTCTTTTCTTTAAACTTTTTAATAACACTTGAAGCTTCCATTCCTTCAAAACCACTTGGTCGCATATGAGAGTAAGCCCAGATAAATCCACACAATTCATCTGTTGCTAGTAAACACGAAGCTAATTTAGTTTTAGGTTCCTCCCCTGTGATTGAAAAAGCATGAGCTTTAACCGCATGAATAAGTTCTTGTGGTAAATTTTTTTCTTCAAACCATTTGATGGCAATTGCTGGATGCTGTTCGGGGTATTCATAATAATCTAGATCATGAAGTAATCCAGTTATGTACCAAAGATCTTTCTCAGCATCAAATTTTTCTGAGTATTTCTCTAAAACTGCGGCCACCATTTTTGAATGTAAAATTTGATATTCATCATGTACATGATTCAAAAGAAGTTCTAGAGCATCTTCTCTAGAAAGTAAAATTTCTTCTCTTAATTCTTGTAATGCTGACATGAAGATATTTTATGTTATTTATATGTAAAATCAATAAACTAACTTATTAAGTTATTTAATCTCTACAATTCTATAAGTAACTTTACCTACAGCTGTTTCTAAATCAAAAGTATCATTGATTTTTTTACCAACTAGTAATGTTCCTAATGGTGATTTGTGTGAGATTTTTCTGTTTAAAGGGTCTGCTTCTGGCTCACCTACAATATGGTAATCCTCGTTGTCACCTTCAACATGAACAGTAACAAGAGATCCAATGTTAACCTTACCTTTTTCTTCTTTAACTACCTGTGCTCTTTTAATAATTGAGTCAAGTTCATTAATTCTTGATTCTAGGGAAACTTGCTCTTCCTTAGCAGCAGCATATTCAGCATTTTCTGAAACATCGCCTTGATCTCTAGCAATTCTAATTCTTTCACCAACCTCAAGTCTTTTAACTTCGGTTAATTCTTTAAATTCTTTTATTAAATTGTCTAAACCCTCTTGGGTTATATAAATTGGTTCGTTCATAATTTTTCCTTAACACTATATATTAACAGAAAGAAGGTGGATGTCAAATTCAGAACCCCTCTTAAAATAACTAAATTCTGCTATTATATACTTATGAATTCCAGTAATTACAAGAAAAATTGGCTTTTTACATTAGGGTTAATTTGCCTTTGTTATTCAATTTTGGTCACTTTTTTGAGCTATTTTTCTTTAAATTACAACTTAGATTTAATCAAAAATTCCTTTATTTTTAATCTATATTACTCACTTGATAAATCCTTTGCAGGTTACTTGATAGCGGGAACCTGGGCATTTATGGATATTTTTGTCGTTTTGACAATTTTCTCAATTTTTTACATCTTTTCAGAAAAAATAATTAACTCCCTTGATAAAAATGCTTGAGCTTTCGCAAGATCAAAACCTAGCCCTCAAAATCCTAATGGATTTTGTCAAATCCAACAATTATTCTAAACAATTTGTAACTTTAGGTGGTTTTGCCGGAACAGGTAAAACCACCATCATATCTGAATTAAGAAAAAGGATTTTCATTGAAAATCCAAAATTAAATGTGGCTTTTTGTGCTTTTACAGGAAAAGCAGTACAAGTTTTAAAGAATAAATTAGTAACAAATCAAGCACTTTTAAAAAAGGATGAGATATCCACAATTCATGGGCTAATTTATAAAGCAATTGAAGATGATAGGGGCGGGATTGTTGGTTGGGAAAGGAAAGAATTGGATAACTTAGACTGTGATTTAATTATAGTTGACGAAGCTTCGATGGTAGATCAAAAAATATGGAATGATTTACTATCATATCAAAAACCAATTATCGCTGTTGGGGACCACGGACAGTTACCTCCAATTTCAGGTAATTTTAATTTAATGGGAAGCCCTGAATATAAATTAGAAAAAATTCACAGGCAAGCAAGTGAAAATCCAATAATTCAAGTTTCTATTTTAGCCAGGGAAGAAGGAAAAATTCCTCATCAAAAATGGAATAAAAATGTTTTTAAAGTACCTCTTTCAGAGGGACATGAGTATTATGAAGATTTATTTTCTTCCTATGATTCTGAGACGCTCATACTTTGTAACTTCAATAATACTAGATTAAGATTAAATAAAGCTGTCAGAAGACATTTAGGGTTTGAAGAAGATACTCCAACAAAAAACGATAGAGTCATCTGTCTTAGAAATAACCACGAAAAGCAAATATTCAATGGTATGCAGGGATATATAAAATATATTAAAACCAAAAACGAACTTTCATATGATGTTGAAATAGATATGGATGGATCCCTTAGACTATATTACGGTCTAATTTCAAAAGATCAATTTAATTCAGAAATTACTCTAAATAACATAAATAAAAGTTACAAAACACAAGGATTAGATTTATTTGATTTTGGATATGCTTTAACAGTTCATAAATCACAAGGTTCCCAAGCCAAAAAAGTAATACTATTTGAAGAAAGAACCAAACATCAAAACGATGAAGACTTTAGAAGATGGCTTTACACAGCAGTTACAAGAGCTGAAGAAAAATTAGTTATTTTTGGTAATTGAGTCACTATTTATTTAAATGCTAAAATAGATTTATGCCCAACAATAATGAACTTG
>Ga0315902_10009748_pt1 | contig 12796 bp, 7 predicted proteins | sample LakEriMetagenome_9_FD_203523 | JGI IMG/M metagenome (GOLD analysis project Ga0315902, IMG submission 203523) | Freshwater fungal communities from buoy surface, Lake Erie, Ohio, United States - Buoy 12 MA117 | ecosystem: Environmental > Aquatic > Freshwater > Lake > Lake biofilm | place: USA... | reverse complement strand
AGGAGTTTCAAATGGCAATCACTAAAGATGACATCCTGGAAGCTGTAGGTCAAATGTCCGTCATGGACCTCAATGACCTGGTCAAGGCTTTCGAAGAGAAGTTTGGCGTGTCCGCAGCGGCAATGGCCGTGGCTGGCCCTGCGGCTGGCGGTGGCGGCGGTGCAGCGGCTGCTGAAGAGCAGACCGAGTTCACCGTGGTTCTGGCCGATGTCGGCGCGAACAAGGTTGGTGTGATCAAGGCAGTTCGCGAAATCACCGGTCTGGGTCTGAAAGAGGCGAAAGATCTGGTCGACGGTGCACCGAAACCTGTGAAGGAAGGTGTATCGAAGGCCGACGCAGAGGCTGCGCAGAAAAAACTGGAAGAAGCCGGCGCGAAGGCCGAGCTCAAGTAGTCCGGATTTCCGCGCGTGCTGCGCCAGAGTCAATCTGCGGGATCCCGTTGCGAAACGGGACCCTGCATTGACTCTTTTCGTGCTTCGAATTTTTGCAGCGGGGTCCGTAAATGGTTGCAACATTCGCCATCATCGACGGTCGTACAAAGTTGTATCAGAAGGGCAAAGACTTGAGGGTTCACAGGCAAACGCATTGAGCGCTGTCGAGTCCTGAATTCTCTATCCTTCCTGTCACTCACGGAGTGTTCATGCACTACTCATTCACTGAGAAGAAGCGTATTCGCAAGTCTTTTGCAAAGCGCGCCAACGTTCACAATGTTCCTTACCTGCTAGCCACCCAGCTTGAGTCTTACACAGCTTTTTTGCAGGCCGACACCGGCCCGACAACGCGCAAGAACGAAGGTCTGCAATCTGCTTTCCACTCGATCTTCCCCATCGTTTCGCACAATGGCTTTGCGCGCCTCGAGTTCCTGTCCTATGTGCTGGGCGACCCACCGTTTGACGTCAAGGAATGTCAGCAGCGCGGTCTGACCTATGCATCGCCTCTGCGCGCCAAGGTGAGGCTGGTAATTCTAGATAAAGAGTCGCCGACCAAGCCCGTCGTGAAGGAAATGAAGGAGCAGGAAGTGTACATGGGCGAGCTGCCGCTGATGACCGTGAACGGCTCTTTCGTGATTAACGGCACCGAGCGCGTAATCGTCTCGCAGCTGCACCGCTCTCCCGGCGTGTTCTTTGAGCACGACCGAGGCAAGACGCACTCTTCGGGCAAGCTGCTGTTCTCCGCACGTATTATTCCTTATCGCGGTTCGTGGCTGGACTTCGAGTTCGATCCGAAGGACATCTTGTACTTCCGCGTTGACCGTCGCCGCAAGATGCCGGTCACCATCCTGCTAAAAGCTATAGGAATGACGTCTGAGCAGATCCTCGCCAATTTCTTCGTGTTTGATAATTTCACCCTGCGGTCGGAAGGTGCAGAGATGGAATTTGTCGCTGAGCGTCTGCGCGGTGAGGTCGCACGTTTCGATATTTCCGACAAATCGGGCAAGGTACTGGTTGCCAAAGATAAGCGCGTGAATGCGAAACATGTTCGCGACATCGAAGCAGCGGGCATCAAGCACATTTCCGTACCTGAGGATTACCTCCAAGGTCGGGTCCTGGCGACGAATATTGTCGACCCTGACACTGGCGAGGTGATTGCCAACGCTAATGATGAGCTGACCGATGAATTGCTCGGCCGTCTGCGCGACGCGAAAGTCACCAAGATTCAGGCGCTGTACACGAATGATCTCGATCAGGGTGCCTACATCTCGCAAACGCTGCGTACCGATGACACGGCTGATCAGATGGCTGCACGTATCGCGATCTACCGAATGATGCGTCCTGGCGAGCCGCCGACCGAAGACTCGGTCGAGGCTTTGTTCAATGGGTTGTTTTACAGCGAAGACCGCTACGACCTGTCAGCCGTGGGCCGCATGAAATTCAATCGACGTGTTGGTCGCGACGAGCTGACTGGCACGATGACGCTGTCAAATGAAGACATCCTTGCCGTTATCAAGATTCTGGTCGAGCTGCGCAATGGTCGCGGCGAGGTGGATGATATCGATCATTTGGGTAACCGTCGCGTGCGCTGCGTGGGTGAGCTGGCAGAGAACCAGTTCCGTGCCGGTCTGGTGCGTGTCGAGCGCGCCGTGAAAGAGCGTCTTGGCCAGGCCGAAGCAGATAACCTGATGCCGCATGACCTGATCAACTCCAAGCCGATCTCCGCAGCAATTCGCGAATTTTTTGGCTCATCGCAGTTGTCCCAGTTTATGGATCAGACCAACCCTCTGTCGGAGATCACGCACAAGCGTCGCGTTTCGGCACTGGGCCCGGGCGGTCTTACCCGTGAGCGTGCGGGCTTCGAGGTCCGCGACGTGCATCCTACGCACTATGGCCGAGTATGTCCCATTGAGACTCCCGAAGGCCCGAACATTGGACTGATCAACTCTCTCGCGCTGTATGCCCGATTGAATGAATATGGATTCCTCGAGACGCCTTATCGCAAAGTCATTGACGGCAAGGTCACTGACCAGATCGATTATTTGTCGGCCATTGAAGAAGGTCGTTACATCATCGCTCAGGCAAACGCGACCATCGACAAAAACGGTAAGTTGTCCGATGAACTGGTGTCTGCGCGCGAAGCCGGCGAAACCATCCTCGTATCGCCAGAGCGGGTGCAGTACATGGACGTGGCGCCAGGCCAGATCGTGTCGGTTGCGGCCTCGCTGATTCCCTTCCTTGAGCACGATGATGCAAACCGTGCGCTGATGGGTGCGAACATGCAACGTCAGGCAGTTCCTTGCCTGCGTCCTGAAAAAGCTCTGGTGGGTACGGGCGTCGAGCGCACTGTGGCGGTCGACTCTGGCACGACAGTGCAGGCGCTGCGTGGCGGCGTGGTTGATTACATTGATGCGGGCCGTATCGTGATTCGCGTCAATGACGATGAGGCGCAAGCTGGCGAGGTCGGTGTTGATATCTACAACCTGATCAAGTACACGCGCTCCAACCAGAATACCAACATTAACCAGCGCCCCATCGTGAAGGTGGGCGACCGTGTCGCCAAGAGTGACGTGATTGCTGATGGCGCTTCCACTGACCTTGGCGAACTGGCCTTGGGCCAGAACATGTTGGTCGCGTTCATGCCTTGGAATGGTTATAACTTCGAGGATTCGATCCTGATCTCCGAAAAGGTGGTGGCTGATGATCGCTACACCTCGATTCACATCGAGGAGCTGTCGGTCGTTGCTCGCGACACCAAGCTGGGACCCGAAGAAATCACGCGTGATATCTCCAACCTTGCTGAAAATCAGCTTGCTCGTCTGGATGAATCTGGCATCGTCTACATAGGCGCCGAGGTTGAAGCCGGTGATGTTTTGGTCGGCAAGGTCACCCCGAAAGGCGAGACGCAGCTGACGCCGGAAGAGAAACTGCTGCGTGCGATCTTTGGCGAGAAAGCCTCCGACGTGAAAGACACGTCGCTGCGTGTGCCTTCCGGCATGATAGGCACGGTGATTGATGTGCAGGTCTTCACTCGTGAGGGCATACAGCGTGACAAGCGTGCCCAGCAAATCATCGACGATGAACTCAAGCGTTATCGTCTGGATCTAAACGATCAGTTGCGTATCGTTGAAGGCGATGCATTCCAGCGTCTGGAAAAGATGCTGATCGGCAAAGTCGTCAACGGTGGCCCAAAGAAACTGGCCAAAGGCGCCAAGATCGACAAGGCCTATCTGGACGATCTGGAAAAGTACCACTGGTTTGACATTCGTCCGTCGGACGAGGATGCGGCCGCAGCGCTGGAAGCGATCAAGGAATCGATCGCCGAGAAGCGTCACCAGTTCGATCTCGCCTTCGAGGAAAAACGCAAGAAACTCACGCAGGGTGACGAACTGCCTCCGGGTGTGCAGAAGATGGTCAAGGTCTACCTGGCAGTGAAACGTCGCTTGCAGCCTGGCGACAAAATGGCAGGTCGTCACGGTAACAAGGGCGTGGTGTCGCGTATCGTCCCGGTGGAAGACATGCCGTACATGGCCGACGGCACGCCTGCGGACATCGTGCTCAACCCGCTCGGCGTTCCGTCCCGAATGAACGTTGGCCAGGTCCTGGAGGTTCACCTTGGCTGGGCGGCCAAAGGTCTGGGATTGCGTATTGGCGAGATGCTCAAAGCACAATCAAAGGCAGCGGAAGTTCGCGGGTTCCTCAAGCAGATCTATAACGAGTCGGGTCGCACCGAGGAACTAGACAAGTTCTCGGATGGCGAGATCCTTTCGCTGGCCGAGAATTTAAAAGAGGGTGTGCCGTTTGCGACCCCGGTGTTCGATGGCGCTTATGAATCCGAGATTCATCGCATGCTCGATCTCGCTTATCCCCAAGAGGTCGCTGATAACCTCGGCATGACGCCGTCGAAGAACCAGGTCACGATGTACGACGGCCGAACGGGCGAGGCGTTTGAGCGCCCTGTCACGGTGGGTTACATGCATGTGCTCAAGCTGCACCATCTGGTCGACGACAAGATGCACGCTCGTTCTACAGGTCCGTATTCGCTCGTTACCCAGCAGCCGCTGGGTGGCAAGGCACAGTTCGGCGGTCAGCGTTTTGGCGAGATGGAGGTGTGGGCACTCGAAGCCTACGGTGCTTCCTACGTGTTGCAGGAGATGCTGACCGTCAAGTCCGATGACGTCAACGGACGCACCAAGGTCTATGAAAATCTTGTCAAGGGTGATCACGTGATCGATGCCGGCATGCCGGAATCCTTCAATGTGCTGGTGAAGGAAATCCGTTCGCTGGGTATCGACATCGATCTCGAGCGCGAGTAAGACCTGAGCCGCTCCGGCTTGCCGGAGCGGTATCCGCAAAGATTAATTTTTCACGCCACTGTGGAGTGATACATGAAAGCACTGCTCGATCTATTCAAGCAAGTTCAGCAAAATGAACAATTCGACGCGATCAAGATTGGACTCGCGTCCCCGGAAAAAATCCGTTCATGGTCTTATGGCGAAGTCAAAAAGCCGGAAACCATTAACTACCGTACATTCAAACCGGAACGCGATGGTTTGTTTTGCGCAAAAATCTTCGGCCCGATCAAGGATTACGAGTGCCTGTGCGGAAAGTACAAGCGCCTGAAGCATCGCGGTGTTATCTGCGAGAAGTGCGGCGTTGAAGTGACGTTGGCCAAAGTGCGCCGCGAGCGCATGGGCCACATTGAACTGGCGTCGCCGGTCGCGCACATCTGGTTCCTGAAGTCGCTGCCTTCGCGTCTGGGCATGGTGCTCGACATGACGCTACGCGACATTGAGCGCGTGCTGTATTTCGAAGCCTACGTCGTGACCGATCCCGGCATGACCCCGCTGAAGAAGTGCCAGATCATGTCGGAAGACGATTACGCGGCAAAGTATGAAGAGTTTGGCGATGACTTCGTTGCGCACATGGGCGCCGAAGGTGTTCGTGAACTGCTGCGCACCATCGATATTGACCGTGAGGCCGAGCAGCTGCGCACGGATCTGCGCGAGTCCAAATCCGAAGCCAAGATAAAGAAATACGCGAAGCGCCTGAAGGTGCTTGAGGCCTTCCAGCGCTCGGGCATCAAGCCCGACTGGATGATCATGGAAGTGCTGCCGGTGCTGCCGCCCGAGCTGCGTCCGCTAGTGCCACTCGATGGCGGTCGTTTCGCTACGTCGGATCTGAATGATCTGTATCGTCGCGTGATCAATCGTAATAATCGTCTCAAGCGATTGATGGAGCTGCGCGCGCCGGAGATCATCACCCGCAATGAAAAGCGCATGCTGCAGGAGGCGGTCGATTCGCTGCTGGACAACGGCCGTCGCGGCAAGGCAATGACTGGCGCGAACAAGCGTCCGCTGAAATCCCTGGCCGAGATGATCAAGGGTAAGGGCGGACGCTTCCGTCAGAACCTGCTGGGCAAGCGCGTCGACTACTCCGGTCGTTCCGTTATCGTTGTCGGCCCCCAGCTGAAGCTGCATCAGTGCGGTCTGCCCAAGCTGATGGCGCTGGAGCTGTTCAAGCCCTTCATCTTCAACAAGCTCGAACTGATGGGCCTGGCGACTACGATCAAGGCTGCGAAGAAGCTGGTCGAGATGCAGGAGCCGGTGGTCTGGGACATTCTGGAAGAAGTGATTCGCGAGCACCCGGTGATGCTGAACCGCGCACCGACGCTGCACCGCCTCGGCATTCAGGCTTTCGAGCCCGTGCTCATCGAGGGCAAGGCGATACAGCTGCATCCGCTGGTCTGCGCAGCTTTCAACGCTGACTTCGACGGTGACCAGATGGCGGTCCATGTACCCCTCTCTATCGAAGCGCAGATGGAAGCCCGTACGCTGATGCTCGCGTCCAACAACATCCTGTTCCCTTCTAACGGCGAGCCGTCCATCGTTCCGTCACAAGATATCGTTCTTGGCCTTTATTACGCGACGCGTGAAAAAATCAATGCCAAGGGCGAAGGCATGATGTTCTCCGACGTGTCCGAGGTCATTCGTGCCTACGACAACAAGGAAGTCGAGCTGACCACAAGAATCACGGTGCGCGTTGCCGAATATCCGAAGGACTCGCATGGCGAGTTCATCAGAACCGTGAATCGTCATGAGACTACCGTTGGCCGTGCGATTCTTTCTGAAATTCTTCCCAAGGGACTGCCTTTCTCGGCAATCAACCGTACGCTGAAGAAGAAAGAAATCTCCAAGCTGATCAACATATCCTTCCGCAAATGCGGCTTGCGAGCTACCGCGGTGTTCGCCGATCAGCTGATGCAGTCGGGCTTCCGTTTGGCCACACGCGCTGGTATTTCGATCTGCGTCGACGATATGCTGGTGCCGCCACAAAAAGCGACGCTGATCGCTACGGCCGAACAAGAAGTCAAGCAGATTGAACAGCAGTACTCGTCGGGTCTTGTGACCGCCGGCGAGCGTTACAACAAGGTGGTCGATATCTGGGGTAAGGCCGGCGATGAAGTCGGCAAGGCCATGATGGAGCAGCTCAAGGTCGAGGGTGTGACCAAACGTGACGGCAGCAAGGGCACGCAGGAATCGTTCAACGCGATCTACATGATGGCCGACTCCGGCGCGCGGGGTTCGGCAGCGCAGATCCGGCAACTAGCGGGTATGCGCGGTCTGATGGCCAAGCCAGATGGCTCGATCATTGAGACCCCGATCACCGCGAACTTCCGTGAAGGACTGAATGTTCTGCAGTACTTCATCTCGACGCACGGCGCCCGCAAGGGTCTGGCCGACACTGCGCTGAAGACGGCAAACTCCGGTTATCTGACCCGCCGTCTGGTCGACGTGACCCAGGATTTGGTCGTGGTTGAAGATGATTGCGGAACCTCGAACGGCGCATCGATGAAGGCACTGGTTGAAGGTGGTGAAGTCATCGAGGCTCTGCGCGATCGCATACTTGGCCGCGTTGCTGCCACCGACGTCATCGATCCTGACAGCCAGGCAACACTCTACGAAGCCGGCACCCTGCTCGATGAAGACGCGGTTGAAGAGATCGAGCGTTTGGGCATCGATGAAGTGAAAGTTCGCACACCATTAACCTGCGACACCCGCTATGGTCTCTGCGCACGCTGCTACGGACGCGATCTGGGTCGCGGCAGCATGGTGAACGTTGGCGAAGCCGTTGGTGTGATCGCTGCGCAGTCGATCGGTGAGCCGGGGACGCAGCTAACCATGCGTACCTTCCATATTGGTGGCGCGGCATCGCGAGCAGCAGTGGCCTCATCGGTTGAAGCGAAATCGAATGGCAATGTACGCTTTACCGCGACCATGCGCTACGTGACCAATGGCAAGGGTGATCAGATCGTGATTTCGCGATCTGGCGAAGTGTTGATCACTGACGACCATGGTCGTGAGCGCGAGCGTCATAAGGTACCTTATGGCGCGACCCTGATCGTCAAAGACGGTCAGACGATCAAGGCGGGCACGGCACTGGCTAATTGGGATCCACTGACGCGTCCGATCATTACCGAGTATGCCGGTACCGTGAAATTCGAGAACGTCGAAGAAGGTTCAACTGTTGCCAAGCAGATCGACGAAGTCACAGGCCTGTCGACACTGGTGGTTATTGATGCGAAGCGCCGCAGCGCCGGTGGTCGGGCACTACGGCCTCAGGTGAAGCTGCTTAACGAGCTGGGTCAGGAGGTCAAGATCGCTGGTACCGAGCACGCAGTGACTATTGGCTTCCAGGTCGGCGCGCTGATCACTGTGAAAGATGGTCAGCAAGTGTCCGTGGGTGAAGTGCTCGCACGTATCCCGACCGAATCACAGAAAACCCGAGACATTACTGGTGGTCTGCCGCGAGTGGCCGAATTGTTCGAGGCGCGCTCGCCAAAAGATGCCGGTATGCTCGCTGAAGTCACAGGTACCGTTGCTTTCGGCAAGGAGACCAAGGGCAAGCAGCGTCTCGAAATCACCGACATGGATGGCAACAAGCACGAGTTCCTGATTACCAAGGACAAGCAGGTACTGGTACACGACGGCCAGGTGGTGAACAAGGGCGAGATGATCGTCGATGGACCGGCCGATCCTCAGGACATTCTCCGTTTGCTGGGTATCGAAGCTCTGGCTCGTTACATCGTTGACGAAGTTCAGGATGTTTATCGTCTGCAGGGTGTGAAGATCAACGACAAGCACATCGAAGTCATTGTGCGTCAGATGTTGCGTCGCGTGCAGGTGGTCGATGCCGGCGATACCAACTACATACCGGGCGAGCAGGTTGAGCGGTCGGAGTTGCTGGACGAGAATGATCGTGTTACCGCCGAGAACAAACGTACTGCAACGCATGAGAACGTGCTGCTCGGTATCACGAAGGCATCGCTGTCCACGGATTCCTTCATCTCTGCGGCATCCTTCCAGGAAACCACTCGCGTCCTGACCGAGGCTGCGATCATGGGCAAGAAGGATGGTTTGCGCGGCCTGAAAGAAAACGTCATTGTTGGTCGATTGATACCGGCTGGCACTGGTTTGGCGTATCACCGTGCCCGCAAGGATAAAGAGCACTGGGAGGCTGAGGAGCGTGCAGCGATGCTCCAGGCCGAGGCCGCCCGCGCTCTGCAGGAAGCCGAGGAAACTGCGTCGGGAGACCTTGGCGGCGAAGCTTGAGTCGGGTTGCAATAAAAGAAAAACAGCTCCGGAGCGTCGGGGCTGTTTTATTTTTGATATTGCCAAGGCACGGCAAGTGCTTGCCTTTCCCGATTTTCCGAGAGTTGACGCAGTAACTGGCGGGGTTTATACTCGCGAGTTCTCGAATTTAAGCTCGCTCGGGCTTAAGCGTTCTTTGGTCTGTTTTGCAGTCCCTGCTTCGCTTTCCCCTATGCCTGCTGCGCATGAGCGCCGTTTCACGGTCGTTTATGCGGAATGCGCTCCCTCGGCGTGTCCGGGGGTTTTGTTATTGCAGTAATTTTGTTGGATTTAGACCGATGCCAACCATTAGCCAACTGATTCGCAAACCACGCACTTCAGTGCGCGTGAAGAGCAAATCACCTGCACTGCAGAATAGCCCGCAAAAGCGCGGCGTTTGCACCCGTGTGTACACCACGACCCCGAAGAAGCCGAACTCGGCGCTGCGTAAGGTCGCCAAGGTGCGCCTGACCAACGGTTTCGAGGTGATCTCGTACATCGGTGGTGAAGGCCACAACCTCCAGGAGCACAGCGTTGTGCTGATTCGTGGTGGTCGTGTGAAAGACTTGCCCGGTGTTCGTTATCACATGGTTCGTGGCTCTCTCGATACGCAGGGTGTCAAAGACCGCAAGCAGGCGCGCTCGAAGTACGGCGCCAAGCGCGGCAAGGCTGCTGCGAAGTAATCAGCCAATCGTTTGCCAGCGTTAACAGAAAACCTCTGCGCGTACAGCGCAGAATGAGTCGGCCGGAAGGTCGAGTAAGTGGGCAGTCTGATGGTTGTCCGCGGCGGAAGACAAAAGGCTCCCGCCAACTGAAGAGAGAAAGGAAAAGCAATGCCACGTCGTCGTGAGGTTCCCAAGCGCGAGATTTTGCCTGATCCGAAATTTGGCAATGTCGATGTCGCCAAGTTCGTGAACGTTCTGATGCTGTCCGGTAAAAAATCGGTCGCCGAGAACATCATCTACGGAGCGTTCGAACACATCCAGACCAAGAGCGGCAAAGACCCGCTAGAAGTTTTTACCGCAGCCATCAGCAACTGCAAGCCGATGGTCGAGGTCAAATCTCGTCGTGTTGGTGGCGCCAACTACCAGGTGCCCGTTGAGGTTCGCCCGGTTCGTCGCATGGCGCTCTCGATGCGCTGGCTGCGTGAAGCGGCTAACAAGCGCAGCGAGAAATCGATGCCTCAGCGTCTGGCGGGCGAATTACTTGAAGCAGCCGAAGGTCGAGGCGGCGCGATGAAGAAGCGCGACGAGGTGCACCGCATGGCAGAAGCGAACAAGGCGTTCTCGCACTTCCGCTTCTAATAGCTGGGGATGGGCGAATGCGCCTGCCCCAAATCAACGAAAAGCCGGGTGCTTACCTGTTTTCAGAAGCGCTCGGTTTCGTTTATTTAGCAATCTTAGGATTCAATTATGGCCCGCAAGACTCCCATTGAGCGTTACCGCAACATCGGTATTTCTGCTCACATTGACGCCGGAAAGACTACCACGACCGAGCGCATCCTCTACTACACCGGTGTTAATCACAAGATTGGCGAGGTGCACGATGGCGCCGCGACCATGGATTGGATGGAGCAGGAACAAGAGCGTGGCATTACCATCACCTCGGCTGCGACTACCTGCTTTTGGAAGGGCATGGCCAACAACTTCCCCGAGCACCGCATCAATATTATCGATACCCCGGGTCACGTCGATTTCACCATCGAGGTGGAGCGTTCAATGCGCGTTCTCGATGGCGCCTGCATGGTGTATTGCGCAGTGGGAGGTGTGCAGCCTCAGTCCGAGACGGTCTGGCGTCAGGCCAACAAATACAAGGTACCGCGTTTGGCTTTCGTGAATAAGATGGACCGCACAGGCGCCAACTTCTTCAAAGTTTACGAGCAGATGCGCACTCGCCTGAAGGCTAATCCTGTACCGATTCAGGTGCCGATTGGTGCAGAGGAGAATTTTGCCGGTGTGATTGATCTGGTAAAGATGAAAGCCATCATCTGGGATGATGCTTCTCAGGGCATGAAATTCGACTACCGCGACATTCCTGCCGAGTTGGCGGACACCGCCAATGAGTGGCGCGAAAAAATGGTTGAGGCAGCCGCCGAGGCTAATGAAGAACTGATGAACAAATACCTCGAAGAGGGCGAGCTCTCCGAGGAGGACATCAAGGCTGCGTTGCGTCTACGCACGATCGGTGGCGAAATCGTTCCCATGATGTGCGGCACCGCGTTCAAGAACAAGGGCGTGCAGGCCATGCTTGATGCAGTGATCGAATACCTGCCGGCGCCGACCGACATTCCCCCGGTCACGGGCACGGACGAGAACGAGCAGCCGGCTTCGCGCAAGGCGGAAGACAACGAGAAATTCTCGGCGCTTGCGTTCAAGATCATGACCGATCCATTCGTCGGCCAGCTAATCTTCTTCCGCGTGTACTCCGGCGTCGTGAATTCGGGTGACACGATTTTCAATCCCGTCAAGGGTAAGAAAGAGCGCGTCGGTCGTATTTTGCAGATGCACGCAAACCAGCGCGAAGAGATCAAGGAAGTCCGCGCCGGTGATATCGCCGCTGCGGTCGGTCTGAAAGAAGCAACCACCGGCGACACACTATGCGATCCGAATGCGGTTATCACACTTGAGCGCATGATCTTCCCCGAGCCCGTGATCTCTCAGGCTGTCGAACCGAAGACCAAGGCCGACCAGGAAAAGATGGGCCTCGCGCTGAACCGTTTGGCGCAGGAAGATCCATCGTTTCGCGTTCGCACGGATGAGGAATCGGGTCAGACGATCATCTCGGGCATGGGCGAACTTCACCTCGAGATCATTGTTGATCGTATGCGCCGCGAGTTCAACGTGGAGGCGACCGTCGGCAAGCCGCAGGTTGCTTATCGCGAAACCATTCGCAAGGTTTGCGAAGAGATCGAAGGCAAGTTCGTCAAACAGTCTGGCGGCCGCGGTCAATACGGCCACGTCGTGCTCAAGATCGAGCCTCAGGCACCGGGCAAGGGCTTCGAGTTCGTTGACGCCATTAAGGGCGGTGTCGTGCCTCGCGAATACATCCCGGCGGTCGAGAAAGGCGTCGAAGAGACTCTACCCTCCGGTGTTCTGGCCGGTTACCCGGTAGTCGACGTGAAGGTGACGCTGTTCTTTGGCTCTTACCACGATGTGGACTCGAATGAAAACGCATTCCGCATGGCAGCCTCGATGGCGTTCAAGGATGGCTGCCGCAAGGCCAGTCCTGTGCTGCTCGAGCCGATGATGGCGGTTGAAGTCGAAACTCCAGAAGATTACGCGGGCACCGTGATGGGCGATCTCTCTTCCCGTCGAGGCATGGTTCAGGGCATGGACGAAATCCCGGGCGGTGGCGGCAAGATCATTCGCGCCGAAGTACCCCTGTCGGAAATGTTCGGTTACTCGACCTCGTTACGGTCCGCAACCCAAGGGCGTGCGACCTACACGATGGAGTTCAAGCATTACGCCGAAGCGCCGAAGAACGTCACCGACGCAATCATCAGCTCCAAGGCCAAGTAATCAACAAATGAGGGGCGGCCTCCCGGACAGGCGGCCGCGATCAACGACGCATAAACACAGCAAATCGTTCTTTTTGAAGGAAAAATAATCATGGCAAAAGGCAAGTTTGAGCGGACCAAACCGCATGTGAATGTAGGCACGATTGGTCACGTTGACCACGGCAAGACGACGCTGACGGCGGCGATTGCGACGGTGTTGTCGGCGAAGTTTGGTGGCG
>Ga0315902_10009747_pt1 | contig 12797 bp, 15 predicted proteins | sample LakEriMetagenome_9_FD_203523 | JGI IMG/M metagenome (GOLD analysis project Ga0315902, IMG submission 203523) | Freshwater fungal communities from buoy surface, Lake Erie, Ohio, United States - Buoy 12 MA117 | ecosystem: Environmental > Aquatic > Freshwater > Lake > Lake biofilm | place: USA... | reverse complement strand
ATCTATAAATTACTTTATATCTAAAGCGTTTCGTAGACTTGCCAATTCACCGTCATTAAGATCTCGCCAACGTCCGGGCGGTGTATCCCCCAAACTGATGGGACCGAAGTTGGTGCGGATCAAGCGAATCAGTCGAAGATCAACGGCCTCCATCAAGCGACGGATGATGTGATATCGACCCTCGTGGATGCTGACCTCGATCCATTGTGGCGAGAGGTGTTTGAATGAGAGCACTCGACCCATTCCATCTTCTAGCTCGATCCCCTTCAATAAAATCTTATCGACCCCCGGCGGCAATTGTCCTTCAAACTCGATGAGATAGCTTTTGACCAGACCATAGGAAGGATGGGTGGCGCGGAAGGTTAAATCCCCATCATTTGTGAGGAGAATCAGCCCCTCTGAATCCTTATCTAGGCGCCCCACATGAAAGAGCCTCTCTTTACGGAAGTCTAAGAAGTCAGCCAGTGATGGTCGACCTTCTGGGTCAAACATCGTAGACAGAACGCCTTTTGGTTTATGAAGTACTAAATAAGACTTAGTCATTGTTGCAGTAATTGTTTCACCATCAACCTCGACTTTGACCTTTGTTGGGTCAAACTTGGCTCCGAGCTCTCTAATGATGTGGCCATCGACGCTCACTCGTCCATCCATGATGAGTTCGTCGGCGCCTCGGCGGGATGTAACCCCGGCATCGGCAATGATTTTGTTCAGGCGAAGTACGCTCATTTTTAGGCTATCCATTCTCGACAGTCTTGGTTTTGCTGCGCTGAAAGGCGCTGGAAGATTTTACCGCGAGCCAGGGTGGTAAAGCAAAGGCAGATTTAGTCGGTCAGGCTCTCTAGGATCTCGTCGAGACCGTCTAGATCTGGCAGATGAGGAGCCAGTGGCGCGAGGTCGTCCAGTGATTTCAGGCCTAAGCGTTCGAGGAAGTAGCTGGTCGTCTTATACAAGATCGCCCCAGTCTCATTCTCTACGCCGAACTCTTCGACAAGACCGCGGTTGACCAGGGTCTTCATCACCGCTTCCACATTAACCCCACGAATTGCCGAGACTCGAGCCCTAGATACAGGCTGGCGGTAGGCGATAACGGCGAGGGTCTCAAGGGCTGCCTGAGTAAGGCGATTCTGCTGACCATCAAGGACAAATTTCTCGACTGCTTGAGCGCAATCTGGATGGCTGTAGAAGCGCCATCCCCCATTGATCGCCTTCAGGGTGAAGCCACGATCGTCGTATGAGAGCGCTAGGCGATTCAAGGACTCCACGACTACATCGACTGTGACCTCAAGGACGGTCGCCAAGGTGAGCTCAGTAACGGGCTCATCGACCACCATCAGGATCGCTTCGATCGATCTATCAACTTCTACATTAGACATTATCACCCTTATCTGTCTCGTCCATAAGCGCTACTGGAATATCAAACTCGTCGGTTATCTCAACATCGCCAGATTCTGACCCGGTCCAGCTGATCTGGAGCTCACCGAGAGCGATTACCTGGTTAAATCTGAGGTTGCCTTGACGGTAAAGGTCGAGGAGGGCAAGGAATCGGGCTACGACGACCAGGGTCGACTCAGCGCCCATGCAGAGGCTTCGAAAACTCATGGTTTTGGAGAGGCGAAGAGCCTCAACGACCAGCTTAGATTGCTCACTGACGCTCACTAGCGGCATATGAAGGTGCTCAATAGCAACGATCGGTGGGGTTTTGGGGGTCAGAACCCGTTCGGCGATTGCAGCGAAGCGTTCAGCGCCTACCCCGATCAGTACCTCTGGGAGCAAGGCTGCCAAGGTCGGGTCGAGTGCGACAACGCGAGGGAAGGATTTATCAGCGAATTCGATCATCTCTTGGAATGAGGAGGCGATCTCCTTAAAAGCTCGGTACTGCAAGAGACGGGCAAAGAGGATATCGCGCGCCTCGAGGAGGGCGAGATCCTCCTCATCCTCGACCTCACCGCTTGGGAGAAGGCGAGCAGCCTTGAGATCAAGCAGGGTTGCTGCCACTACGAGGAATTCAGTCGCCTGATCTAGCTGCCACCCTTCGCCGGAAATCTCCAGGGCGCGGATATATGAGATGAATTCATCGGTAACAAGGCTGAGCGAGACGTCGGTGATATCGAGCTTGTGGCGCGAGATCAGCTGGAGCAATAAGTCAAAGGGGCCGTCAAAGTTTGAAAGGTGGACGTTAAAGCCGCTCTCGGGAGCAATCTGCTCAGCAGTTTCTACGGAAATATCCACGGGTGCACGATACTTGTTTTTCTCACACCTTACTTGCCGTTACACGCTCTTCACGCGTAGAGTCGCCTCGGAAGAAAGAGGTTTCTCGATTGAGCGCTATATCGACAAAAGATGATGATGTTGTTACCACCGCTAGCCTTACTGGGGCCAAGGTCGCGCAATATCCCATTCCTGCACCGCTTGAAAATCATGGCAATGCCCGCATCATCTCGATCTTTAATCAGAAAGGTGGCGTAGGTAAGACAACTACGACTATCAATCTCGGTGCGGCGCTAGCAGAACTTGGTCGACGCGTTCTTCTCGTGGACTTTGACCCTCAAGGTGGTCTCTCACTTGGTCTAGGTGTAAACGCTCATGCACTTCCATTAGAGAACACCGTCTATCACGCACTCATGGATCCAGCGGCTGATATTCAGCAGATTGTTTTGAAGTCCTCTGTTGCCAATCTTGATTTCTTACCTGCAAGCCGCGACCTCGGCGCTGCTGAGTCTAAATTGCCTTCTGAAATTGGCGGACAGCAGTTTCTCAAGCGCGCGCTAGCGAATCTCACCGATGAATACGATGTGATTCTTATTGACTGCCAACCAACAATGGGTCAATTAACTGTTAACGCACTTGTCGCTTCACACGAAGTAATCGTTCCGTTGCAATGTGAGTATTTTGCGCTACACGGTTTTATTGAACTCAGTGGAAATATCGAGAAGGTAAAGACATTCCTCAATCCAGAGTTGAGACTCATCGGAATCCTCGCCACAATGTATGACCGCAAAACACTTCATAATCGTGAAGTATTAAGCGCTATTCTTGAGAAGTATCCCAACGATGTCTTCGACACCATTATTGCTAAAACAATTCGTTTCTCAGAGACAACAGTTGTAGGTGAACCAATCACCAGTTATGCGTCATCTTCAGGGGGCGCAGCGTCATACCGACGTCTTGCGCGTGAACTAATTGCACGAGGAGGAGCACGATGACACGTAGAGCCAGCTTGCCAGGGGCCGATGAACTTTTTAAGCAGAATAGCCCAGCACTAAGCGCAGTCCGTGAAGTTCCCGTTGAGGCACCTACCTCCACGACTCCCCCAGCATCAAGCACTTCCTCTTCTCCGAAAGCAAAGAAGGGCGTTCGATCAATTCCACGTCGCCGTGTTGTCAGTGTTGATAAATCTCCATCAGGGCGCGAACGTCATGATGAAAAGATCACTGTCTATCTTTCACCAGATGAACTCTTTGATCTCGATCAAGCACGACTCTCACTCCGCGGTGACTTGGGGCTTGCAGTAGATCGTGGGCGCATTGTTCGCGAATCAATTGCCGTAATCATCGCTGATCTAGAACAAAAAGGTGACCAGAGCATTCTTGCTCGTCGCCTCCGCGGCATTTAAGACTTATCGTGCGCGCGGATGCGCACTTGCATAACTCTGACGTAAGCGATCAATGGTTACCAACGTATAGATCTGCGTAGTTGTTACTGATGAATGGCCAAGCAACTCCTGCACGACGCGAATATCTGCTCCTCCATCAAGTAAGTGAGTAGCGTAAGAATGTCGCAGCGCATGCGGGCTGACCTTGTTCTCAAGTCCGCACGATTTCGCCGCCTCAGCAACGATTGTCCAAGCACTCTGACGAGAGATCCGACCGCCCCGAGAATTGAGAAAGAGTGCACCGTTATCATTTTTTGCGTGTGCCACTAGCGCCGGGCGTAATCGAACCAAATAGTTATCAAGTGCCACGAGTGCGAAGCTGCCGATAGGTACTACACGTTCCTTGGATCCCTTTCCACGGAGCTTGATCGTTTGAATTACTTCATTATCACTTTCAACTTTCGCAAGATCACTTACATTAATTCCAATAATCTCGGAAACCCGTCCTCCAGTTGAATACAAGAGTTCGAGAAGAGCGACATCTCGCAGCGCGTTCACCCGACTTAAAGAAGCGGAAGCGTTGATCAATGAAGTTACCTCTTCGATTGTCAGAGCTTTCGGCAACTTGCGGGCGATTCGATGGGATGCAATTTCCCCGGTTGGGAGATTGAGCGAGTACTCGCGTGCACAATAGATGAGAAATGATTTCACCGTTGAATTCGTTCTGTTAATACTTGTCGGTGCTAACGAACGATCCCGCAAGGAGACTTCAAAAGCAACGAGGGTATCTGCTGTAATCGACTCGATAGATTCCTTGTTATCGGAAAGAAAATCTAAGAAATGTGTGAGATCTCGCGAGTACGCCGAGATTGTGTTCTCAGAAAGACCACGCTCTATTCGAAGGTGGTCAATAAATACAGATTTGGTTGATTGAGGATCAAGATTAGTAGCCATGCGCAACGGCTACAGCTTCGTACATGATCTTTCCATCGTGAACATTCAAACCAGCAGCCAGCGCTTTATCAGAGGCGATCGCCTTCTCCCAGCCGTGTGCTGCAAGTGATAACGCGTAGGTAAGCGTTGCATTGGTCAGTGCATATGTTGATGTAACTGGAACTGCCCCAGGCATATTTGCAACGCAGTAGAAAATTGATTGATGCACGGCAAAAGTTGGCTCAGCGTGCGTTGTTGGTCTGGAATCTTCGAAGCATCCACCTTGATCTATGGCGATATCAACAAGGACTGATCCGGGCTTCATCTCTCTTACTTGGGCGTTACTTACTAGTCGCGGCGCCTTGGCTCCGTGCACAAGAACTGCACCAACAACAAGATCTGCACCCTTGAGTTCACGATCAATTGCGTGAAATGATGAGGCGAGAGTTTTGATACGCCCGTTATAGAGCGAATCAATATAGGCAAGTCGCGGCAGTGAACGATCAACGACTGTGACATCTGCTCCCATGCCCATAGCAACTACAGCGGCATTTAAACCAGCTACTCCCCCGCCAATAACCAAAACTTTTGCGGGTGCAACTCCAGGAACTCCACCCATAAGAACTCCACGACCACCGTTGGGCTTTTGTAGCGCACTTGCTCCTACTTGTGCGGCAAGTCTTCCCGCCACTTCAGACATTGGGGCCAGTAGCGGCAATGTTCCGTTGAGCTCCACCGTCTCATAAGCGATAGCTGTTGTTCCACTTGCAAGGAGAGCATCGGTACAGGGCTTTGAGGCGGCGAGATGAAGGTAGGTAAAGAGTATTTGTCCTCGACGCAATCGTGGATATTCAATCTCGATTGGCTCTTTCACCTTAAGAATCAAATCACTCTTCTGCCAGAGCGTTTCCACATCTGACTCAATACTTGCTCCTGCTGCGATAAAATCTTGATCCGTTATTGCAGAACCGAGCCCCGCACCTTTTTCGATAAGCACGGAGTGACCAGCGCGAACAAACTCTGCGACACCTTCTGGAGTAAGGGCTACGCGAGATTCATGGACTTTGATCTCTTTCGGTACTCCAACGAGCATGCTTACCCCTTTGATTGAATAGCGGCGGCAATGAGGCCGATAAAGAGTGGATGAGGTCTCGTCGGACGAGATCTCAATTCAGGATGCGCCTGAGTTCCCACGTAGTAAGGATGTACCTCTTTCGGTAACTCGACAAACTCGACAAGATTCAACTCAGTATTTACTCCAGAGAAGACAAGGCCCGCCTCTGAGATCGCGTCGCGATGAGCATTATTTACTTCATACCGATGTCGGTGGCGCTCAGAGATCGAGGTTGCTCCATATGTTCCAGCCACGATTGATCCCGGTGTGAGCTCAGCCGTATAGAGACCCAAACGCATTGAACCACCCATATCAGCAGCCCCAGCAACCACATCTTCTTGACCGGCCATTGTTGCGATCACATGTGTGCCGTTCTCTGGATCAAATTCTGCTGAATTAGCATCTTTTATTCCAGCGAGATTTCTTGCCGCTTCGATCACCATGCATTGCAATCCAAGACATAAACCTAGCGTCGGAATCTTCTTCTCACGTGCATGGGTCAGCGCACCAAGTTTTCCCTCGATTCCTCTAATTCCAAAACCACCGGGGACGCACATTGCATCTACACCAGCGAGTGCTCTTTCTGCTCCTTGCGGAGTTGCGCACTGATCACTTGGCACCCAGACCAATTCAATCTTTGCGTTATTTGCAAAGCCGCCTGCTCGAAGAGCTTCTGATACAGAGAGATAAGCATCTGGCAGATCAATATATTTACCAACAAGTGCGACTTTGACATGATGTTGTGGCTGATGAACTTTGACAAGAAGATCATCCCACTCGCCCCATACAACATCATGACCGCCAAGATTCAGACGATCAACGACGTACTTATCTAGCCCTTCACTGAACAAAACTTTCGGAATGTCGTAAATACTCGGGGCATCAACAGCGGCGACAACAGCCTCTACATCGACATCGCACATAAGCGAAATCTTTCTCTTGATCGAATCTGGGATAGGTCGATCTGATCTGAGGACTACGGCATCGGGTGCGATACCAATACTGCGAAGAGCAGCCACGCTATGTTGAGTTGGCTTTGTCTTTAGCTCACCCGATGGTCCGATATATGGAACAAGTGAGATGTGGAGATAGAAAACATTATCTCGACCAACTTCTTGGCGTAATTGACGAGCAGCTTCCAAGAAAGGTTGCGATTCAATATCGCCGACCGTTCCACCGATTTCTGTAATGACAACATCAATATCTGGCGCAGCCATTGCGCGAATACGTTCTTTAATCTCATTGGTGATGTGAGGAATTACCTGAACTGTTTCACCCAGATACTCACCGCGACGTTCACGGGCGATAACTCGGGAATACACCTGACCAGTTGTTACATTGGCAGAACCATGAAGGTTACGATCCAAAAAGCGCTCGTAATGGCCAATATCTAGATCAGTTTCAGAGCCATCATCGGTTACGAAAACTTCACCATGTTGAAATGGATTCATTGTGCCTGGGTCAACGTTGAGATATGGGTCGAGTTTCTGCATGGTTACTCGAATACCCCGAGATACCAGGAGTCTTCCGAGGCTAGATGCTGTGAGTCCTTTACCTAAACTTGAGGCGACTCCACCAGTGACGAAAATATGCTTAGTTACATGCGCTTGGCCCATGGAAGTCAAACCTATCAGTAAATGACTACTGATTCCGCAATGCTAAGAGTTCGCTCGCGTGTTCTTGGGCACTTAAGGATTCATCAAGCCCAGCGAGCATGCGCGCAATCTCACCCACCCGACCCTGGTCATCTAGTTCGGTTACGCCAGAGGCCACAATTTGCCCATCACTATCTTTGGCCACGACGAAATGTCGGTCCGCCCATGCCGCGACCTGCGGAAGGTGTGTCACAACAATAACTTGAGCATGCTGTGAGAGCGCATGTAAACGACGGCCTACTTCAATTGCCGCTTTTCCTCCGACACCAGCATCAACCTCATCAAAAATATATGTTCCTACAGGTGCTGATGCTGCGATCACAACTTCTAGAGCGAGCATGATGCGAGACATTTCTCCACCTGATGCGCCTTTACCAAGTGCAACTTTCGGGGCATCACGATGACCTTGAATAGACATTGAAATCTCATCACACCCTGTCGGAGTGAAATCGCTCTCCTTAAGCGGACCATCGAAATCAAGCGATAGAACGTCTACATGAAAAATAGTGTGCGGCATAGAGAGTGCCGAAATCTCGTGTGTTACTAAAGTTCCAAGTTTTTCTGCGGCCTGTACTCGCTCGGAATTAAGCGCTTTCGCGGCTGAAAGAAGATTCTTCTTCAACACCCTCAGTTCTTCTTCCATCGCCGTAACTCTTTCTTGACCACCTGAAAGGTCAGAGATGGTTTCTTTCGCATTCTTCACACGGATTGCAATCGCAGCCAGCTCTTCATCAATTGACCCCGCACTCCCCCATTTTTTGACAAAGGCGCTTATCGAGGCCTTGCGTTCATTGAGAAAATCTAAACGCTTAGGGTCAGCCTCCAAGCTTGCAAGATATGAAGCCAGTGTTCCGTGTGCATCATCTGCAAGGAAGAAGCTTTCGGCAACAGAGGATGCGATCTCATCCAACGCCGCATCCTTGCCTTTGGCGCCTTCCAGAAATTTTCGAACGGTGCCAAGAACTGTGACCGCGCCAGCATCTTCATCCCCCAACGCTGCGAAAGCTCCTGCTGCCGCAATACGGAGGTCCTCAACACTAGCCAGCCTTCTGATCTCGTCCTCGATCGTTGCAAACTCATCGCGCACTGGCTTAAGGGCCGCCCATTGTTGGGTCAACGCTTCAAGTGATGCGATTTGGGAATCTCGTTCTGAAGAGTGAGCTAGAAGTGATTTCAACTTCGCCTTCACTTGATTGTAATCAGCGTAAATAAGCAGATACTGATTGAGCTTTTCGCTTAACGAAGGGCCAGCGAATAAGTCGAGAAGTTCTCGCTGCTTACTGCTCTTGACGATCTGCGTGTTAGCAGACTGTCCATGGATTGCAATGAGTGGCTCTGTAATCTCTGCTAACGCCGATGCTGTCACCGTTGTTCCAGAAGCGGCGGCTTTACTTTTTCCGTCACTATTTACGGTGCGAGAGAGAACGAGCGATCCTTCTTCAATAAATCCTCCACGCTCTTCAATGATGCTATTGAGAGAGGCTGGAATCGAGAAAGTTGCTGAAGCGACAAGCCTTTCACATCCATGCCTCACGAGTGCGCTATCTGACTTTGATCCAAGTAAGAGTGAGAGCGCCGTGAGTATCATCGTTTTTCCCGCACCGGTCTCACCCGTTAAAACATTGAGTCCCTTACTAAGTTCGAGTGAGCTTGAATCGATAATCCCTAGATTCCGAATTGAGATTTCTTCTAGATATGAGCGATCACTCACCGCGCCATCCCTCTACAGGTAACTTAAATTTTGCGACAAGTCGATCAGTGAAGAGAGTTTGCTGCACATGCGCGAGAAGAACATCGGTGGAATCCCCAATGATGCGAACGCGATCGCCTTGTTGCAAGGCGTTCTCACGCAGAGCATCTGCAGAGAGAACCGCATAAGTAGATTCAATCTCAACAACAATTTCAGATTGCGGTGAAATTACCATCGGACGCGCAAAGAGTGCATGCGCACTAATTGGAAGCAGAACGACTGCATCTAGATTTGGCCACAGTATCGGCCCCCCTGCAGAGAATGCATAGGCGGTAGAGCCGGTAGGAGTTGCTGCGATCAGACCGTCACATCCCCATCGCGAAAGAGGTCGTCGATCGACTTGAACCATGAGCTCAACCATTGTGCTCTCTGTACGCGCAATTGTTACCTCATTGAGAGCCCAACCCGAAGCTATTTCATTACCATCGCGTTCTACTGAGTACGAGAGAAGCATTCGAGGATCTGTCGTGTAACTCTTATCGACAACGCTCTTGGCAACGCTTTCAAGAGATAACTTCTCAACCTCTGCCATGAAACCGACATGTCCAAGGTTGACGCCAAGAAGTGGAATGTTCCGGGCGCGTGAGATTTCGGCACCGCGCAAGATCGTTCCATCTCCGCCTAAAACAATGACGATCTCGGCTTCCGGCAAATCTTCAACTGAAACTCTATTGAGGCCACTAATGGAAACATCAGACGCTGTTGAACAAGTGAAACCGGTATTGCTTAAAAGTGATGTGAGAGAAGTCGCAGCCTTCACTGCCTCTTCACGCGTGGCATTGATGACAAGAATTGCGCTACGAGAGGTCATTAGGCAGGTCCCTTCTCGATGGCGATATCCAGATCTTCTTCGTTGATGGCAGGTGCGCCACGCCTTAGCCACAGAAAGTATTCAACATTTCCGGCAGGGCCAGGCAGTGGACTCGCCGCAATCCCCATAGTGCCGAGTCCGACGTCGTAAGCGGATTGGGCAACATCGAGAACGGCACTTCGTCGAAGTGCAGGATCTCGAACAACTCCACCAGCGCCCAGACGTTCACGACCGACTTCGAATTGAGGCTTCACCATAAGTAAATAATCTGCGGAAGGCTTTGAGACCGCCGCTAACGCGGGAAGCACGAGAGAAAGTGAAATAAACGAGAGATCTGCAACGACGATATCGACATCCTCGCCAACCATCTCACCAGTGAGATGACGGATATTCGTGCGATCTAATATGACAACCTTCTCGTTACTACGTAACTCCCACGCAAGCTGGCCGTATCCAACATCAACAGCAATTACCTTCCGAGCCCCTCTTCGAAGAAGAACATCGGTAAAACCACCAGTGGACGCACCCGCATCTAGACACACTTTTCCTTCAATAAGAACATCTGAAAAAACATCGAGAGCACCAGATAATTTATGCCCTCCGCGGGAGACAAAATCATCTCGTTTTCCTGCAAGGACAATCGATGTTTCGGCATCTACCTGAGTTGCCGGTTTGGTCGCCGGAATTCCATTGACAAGAACAGATCGAGATTCAATGAGATCTGCCGCTTGCTCTCGCGAACGAGCAAGTTCACGACGAACCAGCTCTGCATCAAGTCGAGTCTTCATTGATCAACATCTCTTCTCATGTGTAGCACACTTCAAATGTGAAGCTAGAGTCCATCAATAGTTGAGAGCGCTTCTTGAAGCTTTCCATGGAGCGCTTCAAAGCGTGCTGAATGTTCACTCAGATCACTTGAATCAATCTCCTGCAACCCTGCCTTGGCTTCATCCACGAGAGTAAGATCCCCATCTTCAACCTGGTTGGACTCTGGAGTAAATTCACTCACTTCTTCGCTACTTTCTTCTTCGCTGGCGCTGACTTCTTCGCTGGCGCTGACTTCTTCGCTGGCGCTGACTTCTTCGCTGGCGCTATTGCATCAACGCGAGCGACTAAGCGATCAAACTCCTCGCGCTTAACAAATCCCATCTTCAAAACAGTTGCTTCAACTTCGTCATGGATCTTTGCCTTCAGCGTATCCGCGCTCTCACGAGCCCACGTGTTTATCGCAGCCGCAACTTCTTGCGGAGTCTTCTCACCATCAGAGAGCTTGGTGAGATAGTTCTTGAGTGAGGTAAACAAGTCGGTTGTCATCAGTGCCCTTTCAGGTCAGCTCTTGCCGGAGGTGACAAGAGCCGTTGCCTACTCCCCTAGAGTATCTACAAACGCGAGATCTCGGCGGCCTCAACTTGCCAGCGACTTGCAACACCAGCAGCTCCAGACCAAAAGCGGCGATGAATGGCCCCAGTAATCTCTATCCACTCGCCCTCTTTCAGGGTCAGCGCACTTCTTCGCATCTTTGAACTCCATGCAGCGATGTCGAGAGTGTCTACCCCACCGCGTTCCATGCGAGTGACGATAAGTCTGAATTCGACGACTTTATCTCCACTGGGAAGTTCTTTCTCGATCGCTGGAGCGGAGACTCTGCCACGCAGTAAGAGATCGTTGAGGGAGTAATCGACCTCAGTTTCTTCAATTTTCTTCGCAGTGACTTTTGTCGCTACCTTAGTTGCTACCTTAGTTACTACCTTTGTCGCCATTACAAACCCTCTTTCCTGCAAGGAGAGATATTTTCTCACTTTGCTTTGAGGGCGTGATCATCGTGATCGTCACTGACACGATCACTCACTTTATATGTGGGTGTGGATGAAGGTGGCTGTTACCGTTCTACGCGTTCATCCGCGTCAGTGACCTGATCGAGATCTATCTCAGCACATTGCAAGAACCACTGGCGCGCTTCATCGACTCGACCCGCGCTCTCTAAAGCATCGGCATAAGCGTAATGAAGTCGGACAGACCACGGCTCGTTCTTTACCTTCAACTCTTTACATGTCAAAGTAATCACGGCTGCATCCATCTCGCCGAGATCCTTTCGAGCACCCGATGCAACAATTCGCATCTCAATCTCTTCTGCCTTTGCAAGACGTGAGACCTCTGGTGAACCTGCTAAGGCCAGTGCTTTAAGCGGCTTTCCTAAACCTCGCTCGCAATCAGCAAGAACAGGCCACATCGAAACATCGCCAGAAATTCTATTCGCCGCTCTTAACTCTTTTAGCGCAATTTCATAATGGCCAGCGCGATATGCCGCATATCCAGCGCTCTCTCGTACCACTGCAAGGCGACCGGCATGATGCGCTGCTGCAACGCCATGCTTATGTGCAAGCTCTGCATCTACATCCATATAGAGATTGATGCATGCTAAATGTCGCGCAACAACCTTTGCATTCTCAGCCGAAAGGCTCAGTAATTCTGCGCGAACGCTCTTCTCGAGCTCTTCGCCTGTAATGTCATCTGGAATATCTGGTTCAAAAATTCGTGGACGCACACGCGATTGATCACGCTCAATTGGAGCAGGTCTAAAGCCGCGTGGATCACTAGCATCGCGTCCTGCACGAACATCTCGCGTTGCGCCTGGACGATCGGTACGACCGCCACGACCTGGTCGCGAACCTGATGAAGATGGACGGCCTGATGAAGATGGACGGCCTGATGAAGATGGACGGCCTGATGAAGATGGACGGCCTGAACTCCGTGAATCTCTCTCTTCGCTCATTTTTCCTCCTTCATTAAAACTCTTCCGATAAATATAAATAACTATAACTGTCGTGAAAATAAAAAAGGGGCGCTTGCAATAAGCGCCCCTTTTTATAAAAGAAGTCCGGCAACGTTCTACTCTCCCACAAGGTCACCCTTGCAGTACCATCGACGCTGAGAGGCTTAAC
>Ga0315902_10009746_pt1 | contig 12797 bp, 26 predicted proteins | sample LakEriMetagenome_9_FD_203523 | JGI IMG/M metagenome (GOLD analysis project Ga0315902, IMG submission 203523) | Freshwater fungal communities from buoy surface, Lake Erie, Ohio, United States - Buoy 12 MA117 | ecosystem: Environmental > Aquatic > Freshwater > Lake > Lake biofilm | place: USA... | reverse complement strand
GCGGCCTTTCTTCCTATCTTCTTAATTACTGTAAAAACAGTATCATTTGTTGCATAGGCTGTGGAGTTCTTATCCCACTTAAAATAAGTAGGGGCTGCCCCTACGTTAATGCCTGTAAAGGTCATGCCTTTCCTCTTAAATAACTTTGTGAACCAACTCATATTAGAATGCAACCCATGAAGGGCTTGGTTTTAATTCAAAATATTCCCGCATCATCAGAGCATCTGAATAGTCGGGGCTTCGTCCTATCAATTCTTTTACCTTGTCCTTTGGTAATACTTGCCTTTTGCCGTCTTTATCCATGTTGTGTTGCTTCACCTGTTCCAGTTCTTGAATAATATCACTCCGCATTTGACTGTCATCACACTTAATGTAAACCTGCCCTTTGTTAATCCTATCAGCCAAACGAAAGTAACATTGTGATTTAAGATGATTGTAGTTTTCGTCAACCCCAAATCTGTCAGGGTTTGGGAACGGTTTGCTGTTATTTACAAATCCTTTATAACCCATAAAGTCAATAATGCCACCGCCCACACCATCTTCATCACATATTATATTCGACTTGGGTATTTGGTATTTAGCCCTTAGTTGTTCTATTATTTCACCTGTTACGCTTAACCGTTCTTTAGTGTATGATTTTATTTCTTCAACCCTAAACCCGTTCCATACGCAAATAACTATCTTATCACTTCCTAAACGGGCTATGTCAGCAGTAATGTATTTTTCGCCTGTTGGCACAAATGAATTACTAAAACAGTCTAATATTTTTTCATAGCTGATTAATGCAGCAGGGTCATCGTCATATTCCCAATTACCATACAACAGCCTTTCTTTGCTGTTCTTGTCCAGCTTAAGTAAGTTTTCTTTATAAGATGGGTCAATGTCCGGGTTATCATCTACAAGGGCTTGGATGAACTTTCTGTAATCGGGTAGGGCAGTTTGTCTAAATGGTTTGTAAAAGTCCTGATAAACCCAATTCTTTGCAGGGTTACAAGTAGCCAGTAGTTTTGGAACAATACCGTAAAGGCTTATGTTGTGCCTCATCCTACTTTGTACTATTTGTTTTGCCTTTATTGTAACCTGATTGGCTTCGTCAATAAAGCCGCCTGTTATCTCTAATGAACCTAATTCATCAAATTCAGGGTCTGAAGGGTAGTAGTCCAAATCCTTCATCATGATAACCGACTTATTCGGGAATAAAATACAGTTAGGGTATTCTTTGTGTTGTGATGCAGTTACTAAAAAATGTACATCAGCTTTTAAGCCTTGCATCTTTGCTACCTTCAGGAATGATTGGTAGGTAGTTTCTTTTAGTGTTTTCATGTTAGCCCTTCCCATTAACCAACGGGATTCAGGGTATTTAAAACACATCTTCAAAAGCCAGTAACAACCCAATATTGACTTTCCGCCACCTGCACCTCCGCCATAAAGTAATTCGGTAGTTTGGTTATCTTCTAAATAATCTAAGGCAATAGACTGTTTAGGGTTTAGCTTCATTTGGTGTGGTAAGTCTTTTCTTCGTGCCAGTTGATAGATAAGCCCCCTGATTGCTCAACTTCGCTCTTGTCTTTCCATCCCATGTTTTTAAGGGCAAAGATTGAACCTGTTGGAGCGTTTTCTCTTAGTGCTTTTTCATAACCGTTCTCAACTATTAGTAATGCTTTTTTAATCGAGTACGAAAAGTCTGGTTTATCCCTGTAAGCGTAAAGGGTATCTTTGCTATCAAATTCCAATGCAAGGCATAAGCCTGTAACAGTTGGTTTTTCACCGTCTGCAATGGTTTGTTCCCATGCTTGTAACATAGGAAGCATATCTTCTAATTTTTCGTAGATGGGTGGCCTTCCCATATTCTTAATTGTTTCCCGTCTTTTCGTGGTTTAATATCTTGTGCCTCAAATCTTTGCAGTTCCACATGAAAACGGCTTTTAATGTATGCTAAATCTGTCTTTAAATCTTGGTCTTTACGTTTAAAGTAAACCCGTCTTAAAACCTGGTATACCGTCTTTGGGTATTTGTAGTAACGTAATGTTGAACGGATTAAAGTCTGTGGTGCGTTTAATTCCGTAAAACAAAAGTAGGTGTACAAATGCCGTGAACGGTTAAAGTCTTTAGTTTCGCCTTCCTGTGTGAAGTTTGGAGTGTTGAACTCTTTGCTGATAATATCAGCAGCTAAACTACATAAGTCGAATCTACATAGACTCATGTAGGTAAAATTATGTAATATTTTATCAACTTTCAAATATTACTGAAAATTCTATTTTTTCAATTCATGGTATTTACAGGCGAAGTCCTGTTTAGTGATAAGTCCAGTAGTAGCACCCATGATTACCGTAACGGTAAAGGCATCTTCCGAATCTGTTTTAATGATGGAATCTATGGCAAAAGAGTTAAAGCATGAGCCTATTTCTTCTTCCGTAAGAATGTTAAGTTCCCGAAAGGAAGAAATGCTTTCACCTAATGGCATCCAATATTTACATTCTTTGCAGTTCATTTCTTTTTGTGTACAAACATGGGTTCATCATCGACTTGCTCATAAAATGGCGTTAATAGGTGGATGGTTATTTTTAGGGCTTGGATTTGTTTGTTAAACTTCCGTTCCACATCCCTTTGCCGGGTGGGGTTGAGTTTAGGTTTGATGTTATCTTGCCAAAATTGATACATCTTTTCCTGTTCGGCTAAGATAATTTTCAAGCGGTCTGAAATAGAACGCTTCACAGCTTTGTTAATAATTCGGCTTACGGGCATTTTCTGTGGCAATTTGTAATAATTCATCGGTCTGTGTTTTTGCAGTCTTCTATGTATAAGATAGTTAGGATGCAAACCTAAGCAAAAACCGATAAGTTATGAAATGAGAGTTCCTGTTCCTACTTCCCGTATAATTAACATTAAGGTTTAGTAGGAAAAGTGTTATAATCCAATGGGTTAGAAATCACCTTTTTTCTAAGAGTGTTGAAATCATCTCTTTAAGCAGCTTTACCTCGATTTTTAACGCCTCATTTTCTTTAATAAGCCTTTCTGTTTGGTCATTTCCGTTGTTCCCATGATTAGCAGTTTTGGTGCTGATGGTGGGGGTGGTGTACACTTTATCTTTAAGTATGTCTTTGTATGTTTCTTTTAAGGTATAAGCCAGCTTATGGCTTCCGCCTGTGTTTTTAGCAACTTGTAATGACTGACGGGTATAGCCTATCTCATTAGCCAATTCCTCCAATGTAATTCGCTTCTTTAACTGGATGTAGTCAATCAATTCTTTTATCTCGTTTTTCACGTTGTAAAAAAATATTTACAAATTTTCTTAAAATTGTTTGGACGTAATTAAAATCTTACATATCTTTACATCGTTATTATAAAGTTAAGAACATTTACAACAAATTCCAAATGAAAGTTCCACAACACATTGTAATTCTCGCTAAAACTTACCTAAGTCATGGCGATATAGCTAAGATTACCGATTCATCTGATTGCTCCCGTTACGAGATACAACAGGTTATATCGGGTGAAGATTCAACCCCCGAAGCGATTGCTGCTGTGGCAAAGTATTACACCGAAAAAGAAGAACTGTTATCTGATTACATAAATTAAAAACCTACAACAATGGCAAAATTAACTTTCACGCATTGGATTACCGAAAGACGTGATTTCGGCAAAAAAACAGTAACACAACGTATGGACATTCTTGTGGATTACGACCCACACTCAGAAGATGTAGAAGTGGATGCTGTTTACATTTTTGAAGGCTCAATCAAACTTGCAGAGATTTCTAAGCTGCTTGATAAGGCAGAAGGCGAACCTCTTTATGCAATGATTGAAGCAATCGACTGGAAGAAGATGTACTACGAACACAAGCAAGAAATCTTACAGTTAAAACAGGAGGCAGCATGATTTTCATTCCAACACTATTAGCGGTATTATCCATGCTTTTTGTTCTTTGGCTGTTTTATAAGAACGTGATTAAGCCGGAGCAAGAGTTCAAGATGTACATGGAAGAAAAGTACAGGCGTAAGATTAAATAGTTTTTTCTCATAATCAGTAGTACCCGCCTCTATTCTTAGCGGGGGGTTTAATTAGAGTTCTTTTTCATTCACATATCGGGGCGGTTAATCATTTACAATGTTAGTAAGGTAACTAAATGGTTTCTAACAGCCGCCCCTTTTTAAATCACTAAGGGGGTGGAACTAATATTAAAAAGATTGTCAATCAACCATCCCCTTTTTAAAACTTATAACATGAAAACATTATTTCTTTTGCTCATTTCAGCCACCACATACGGTCAGGTGTGGACTTCACTCGGTGCAGGTCTTACCAATAAATACTTATCAGCCGAATTACAAGTAGGCGCAAGAGTAGGGCAGAACACTTTAAGTATAGGTTATATCGCTATGCCTAAAAATACGCAACCAACGCTTTTCAATATTCGTGCAGGGTACTTAGTGGGCATGGTTCACATTTACGCAGGTTATGTTCGCCACCATCAAAGCAACGATTACAAAGAAAGGAATTATGATACATGGCAGGTCGGAGCATCGTACAATTTTTGCTACTATAAGAGAACCACATTTTACGTTTCCTCTGCTTACTCACCAAAGTTTATAACAGGTAACATAGGAATGACATACAATCTTTTTAAAGACTAAAAGCATGATTGATTTTAATAATTACATAAAATATTTCTTTTCGATAGATGAAAATACTGGCAAGATTACAAGAACTGATAGGCCAAATTCAAACGGAAGTTTAGATAAAGATGGCTATTTAATAATAAAAATAAAAACCAAACAATTTAAGGCTCACAGATTAGCATGGTTTTTATATTATGATGAATGGCCTAATGGCGAAATAGACCATATTAACAGGATAAGAACTGATAATAGCAAAAGCAATTTAAGGGTAACAGATAGAATAGGCAATGTAAGTAACACTAAAAGAAACCCGAACAAAGAAACTAATCATATAGGCATTTACATAGACAAAACAAAAAATCTTCGTAAACGATACGCAACAAAATACAACAAGAAAACCTACAGGTTTTTAACATTAACCGAAGCAGTAAACTTTAAAAAATCAAAAAATGGAATTAACGCACTACCAATTACACAACCCACAAAAATCTATTGAAGTAGCAGCTATACTTCAAAAGTTTGTGCAGGAAAAGAAATTAACAGCAAACATTCAAGGCAAACAATATCCACTTGTTGAGGCTTGGCAGTTTGCGGGAAGTCAATTAGGATTATATCCTATTTGTACTGAATTAAAAGACATCTCAACACCCGATGAAATTAAATACTTCGCAAAAGTTGAAGTAAGAAGGTTTGAAGATGATAAGTTAGTAAGCAATGGGTTTGCTATTTGTTCTAATAAAGAATATTCAAAAAGGAAATTCGATGAGTATGCTATTGCATCAATGGCTCAAACAAGGGCAACGGGCAAATCTTTTAGAAATCTTTTAGCATGGCTTATGAAAGCGGCAGGGTTTGAAGCTACTCCAGCAGAAGAAATGGATTTTGCAACAAACGTGGTAACACAAGATGTAACCCATGAAGTACCAACAAAGGAAGAATTGGACTTGCTACGGAAACTTACTTACTCTGCAAGGTTTGATACGGAAGCCAACAGAAGCAAAGCGTTTGATATGATAGCAAACTGCAACAATTACTACGAATACCAACGCATCCAACACAGGTTAGAAGATTTGCAGCCTTCTATTGATGAAATACCAAACCCATCACAAACCGATATTAAAAAGCAAATTAAAAAGATAGCATGATTCTAATACCGGCAACCGTAGAAAGTTTTAATCCCCGTGCAGACAGGAGTTACAAGTTAGTGTTTAGCACTAACGAACTAACTCCGTCTGAACTGGCTCAACTCGGTGAAGCGTTCCAAAAGTTTGGCTACTTAGCTTTTAAACAGGAAAACTTCACAAGGGATGAACAGGATGCAATCGAAGGCTTAGAAACGCACATTGAGAATACAGGTAAAACACCATCGCAAAGACTAAGGAATGTTCTTTTAGTGTGGTATAAACACGATGCACAAGGATTCTCAACATTCAATCTGTTCTATGAGCACCACATGGAAAAAATAATTAATCACTTCAAAACAAAATTACCATGAGTAATTACGACAACACAAATTCAGGTATTTTATTCACCAACGACAAAAAAGGAAATGAAAAAGCACCCGAATACAAAGGCAAAATAAACATTGGCGGCAAAGATTACGATTTAGCCGGATGGAAGAAACAAGGTAAGAACGGCACTTTTTTAAGTCTTAAAGTTTCAGAACCGTATAAGAAAGAAGCAAACCAAAAACAAGTTTCCCAAGATTTGCCCTTTTGATAACGAAAAACCAAAAATAGTACCTGTTGAGAGCAAGAAAGATAGATTCCAATCAAAGGGCAGTAGTTAAGTCATTAAGGGGCATTCCGGGAGTTACTGTAAAAATCTTATCAATGGTGGGTGAGGGATGCCCCGACTTACTAATCGGATATAAAGGCAAAAACTTCTTAGTAGAGTTAAAAGACGGTTCGAAGCCTCCATCAGCAAGAAAGCTAACTCCTGATGAATTAGAGTTTATCAACCAATGGAAGGGTCATGTGGCAGTTTGTAATTCATTTGATGAAATATTTAAACTTATAACATCATGCAACTAAACTTTTTTAACACAATTCAACTGGATGAACCGCAGCTAACTATTGCGGAATCCAACTGTACAAAACAGGAAGAACGGATATTAAAACTCATGCAGAAAGGTAAAGAGTACACGCCGTTTGAGATTTTACACTTGTACCAAAAATATTACGCACCTGTGCCTATCACTTCTATTCGCAGGGCAATGACTTGTTTAACCGACAAAGGCAAGCTGCAAAAGTTACCGTTCATGAAACATGAACAATTTGGAAAACCGAACCACACTTGGAAACTGATTTAATATGCCCGGATATGTACGTTTATACCATGATGGTAATTTAATTGAACAACAATATTGGACTTCAATTCCCGAAAGAAGAAACTTCATTAAAGACTTCCAAAGAAGAACGAAGCACAGTTGGAATCTATGTTATATTGAAATAACTTTTTGTAAGCATTACATAGAAAGAAGATTAATCAAATTCAACTTAAACAAATTTAACGATGAAAGAACAACTAAAGCAGCTTGACACCAAAAACATGACTTCAAGACAAATAGCATTGGAGTTAAGAAAGAACGTTTCGACAGTACGGAGTTACTTAGACAAATACCACATACCCTACAAAAAGAAGTTCAGCCGCCAACCACGCATTGAAACAGGCGCAAGCGGTAAGTTATTTACTTGGGAACTTTTTATGAATGATATTATTTTTTTCGGGTGAATGTAAAACTTTGTAACAAAAGGTTTATATTTGTAAAACGATGGTAGCCGACATCAAAATACTAACTTATTTTATTTACCCTGTGGGGGGAAGGGCGGCTACCCTGAACTCCACAGGGATTTATATTTTATGCACTTATATGTTTTAGAATATAGCCAATCGCAGAAATCTTGGCATATCCACACTTTGCAAGAAATGGCTGAAACCAATCTAAAAATTTTTATAGATGGTAAACAATTAGAGTACACCCCGGTAGCATATGGAACAATGGAAGAAATGAGGGATTTATCCGTAACACTTGAAAGATATACAGATGTCGAAGGGTTGGATTAAGCTACATAGAAAGTTAACTGAAACAGACGGTTATTTTTCTGAACCATTTTGCCGAAACATGGCATGGGTTGACCTGCTGTTACTTGCAAACCATGATAACAATTTCTTTAGAGTAAGAGGTGTTCGTGTTGATGTAAAACGTGGTCAGGTAGGCTATTCTATTGATACTTTAATGAAAAGATGGAAATGGAGCAAGGGCAAGGTTTTACGTTTCTTAAATGAGTTGGAAAATGATGCGAAGATAGTACAACAAAAAAGCCGTGTAATTACTTTAATATCAATAAGTAAGTGGAACGAATACCAGTTAGACGGTACAACAGATAGTAAAACAAACAGTACAACAAACGGACTACAGACAGTAAAACAGACGGACACAAACAAGAATGTAGAGAATGATAAGAATGTAAATAATGCTGAAGAAGTGCCGCAACAATTATTTGAAATGTTCAGGCGGGCTGCAAGTAGAAAAATTACAGACCAGCATCTTTTAACTGAAGTAGGCAAATTTATAAATAAGTACCCTGAACCTAAAAACCACACAGCATCCTTAGTAAACGCATGGTGCAGTCGTATTGAAGAACCAAAACCAAAATTTGTAATGTGATGAAAAAAGAACTACTGGAACAATTAGGCATAGAATTAAGGACTAATAAAGGCACAGTTAAAACTACCTGTCCAAAATGTACTACTGAACGAAAAAATAAGAACGATAAAAGTCTTTCTGTAAATATTGATGAAGGACTTTACAACTGCCATCATTGTGGATGGAAAGGCAGGGTTTACGATAAACCAAAGAAAATTTACACCAAACCTGAACCACGTTTGCAGAAAGTAGGGGATAAGGTATTAAAGTTTTTTACCGATAGAGGAATTACCAATAACACACTTTTACGGTTTGGCATAACAGAGGCAAAAGAATGGATGCCTCAATTTGATGCAGAAACGGCTGTAATTTGCTTTAACTACTATCGGTTGGGGGAACTTGTCAATATAAAATTTAGAGGCGCTAAAAAGGCCTTTAAAATGGCTAAGGATGCAGAATTAATATTTTACAACATAGATGCTATTCAAGATGAATCCGAATGTATTATCGTGGAGGGTGAAATGGATTGCCTTGCCGTCTATGAAGCAGGGTTTTACAACTGTGTTTCTGTGCCTAATGGAGCAAGTAAAGGCAACCAAAAATTAGAATACTTAGATAACTGCTTTGAATACTTCGCCAACAAAACAAAGGTAATCTTAATGACTGATGCTGATGAAGCTGGCTATCAGTTAAGAGATGAATTAGCCCGTAGAATAGGTAAAGAGAAATGTTTTAAAGTAGAATACCCTGCTGATTGCAAAGATGCCAACGATATTCTTTTAAAATACGGTAAAGAAAGATTGCAAAATGCAGTAAAAGAGGCCAAAGAATTACCGATTGAAGGCATTATTGGGATGGATGAAGTGTTTGAAGATGTAGTAAGGTTATACGAACATGGTTATCCTGAAGGTATAAGGTTAAATATTGGTGAATTTGATGAGCATTTAAGACTATATAAAGGGCAACTTACCATTGTAACAGGAATACCCGGTTCAGGTAAAAGTGAGTTTGTAGATATGATTGCCTGCAAAACTATTCAGCAAGAGGGTTGGAAGTGGGGAATATTTGGATTTGAAACACCTACACAATTCCACGTAACAAGATTAGCTGAAAAATTAACAGGCAAAGCATTTGGATTCAGGAAAGACCCTTTAAATAGAATGACTGTACAGGCATTTGAAAAAGCCGTTGGTATTATAGACCAAAACTGTTTTTTTGTAAACATAGATGAAGTTGATGTTTCTATTGATGGAATAATTGAGAAAGCAGAACAGTTGGTTATTAGGAAAGGAATACAGGGTGTAATCATTGACCCTTGGAACTATGTAGAACAGAGGAAGGATAGAAGTCAAACTGAAACAGAGTACATCAGCGAAACACTTACCAAACTAAAACGATTTTTAAAGCGTTACGATTTGCATTGCTTTTTGATTGCACACCCTACTAAGTTGAGAAAAGAAGGGGGTAAATACGAAGTGCCTACTATGTATTCCATTTCGGGTTCAGCACACTTTTTTAATAAGACCGACAACGGTATAACTGTTTACAGGGATTTTGAAACAAATAACGTGGATGTGCATATTCAAAAGGTTAAAAATTATTGGTTGGGAAAGTTAGGATGTGTAACATTTATGTACGATACAGAAACAAGGCAGTACATAAATTTGTAAAGTTTTGTAACTTTGAATCACCCGATAGTCAAAATATTAGCACAGCAGCAAAAAGAAGGACTGAATGTAAAGAAATTCATTGCCAACTCTCAAAGCATCCGAAATATTTTAGTTGAGCAGTACGAGTATTTCATAGAGGAACTGGATTTGACTAAAATGACATTGCATGAAAAACATAGGTTGTGGGAAGAAAGCAAGATTTGCGAAGATAGGCACTCATGGTGCAAGGCGGTAAGGTTTTGGGAGGGGGTGAAATAACTCAAAAATTTATGCACCATGATAGATACTATTAATTATCAATGCTTTGAGAACTTAAAAAAAGGCGATTCGGTGCAGTATAGAAACAAGATGCACCGAGTACAGGAAGATAAAGGATGGCTGTTTATTCAAGTTACAGACAACGGCAAACGAGTAAAAAAAGATGCAAAGAGCCTTTTAATGAAAGCAGGCACAAAAGCGGACTGGATATTTAACGGATGGTTTGAAAAATACGATTTTGAAACATACAGGAGTTTTGCAACGGCTGAAGCGGAGTGGTGTTAGCCATTATCCGTGAATCTAAAACCCATATCCCATAAAACTTTTGCAATTTCAGAAGCCGCTTTGGTAACTTCTTCTTCTGTTAATTTTGGCAATGTAATATGCAATAATTCGTGAACGGAAACATCTATTTTAGTCAATCCTTTTATTCTTTTGTCAATAGCAATAACCCTGTCATCAGGCCATGCCAAACCAATAGCCTTATATTGGCCTAAATGTGAGTAGAGAACCTTAATCGGTTGTTTCTTCTTTGGCATAGTCTAAGCCTCCCATTACTTCGATAGGTGTGAAATTTTCATCCCGAACTAAAAGACGCAAAAGTTTAACCAATCCTTCTTCTTCAATGCGTACAATACGCAACCTTTCGGCAACCCATTTTCTTTTTTCCTCGTTGGTCATTTTAGTAAATTTCTTTGGCAGTTTCATATTACTTCCCCTTTGTAAATTCGTTTATTAACAAGTAGATACTTTTCACCGTTATTTATCTGTAACGCACACCCGTGATTCCATTTATTAATCGGTAGCCAATCCGGGTGCAGTCCACACAAAGCACCTACTGAATAAGTAGTCATTATCTTCCCAAATATATCAGGCTCGGTGTGTTCGCTTGTAGTATGGCAATCACCTTTTACACAGGAATGTTTAGCCTGCATGAACAACCCTCTTGCAGCGTTCACAGGGCTAAATACAGCCCTTCCAAACTCATGGCCATGTACATAGGGCAGGCCGTTAATAACTACGATTCTCTTGTCTCTAATGACCGTACAGTTAGCCCTTGCCTTAATGATGTTTTCTAAGTCAAATTCCTTAACCCCAACCAACTCTTTAGCTTTCTGCTTTAGAAATTTATCATAGCGTTCTTCGTGGTTGCCGAACTTGTAATAAACAGGAACATTAAAAATCTTAGTTAGCTTATCCATGAAGTCGGCAAAAATATCCAACTCCAAACCAAAGTTCTTTTTCTTAGGGTCTTTCTCGAAATAACTTAACTGATGGAAGTCTAAAATATCACCGTTTAAAAAGATAGCATTGGGATTCTGTGATTGCAGCCATCCGATTGCTGCACTTAACGCATCTAAATCGTGATAGGGGAGATGTATGTCATTTAAGATACCGATTCGTTCATAGTACGGCATTACAAACGGCTCAAATGTTTCTGCATCGCTTTCAGGTAGGTTATAAGGGTTTTTCGGTCTTTCCGGGTGGGGATGCGTTACTTTAACGCCTCGCTTTGATACTTTACCTTCGATTTCTCGGAGTCTGCTTCTTGCATCTTCTACATCTTTAAATACTAATTTGTTTTCATTGTACATAATTCTTGCAAGTTTCAAAGTAGGCATTTCCATTCCATGCTCATCCCTGTAAGTTCTTGCAATGTCAGCTTTAGTGTAGGGTTTTATCATGCTGCGTTATTTAGTTTAAAAATTATTCCCAATTCCCCCAGCGTGGGAACTCAAATTTCAAAGTGCCGTACTTGTATAAATACGCTTGCGTTCTTCTTCTTCTTCCTAAACCCCAAAGCATATTGCCTAAACGGTCTTTTAATCCTGTGGTTACTATTTCTTTACAGATAGCATCTACATTGCCTCTGCCGTTTATTAGTTCATCAATGTTTGTTTTAAGAAAATTGCCGATACCTCTATTATAGATGTAGTCGCAAATAGCAACCGATTGTGCAGGGTTTAAAGGAACATTGATGTACTGATTGGCTTGTTTAACTCGTTCTTCTGCATCAATAGCCATCCAATTAGTCGCTTGCTGAAAAGTGATTGTATCGCCTTCTTTGATTTTTCTTTTCGCTTCTAAATGATAAGTCGCACCGAATCCAATCGTCCACACACCGCCCGTATCTTTGTAAGCATTCAACTTGCAGCCTTCAAAATGCTCTTTCATTCTTGCCCAAAGGTTCATGTCAGGCTCTACGTTTCTTTGCTTCATGCGGTTAATATTGATAGTATTAAACAAACAATGATTTTATGTAGGGGACGAATGCCAAATTTATTCATCAAAATATCCATTTTGGAGTTCGTTGTCAACGAGTAATAGAGTGGGTGTTTGTGTCTTAAAATATTCAAAAAAGGTTCATACACTACACCACGAATAAAAATGTAATTCAAAACGCTTTCTTCATAAAAACAGGGTATCATAAACACCAACGCTATAAAATAAGTTACATACTTATTAATGTTTTTAACCCTGCCATGTGCAGCGTCAATGCGCCATGCTTCAATGCCTGCGGCTGTAAGTGATGCTATGATGTTGTAAATAATCATTGAAACCAAACGTCCCAAAAGTCAGCAGCAATAAGACCGAATAAAACAG
>Ga0315902_10009744_pt1 | contig 12798 bp, 8 predicted proteins | sample LakEriMetagenome_9_FD_203523 | JGI IMG/M metagenome (GOLD analysis project Ga0315902, IMG submission 203523) | Freshwater fungal communities from buoy surface, Lake Erie, Ohio, United States - Buoy 12 MA117 | ecosystem: Environmental > Aquatic > Freshwater > Lake > Lake biofilm | place: USA... | reverse complement strand
ACGCTGCGATGATGATCCACGATGGCCTCGACCGTCAGGAAGGGCTTGAAGGTGAAAAGCTCCGCGTCCTTCTGCGGATGAAAACGATCAAGAAACGGCTTCTGCGGCGGATACGGATCAAGCTGGCCGCTGAGCGCGAGAATCGAATCGCGCAGCACCTCCACCTCGACCGGACGCGGTGCCATGCGCCAGAGCCACACGTTGTCAGGATCACTTTCGAGGCCGCCGGGTGATTGATCGGTGCTGCGCTGATAGGCCTGGCTGAGCACGATCTCACGAATGAGCTTCTTCACGCTCCAGCCCTGCTGCATGAAGCGCACGGCGAGGTAATCGAGCAGCTCGGGATGACTGGGCTTTGCGCCATTCACGCCAAAATCATCCGGCGTGGTCACCAAGGCTCGGCCAAAGAGCTTCTGCCACACGCGGTTCACCATCACGCGGGCGGTGAGCGGATTGTCCCGATGCGTGAGCCACTGCGCCAGCTCCAAGCGGCCGCTTTGCGTCTTCGCAGGCGGTTTGGTGCCGGGAATCGCGATCACCTGCAAAAAGCCGCGCGGCACCGTGTCGCCCAGACTCGTCGTTTCGCCGCGGATGTGGATGCGGCAGTCGGCAATGGCCTCGCGATCACGTGCGCCCATCGTCCAGGCCGGTTGCGGCGGCGCGGCGTCTTTGAGCGCCTCCACATCGTCTTCGAGTTTTTTGATTTTGACGTTCCATTCGGCGATCTCGGCCTCCATGGCCTTCAAATCGGCCTCCGCCTTCGCTTTGGCCGCCCCGGTGGCCGATTCGACGGCTCGCTTGGCCTCCGGCAGACGCTTTTGGATGCGATAGCGATCGCTGCGTGCCGTGTGCATGGCGAGCATGTCCGCATCCAGCTTCGTGAAGTAAGCGAGCGCCGCAGGAGCCAGCTTTTGCCCCGCCTCACCACCGAGCGCGTGAAACTCCGTGTGGTGAAACATCGTCGCCTTGATGCCGCGAGGTCCGTGGCCGTAAAGCGGCTGCGTGCTGCGCAAAATGCCCGCGATGGCATAGTAGTCGGCCGTGGGAATGGGGTCGAATTTGTGATCGTGACAGCGCGCACAAGCCACCGAAAGCCCCAGCACGCCACGACTGATGACCTCAATCTGCTCATCGACCACATCCATGTGAAACAGGTCCGGCTTCAGCTCCTCGAAGGCCTTCGCGCCCAGCGCGAGGAAGGCGGTGGCCGTGAGTTGCTCATCGCGCTGCCTCATGTCCTTCGCCGGCATCAAATCACCAGCGATCTGCTCCTGAATGAAGACATCGTAAGGCTTGTCCGCATTCAACGACGCGATCACGTAGTCGCGATAGCGCCACGCGTGGTAGTTCATGACGTTGCGATCACGCCCGTTGCTGTCCGCATAACGCGCGACATCCAACCAGTGCCGCCCCCAGCGCTCGCCGAAGTGGGCGCTGCTTAAAAGCGTGTCAACAAGGTCAGAAAGGTCAGTCTTGTCAGACACCGCCGACGGCGGCACCCCGGTCAGATCGAGATGCAGCCTGCGCACCAGCGCCGCACGACTCGCAGCCGCGTTGGGCTTGAGCTTTTTCTCCGCCAGCATCGCGTCCACGAGGCTGTCGATGCTCGCACCCGGCACGTTTTGCGGCGCTTGGAGGCTCCAAAGCTTCCGGCCTTCCTCTAGGCTCAATCCGGCTGCCATCGCGGAAGTGCCCGCGAGCGCCAAGGTGGAAACGAACGTGCGAATGCTCATGGCAGACTCATTTCATCTCCGCCGCCATCTCCAGCAGCGCATTCATGAGTTTCACGGAAGCCTGAGACTCAGTGTTGTTCGTGCCGGGCCAAGTTTCGTAGCCACCGAGCTCGAAGTGACGCGGTGTCGGCATGTAGCCGTAGTAGCCGTGCGCCAGCTCGACCATGAAGGACTTTGCAAACGGGCTGCGCTTGCGGAATTCGACGCCCGTCTCGGCAAAGGTCTCGCAGGGCGAGGATCCGATGCAGATGTCGCCGATGCGCAGGATCTGCGCGGGGAATTTGGTCTCGGGGCTGGCCTGTGCGAGACGCTGCACGCGTCCGGCATACGCCAGCGGCAGGTCGGCTTTGCCACCCTGAATGCGCGGCGCCTTCGACTCGGTTTCCTTGGCCCAGGCGATGAGATCATCTGGGATGCTGCGCCACTTCACATCGAGTTCGCGATAGCGGGAGGCCAGCGGTGCGTCGCTCTGCCACTTCAGATTCTGCAGAGCCGCGTTCACCTTCGTCGCGACGTCCTCCGCGACGTAGCGCATCTGCTCATACGGCTTTTTGCGCGGCTGCGGCGTGCGGAAGTTGACGTTGTTCGCATCGCCACTGGTGCCGTTTGCCATCATCGCGACAAACGGCGGATACTCGCCGCCACCGGTCTGCAATTGCTTCAAAGCCTCGCAGTAATAGCCGTAGTAGTCGGCCGAAATGTCCGCACCAGTCACACCGCCGACGTAATGCAGCGAGTAAGCCGAATAGACTGAGATCATGCGACCTCCGGGCTCACGCAGCGCGATCATGCTGATCGTGGGATCAGGCTCGCCCGCAGGCTCGACGAGCGCTGGATTGCCCGCGCCGGGATTCATCTTCACCTTGTCGATCTTCCCGAATGGATTCGGCGGCATGGCCCCTTCTTTGAGGAACCAGCGGCGGATGTGCACGTGCTCCGGCACGTCCACCGTGCCAAACGCGATCTCCGCCGGACGCAGGAGATTTGCGGCGCGCCGCACTCCATCCGCGATGCGTCGCGCGACGAACTTCTGGTAATCCGTGAGCTCCAAATCGGAAAAATAGCCGCGCACCGGCCCACCGAGCGCATTCACCGCCGAATGCGTGTGCGTGCCGCTGATGAGCACATTCGCCGCCGGGATGCCCGTCTCCTTTTCGATCAACTCCCGTGCCTTCAGCGACACACTGCGATGCAGTCCGAGTAAATCACACACCACCAGCGCCAGCTTCGTTTTGCCATCGTCGAGCACCAAGCAGCGAGCATGCAGCTCATCATGGATGTGTGTGCACGGATACGGCGCAAACCCGCCCACCACCTCGCCACCCAGCTCCGGCGTGATGTTTGACGTGGCCGCGCCCGCACGGAGTTCCGCACGGGCGATGTTCAGCGAGGCAAAAAAAGCAATCAGGGGCAGGAAAAGGCGCATCAAGCCAATACAGCGCCTCTCAGCATGGCCTTTCCAAGCGGTGTCATTCGAAGTGAGGTGGACTTGGAAGTCCAACCCTACCCAAACAGCGCCATCACCGGCTTCCCGCCGTCCACAATCGGGATCGGGCGGTTCTCGCGATTCATGAGCATCAGATCGGGATCAATACCGAGCGACCAGTAGATCGTCTTGGCGAGATCTTCGGGCGAGACGGGTTTGTCGTCGGGATAGGCAGCTTCTTTGTCGGACTTGCCATAAACAATGCCGCCGCGCACACCGGCACCAGCGATGAGCGCGGGGAAGCAGGTGCTCCAGTGGCCGCGGCCCCAGGTGGCGTTTGGGATCGGCGTGCGGCCCATCTCGCCGATGGCGATGACGAGTGTCTCATCGAGCAGTCCGCGCTCGTCGAGATCGGTGAGCAGCGCGGCGCAGCCTTGATCAAACGTGGGCAGCAGATGATCGCGCACATCGTCGCTGTTCCGATGCGAGTCCCAGCCGTAGCCATCGGGGCTGTCGTAATGCACCGTGACGAAACGCGTGCCTGCTTCGACCAAACGTCGCGCCATGAGGCAGCTCTGGCCGAAAAGATGCCGTCCATAGCGATCCCGCATCGTTTCGGCCTCGGCGCGGATGTTGAGCGCGCTGCTCGTTTTGTCGGAGGAGATGAGCGCCATCGCACGCTTGCGGTGCAGGTCCATCGCAACGCCGTCGCCCATGTCGAGTCGCGAACGCACAGCCTCGAATTGATCGAGCAAGCCGACACGCTCCTGGATTCGGCTCACAGGGATCACGGGCTTCAGCCCCTCGATCTCGTAGCTCAGCTCGCCATCCGCGCAGGCACGCCAGTAGGGATTGTCCTTTACGTCTTTCTTGTCGATGACGGTCGTCATCGGGTTATAGGCCTGGCCGAGCCAGCCCGCATACTCGCCGGGGCGGATGTATTGCCCGCGATCCTGCAGCTTGCCGAGCCGGTTTGGCAGCACGGCATACGAGGCGAGATCACGCTCCATGCCGCCGGGCATTTTTTGGCTCAAATGCTCCACCACCGAGCCCATCGACGGCCAATCCTGCGGCGTAGCCGAAAAGCCACCGCCCACCGGCAGATGCCAGCGATGCCCCGTTTGCAAATAATGCCCCGCGCCGCTGTGATCGTTGTAGCTGTGCGTCATCGAGCGGATCACCGCGTATTTGTGCGAGATCTTCGCCAAACGCCCAAGATGCTCGCTGATGAGCAGGTCCGGCGTGCGACTCTTGATCGGCTTGAACGGCCCGCGCACCTCGCTCTTCGCGCCCGGCTTCATGTCGAAGGTCTCGAGCTGGCTCGGCCCGCCAAACAGGAACAAGAAGATCACCGACTTCGCCTTTCCGCCCGCAAATGCTTGCTGAGCCTCCTGGGCCGCCAGCACGCCCGGCAGCGTCATCCCAAACAACCCCGCGCCACCAATCTGCAACAACTCACGACGCGTGACGCCGGAGCAGTTGGTGCGAGATGTGCCGTTGATGGTGAGCATGCGAGCGGAACATACGAACCCAGCTTGGAAGCCCTTTCTGCCTCACGGCGTCCAATCCTTCGGCAGACTCAGCGACCACACCTCGCTCGAAAGCGGCCGCGCATGACCGCCCGCGATCCAGAGCTTGTCTTGGAAAACGAAGACCGAATGCTCATGCCGCGCCTTCCAGCATGTTTTTGTCTCCAAACGCTGCCAGTTCTTGCCATCCGAGCTGTGCCAGACATCGCCAAAGTTGTCTTTCTCCTTCGACCAGCCGCCGAGCACCCACATGCGCCCGCGATACACCGTCGCGCTGAACCACAAACGCGGCTCCCACGGCGCGGACTCGGTCTCGCAGGTCCAGTTCACACCATCGCTGGATGACCACACATCGTTCTTCGCGTGATACGACGGCACGTAGTTCCCGCCGCTGAGGACGTAGATTTTGTCGTTCAAAACGACCACCTGATGATACGCCCGTGGTGACCATGGCGCTTTCGATGTCTCCTGCTTCCACGTTTTGCCATCCGCCGATGACCACACGTCATTTTTCAGGCTCTTCTCGTCGCCAAAGTAGTAGTTATCCGTTCCACCGATCATCCACATGCGTCTGCGATGCTCCACCAGCCCCGCCGCGAGCCGTGGAGACCATCCGGCACTCGCGTTGACCTGCTCCCACTTCACGCCGTCGCTCGATGACCACACCTGGTTGCTCGCGGAGTGCCCAGGGAGCCTTCCTTTGTGCCAGCCGCCCATGATCCACACTTTGTCGTCGAAAGTGATGTTCATCGGCAGATCGCTGTGCAGCCACGGCGCGTTCTTCTCGATCAATTTCCACTCTTTGCCATCGTCCGAAGCCCACACATCGCGCGGCGGCTCCGCATACGACTGAAACCACCCGCCGCCGATCCAGAGCTGGTCTTTGAATACCCACTCCGCCTGCGAATCGCGCGCCTGCCACGGTGCGGTGCCTTCGAGCGCCCAATCTGGCTCGGCACTGGCGGTAGTGATTCCCAAGATTAACCATGCCAGCAGCTTCATGATGAAACATCGCCTCCCATGATCTGCGCTTCGATATTCAGGTCCACACGCTCGCTCCACGCCAGGATCATCTTCCTGAACCATGGTCCCGGCTTGCCATCGCCAATTGGGCTGTTGTTGATCTTGGTGCATGGGGCCAGACAATAGGGCGTTGTGGTCAGCCACGCCTCATCAGCATTCACCACGTCGTAGGGCTGGAAGTCCTTCTCCACGAACTCCATGCCGACTTGCGGCGCTAGTTCCTTCACCGTTTCCAGACTCACGCCCCACAGGATGTTCCGTGTCGTCGGCGAAAGGATCGTATTGCCTTTGATGATGACGAAATTCGAGCCAGCGCACTCGGTGACGTTGCCATCAAGGTCGAGCAGCAGTGTGATGGCACGCGGATCGACCGCCTGCGACTGCTTGTCGGCCAGCCACCAGTGCAGGCGGCTGCGGTTCTTCATCTTTGGCTCAATGCACTGCGGTGGAATGTGCCGGATCGACGGCGTGACGACATGCGCCCCCTCCGTGAACAAATGCCGCCACATTTCAAAGCGCAGCGAAAAGCTGTGGATGCACATCGTCGGACGCAACGGCCCCGCAGAGCCCGCACTGCCCGCGTAGAGCGCATTTTCACCCGGCGTGACGAAATGCACGATGCCGAGGTCCTCATCTGTGCCGAGCAGCTTGCAGTTCGCTTCCGCGAGTTCGTTTGTCCGCGCCAGCATCTCCTCTTGGGTGAGCGGAATGTTGATGCCAGAGAACTTCAGCGAGCGATACAGCCGCGCCACATGCTCCTCGGCCCGAAACGGTCGGTGACGAAACGTGCGCGTCATTTCCGTCAGCGTCGCGCCGAGCACGATGCCGAGGTCGTAGATGTTCAGCTTCGCCTTCGACGCGGGCAGAAAGCGGTCATTGAAATAGACAATGGGTTCGCTCATGGGTTTGGCAGGTTGGGCTTCGACCAGAGAATCCGCGCCACAAACGTCGCCCCCTCCGCGCCACGTTTGGCGCTGTCCTTCATGAACATGCCCTCGCAGACGGTTACCCAGGATTCGTTCTCGCTGATGCGGGCGCAGCCGAAGTTGCCCAGCTCTGCGCCTCGCTCCGGCACCACGACTTTTTCGCTCGCGCGGATGATTTGGAGCTTCTCCGTGTCCACCCGCGCCATGAAGAGCGGGGCGCGATGGCGGACGATGTGGTCGTTGTTTGCGCCGCGACGGGTATAGACGAGGAAGAGGCCGTCGCGATGCGCCAGCCAGTGCTGCTGCGTGTTGTAGCTGCCCAGTTCCTCGCCGTCGTCGAAGGTCCAAGGCTTCGGCTCGGCAAAATCCAGTCCGTCATCGCTCACACTCACATAGCCGCGCACATCATTGCGCAGCGTGAGGTAGTAGCGACCACCAAAAGCGATCAAGGACGGCTCATAAAGCCCCCGCGCGACGTCGAGGCGCAAAACACTGCCATTTCGCTCATAGACGAGCTTTTCGCCGTCGAAGCTGCATTCGGCCACCGTCGTGCTGAAGCGGCTTTTGGCGCTTTTGCCGATGTAGAGCGGCACGAGCAGCTTCCCGTCGTTTTTCACGACCCATTGCGCACAGGCGTTGCGGGCGAAATTGAACTCCTCTCCCTCCGGCAGCTCCAAAACCTGCCACGGCGTCCATTTGGATGTTTTCGGGTCAAAGACGGCATACACGGTCTGATGCGCACGCTTCACATCATCGAGTTGCTTGCCCTTTGAGCTGTAGCGCACGCGGCAGCCGATGGCGATGAGTTTGCCCGTCTTCTCATGCCAGCCCGGCGTCACATCGGCCACGCTGAGCGTCACGCCATCCGCCTGCGGCTGCCAGTCGATCTCCGGCGGCAGCACCGGCCCGCTCCATGCGCCGTCCAATCCTTCGCGTCGCATGAAATGCAGCCCGGAGTAGTAGTCGGAGACCTTGAGGTGCTTCTGGATCGTCATCACCACCCCACCCGGCACCGGCGCGGCCCGTGGATGGAACCATAGGAACTTCCCATCGTCATGCTTCATCACCGTTTCGAGCTTCACCGTGAAGTCGAGCGGCTCGGCCGCGAGCAGCGTTTGCACCGCCGAGAGGAAAAGGACGCAAAGGAGGTGTTTGGGCATGCACATTCTACGCATGAGAGGATGCCGACTCATCAGCCCGCTTGGCAAAGAGCAGCGGAAAACCCAACGAAAGAACGAGCAGGGGAATCACAAAGCCGCTTTTGAGAGCGTGGATAAGATCTGCTCCTCCGCGATGATCTACCACGTCGAGCAGCCAAACAGCCAGAGGCCAGCTTGCGAAAAAACAAACCAGTGACATCCACTTCAGTCTTCTGGGTGTTTGGAGTCCGTGGCGACGGCAAACCACGAAAAAGCTGGGTGGTAAAAGAAGCCAAATCAGAGGCAGGGCATAGCCCAGATAGTAGTAGTGAAAGTTAAACGTGAAGAGCCATCGGGAGAAGAACCGTAGCAGGATAAACTCGAGCACAGCGTAAAACACGGCCCAAAGCAGAGTTAGTTCGGCCATCAGTTTCCAAGGCCTTGCCGGGCGTGCCATTTGTGAAACCCAAGTCATGAAAATCAATCCGCCAAACGGGATAGCCCAGTGAAAGTGCTCTCCCCATGCCAAGCTCTCCCATCCCCATCGCAACTCCAGCTCTTCACGCCAGAGCACGCCGCAAAGCAGTGCAACAATGATCAGGGATATCAGCAATCGTTTCTTCATATCGGCCGAGCATGCACAGAAACTACGAAACCGCGAGAGCGTCTTGGAGTGCGGTGGCATAGATGCAAGGTGCCCTTGCATCGGCGACACCGCTGTCGAGCGCGGTAAGAATGCTCTTTGGCCTTTGATCGCTGTCCGGCTGGCGACAGCGGTGCCGCGCCAAGGCTTACCACCGCATTGATTCGCTTCGCTCTCCCTTCGGGCAGCGCTTCGTGCTGTCTATCTCCGCTTCGCTTCGATTCCACGACGCTGCCGCGTATGCGAGGATCCCAGATCACTCCATCCACCGGATGCACGACGCCATCGGCACCTCAACCGGTTCACCTTTGGTGGTGATCGCGCCACTCGCGGCGTCGATCTGGAAGACGACGACATTGTTCCCCGGCATGTTGGCACAGAGCAGCCAACGGCCATCCGGCGTGATGAGGAGGTTTTGCGGGCCTTTGCCGCCGCTGGGTTGGATGGTGAGGAGCGTGAGCGTGCCGTCCTCGGCGATGCGGTAGCTGGCGAGGCTGTCGTGGCCGCGGTTGGTGCCGTAGAGATGTTTTCCGTCGGGTGTGATCTTGAGATCGGCGGTGTAGCTCTTGCCGGTGAAGTCCTTCGGCAGCGTGGCGATGGTTTGTTTCTCCTTCAGCGTGCCGTCGGCGGCATTCCAGTCGAAGACGGTGATCGTGTTGGCGAGTTCGTTGATGACATAGACGAGCTTGCCGCTGGGATGAAAGGTGAGGTGACGTGGGCCGCTGCCGGGCGTGAGTTTGGTGAAGGGCTGCGCGGTGTTTGGCGCGAGTTTCGCGGTGGCGGCGTCGAGCGTGTAGATCAGGACCTTGTCTATGCCGAGATCGCATGCGAGGGCGTGTTTGCCATCGGGGCTGATGACGAAGCAGTGCGCGTTTGGTCCTTTCTGGCGTTCTGGGTCGGCACTGGAGCCGCTGTGCTGGAAAAACGACACTGATTCGCCGAGAGAGCCGTCGCTCTTCACTGGCAGCGAGGTCACATTGCCGCTGCTGTAGTTCGCGATGAGCACTGATTTGCCCGTCGGGTCCACTTCCACAAAGCACGAGGCCGTGCCGCGTGTGTTTTGGCGATTCAGTGGTCGCAAATCGCCCCCACGGCCCTCGATGGCAAAAGCAGCGACGTAATTGTCCTTCCCGCCAAACTCGTCGATCGAATACAGGAACCGCTTGTCCGGCGAGATCGCGATGAAAAACGGGCTCTGCATGCCCGTGGCACGTTTCAGCGGCTTCAGCGTGCCTTTTTCCGAATCGAAGCCAAACGCATGAATCCCTGCCTTTTCGCCCGAGGCAAAGGCCGAGACAAAAACGACAGGTTCAGCGGCAAAAGTAGGCACGGCGAGCAACGCGAGGAGAATGGAGCGCATGAGTTCCAAACGGACTTGGCACCTCAAATCTCACTCAGCTTCGGCACGACGAACGGTGCACGATACTCGCGGGTGAGCAGCGCATTCGCGGCGGGGTTGTCGAGGAAGCTTTCCTTCTCGCCATCGACGCGGAGATGCTGGCCGAGGGTGAGTTGGGTCTTGTCGAGATCGACTCCGGCTTCGGCGAGGTAGTGTTTCGTGCGCTCCAGTGTGTCCTGCACGTCTTCGTGAGCTTTGATGTCACCGAGATGCTTCGAAATGTCGTTCACGGAGGTTTGGGAGCCGAGGCGATACGAGATGTTCGCGATGTGGCAGAGGGCGGTGCTTTGATGGCCTTCCTTGATGTCGGCGGTGAGGTCGGTGTGCTTGCGACTGCGGACGGCGCGGAGGAAGTTGGCGAAGTGGTTCTCCGATTTGCCTTCAAAGGCGCGGACGAGGTTGCCCTTCGGATCAAAGAGACTCGTGTCGGCGATGATGCCTTCGCTGCCGTAGAAGAACCACATGGATTTGATCGTGGGATGAAAAGGCGCAGTTTTGAGGCCGCGCGTTTCGGAGACAATGGTCTTGTCGCCAAAGTCGAAGATGCCGACCTGCGAATTCGGCGTCTCGGCGACGTCCGTGTAGCCGAGGCGGCCGCCGTAGCTGAGCACGCTGCGACCCAGGCCGGTAACGCCGAGGCCCCAGCGGCAGATGTCGAGCGAGTGGACGTTGTTGTTGCCGATCTCGCCGTTGCCGGTGTCCCAGAACCAATGCCAGTCATAGTGGAACTTTGGCCGCGTGAGCTTCGTCATCGGCGCGGGGCCGGCCCAGAGGTTGTAATCGCAGCGCGGCGGCATCACGCACTCCGCCGGGCCGCCGATGCTGCCGCGTCCGCTGTAGATGATGCTCTTCGCCAGCTTCACCTCGCCCAGTTTGCCCTCACGCATGAACTTCACCGCCTCCGCCAAAGCACCACGCGAGCGGTTCTGCGTCCCCGTTTGCGCGATGCGCCCGAGCTTCCGCGCCACCTGCACGATGCGGCGACCTTCCTCGACATTCTGGCTCACGGGTTTCTCGACATACACATCCTTGCCCGCCTGCATCGCCCAGATCGCCGCCAGCGCATGCCAGTGATTCGGCGTGGCGATGAAAACGACATCGATGGACTTGTCTTCGAGCACCTTCCGCAAGTCCTGCACCTTCTTCGGCATCGGCCGCTTCAGCTCGACCAGCAAAGCGCCCACCTCGTCCGCCCGATCCAGATCAGGATCGCAAACATAAGCCACATCACAGTCCGCCAGCCGCGCCAGCTCCCGAGCATGCGCCTTCCCGCGAATCCCGCATCCAATGATCGCCGCTGTGATCTTCTCATTCGCCGAAACCGGCGCTGGATCGGCTCCGAGCAAAGTTTTCGGCAAAGCGACCGCCGCAGCGGCCATCAGGGAGTCTTCAAAAAAGCGTCGGCGTGTGGGGGTGAGCATGGTGGAAGGGATACGGAGCTTTGATGGGCCTTCTGCCATGGGAAGGGCTCAGGCTGGCTCTTCCCATTTTGCCTCAAACTCAGCCAAAACCATGCCTACACGGATAGTTTTGGCTGATTATAAATTTTTATATATAGCCAAAACTTAAATTTTGGGTCACGTTCTGGCTAAATATGAGCAGCGCCTCAAAAACGCCCCGCGTGATCGGGAGGAAGGACGAGCAGGAGAAGTTCAGCAAAGCGCTGGCCTCCGATGAGTCGGAGTTTATCGCGGTTTACGGTCGGCGGCGTGTGGGAAAGACGTTCCTCATCCGCGAGTTCTTTGCTCCGGCGATCTGCTTTGAGCTGACTGGCATGCAAGGCGTCTCCCTGCGCGATCAGCTCGTCAATTTCGCGGGCGCGTTGGCGAAGGCCAAAGGGCTCGCTGAGACACTCCAGCCCCCGACGAGCTGGCAGGAGGCATTCGCGCAGCTCGAACGCCACATCGAGTCCCTTGGTGCTCCTGCCACGGGCAGCAAGCATGTGATCTTTTTGGATGAGCTTCCGTGGCTGGACACAGCCCGATCCAAGTTCTGCCCCGCGCTGGAGCATTTTTGGAATAGCTGGGCCTCCAAACGGCACGACCTGCTTCTGGTCGTCTGCGGCTCAGCAGCCTCATGGATGGTGAAGAACCTGGTCGAGGCCAGAGGTGGTCTCCACAACCGCGTGACTCGCAAGATTCGCCTGTTGCCCTTCTCGCTGGGTGAGACGCGAGCATTTCTGCGCTCGCGCGGGGTTGATCTCACGGATTACCAAGTCATCGAGCTGTTCATGGCTTTGGGCGGAGTGCCTCATTACATCAAGATGGCAGAGCCAGGCTGGTCGGCGGCCCAAATCATCGACCGCACCTGTTTCCATCCTCAGGGGGAGCTGCGGACGGAGTTCGAAAACCTTTACGCGTCGCTCTTTGACAAACCAGAGGAGCATCTGGCCATCGTGAAGGCCTTGGCAGAGAAGCCCGGCGGCCTCACGAGAACCGAACTGCTCTCTGCAGCCGGATTGCCCTCGGGCGGAACGGCCACCGGGCGGCTCGATGAACTGGCGGAGTCCGGTTTCATCCGGATGACCGTTCCGTTCGGAAAACGCGAAAAGGATGCGCTGATCCGGCTAGCGGACGAGTTCTCGCTTTTCCATCATGCCTGGATTTCGCCACTCGGCAGGAAGTCATCGGACGATGGGCATTGGCTCAAGCAACGAGGAACACCCCGATGGCGTGCGTGGTCGGGCTACGCCTTCGAAACAGCCTGCCTAAAGCATGCATCGCGTATCAAGGCCGCACTCGGCATTGGCGGCGTGCAGACCTCGGAGGCACCGTGGCGGCACACAGGCTCCGAAGCAGCTCCAGGTGCCCAGATCGACCTGCTCATCGACCGTGCCGACGACACGATCAGCCTCTGTGAAATGAAATTCTCCGAGGGCCAGTTCACCATCGACAAATCGTATGCCGCCGAACTCCGCCAAAAGCGCGACACCTTCCGCCGCATCTCAGGAACCCGGAAAAACATTTTCCTCACCATGGTC
>Ga0315902_10009743_pt1 | contig 12798 bp, 9 predicted proteins | sample LakEriMetagenome_9_FD_203523 | JGI IMG/M metagenome (GOLD analysis project Ga0315902, IMG submission 203523) | Freshwater fungal communities from buoy surface, Lake Erie, Ohio, United States - Buoy 12 MA117 | ecosystem: Environmental > Aquatic > Freshwater > Lake > Lake biofilm | place: USA... | reverse complement strand
AAAACGCCCGGCCCCGATTGAAGCAGCCCGCATCATCCCCCGGCTTGCGCCTGGGGGCTTCCATGTCATATACATTGCATGGCCGGCAGGCGGCGTCGTGGCCGCCGCGGGTCACGAGTCTGGTCACATGCAGCGATTGATCGCAGACGCCGGCTGGCGATTCGACAACTCGTACGCGCGGCTCCCCGAGGCGCTCTTCGCTCCGGCGACGCCGGTGCCGGTGCGGTCGCCGGCGGTGGTGGTCGTGAACGATTCGCTGGCGGCCGACCTCGGCCTCGATCCCGCCGTCCTGCGGGAAGCGGGCGCGGCGGTTTTCGCCGGCAACGACCTGCCCCCTGGGGCCGAGCCGATCGCCCAGGCCTACGCCGGCCATCAGTTCGGCCACTTCACGAACCTCGGCGACGGCCGGGCGATCCTCCTCGGCGAGCAGCTCGGGCCCGACGGTCGCCGCTGCGACATCCAGCTCAAGGGGGCGGGCCGCACCCGCTACTCCCGTGGCGGCGACGGCCGCGCGGCAATCGGGCCGATGCTGCGCGAATACATCATCAGCGAGGCGATGCACGCGCTCGGCATCCCCACCACCCGCAGCCTCGCCGTGGCGACGACGGGCGAGCTCGTGCTGCGGAACGCGCCGCTCACCGGCGCCGTGCTCACCCGCGTGGCCGCCAGCCACATCCGCGTGGGCACCTTCCAGTATGCGGCGGCCGTCGGCGACGACCGTCTGCTGCCCGCGCTGCTCGAGCACGCGATCGCACGGCATGCTCCGGAGGTCGCGGCGGCCGCCGATCCGGCGGTGGCGTTCCTCGATGCGGTCGTGGAGCGGCAGGCGTCGCTCGTCGCCCGGTGGATGCTCGTGGGCTTCGTGCACGGCGTGATGAACACCGACAACATGGCCGTGTCGGGGGAGACGATCGACTACGGCCCCTGCGCGTTCCTCGACGCCTACGATCCCGCGACGGTCTTCAGCTCGATCGACCAGCAGGGCCGCTACGCCTACGGCAACCAGCCGGGCATCGCCCACTGGAACCTGGCCCGGCTGGCCGAGAGCCTGCTGCCGGTCGTGGAGGGAGGCGAAGAAGCGGCGCTCGATACGGTCCGCGGCGTGCTCGCCACGTTTCCGGAGCGGTTCGCTCGGCATCATCTGGCCGGCGGTCGGGCCAAGCTCGGCCTCGCCGCGGAGGAGGAAGGCGACCGCGAGCTGTTCACGGCGCTGCTCGACTGGATGCACGCGGCCCGCGCCGACTTCACGGCCACCTTCGTCGGGCTGGCGGCGATCGCGGAGTCGCGCGAGATTCCCGAGGCCGGCACGCCGACTCCGCTCGCGCCCGGATGTTCGGCCCCCGGCTTTCGGCCGTGGTGCGAGGCATGGCTCGCACGACTCGCACGGGAAGCAGACCCGCAGGCCGCCGCCGCCCGCATGCGACTGGTCAACCCCGTCGTCATTCCCCGCAACCACAAGGTGGAAGAGACGCTCGCGGCGGCCGAGTCGGGCGACCTCACGTTCCTCGATCGGCTGCTCGCCGCGATCCGCTCGCCGTTCGTCGAGACGTCCGCCAACGAGCACTACCGCGCAGGCCCGCCCGCGGGCTGCGGCCCCTACCGCACGTTCTGCGGCACGTGACCGGCAGCTGGGGCCGCGCCGGCCCGCGGCCGCGCGATCCGCTAGCCAAAGACAAAGCCCGCGGGCTGTCCACTCGATCGGCCGGAGGTGGAGGAATCCGTCGAAAAGTTCGGCTACCGCGAGGGCTTCGAGCACCCCGACGACCACGGGGGGCGGGTTCTGGGGCATCCGCGGCTCACGCTTGGGGGCCGTTGAGCAGCCGGCCGATCGCGGTGTGCCGGCGACATCGTCCAGGCGTAGGCGGGCTGCACCACGGTGGCGAGCAGACGGTCGTTCATCGTCGCGAGACTGGCCACGAGCAGCACGATCGCCGCCGGCAGGAGCAGCTTCCGGCGGCTATGATCGATACCATCCTGATCATCCGCTGGCAGGAGAGGGCCGTGTTGGGACGCAACCGTGCGGTGCGGTCAAGATGCGGGCGGGAACGAGGCGACGAGGCATGGAAGGGAGTCGATGAGCGACGACAATTCGAACGAGATCAGGCGGTATGGCAGTTCAACGCGCTGGGCGGACGTCGTCGTCCATCGCGGCGTCGCCCGGTGGGTGGAAGTGGCCGAGGACGCGTCGCTCGATGCCCGCGGCCAGATCGCGCAGGTGCTCGACCAGATCGACGCCACCCTGCAGGGGATTGGCAGCGACCGCACGCGGCTGCTCGAGGTGCTGATCTATCTCGCCGACCACGGCGACGCCCCCACGCTCAACGAGCTCTGGGATGCATGGGTTCCCGTGGGCCATCCTCCCGTGCGCGCGATGGTGCAGGCGGGGCTGGGCAAAGGCTGCAAGGTGGAGATGATCGTCACGGCCGCGACGTGATCCGCGAACAAGGTGTCAGGACTCTTTTCCGCCCCAGTTCATGGGGAGAACGTCAGTCATCCGTCGCGCACAGCCCGCGCACCGCGAACTCGAGGGAAGACTCGAGCGCCAGCGCCCGCTCGCGCCCCGTCGGGACGGCCGCGTGGCCGGCAAGTGCCAGGGAGGCAAAACCGTGGACGACGCTCCACGCCTTGAGTTCCGCGCCTGCCCGCCGTTCAGGAGGCAACACGCCCTCGGCTACGAGCGCGTCGAGCGATCGACCGAGTAGCTCCCACGGTGTCGGTGTCTCGAGGCCGGGTGCATCGTGATCCAAACACCCGACGCCGCTGCCGCTGAAGATCAGGCGAAAGAGTTCGGGATGCGCCAGGGCGAACTCGACGTACGCTCGGCCGACGGCCGTGAGCCTCGCGATCGCCGGGCTGTTTGTGCGCCTGCTTTTGGCGGCCCGGTCCATGGCCGCCTGCATGAGGGCCGACAGCCGCTCCAGCCCACTGGCCGCAGCAGCGGTCAGAAGCGCGGTCTTGTCGTCGAAGTGTCGGTATGCCGCGTTCGCGGACACGCCCACGTCGCGGGCCGCCTCGCGCAGGCTGAAGGCGGCCTCGCCTCCCTGCTCGATCAGACGCACCGCCGAGGAAATCAGCGCGTTGCGAAGATCCCCGTGGTGATACGCCGCGCGTGTGTAGCTCATAAACCAATGTTGACGCTGTCCACTTATTTTGTCAAAGTGGACAGCGTCCACATTTGCCGAAAGGCCGTACTGCCCGAGAAACACGGGAGGGAATCCTCATGACAGCAGTACGCCGCGTTTTCGTCTGCGGTGCCACCGGTCGGCAAGGCGGTGCCGTGTCGCGATCCCTCCTGGCGCACGGCTTCGAGGTTCTGGCGTTGACCCGCTCCCCCCGCAGCCCCGCAGCCGAGGAATTGCAGCGACTGGGCGCGCGGGTCGTCGTGGGAGACCTGAGTCAGGCGAAGACACTCGTGCCGCACCTGAAAGACGTGGAAGGCGTTTTTTCGGTCCAGAATTATTGGGAGCGCGGCGTCGGGGCTGACGGTGAGGTGCGACAAGCCGAGAGCCTGCTGGCTGCCGCGCACGAGGCCGGCACGCCGCACGTCGTCCAGTCGATCATGGCTCGGGCGAGCACGTTCGACGGCATACCCCATTTTCAGTCGAAGGAACGCATCGCCGCCCGGCTGCGTCGTGGCCCGCTCCTCCCGTACACGACGCTCGGGACGGTCTGGTTCATGGACAACATTCTCGACCCCAAGATGGGCGGCGCGATGACGCTCCCAGTTCTGGCGGGTTCGCTCGACCGCCACGTGGCCTTTCCGATGCTGGCTGCGGCCGACATCGGAAAGGCCTGCGCGAAGATTTTTCAGTCGCCATCCGTTTATGCCGCAAAACATATCGACCTGATCGGCGACCGCCTGACCGTCGACCAGATGAAGCAGGTCTATCGCCGCGTGACGGGCCGGCGGCCGAAATCCTATTCCATGCCACGCTGGATGCTCCGCTGGATCAACAAGGAATTCGCCGAGCAGCTCGCATGGCACAACCGTGTCGATTTCGACGGACAGCCGGATCAACTGCGGGCGTGGCTCGGAGATCCGATCACCTTCGAAAACTTTCTACGGAAGCATCAGGTCAGGAATCTTTAATTCGAACTTCCGTCACGAAGGAGTGTGCATAGGTGGCTTTCAAGACGATTTGTGGCTTCGCGGCCATGGCGATGATTCTGGCAACCGCATCGATTCTGAATGCCGGCGAACCAACGACGGCATCAACTGCCCTGAAGGTGCGCATCGACGGTCTGCGGTCCGCTCGCGGAAAAGTCCTCGCCTATGTCTGGGATCAGGGCGACGGCTTTCCTGCGGACAAGAAGAAAACGCTGACCACTGCCGAAGTGGAAATACGAGGCACGGAGGCTGTCTGCGATTTCGCGATTCCGCCATCCGTGACGCGATTGGCCGTATCCGTCATGCATGACGAGAACGGCAACGGGAAGATGGACAGCAATGTTTTGGGGATCCCGCTCGAGGGCTACGCCAGGTCGAGAAACGTGCCGCACTCGATGGTCGGTCCGCCGCGATACAAGGACGCCGAATTCGAGCTGCGGGAATCACCTGCGACCGTTGCCATCAGGATGCTGTACTGACCACAGGAAACGTTCCGTGACAGGTGTTGATTCGCACGACACTCGCCGTGAGAGGGCAGCCGCATGACATGGTGGAATAGCGTGATTTCGTCGATCGCGTGCGGGATAGCACTTGCCGTGGCGGCATACAGCTGGCGGCGGATGCGCGTGGTGTCACTCGGGGTGATGGCATGGTGTGCTGCAGCCTGGGCGCTCTCGCGTCATGGCTTTTTTCAGGATTCGCGAGAGTGGCACACTGCCCATATTCCAGGCTTCCTCCTCTTCGGCACCTTGATGTCGTTACCGCCGATGGTGATCGCGTTCGGGTGGTATCGCTCGCCGACGTTTCAGGCGTTTCTGGAAGCGATCCCGCTGCCGACGCTCATCGGCACTCAGGTGTATCGGCTGGCAGGCGTCGTGTTCCTGTGGATGCATGCGGAAGGCCTGATGCCGCCCGAGATTGGAATTGTCACAGGGTGTGCCGATGCGTTCATCGGTATCACGGCGCTTCCGTTGGCGTGGGCGGTCGGGAAACAGATCGGTGGTGTCCGCCGGCTCGCGATCGGCTGGAATCTGTTTGGCATCGCCGATTTTCTGATCTCGGTGAGCATGGTGTCGCTGTCTTTCATTGGCGCCCTGACTTTGCAACCGGCCCCCGTGTCAATCGGCCTGCATCCACTGGCGCTCATATCGCTTTTCCAATTGCCACTCTCCATCGCCATTCATCTGCTCGCGCTGCGCCGGCTCATGCGGCCGAGATGGGCCTCCGGAGAACAGGCTTCATGAACTGGGTCGCCCTCAGGATGCTGACCGGAGACAGGGCCAAGTATTTCGGCCTCGTGTTCGGCGTGGCGTTCGCCAGCATGCTGATGTCGCATCAGGTGAGCATCTTCTGCGGGCTGATGCGCCGCACGGCCAGCCAGATTCTCGACGTGCGCGATGCGAGCATCTGGGTCTGCGACCCGGAGCTGCAGAGCGTCGACGAGATCGAGCCGCTCTCGGCCACCGCGCTCCACCGGGTGCGGAGCGTGCCGGGAGTGCGGTGGGCGTCACGGCTCTCGAAGTCGCTCGGACGTGCCCGCACGGCGGACGGGCTGTATCGCACCGCCATCGTGATGGGGCTCGACGACGACAGCCTAGCGGGCGCTCCCCAGCGGATGATCCTCGGTTCGTGGCACGACCTGCGGCAGCCCGACGGCGTGATCCTCGACGACGCGGGCTACAGCTATCTCTTTCCGGGCGAGCCGGTCACCCTCGGCAGAACCCTCGAAATGAACGACCGCCGTGTGGTGGTGGTCGGCATCTGCCGGGTGGCCGCACCGTTTCAGACGTTTCCCGTCATGTACTGTCGCTACAGCCAGGCGATGCACTACGTGCCACGCGAGCGCAACGCCCTCTGCTTCGTCATCGCAGCCGCCCATCCCGACGTCGATTCGCAAGTGGTGTGCCGGCGGATTCGCGAGCGGACCCAGCTGGCGGCCTACGACTCGTGGTCGTTCGTCTGGCTGACGATCGGCTACTACATGCGGTCTACCGGGATTCCCGTGAACTTCGGGATCACGGTGGCCCTCGGCTTCATCGTGGGCACGGCCATCGCCGGCCAAACCTTCTATCTCTTCACGCTCGAGAACCTCAAGCAGTTCGGGGCGCTCAAGGCCATGGGGGTCACCAACAATCGCATCCTCGCCATGATCCTCCTGCAGGCCAGCGTCGTGGGCGGGCTTGGCTACGCGCTGGGCATGGGCGCGGCGAGCGTTTTCTTCGAGGTCACCAAAGACATCTACCACCTCCGCGGTTTCTACCTGCCCTGGGAGGTGGCCGTCGGCACGGCGGCGGCCGTGGTGATCATCATGTTCCTCGCCAGCATCGTCAGCATCCGCCGGGTGTGGACGCTCGAGCCGGCGAGCGTTTTCAGGTAGGCCGCCCCCGCGGGAGTCACGCTCATGAACGTCAAGATCGGGCCCGTTGTTCTGCCACTTCTCGCCGTAGGCTCCCTCGCCTACGCGGGCTGGCACGTCTATCGGGCCAACCAGCCGCTCCCGCAGGCCGTGCCGCCCATGCCGCCCGTCGTCGCGCCGGATGGCCACGCCCTGGCCGCATCGGGAGTCGTCGAGCCGACGACCGAGGACGTGGCCATCGGGACGCATGTCTCCGGAGTGATCGAGCGGGTCTACGTGGCGGCCGGCGATCGGGTGGCGGTCGGCGACCCGCTGTTTCGCATCGACACGCGGCAGGCCGACGCGGAGCTTGCCGTCCGCGAGGCGGGCCTCGCCGATGCCGAGGCGCAACTGCACCGGCTCCGATCGCTGCCCAGGCCGGAGGCGCTGCCGGCGAGCGCCGCCCGCGTGCACGAGGCGCAGGCGGAGGTGGTGGCCGCCGACGACGCCCACCAGCGGACGGCGCGGCTCGCCGAGGCGCGGACGGTGCCCGACGCCGAGCTGATCTCGCGGCGGCAGGAACTGGAGCGGGCCAGGCAGCGACTGGCGGCCGCGGTTGCCGATCACGAACTGCTCGAGGCCGGCGCCTGGAAGGAAGACATCGCCGTCGCCGAAAGCGCCGTGCGGCGTGCGCGGGCCCATGTGGAGCAGGCCCGCACCGAGATCGCGCGGCTCACTGTTGCGTCGCCGATCGACGGCGACGTGCTCAAGGTCGACGTGCGGGCCGGCGAGCAGGTGGGCACCGCTTCAGACCGGCGGCTGATGGTGCTGGGGAGTGTGCAGCCGCTCTGCGTGCGCACCGACATCGACGAGAGCGAGATCCCGCGGTTCGAAAAAAACGCGGTCGCCAGGGCTCACGTCCGCGGCGATCCCGGCCGGTCGTATCGGCTCCGGTTCGTGCGCGTGGAGCCCTACGTCATCCCCAAGCAATCGCTCACGGGCGACAACCGCGAGCGGGTCGATACCCGCGTGCTGCAGGTCGTGTATGCCGTGGAAGAGGATTCGCCGGACCTGTTCGTCGGCCAGCAGGTGGACGTGTTCGTCGAGGTCGGCAACCGCGCGGGGACCGGCCCTGACGTCAACTCAGGATTTCCTTCACCACGTGCCCGTGCACGTCAGTGAGCCGGAAGTCGCGGCCTTGGAAGCGGTACGTGAGCTTGGTGTGGTCGAAGCCGAGGAGGTGCAGGATCGTGGCCTGCAGGTCGTGGATGTGCACCATGTCGCTGGCGATCTTGAAGCCCAGGTCGTCGGTGGACCCGTGGACATGCCCGGCCTTCACACCGCCGCCGGCCATCCACACCGTGTAGCAGTCGGGATAGTGGTCGCGGCCGAGAATGCCGCTGGCGGCGGTTCGCCCCTCCTGGAAGGGCGTGCGGCCAAACTCGCCCGTGCAGAGCACGAGCGTGTCTTCGAGCAGCCCACGCTCTTCGAGATCCTCGATGAGCGCGGCGGCCGGCCGGTCGAACGTGGCCGCCTTCGTCGTCAGGCCGTCGCGAATGTCCTCCTGCGGCCGGGTGCCGTGGAAGTCCCAGCCCCAGTCGAAGAGGTGCACGAACCGCACGCCCTCCTCGACGAGCCGCCGCGCGAGCAGGCAGTTGTTGGCGAGGCTCGCTTCGCCCGGCTTCGCGCCGTAGGCCTCGAGCACGTGCTGTGGCTCCTTCGAGATGTCCATCACGTCGGGCACGCTCGTCTGCATCCGGTAGGCCAGCTCATACTGCGCGATCCGCGTGACCGTCTCGGGATTGCCGAGTTCGCGGGCCTGCAGCTCGTTCAAGTCCTTGAGGGCGTCGAGCGTCTTGCGGCGCATCGCCCGGTTCATCCCCGGAGGATCGGAGACGTAGAGCACCGGGTCCCCCTTCGAGCGGCACTGCACGCCCTGGTAGACGCTCGGCAGGAAGCCCGAGCCGAAGCTGCTCGTGCCGCCGTTGGGCTGCGAGCCCGACGAGATCAGGACGACGAAGCCGGGCAGGTCGGCATTCTCCGTGCCGAGGCCGTAGGTCAGCCAGCTGCCGAGGCTCGGCCGGCCGGCCCGGGGCGAGCCGGTGTAGACCATCAGCTCGGCGGGGGCGTGGTTGAACTGATCGGTGAACATGCTCCGCACGAGGCAGATCTTGTCGGCGACGCGATGGAGGTGCGGGATCGCGTCGGAGAGTTCCATGCCGCTCTCGCCGCACCGCACCCACTTCCGCCGCGTGCCGAGGAGCTTCGGCGTGCCGGTCGTGAAGGCGAACTTCTTCCCCGCGATCGCCTCGGCGGGGCACTCCTGGCCGTCGCGCTTCGTCAGTTCCGGCTTGTTGTCGTACATGTCGAGGTTCGGCGGCGACCCCGTGAGATGGATCACGATCATCCGCTTCGCCTTGGCGGGCAGCGGCGGATGCTTCGCCGCCATCGGGTCGCTCGCCAGGGCCGGCACGGGAGCGGCGCTCGTGGCAGCCAAAAGCTCGTGCATCGCGATCGCCCCGATGCCGCCGGCCATCGATCCGAGCAAGTGCCGCCGGGTCGCGAGCAGCTTCTGTTCGAGAATCGGATCCATGATCGCGCCTCCGGCTACGGGCACATGAAGGTTTCGTCGAGGTTGAGAATGACGTTCGCCACGACGGTCCAGGCGGCGAGATCGGCCACGTCGGCATCGAGCGCGGAGGGCAGGGGGCCGAGCGGGTCGGTGGCCATCTTCTTGGCGTCGTCAGGGTTCTGCAGGTAGTCGGATTTGGCGTCGGCGTGCAGGCCGACGAGCCGGTCGATCTCCGCCGGCGTGGGCTGCCGCGCGAGCACGAGGCGGAAGCCGCGGGCGGCGCGGTCGGCTTCGGTGGAGCCGCCCTCCTGCACCATGCGCCGGGCGAGCGCCTGCGCCGCCTCGACGAACGCCGGGTCGTTCATCGTCACGAGCGCCTGCAGCGGCGTGTTGGTCCGCGGTCGGCGGATCGTGCAGACCTCACGCGACGGGGCGTCGAACGTGGCCATCGACGGATAGGGGTTGCTCCGCCGCCAGGTCGTGTAGAGCGCGCGGCGGTAGCGGTCTTCGCCCGTGCTCGTCTCCCAGTCGACTCCGCCGCCGAATGCGGTCGCCAGGCCGAAGGCGGGCTGCGGCGGCTTCACGCTCGGGCCCCCCTTCTTGCGCGAGAGCAGGCCCGCGGCGGCCAAGGCCTGGTCGCGGATCACCTCCGCCGAGAGCCGCACCCGCGGGCCGCAGGCGACGAGCCGGTTTTCCGGATCGCGGGCCACGAGGTCGGGCGGGCACTTCGACGTCTGCCGGTAGGCGGCGCTCGTCACGATCAGCCGCTGCATCGCCTTCAGGTTCCAGCCGCTCTCCACCAGTTCGCAGGCGAGCCAGTCGAGCAGCTCGGGATGGCTCGGCAGGTCGCCCTGGCTGCCAAACTCCTCGCTCGTCGACACGATCCCGATCCCGAAGAACCGCTCCCAGAGCCGGTTGACGATCACGCGGGCCGTGAGCGGATTGGCAGGATCGACGAGCCACTTCGCCAGCGCGAGCCGATCGAAGCGGCCCCCGTCGGCGGCCGCGGCGTCGTGAAACACGTCCGGCACCCCCTCGCGAACCTCGTCGCCGAGGTTTTGCCAGTTGCCGCGGAGTTGGATCTTCGTGATCCGCCGCTTGTCGCCGTCGAGTTCCTCGAGGATGGGCACGGTCACGGCGGGATTTTGGTCGAGCCGCTTCCGCAGCTCGGCCACGATCTTCCGCGCCGGCTGAAACTCGGGCGGTTCCGGCCGGTCTTTCGTGGCGGGCTTCTTCAGCTCGGGGATACCCGCCTCGATCTCCGCAATCTCTTTCTCGATCGGAATTCGCTTGGCGTCGACTTGCGCCCACGGAATCCGCACCACGGGCGACTCGTCCTTGAGGTCGGCATCGGCCGTATTGTTCAAGACGGCGTAGAGCTGGAAGTATTCCTTCTGCGAGAGCGGGTCGTATTTGTGGTCGTGGCACTGGGCGCAGGCCATCGTCGTGCCCATCCACGTGCTCAACGTGGTGTTCACGCGGTCGATGACGGCGACCGTGCGAAACTCCTCGTCGATCGTGCCCCCCTCGTTGTTCGTCAGCGTGTTGCGGTGGAAGGCCGTGGCCACCCTGTCGTCGAGCGTGGCGTTCGGCAACAGGTCGCCGGCCAATTGCTTGATCGTGAACTCGTCGAACGGCATGTTGGCGTCGAAGGCGCCGATCACCCAGTCGCGCCAGCCCCAGATCGTGCGGGGCGGGTCGTCGGCGTAGCCGGCGCTATCGGCATAGCGGGCGAGGTCGAGCCACTGGCGGGCCATGTGCTCGCCGTAACCAGGATGCGCGAGCAGCCGATCGACGAGCTTCTCGACGGCGTCTGGCGACGAGTCGGCCGCGAAGGCGTCGACGTCCTCGGGCGTCGGCGGCAGCCCCGTGAGATCGAGGGCGAGCCGCCGGGCGAGCGTGGCCCGGTCGGCCTCGGGCTGCGGCACGAGCCCCTCGGCTTCGAGCCGCGCGAGGATGAAACGATCGATGGCGTTCTTCGGCCAGGCGGTGTCTTTCACGGCCGGCAGCGGAGGGCGCGATGGCCGCACATACGACCAGTGGGGCTCATACGTCGCCCCCGCCACGATCCAACGCCTCAGGAGATCGACCTGCTTCTCCGGCAGCCGTTCGCCGGCCTCGGGGGGCGGCATCACGATGTCGGGATCGGTGGAGGTGATGCGGGCGATCAGTTCGCTCTCATCGGGCTTGCCCGGCACGATCGCCGCATGGCCGCCGAGATCGGCGGTCGCCCCGGCAAACGTGTCGAGCCGCAGCCCTTCGGCGCCGCCGCCGGCGCGCCCCTCCGGGTCGGGCCCGTGGCAGCGCACGCAGCGGTTCGACAGGATCCCCTTGATGTCGCGGGTGAACGACGGCTCTTCGCCGCACGCCTGCACCGCGAGCGACGACAAGACGCCGGCGACCATGAGCGCCGCCGGCCAGCACCGCGACAGTCGGTGTTCGCGTTTCCAGTGTCGTGTCATGGAAGCGATCCCGGGAGGTGCATCGTGATCAGGCGAGGATTAGGCGAGAAGGTCCTTTACGACGCGGCCGTGGACGTCAGTGAGCCTATAGTCGCGGCCCTGGAAGCGGTAGGTGAGACGTTCGTGGTCGACGCCTAAAAGATGGAGCAACGTCGCGTTGAGGTCGTGCACATGCACGGGGTTTTCCAGGATATTGTAGCTGTAGTCGTCGGTGCGGCCGTAGACGAGCCCCGGCTTCACGCCACCGCCGGCCAGCCAGATCGAGAAGCAGCGGCCGTGATGGTCGCGGCCGTAGTCCTCGACGAGGCCGCCCTGGCCGTAGACCGTGCGGCCAAACTCGCCCGCCCACACGACGAGCGTCTCGTCGAGCAGGCCGCGGGCCGCCAGGTCTTCGACGAGCGCCGCCTGCGGCTGATCGACGTCGCGGCACTGCTTGGGGATGTTGCTCATGAGCTTGTTGTGCTCGTCCCAGCCGCGGTGATAGAGCTGCACGAACCGCACACCCCGCTCCACGAGCCGCCGCGCGAGCAGGCAGTTGGCCGCGAACGTGCCGGGCTTTTTGCTGTCGGGGCCGTAGCGGTCGAACGTGGCCGCCGACTCGCCGGAGAGGTCGGTGAGCTCCGGCACCGAGGCCTGCATCCGGAAGGCCATCTCGTATTGGGCCACGCGAGAGGCGATTTCGGGATCGCCGTCTCTCGCCCGCTGGATGTCGTGCAGCCGCGAGAGGCCGTCGAGCATCGAGCGGCGGAGTTGTCGCGTGACGCCCGGCGGGTCGTTGAGATAGAGCACCGGGTCGCCGCCGGAGCGGAGCTTCACGCCCTGATGGCTCGACGGCAGGAAGCCCGCCCCCCAGAGCCGCTCGAGCAGGCCCTGGTTCGAGTCTTCGCCGCTGCCCTGCGAGAGCATCACGACGAAGCTCGGCAGGTCGTCGGCCTCCGAGCCGAGTCCGTAGCTGAGCCAGGCGCCAAACGACGCCCGCCCCGGCTGCTGCGAACCGGTCTGCAGCAACGTGATCGCGGGATCGTGGTTGATCGCCTCGGTGTGCATCGACCGCACGATGCAGAGCTGGTCGACGATCCGGCCGGTGTGCGGGAGCAATTCGCTCACGAGCGTGCCGGCCTCGCCGCAGGGCTTGAAGCCATACTTCGAGGCGATCACGGGGAAGCTCTTCTGCCCGCTCGTCATGCCGGTGAGCCGCTGGCCCATGCGGATCGAGTCGGGGAGATCGGTGCCGTGCTGCGACACGAGGCCCGGCTTCGGGTCCAAGAGCTCGATCTGCGACGGGCCGCCCGACTGAAAGAGATAGATCACGCGCTTGGCC
>Ga0315902_10009740_pt1 | contig 12800 bp, 9 predicted proteins | sample LakEriMetagenome_9_FD_203523 | JGI IMG/M metagenome (GOLD analysis project Ga0315902, IMG submission 203523) | Freshwater fungal communities from buoy surface, Lake Erie, Ohio, United States - Buoy 12 MA117 | ecosystem: Environmental > Aquatic > Freshwater > Lake > Lake biofilm | place: USA... | reverse complement strand
CCGGCGCTCGCCACCGCCCTCGACGGCGAGCTCATGGCCGAGCGCATCGCGGTGTCGATGTTCGACCCGGCCACCACCGAGGTGTTGGCGTGCGAGGCGGGCAAGGCCGCCGCCACCGCCGACGGCGGGTGCACCCTGCGGTACCTGGTCCGGGTCCGTCCGGCGCCGTTGTCCGGCTTGGGAGACGGGGGCGAGCGGACCTTGATCGTGCTCGGCCGGGTCTTCACCGACACCGAGGCCGCACATGCGGCCTACGCCGAGCGGGTCGTGCCGCTCATCGGCGAGGCCGTCGACCATCCGGCGATCGCACCGTTCGAGCAGCCGGCCGTGGTGTTCGACGACCTCGCCATGGTGCTCGCCGCCTTCCCGCTCGACATCGAGCTGCCGTCGCTGGTGGCCGTGACCGATCCGACGGTGATGCGCTCGGTGTTCCGGCAGGTTCAGTCGTACGACGACCGGAACCTGTGGGTCGAGTCGGTCGAGGCGACACCGGGTCACTACGGCCGCCAGCACCGCTGTGTGGTCCGCTACGACCTGACGGCCCGGCACCGCCCGAGCGACACCCTCGAGCAGGTCACCGTCTGGGGGAAGACCGCCCGCGATGACGTGGGGGCCTGGACCCGCACCGCCCTCGAGGCGGTCGCGGCCCAGCGGCGGGTCGACGACACCGACATCGCGATCCCCGGCGTCGTGCTGCACGACCCGGATCTCAAGCTCATCGTGCTCGAGTCGGTCGCCGGCGAGCCGTGGTTCAGCCGGGTGCTCACCGCCGAGTTGACCGGCAAGCCCACCGAGATACCGGATGGTACGCCCGACAGCGACCGGATGGTCGAGCACGCCGCACGGGTGGCGGCGCTGCTGCACTCGACGTCGGTCGAGCTCGGCCGGCGGACCACCGTGGCCGATGTCGCAGCATCGCTCGGTTCGCAGCTCGATCCGCTCGAGCCGTTGTCGCCCGGCCTGGCGGAGTGGCTCCGGGCCGCTCTTGCGGACGCCGTCGCCGTGCTCGAGAGCGAACCGGGCCGGCCCGAGACCCTGGTGCACGGCGACTTCACCCACACCCAGCTGCTCTTCGACGGTGACACCCCCGGGCTGATCGACTTCGACACGGTCACGCTGGCCGACCCGTGCGTCGATCTCGGGCACTTCCGGGCCTACCTCCGCCTCGCCGTGGCCAAGGCGACCGCTGGTGGCGACACCACCCGCGCCGGTGTCCTGTGCGACGCCTTCCTCGAGCGCTACGGCACCGAGACGGGTCTCGACCCGGCCTCCATCGACCGGTTGGTCCGGGCGTGGGAGCTCGTGAGCCTGGTCCGCATCGCGGTGCACAGCTGGCACAAGGTCAAGGCCGAGCGGTTGGCGCTGTGCCTGCCCCTCGTGCGTGCCGCCGCCACCGACCTGACGGGACGCGATCCCGGTTTGCCGCTGGAGGCCCGTGGTGCGCTTCGCTGAGCTCACCCCGACCCCGGCCCGGCGGTTGGTGACCGCAGCCGACGCCGTCGCCGTCGGTGAGGCCCTGCGTCTCGCCGACCCCGAGTTGGGGGCCCGTCTCGTGCGGGTCCGGACCAAGCGGTTCCGTCTCGGTGAAGGTGGCCGGTGCGGCGGCACCTACGTCCTGACCGTCCGCGGTGACGACGGTGACGCCGAGGTCACCGTCGAGGCGACGGTGCATGAACCGGACCGTCTGCCGGCACCGCCGCCGGCCGGTTCGCCGTTCGGGCAGCCCGGATGGGCGGTGCGGCTCGACGGTCTCGGTGTCGACGTGGCGGCGACCCGGGCCGAGACCGTCCTCGCCGCCTACGACGAACTGCTCGACCCGCAGCGTGCACCGGCGCTCCTGACCGAGGTGCTCCGCACCGGGACCCGGGCCGGCGAGGGCATCGTGGTCCGACGGGCCGAGGCCGAGGTGCTGCGCTACAAGCCGGGCAGTCGCTGCACGTTCCGCATGCACGTCGAGACCGACCCGGACTCCGGCCCGGCCTTCCCGGCGACGCTGATCGCCAAGACCCATGCCGGGGGCAAGGGCCTGGTCGCCGACCGGTCGATGCGGGCGCTGTGGTTCTCGCCGTTCCGCGACGGGCCGATCGCCATCGCCGAGCCGCTCGGCTTCGATCCCGACCGGCGGATCCTGCTGCAGGGGCCGATCCCCGAGGCGTGCACGCTGCGCGACGTCCTCATCGGTTGGTTCGCCGGCGACCGGTCGGTGCCGTGGGACCGCCTCGTCGACCTCGTCACCCGGGTCGGTGCCGGCCTGGGCCGGCTGCACGGATCGGGGGTCACCGTCGGCGAGGCCGTCGACGAGATCCACCGGCGGGCGGCACGACTGACCGCAGCGTTCCCCGACCACGGTCCGGTGCTGGCCTCCATCACCACGGTCCTCGATGAGCTGACCGGTGCGACGCCGCCGGGCCCGGCGTTGCCGGCGCATCGCAGCTTCCGGCCCGCCCAGGTCCTGCTCGACGGCGACCGGATGGGCTTCATCGACTTCGACGGCTTCTGCCAGGCCGAACCGGCGATGGACGTCGCGATGTTCTGCACGATGGTCCGCTCGATCGGCCTCAACAAGGGCGTCGAGGACAAGGCCGAGCTGCTCGACATGGCGGCCGACGAACGGGACGCCCGGCTGGCCGACGCCGACCGGCTGTGCACCGCGTTCCTCACGGCGTACCGCAGCGAGGGCGAGGTCGACCCGCAGCGCCTCGCCGCATGGGAGACGGTGCACGTCGCCGGCATGGTCGTCGCCTCGTGGACGAAGCTGAAACTCGCCCGCCTGCCCAACGCCCTGTTCCTGCTCGACGAGCAACTCGACCGCACGGGCGTGCGGCGGCCGGGGTGACCGCAGGGCCCGTTCCCCGCGAGGACGAGCTCGCCGTCCGACTGGCCGGCCTCGGGGGCAGGGACGGGCTGGCTGCACTCGTCGACGGTGACGGTGCCGGCGCAGCCGTGGTCGCCGTCGCAGGCTTCCCGGCCGGCGACTCGCCCGCGGCGCATCCGGTGACCGCCCATCGGGTGACCTGGAAACCGGACCGGCGGCTCCGGGCGTTCTACGACGTGCCCACACCGGACGGTCCCCGTCCCGTCGGCGTGCGATGGGATGTCCGCTCCGGTCGGGTAGTCGAGGCGTGGCCGGCCGATGCCGCCTGGCCGCATCTGGCCGAGGCGGTTTCCGAGGCGACCGTCGCCGAGGTCCTGCGTGCCGCCGGGTGCGACGGGGACGGCGGCGTCGGGCTCGAGGTCCTGCGGTACCGGCCGGGTCAGCGTCACGTCGTCCGCCTCCGGTGCGGCGCGACCGAGGTCTATCTCAAGGTCGGCCCAGCGGGCGGCGCATCGGCAGCGGCGGCGAGGTCGGCCGCCCTGGCCGGCGCCGCTCGCCTCGCCGGCGCCGTGGTGACCGAGCCGGTGTGGTGGTCGGATCGGCTCGGCGCAGTCGCCATGTCAGCAGTGCCCGGCAGGGTTCGTACGGTGTTCGGCCCGGCGCCCGCCGTTGGGGCCGGCGACGCCAACGGGTCGGGCGGACCGGAGCACCTCGAGCGGATGGCCGAGTTCCTGCGTGCACTGCACGACGGCGCGGTGCCCGACGGGGTGCCCGACGCACCGGGCCCCGCCGAGGAGGCCGCCCTCACCGAGCGGGCGTGGGAACACGCCGTGCGGCTGCACCCGACCCTCGGCCCGGCGCTGCGCCGGGTCCTCGACGACGCCGTCCGTGCGATCGGCCCGGACGGCGCCGATGGCTTCCGCAGCGGCATCGGCGGCCCGTCCCGGGCCCGGTCGCTGCTGCACGGCGATGTCAAGGTCGAGCACCTGCTCGACACCGGCGACGGCCTCGCCGTGATCGACCTCGACTCGGCCGTGCTCGGGAGCCGGCTGCGGGACCTCGGCAGGTTGCTCGCCTCGCTGTGGTGGCTCGAGCCCGACAGCGCGACGGATGGGCTTCGGGAGCCGGGCGCGGCCGCTCACGACCCGGCTGTGCGCCGGTCGCTGCTCGCGGCGTACGACCCCGACGGCGCGCTCGACCGGGTTCCGCTGGGTGGGTGGACGGCGCTGGCCCTGCTCAAGCAGGCGGCCCGTCGCGTGCCGGTGCTCGCCCCCGATCTCGACGAACGGCTGCAGCGCTGGCTCGACCGGGCGCGAACGGCCGCCGCAGGCGACGTGGCCTGACCCCGATCCGGCCGCTCCTGCCATGCCGGCCACTCCGGCCATGCCTGCCGTGCCGGGCGGGCCGGCCATGCCTGCCGTGCCGGGCGGGCCGGCCATGCCCGCCGGGCCGGCCATGCCTGCCATGCCGGGGGGCGGGCCGGGCGGGCCGGCCATGCCGGTGAGGATCGGTGTGGTCCGCCCGAGCGGTCAGGCCGGGGCGCCGCCGAGGTCGGCGAGGACCGTGGCGAGCGCGGCGCCGGGCCGGCGCGCCTCGGCGCGGACGGCCTTGCGCAACAGGGTGAGCTGCTCGAACCAACGGACGCGCTCGGCCAGGCCGGGGTCGGCCCCGACGCGGGCCGTCGCGTAGCCGGCGTCGAACGCCGCGATCAGCCGCTCGGCGCTGCTCGGGGCAGTCGCCGGTCCGTCCTCGACCAGAACGCGGGCGGCGGCCTGGACGAGGGCGACGTGGAACTGGGCCAGATCGCCCGCCGGGTCGCCGGTGCCGAGATGATCGGGGTCGAGCAGGCCGACGGTCGTACCGATCAGGACCTGCGCCGGTTTGCAGTCGCCGTGGACCGCGACGAGCGCCTCGGCCGCCGGCTCGGGCGGTGTCGACGCGCCGATACGGGCGAACCAGGCCTCGAGCCGCCGGCGGAGCGGCCCGGCCGGCAGCTGGCCGACCCGTACGGCGGTCTTGTCGAGGTCGGCGGACACCGGACGCAGCGGCAGCGGGGCACGGTCGAGGCCGTGCAGCGTCGCCACCGCGATCCCGATACGGCGGCAGGTCTCGTCGGCGTCGCGGTCGTCGGCCGCGCCCGGGCCACCCGGGCCGAGCGGCGGGGGCAGCTGCACCGGTGACCCGTCGACGGCGCCGAGCAGCACCACGGCAGGGACGTCGTCGTGACCGGCGAACGCCGGCAGCCGCAACGGGGCGCTCGGGGCGAGCTGGTGGCCGAGGTGGGCAAGCGAACGGGCGGTGGCCGCCGCCTTGGCCCGGTCGTGGAAGGCCTTGGCGTAGAGCACCGGGGCCGGCCCGCCGTCGACACCCAGACGCACCGTGGCCCGGCGGCCCGCCCGGTAGCGGACGAGGTCGGCCGACGTCACCCGGACGGCCGTGCCGAGTGCCCGGCCGACCAGCCCGCTGCAGCGACCGGGGTCGAGCAGCTCGGCCAGACCGGGCAGGGCGGGGTCGTCGGCGGGCCGGAACGTCGCCGTCGTGTGCCCCGCGGCGTCGCGCTGCACGACCTGCAGCCCGTCGGGGGTCTCGACGGTCTCGACCACCGAGCCGTCGAGCCCGACCCGACGGTCGAGCGGCCGGGCCATGGCTCAGCCCGCCAGCAGCGTCGCGAGCCGGCGGACGGTGACGTCGAGATCGAACCGTTCCTCGACGGTGCGACGGGCAGCGGCACCGAGACGGGCCCGCAGCTCGGCGTCACCGGCAAGGCGCTGCAGCGCATCGGCCGTCCACCGGGGGTCGCGCTCGGGGCCCAGCAGGCCGTTGCGGCCGTCCTCGACGAGGTCGGGGATACCGGCGACGTCGGTGGTCACGACCGGCAGGGCGCAGGCCATGGCCTCGACGAGCACGGTGGGCAGACCGTCACGGTCGCCGTCGTCGGTGACGCAGGGGGTCAGGGCGAACACGTCGTAGGTGGGCAGCAGGTCGTGGATCTGCTGCTGGGTCCGCTCGCCGCACAGCACGATCATCGCACCGAGGCCGTGGCCGTCGATGCGGGCCTGCAGCTCGGCACGCAGCGGGCCCTCGCCGTAGAGGTCGAGCGCGAGGTCGGCTCCGGCCTGGCGGGCCAGGGCGACGGCATCGATCAGGGTCTCGAAGCCCTTCTTGTCGACGAGGCGGCCGATCGAGCACACCCGCACCTGTTCGTGCTCGGGCCGTTCGACGGGCCGGAAGGCGCTGATGTCGACCCCGTTGTGCACGAGGTGGATCCGGGCCGCTGCAGCCGGCTCCACCGAGCGGAGCAGCTCCACGTTCATCGTGCAGCAGGTGACGACGGCCTCGGCGCGGGCGACCCGTTCGGCCAGGGCTTCGTCGGGGATCTGGATCAGATCGCGGGCATGGCCGGTGAAGCTGTAGGCGGTACCGGTCAGGTCGTGGATCAGCAGGGCGAGCAGTGCCGGGTCGTGGGCGAAGTGGGCGTGCAGCCGGGTCCGGGCCGCCCGTGCGGGCCGGTGCAGACCGACCGCCCGTGCGGTGCGCACGGCGAGGTCGAACGCCTCACCCGAGGCCAGCGAGTGATACCCCTCGGTACGGTAGGCGCTGCGGCGGTGGGTGAGCGCCGTGCGGGCGTAGCGCACCGGGTGCCGGGCCAGCACCGCCGCGTGGTCGCGCAGCCGGTCGAGCCGGCCCGACGGGAGGTCCTCGAGGTACGTGACCGGGGCGTGCAGGGCGTCGAGTTGGGCGTGGGTGCGCTCCTCGTCGGCGTGCACGATCGACAACACGCCGAGCCGGGCACCGAGTGCCTGCAGCTGTACCAGCTCGTTGAGGATGAAGGTCTGTGACAGACGCGGAAAGCTCCGAACCAGATAGAGCACCTCCCGGTCGCTGATCGCGTGCGGCATCTCGTGCTCGTTCAGGCCCACCGCAACGCAATCTAGGGGGGTGCACCGGTAGTTTCAATGGGGTGAACGGCGGCTTCGCGGATCGATCGCTCCCCGACGCGGCGACCGCCCTCGATCCCGTACTGGCAGGTATGGTGCTCGAACCCGGCGGGTCGGGGGTCGAACAGCGGTGGCGTCGCCGCCAGGTGCGCTGGGATCCCGGTCGGCGTCTCGTCGTGGTGTTCGAACGTGACGGACTCGCCACGGCCCGTCGGGTGACGGCGACCCCGCACGGCCTCGAGCTCGGCTCGGCCGACGACGACCCCGACCTGCCGGGGGTCGCCGTGGTGCGCGCCGCCCAGCCGGCGGCACGGGTCGTCGCCTACAAGCCGGGCCAGTCCTGCGTGCTCGGCGACGGCGGGCCGGTCATGTGGAAGGTCTTCCCGCCGCCCGGGTTCGACGGCATCGCCGCACGGTGGGCGGCGGTCGGCGAGGTCGGGTCGCGAGCCGGTGTCCGGGTGCCGGCGGTCCGGGTGCTCGATCCGACCGCCGGGGTGCTCGAGATGGAGACGCTGAGCGGTCGCCGCCTGCGCGAGGCCGGCCACGACCCTGCCCTGCCCCTCACCGAGCGGGCGCCGTTCTTCGAGCAGCTCGGCGGTGCCCTCGCTGCGCTGGCCCGGGCAGGTTCGACGCCCGGACCGGGCGGCTCCTCGCCGGCGCTGCCGGTGCGCCGGCTCGTCGACGACGCCGGTGACGTGCTCGACGCCCTGCCGGCCCTCGCTGCGGTCGATCCGGCTGCGGCCCGGGCCGTCGCCGCGCTCACCGACCGGCTCGCCGGCGGCCCCGATCCGGTCGAGGTGGTGCCCTCCGTCGTCGCCCACGGGGCCCTGCGGCCGGACCAGGTGCTGCTCGGGTCCGGCACCGGCGAACCGGGCGACGGTATCGCCCTGGTCGATCTCGACGGGGCGTGCCGCTCGGCGCCCGAACGCGACCTGGCCAACCTCACGGCGTATCTGTGGTGGCGGGGCGTGCGCCGCCCCGACGAACGCGACGACGTGGCGGCACTCGCCGCTGCGGCCTCGGCCGGCGCGCTCGCCGGTGGCCTGGGCCTGGACCGGGGTCACTTCGACCGGCTGCTGGCCCTCGCTCTGCTCAAGGTGGCCACCCGCCGCTACCGGGCGCTCGACGTCGGGGAGTGGCCGCTCGTGCCCCGGCTGGTCGCCGAGGCCGCCCGCCTCGCCGGGGATCGGCCGTGAACGGTCCACCCGACGCAACCACGGTCGGGGCTGCCGTCGAGGCCGCCCTTCGTGACCGTGGCGTCGCAGCGCCCCGGTGCCGGCAGGTGATCGTCGTCGACGACAAGCCGGGCCGCCGGGCCGTGCTGCGCGCCGAGCTCGTCGAGCCCGTCGAGCTGCCCGGTCGACCGGGGTCACCGCTGGCTGCGGTGTACGTGAAGTGGTCGGCCGACACCGGCCGTGGCGAGCGCAACCATGCCACGCTCGATGCGCTCGAACAGGCCCTCGGGGCGGTCGCCGGAGGACCCTGGCTGCCGGCGGCGATCGCCCATCTTCCCGGGTTGTCCCTGCAGCTGCTCGGCGAGGTCGCCGGCGCCACCGTGGCACAGCACGGCCCGGTGCTCGACGGCGCCTCGGCCGAGGTGCTCGGGCGGGCGCTCGCGACCTTTCACCACAGCGGTGCGGCGCTCCCGGCGGCCTACCACCTCGACGACGAGGCGAGAACGCTGCGTGAGTGGGTCACCGAGTTGGTCGGTGCCGGCTGCCCGGCTGGGCTCGTCGCCCGCTACCGCGAGGTGACCGACGAGGCGGTGGCGGCGACGGCCGCCGTGCCGCTGTGGGCCGGCGGGGTGGTGCACCGGGACCTCCACGAGGAGCACTGCCTGCTGACCGCACCGGCCGAGGCCGGCACGGGCCCCGGTGTCGGGGTGATCGATCTCGACGAGGTCCGCCAGGGCGATCCGGTCGTCGACCTCGGGCATCTCGCCGTGCACCTGCACCTGCGTGCCGGTGCGACCGGTGCGGGGCTGTACCGCGGCCCGGCCGGGGCGGTCCTGGCGGCATGGGACCGGGCCGCACCCGAGCCGTCCCGTCCCGAGGCGGTGCGGGCGTTCGGTGCGCTGGCCTGCGTCAAGATCGCCCGCCAGCGCGCCACCGGCTACGGCACCGCACCACGGCCGGTCGGCGCGGCCCGCTGGCCGTCGGTCGCCGCTGCGCTCGAGCTCGCCGAGTCGCTGCTGCGCTGACGCTGGCCGGGTCGCTCAGACGCCGCGGAGGCCGGCAGCGATGCGGGCCTCGCGTTCGAAGTCCCAGCTGACACCCCACACCGGATCGGCCGTCGACCCGGTGAAGCGGTCGGGGCCCTGGTCGAGGAACCACTCGTAGGTCTGGCGGTGCCCGGCGGCGAAGTCGTAGCGCGGCGCGACCCCGAGCACGTCCCGGGCGCGTTGCGTGCTCAGCACCGAGTGCAGCACCTTCTGGAAGCGATGGTTGAACGGGGGCGGCTGCCCGATGCCCGCCAGGGCCGAGTCGGGGATCAGGCACACGTCGGGCTCGACCCCGACGATCTCGCCGATCGTGCGCACGTAGTGCAGGGCGGTCACCGCGTCGGCGGTCACGTTGAACGCGCCGCCCACGGCGGCCGGCACCGTCGCAGCGGCGAGCAGCGCCCGGGCGAGGTCGTCGACGTGGCCGTAGTTGAACGTCACGAGCCCCTCGTGGGGCACGAGCACCGGGCGCCGTTGCGTCAGGCGCAGGAACATGGCGATCTCGCCGTCGGGGATGTTGTCGTCGGGGCCGTACACCGCCGCCGGCCGGACCACGACGACGGGGAACCCGGTCCGATCGTGTCGTTCGGCCAGGAGGCGCTCGACCGCCGCCTTGTGGCCGCCGTACCCGGTCGGTTTCGACTGTGACAGCGGCCGGTCCTCGGTCCAGGGGAACGAGCCGTCACCGATCGCGTACGCAGCGATCGAGCTGACGAAGACGTACACGCCGCAGCGGCCGTCGAGGTCGTCGACGAGTGCGGCGACCGTGTCGACCGGGGCCACCTGCACCTGGCCGCTCACGTCGAACACGGCGTCCCAGCTGCGCCCGGCGAGCGCGGCCCGTACCGCCCCGGGATCGCGTCGATCGGCGACGAGCTGCTCCACACCGCTCGGTATGGTGGGGCGGGTGCCCCGGTTCAGCACGGTGACGTCGTGGCCGGCGTCGAGGAGCACCTCGACCAGGTGCCGGCCGATGAACGCGGATCCGCCGAGGACGAGGCTCTTCACGACGCCGAACCTAGCCCGCTGCCGCGTCCGCTCGGCCCCCGACCCGACCCGGACCCGGCGTGCGGTCCTGTGGGGTCGTGCCAGACTGCCGGCCGGGGCCGGCCACCCGGCCCGGGGGAGGGGCAGGACATGGGCAGGACGATGCTCGAGGGGTACCGGGTGCTGGATCTGTCGCAGTACCTCGCGGGCGCCGGGATCACCCGCCTGCTCGCCGAGTTGGGGCCCGAGATCATCAAGGTCGAGCTGCCGCCCCACGGCGACCCGAGCCGGTTCCTGCAGTGGGTCGAGGACGGCCGCTCGAGTGTGTACATACAGAACAACAGGGGCAAGCAGAGTCTCTGTGTCGACTGGGACACCGAGGACGGTCTGCGGATCCTGCGCGAGCTCGTCACCCGGTGCGACGTGGTGGTCGAGAACTTCGCCGTCGGGGTGCTGCAGCGCCGGAACCTGCACTACGAGGCCCTGCGCGAGCTCAACCCGGCGATCGTGATGGTCTCGGTCTCGGCCTACGGGCAGACCAGCCCGTGGGCAGACCGGCCGGGGTTCGACGGCATCATCCAGGCCACGTCGGGGGTGATGGCCCTCACCGGCCCCCCGGACGGTCCGCCGTCACCGACCGGGTTCGCCGTGGCCGACAACGCCACCGCCGTGCACGGCTTCGCGGCCCTCGGGTACGCCCTGCTGCACCGGGAACGGACCGGTGAGGGACAGCACATCGACCTGGCCATGGCCGATGTGATGTTCGGCCTGCAGGACCAGTTCGCCCAGTACGAGCTGTCGGGTCACCGCTGGCGGCCCGGCCGCAACCCTCGCCATCATCCGATGTACTGCCCGGTCGGCACCTACGACCTGCCCGAGGGCTACGGGTTCCTGTTGGTGCTCGAGCGCCAGTGGGCGAACCTGTGCCGGGCCATGGGACGCCCCGAGCTGATCGACGATCCGCGCTACGCCACCGGTCAGGCCCGGGTCGCCCACCAGGACGAGGTCGTGCCCATGGTCCAGGCGTGGCTGTTGTCCTTCCCCGACAACGCCTCGGTCATCGCCCACTGCCTGGCCCACCGTGTCCCGATCGGCGAGGTGTTCGATCCGACCGAGGCCGTCGGGCACCCGCACTTCGAGGCCCGGCAGATGGTCCGGCGCGTGCCCGACCCGGTGCTCGGCCAGGTGACCGTCGCCGGTTACCCGTTCAAGTTCTCAGCCCAGCCCGACCTGCCCGAGCTGTACGCACCGGTGCTCGGCGAGCACAACCGGCAGGTGCTCACCGGCGTGCTCGGCTACGACGAGGCCACCGTCGACGAGCTCGTCGCCCGGGGCGTGCTGCAGTCCGCCGAGCGGTGACGTCGGTGCGCACGGGTCGCGTCGGGCCGGCCGGGCCGTCTCAGCCTTCGACGGTTCCGGCGGCGCCGGCCAGCGCGGCGATCACCTTCGCCGCATCCTCGGCATGGGGGTCGAAGACGGTCACATAGCCGATGCCGTGGTCGTCACGCAGTCGGGTGAGCTGCAGGCAGATCTCCTCGACCGTGCCGAACGCCAGGAACGGGCAGGTGAGCACCTCGACCAGCGACGTGCGCCAGCGCCGGGCGATGGTGGTGGCCACGTACTCCCGGTCGTCGGTGACCGCCAGGTACTGCACCAGCACGTTGAGCTCGGGCCGTTCGTCGCGATGCGCTGCGGCCCGGTCGACCAGCGCGACCCGGTCGGCGAGGCCGGCGCGGCTGATGTGGCTGCGGATGTTCTGCCCGTCACGGTCGGGTCCGAACCCGGTGAAGGCCACGATCGACGCCTGCCGTGCCGCCAGTCGCAGGACCCGGTCGCCGTTGCCGCCGATGAGCAGCGGGAGACCTCGGCCGGTGTCGGGTCGCGGGACCACGAAGTGGCCGTCGAGGTGGACGTGCTCACCGTGGGTCTCGACCAGCTCGCCGCTCCACAGGGCGTGCAGCGCGGCGACGGTCTCGGCCAGCCGGTCGACCCTCGTGCCCGCCGGGTCGTAGGGCAGTCCGGCCCGCAGGTACTCGGAGGCCGCCCATCCGGCGCCGAGGCCGAGCTCGAGCCGGCCGCCGCTGAGCCGGTCGAGCGTGGCGGCGTCGCGGGCGAGCACCGCCGGGTGGCGGAGGTCGTTGTTCAGCACCAACGTACCGAGCCGTATGTGCTCGGTGGCGACGGCCGCCGCACCGAGGGTGACGAACGGCGACGGGGCGTCGAGGTGGTCCGACACCGAGAACGTCGAGAACCCGGCCGCCTCGGCCCACCGGGCCCGGGTGACGAGACGGGCGAGCTCGCCGTACCCGGGGGTACTCAGCCCGAAGCGGATCCCGCCCGGAGCCGTCGTGGTCGTCGCTGGCGCCGTGCCGGCGCCGCTCACCGGCCCTCGAAGCGGGGTGGCCGCTTCTCGACGAAGGCGCGGGGGCCCTCGACGGCATCGGCGGTGGCGGCCAGCTCGGCCGACAGGGTGGCCTCGAGCGCCAGGGCCTCGGCGTCGGTGAGGTCGGCGGACCGGCGCAGGACCGAGCGGGCGGCACGGGCCGCCAGCGGGGCGTTCCCGGCGATCGCCCGGGCCAGCTCCAACGCCGTGTCGAGGACCTCGGCGGCGGGCACGACCCGGTTGAGCAGCCCCCAGTCGAGGGCCTGCTCGCTGCTGATCGGGCGGGCCGTGAGCAGGAGCTCGGCGGCCCGCGCCGGGGGGAGGTGGCGGCCCAGGCGGGCGGTGCCACCCATCGCGGGGATCAGGCCGAGTGCCACCTCGGACAGCCCGAGACGCGCCCCGGCCGCCCCGACCCGCAGGTCGCCGGCCAGCAGCATCTCCATACCGCCTGCGATG
>Ga0315902_10009733_pt1 | contig 12810 bp, 10 predicted proteins | sample LakEriMetagenome_9_FD_203523 | JGI IMG/M metagenome (GOLD analysis project Ga0315902, IMG submission 203523) | Freshwater fungal communities from buoy surface, Lake Erie, Ohio, United States - Buoy 12 MA117 | ecosystem: Environmental > Aquatic > Freshwater > Lake > Lake biofilm | place: USA... | reverse complement strand
GAACATTTACCTGCTTGAGACAGCCAAATCTCCTGACACTGCATGACCAAGTTTTCGAGCTGCCTGTCCTCCTTGGTCTTTGGCCGCACTCGAGCAGGCGGCAGTTTTCTTTTTCAGGAGTCCCCACTTATCAGCGCGTTGAGGTTGTGTCAACCCTCACATACCTCCTGATCGCCTTACCAAGATGCTGGCAATATGCAAGAGTTTCAGCCGCAGGCGGGATAGAAAAGAATTCAATCCTCAAAGAGTTCCGCCACCACAGAGTAGTGAGCAGTGTTGGATCGCAAAGATCTTGAATCCACAAGATCGTAGCAAGAGTGCGCAGCGATCCCCTATCCCCATCTCTGCCCCGAGTCGAGAGACTAGGTTTTCGAGTAGTCGGTGATGGGCTAGAACCATCAACGTAAAGAAGATGACAGAGTCAAAAACTCAAGGGATCCAATCGTCAACAGATCAAGAGTTGCTGGTATCTTCGGACATTGTTGTAGTGATTTACGGGGAGAGAATGGTAACATTCAAGTTATTAGGTTGTGTCCAAAGACTCACTCCTACTGTGGCAGACGGCTGCTTCGCGATTGATCGAGACTGCTGCAGATGCCCGAGGCATGAGCGATGCTGCAGTTGTGTGCTCTCCGTAACCGCTCCACGGATTGCAGCCGAATGCTGGTGCTAGAATTAAGCAAATAACTTTTACAGCAATCAATTGAAAAACAGCTTTTTTCGCTATCAAGAGTCGTCAGCACTACCGCCGCTGGCCTGGTGTGCAGTCGTCGAACGCAACAATCCACAGATTACGATCCAACATGGGCCGGCTGTGGAAGCACACCCGCAATTCTTTGCCGAAGCTGCCTGGAGTGGCAACTTCAACCTGGAGGGTCTGCATCACGCAACAACAGTATGCGGAACTGCAGGGTTGCAGATACAAGAAGAAGTGTTATTCCTCACGGGGTCTTCTCAATGTTCTCCCTTGTTCACGGTTCGAGGACGCGATAGTGTTTATATCTCTAATTCGATGATTTATGCTTTGGTGGCAGCCGGTGATCAACCCGACTCCGCCTATCCTTTCTACGCCTATGACATCCTGAATGCTTATCGGCAGAGATTGTCTGATTACTTATCAGGTCGCAACGCCATCGGGTCTGTCGTGCTGCCAACGGCCAAGGGGGCAGAGCTACGTATCCACTTTCTGGCCAGGCTTGTTCTGAGCTCTGACCTGCAGTTCAAGATTCAGCCCATTCTTGTGGACCAGCCACCTGAGTGCTATTCGTCCCTCAAGCGCCATCTGGACGAAACAGTCAGTGCTGTGTTGGCGAATGCGGCCGCCACCACCAGGCGGGTGCAGTATGAAAGTTTTTTGATGATTTCCAAGGGTTATGACTCGCCAGCACTCGCGAGCCTGGCAGCAGGCAAGGGATCTGACCTTGCTGCCACCGTAGTCGATCATCGCCAAGCCGATCCCAGCGCTGACAGCGGTATTGAAATTGCATCGCTACTGGGCTATCAGTGCAAAACTGTTGATCGCTGGGATTATCTGCAACAAGACTACAAAATACAAGCAGAGTTTGCGTGGCAGACATTTGCGCCAGCTCTTTCGTTTCAATCGCTAGCGACAGATCTTAACAAGAAGATCTTATTTAGTGGCGTTTATGGTTACGCGTGGCAAGAATGGCAGCCCTTTCGTTCTGTAGAGAGATCTCCCTACTTCCGAACGATGATTGCGGGACTAGGGCAGCTGGAGTTTCGACTCCGTGCCGGCTATCTGGTGTTCGCCGTTCCTTCCATCGGTATTCCCCACACGACCGCCTGGAATGCCATTAGTCGCTCTGAGGAGATGGCCCCCTGGCGACTCGGCGGTTCCTACGATGCCCCGATCGCCAGGCGTATTGGCGAAGAAGCTGGGATTCCGCGCCAGGCGTTCGGCATCAAAAAAATGGCAACCAGCCAGGTTCGCCTGTTTCGGCCAGGTTCGATGAGTCCCGAAGCTCTGGATCGCTACCGGAGTTTTCGGCGTTTCCTCCACTCGCGAGTGCCCAGGTTAATGTTTATGTTCTGGCGTTTCTGTCATTTTGCAGACTCTCGCTTGTGGGTCCTGTTGTATGGAACTCCAAAACGCTGTGAATTTTTCCTCAAGCTTCCCTGGAAACTCACCATTGTATCTGGAGAACGACAGTTGCTGCCGTGGAGCTACAGTTTTATGTTGCAGTGGTCATTTCAAGAAATTAAAGATCGCTATCTAGCCTCTGCTCCCAAGGACTATTCCCACTAATTCCACCATGTCACTAGCAACCACTCCTGATTACGACACAATCATCATCGGTGCCGGGGTCACGGGCGCATACTGCGCTTACTTTCTTGCGGGTCGGGGACAGAGAGTTGCTTTGGTGGATCCTGGGCAGGCTACCGCCAAGGCGTCTTGCCGCAATCCAGGCGGGATCAACCCATTGCATGGGCCGGGGATTCCCGGGTTCATGCAAGCGTTTGCGATGGATGCCTACAACATCCATGCTTCACACCATCAGCGAATCTCACAACTGGCTGGCTTTGAGTCAAGTTATCGCAGGGTCCAGCGCTATGAAGTAGCTTTCACATCGGACCAAGTCTTATCGCTTGAAAAGCAAAATCGGCTTTACAACGATAACAACGGATTTTCAGCTGCTTTTATTGAACCAACTGATCTTCTAGAGCTCGATCCCCTTGCCAACCACAGGATCTGTGCAGCCCTTCTGCTAGAAGGGAATGCGCAGGTCGACGGCTACCTCTATACCGAGGCCGTCCTCGCGGCCGCCCAACAGCTCGGTGCCACGCTGCTGATTGGTTCCGTGCGGGGATTGCAGCGGGTTGGCGATTATCTGCAATCGGTGCTCCTTGCGGATCAGCAGGTCAGCGCCGATCAGATTGTGCTTGCGGCTGGTGCCTGGACGGGGCGTCTTACGGCCATGCTGGAGTCACCTTTGCCCGTTGAACCCGTGCGTGGTGATCTGCTGCGGATCCGCCATCCACAGCGGCGCGTGTCTCACCACCTCACCTGCGGGCCGTCAGGCGTCTATGCCACTGACAACGGTGACATTTTGATCGGGGGGACCCAAGAGTCCGTTGGATTTGATAATTCACCCTCTGAAACCTCTCGCGAAAAACTATGGGTACAAGCAGAGCAGCTGGTTCCCGAAATCCGCAGTGCTGATCTGCTGGAACAGGTCATTGGCTTCAGACCCACGACCCCAGACCTCCAGCCGATTGTGGGCCCCATTCCCGGTCTCAGAAATGTTCACGTCGCCAGTGGTGGGTGGTCCAAGGGAATGCTATTGGCTCCGGCCATGGCTCTCTCCGTCTGCGACTCAATCGCGCCCGTGGACGGACGCGCCCGCCACGCGCATCCCGAGCAGTTAAATGTTCAACGCTTCTTGTGAAGTCCAGCAATGTGTGCTAGAATCTCCTGAATTATCTGCGTGTCTCATGCGTCTCTTGTGCAGTCAATGCGGATGGGATGCAGGCGAAGCCGCTAAATCCTTCTGTGATTATTGCGGCGGCATGATGGATGTCAGCTACGATCTGTCCAGCGTTGTTCTGCATAACAGCAGCAATCCATATAAACGCTTTCGAGAGATACTGCCTGTCCGCCATGGCGATCACTACCCTTCAGATGCTGCCTATACACCAGTCGTTCACGCCCAGTCGCTTGGCGCCCTGATCGGCCTGGATCATCTTTATCTGAAGGACGAAACAAAAAACCCTACCGGTAGCACAAAAGATCGCATGGCTGGCGTGTCCCTCCCGTACCTTAACGAGCGGGGAGTCACAGCCTTCTGCACATCTTCGACGGGGAACAGTTCAACGGCTTATGCGCGGGCGATTGCTCGTTTTCCGCACATGCGTATGTTTCTGTTTACGGCAGAGCGTTTTCAGCATCGCGTGCAGCACACTGATTCTCCCAATATTGTCCACTTTGTCCTCCGAGGTGCCACGTTCACCGAAGCCTTTGAGTATGCCGGTCAGTTCGCAAGCTTGAATGGGTTGCACTCTGAGCGCGGCTTCTTCAATCCCGGTCGGCGAGAAGGCCTGAAAACGGCCTGGATCGAAGCCAACGAACAGATCCCTCAACCCATCGATTGGTACGTTCAGGCTGTATCCAGTGCCATGGGTGTGTACGGCACCTGGATGGCGGCCAAGCAGCTGGAAACATTGCGGCCCGGACGCCGCCCGCCGCATCTGCTCTGCGTGCAACAGCAAAGCTGCTCGCCGATGGTGCACGCCTGGAGTGAAGACTCTCCGACGATCGAGCCCCACCATCGCGTTGCCCAACCCGATGGAATCGCTGATGCCATTCTTCGTGGTGATCCAACAAGGGCTTACCCCCATGTCCGTAGGATCGTCAAGGAGAGTGCCGGTGACATGGTGTCTGTTTCCGAATCCGAGATCCGCAGCGCCCGTCAGTTGGTTGAGGACAACGAAGGAATCACTCCTTGTTTCTCGGCATCTGCAGCCGTCGCTGGTTTGATCCGACAACGCCAAGAGGGACAAATCAAGGCGGAGGAAACGATCCTGATCAACCTGACAGGTCGTGACCGATCGGCGATGGTGTCTCAACAACCTGGCTCTGATTCTCTGAAAAAGGCAGTCATGTTGGAGCGCGATGGTGGCTCCTACCGACCAACGAGTCCGATCGACGCCGAGATCGCCAACCTTCGCTTCCATTAATGTTAGCAAATGTTGTACGAATTCACACCATCAAGTTCTGTGGCACCGTCGGACGATCTGCCTGCTAACTCAGGCACGCAACCCTCCTTGCTCAGGCGCCTCTCTGCAGCTGCCGAGCGCTATTCAGATCGGGTCGCGATGACATTCGACCAGAGCTCGCTCACCTATGCAGAATGTGCAGAGCAGATTGGGTGCGCAGCGCGTGGCCTTGCATGCCGTGCTTATAGCAACCAGTCTCGCGTCGCCATCCTGCAGGATCAAGGGCATGCCCCGGTCCTGGCTTCACTCGCCATCCTGCAGAGTGGCATGATTTTTGTGCATCTTGATAGCAGAGATCCCAAGGATCGATTGCGCAAAATTATCGACGACTGTAAACCATCGCTGATTATCACGTCCCCTGAACACCTCACCACTGCAGAACAGATACGCGGTGATGCGGAAACGGTGCTCTGGCAAGACCTTTTGATTCAAGGCCGCCAGTCTCCTCGTCTGGCCCCTGGCAAAGAATACTTTGACGAGATTGCCTATCTGGTGTACACATCTGGATCGACGGGAGTCCCCAAGGGCGTCCTGCAGACCCATCGCAATCTCTTGCACTTTGTCGATGTTTATAGCCGTAGTCTCTCGATCGATAGCAACGATCGGCTGACGATGTTTTATTCGCTCAGTTTCAGCGCGGCCAATATGGACATCTTCTCTGCATTGACGCATGGATCGACTCTTTGCTTTTATGACCCACGGCGCCGAGGGCTGGCGGAGCTAGGGCCATGGCTGGCGGAGCAAGGAATCACGGTCCTCCACGCGGTTCCATCCTTGTTCCGCGCTTTGTGCAGTGATGGCTGTGATGCGAATACGCTGCGGTCGATTCGAGCCATAGACTTGGCCGGTGAGCCGCTGTACGGAAAAGACCTGAAGAGAGCCAGAGAGCTGTTTGATTCGAAATGTCGCATCTATAACCATTACGCCCAGACTGAGGCCAGTGTCATTGCCATCCATGAGCTGGTGGAAGCGCAGACGCTGCTGGAAGACTCGCTCCCGGTCGGGCGTGCGGCTGCAGGCATGGCGATCGACGTGGTCGACGAGAGTGGAGGCGCGCTACCCGCCGGATGCATTGGCGAGATCGTTCTCACCAGCGATCATCTCTCCCCAGGCTACTGGTCTTCGGCATGGGCAGAGCGACTCCAGTCTGTGACCCCGTCTCAGCCCGAAAAACGTCGGTTTGCCACTGGTGATCTCGGCATTATTGATGCTCATGGCATCCTTCGTTGCACGGGTCGATCGAATCAACGGGTCAAGATCAACGGACAATCCGTTTTTCTTGGCGAAGTGGAGAAGGCTTTACATCGGTTCCCAGAGGTCAGCCAATGTGTCGTTGTTGCCCGAGAAGATGGTGATGCGCCGTGGCTCTGCGGATTCATCGAACCGGAGCGATTGACAGCCGCTGCCACGATCAACGTGGCGTCGATCCGGCGCGGGCTGGCTGATTCTCTGCCTGCCTACATGATTCCAAGAGAACTGATCGTGCTTGAGGCGCTACCCCCTAATCGCAATGGCAAGATCGATCGTTTGGCCCTCAGCCAGCTCCCATTGGCGGAGGCGCGTGCGCTGGACAGCCAGGAGGGTGCCGACGATGCACTGCCCCAGGAGATTGCTGATCTGTTTGGCCAGCTGCTGCAACAATCGGGGATCAGCCTTGATGCCAGCTTCTTCGAGCTCGGCGGCGATTCGCTCAAGGCTCTCCAGCTGCATCAACAGCTCCAAGCCCGATACGGCTGCCCCATCCCCCTCGAGCAGTTGCTGGCCTCCGCCACACCGCGCTACCTAGCGACCCTGATCACTGGCTCCACGGCTAGCTCGACCGGAGCTGCACTGCCACTCACACTCAATTTGAATACCGGCGGCACGAAACCACCGTTATTTCTGGTTCATGGCGCCACTGGCCAGGCGATGGTGAGTCCAAAGTTTGTCGAAGCGATCGGCCATGACCGGCCCTTTTACGCCTTCCAGGCAACCGGTCTGGACCGCAGTCGCAAGAGCCACTACTCCATCCCTGAGATGGCGACCTGCTACGCCGACCTGATCGAGGACACCTTTCCAGAGGGCCCCATCCATCTGGTTGGTCTGTGCGTCGGAAGTTACCTCGCTGTTGAAATTGCCCGCCTGTTGCGGCGCCGCGGACGTTCCCTGTCCCCCCTGCTGCTGATTGATCCCCTGCCGCGCAATCCAGGCAACATTCGCTTGTCCTGGATGTGGCGCCGTTGGTTGCCCCGCCGGCGATCCTCCGATCTCAGCTCCATTCGCGAAAGGCTGCGTCGGCGTGCGGCACAAGGGAGGAGTGTGCTGGCCGTTCATGACGACAACGCCATGGAAAAGGCAGCCTTCGTGACCCAGGACTTCACCGACGCACTCCAGGAATTCCGGGCGAGGCCCTTTGATGGGCCGGTGATTCTGATGCTCAGCCAGGAGCGTGCTGAGATGATCAAGTCGCGCCGTTCCACCATTCGTCGTTGCCTGCGCCATGTTCAAGCCACCCATGTTGTGGCCGCCAAGCACACGGAGGTCCTCGCCGAAGAACGCGACTCGCTGTTTCCGGTGCTGCACGAAGTGGTGAAATCCCTTGATCTTGCCCAGCAGGCGCGCGGATGATGACGCCACAGAAACACCCAAAACTGGTTGTGGTCACCCAGTTCCCGTGGGGACTTGGCCATCGGTTTTACAGCCACCTTCGCCCCGATCCAGCCGTCATCAGCCTTCCGTGTGAATTGATGATCGGGCGCGCTGGCCAATGGTATTGGCCCAACCTTGATGCTTTGCCGCGGCATCCATCCATCGGTGATGCCGATCGCGCGTTCGACCACCTGCAGGAAGCGCAACTGCTTGCCACCAGGCCAGCGGATGCCATCGATTTCTTCCTGGATCCGCAGCTGGGACTTGCCGGAGCCGGAGCTCGATCCTTCCTGCCCGTCTCTCCTTCACAGCGCAAGCACTATGACGCCTTCCTCCAGGGCATCGGCAAAGATGTACTCACTAATGGCTCTTATGTGATGGCTTATCTGTCATCTCTAGCCACGTCCTGGGAGCTGATCGCCCGCAACAGCCAACCCACGCTGCTGCTGGTCTATCTCCCCCATCTTCTGCTTCACCCCAAGTCGGTTCGCCGCCTGACGGCGGACGTCGCCGACGCCACCCTTCTGATCGCCGCGAGCCCGCCTGAGACCTCCTTCCATCAGCTGGCGGCTCACAGCTGTGATGGCAGCAGCGTTGTCACCCATGGGGCTGAGCTGATGGCGAACTGGGAGAAAGCTCTGCTGCACTGCCAAGCCCTGATGGCCGGCAGCGACCTGCGCGTCGCCCTCTGGGCGTCCCAGCCACCAGAGGCCTGCGACAGCCCGATGGCCGGGCTGGCCCTGTCTCGCGGCACTGCCCATCACCCCGAGGTGCTGGATGGTCTGGCCAAGGTCTTGCCGACAGCCCAAACTGTCGTAGCCCCTGCTGGGCGCATCGATCCCCCTGCCGAGCTGATGCCTGCCCTGGCGCGCTGTGGCAACGCCTACAGCCAGTTGCTGCACGCAACAAGTTGATGCACGCAACAGTTGATGCCCGCAACAAGTGGTGCACACAACAAGTAATGCACGCAACGAAGATCACAACCCCAGCCTGATGCGGTTGGCCTGGGGTCGTCCTGATTCCATCCCAGCCCTGTGGCTCAGCCATCACGGCTGAGCCCATCGCCTGAGGAGGCTCCTAAGGATGCTCCTGAGGATGTCCTGGCGGCCCATCTTGCCTGGTTGCAGCCCTGGCGGCTGCAGCGGCCTGGATGCCGACCCTGGCGACTGCTCGCGCGCCTGGCGGGACTCCAGTCCTCCGCCCTGGTCGAGCGGCCGCCAGACCTCAGCTGAAGGTGTCGCAGCTGTCCATATCACCGCTGCGCAGTCCACGGGCGAACCACTCCTGACGCTGGGCAGCACTGCCATGGGTGAAGGTGTCCGGTCGCACCCGCCCGCTGCTCTGGCGCTGCAGGGTGTCGTCTCCGATCCGGGCGGCGGCGTTGAGCGCCTCCTCGATATCGCCCTGCTCGAGGGTGCGCCTCTGGGTGGCGGTCTGATGGGCCCAGACCCCGGCCAGGCAGTCCGCCTGGAGCTCCAGCCGCACCGACAGCTGGTTGGCCTGGGCCTGGGGCAGCCGGCGCTGCATCCGCTGCACCTGCTGGTCGATCCCCAGCTGGTGCTGCACATGGTGGCCGATTTCGTGGGCGATCACATAGGCCTGCGCGAAGTCGCCCGGTGCTCCCAGTTGTTGGCGGAGCTGCCGATAGAAATCCAGATCGATGTACACCTTCTCGTCGCTCGGGCAGTAGAAGGGCCCCATCGCTCCCTGGGCCATGCCGCAGGCGGAGGTCACCACCCGATCGAAGATCACCAGCTTTGGTGCCACATAGCGGCCCCCCTGGCGCCGGAACTGCTCGCTCCAGGTGTCTTCCGTGTCGGCCAGCACCACGGAGACGAAGTCGGCGAGCTGATCGTGCTCGCGGTTGCTGGCGCCGCTCCGGGGCGAGCCCAACACCACCGGATCCGGGGATCCGCCGCCGCTCAGCTGCTGCAGGATCACCGTGGGATCACCCCCCATCAGGGCGATCACCACGGCCAGCAGAATGCCCAGCAGGCCAACCCCGCCAGCCACCACCGGCGTCCCCATGCCGCGCCGATCCTCCACGTTCTCGCTGCGGCGTCCATCGGTCCAGCGCATTGTCGTCTCCGGATGGGAATTGGTTGAACCGGGGCCGGGTGCCCCGGCCGTCAGCCCGCCGTCAGATCTCGGCTACGGCCCGTTCCACCAGCCGGCGCGCGATCGCCTGGACACCGGTGTGGTAGTAAGTGTCGGTGAAGGCGTCGAGAAACACAGCCAGCTGCTCAAAGCCCCCCTGCCAGGGCCCCAGGGTCTGCTCAAGGGCCTGCACCGCCTTCTGGCCGGTGAGCCCCAGGTCCCCGACGAAGCCGCGGGCCCAGCCAGTCCAAGTGCTGACGCTGCTGCGGATGAAGCCCATGTGGGCCTCGTCCCCATGGCCGGGAATCAGGCCGGCGATCAGCGGGTAGGCCGGAAGCTCGCGCAGGTCGGCGGAGCCGGCGGCTCCCAGCAGACCATCGAGGCGGTCGAGGGCCTGATCCCCGAGCGGAAGCAGGGCGTCGAAACAGATCAGGGCGGCCATGCGCACCCGCTCCTGCTGGCCGTAGTCGGCCAGGGAGGCGGCGAAGGCCCCGAAGCTATCGCCCGGAAGCCCGTTCACCTGGGTGAAGGCCAGCATCTCCGCGGCCACCTTCAGGCCCAGGTCAACAGCCTGCAGCGTGTCAGTGGAGGGCGTGAGGGCCGAGAGGCGCTTGATCAGCGGCAGACCGCTGGTGACGTTGGCCAGGAAGCGCAGGCCACCGGTGGCGTGCTGGGAGCGGTTGACCGCCTCGTAGAGGCTCAGGGCGCGGCCGTAGCCCTCGTGGCGCGCCTTGCTCAGTTCATCGGCCCGGTCCCGCACCTGGGCCAGCAGGTCGGGATCCTCGCTGCCGAGCACGTCGGCGATCAGCTCCCGGGCACTGGTGGTGTTGTGGAAGCCCCCCGCCAGTGTGCCGATGCCGGTGAGGGCCAGCACCGTGAGGTTGCGCCGGGGCAGGTGGTCGAGACGGTTGAGGACGGTGGGGCTCATGCGGCGGGCTCCAGGACAGCGGAGGGACGACGGTTCGGGGCGTTGGCGGGGGCGCTCTCAGGTGCCTCGCGCCCGACCCGGGGGCCTGGCAGCCGCACCGGTTGCTGATTGCCCGGCGGCAGGGCCCGCGCCGTGCCCTGCCGCTCGCCCTTGAGCGCCGGAGCGATCGCCGCCAGGCCCTTGAGGTCGAAGGCCTCCAGCAGCTCATGGCGCTGGTCGGCGCTCAGGCCATTGCCCTGGCCGATCACCTTCACCTGAAAGCGCTCCGCCACCAGCAGACCACTCACCTGCTGGCCCTGGTCCACCAGCGGCCAACCCTGGATCGCGGCGCTGCTGCCGCTGTACTTGGCCCGGGCGGCCGGTGCGGTCGTGGTGTCGCTGATGGCCAGCAACGCCAGTACCTCATCGCCACGCTTCAGCCTGGCCTCGCTGAATCCACGTTTTTCCTGGGTGAAGACCAGCTGCTGCCCGATTTCGGGCTTGGGGAAGAGGCGGTTGAATGCGGTTCCATTGACCACTTCCCGCTTGGCGATGTCGCCGACGGTGCCGCCGGGCAGCCAGTCACGGAACGGGAGGAAGAGGAACGCGCCGAGGAGAAGGCCGCCCACCAGGAGCAGACCCAGTCCCCAGCGCAGGGCGCGGGACATGGAGGGAGGAACGTCTGCAGCAGTGCTAGCAACCCCTCACCGGACTGTCTGCAGGCCGTCGCCTTTCGCCAGATCGATGACCGGAAGATTCGCAGCCGCGCCCCCCTGAATCAGGCCAGCCCCACCAGCTGTATCGAGTAGTCCCACACCTTGCGGGCGGTCTCGGGGTTGCTCGCCTTGTCGGAGAGCTCCTGGCTGAACTGCTGCCCATCCTGACGCTGGCGGTTGCCCCAGCTCCAGTGCACCCCCGACACGGCGAAGGCCGGTTCGGCCACCACCTGGGCCACCCGCTCGCCGGCCAGGGCCTGGCTCACATAGCCACCGGTGATCGTTTTCTGGAACCAGGGGAAGATCACCTGGAAGGCCCTGGGGGTGTTGCGGAACAGGGGGGTGTCTGCCACACAGCCGGGGTACAGGGAAGTGAAGACCAGGCCCGTGCTCTGGTGCAGGCGGCGGTGCAGCTCCTGGGTGGTGATCATGTTGCAGAGCTTGCTGTCCTTGTAGGCCTTTCCGGGCTTGAAGGCCTTGCCGTCGGCCATCGACACCGGCGCCTTGAACCCGGCTGCAAACCCCGCGAGGTCACCCAGATCGGCCGGGGCGGGGATCGGGATCTTGCCGCCCAGCTCCTTGGAGTTGGCGGTCACCGTGCCGAGGATCACCAGGCGACGGGAGGGGTGGCTGGAGCGCTTGAGGTCGTCGAGCAGCAGCTGGATGAGCAGGAAGTGGCCCAGATGGTTGGTGGCCATCGACAGCTCGTAGCCCTGGGGGGAGCGCTCCGGCTGTTTGAGCCGCGGTTTGTAGACCGCCGCGTTGATCACCAGAGCATCCAGGGGTCGACCGGTGGCGTGGAAGGCGTCGACGAGGGAACGGACGCTGTCGAGATCGCCCAGGTCGACCCGCAGATGGGTGATGGAGGCATCGGGGATCGCGAGGGCGGCCTGGGCCCGGCGGGCCTTGTCGGTGTCGCGGCAGGCCATCACCACATGCCAGCCCCGGTCGACCAGGGCTTTGGTGGCGAACAGTCCGACCCCGGAGGAGGCTCCGGTGATCAGGGCCGACCCAGGTGTGCCGCCCGTGCCCTGGGAGGGGGAGCTGCTGCTGGGGGCGGTGTCACCGGTGGCGGAAACCATGGCTGGTACGACGGGGCGCGCAGGGGAATGGCGCCCAACCCTACGGACGCGCCGAACCCTTGCCGGACCCGGCGGCGGCGGTTTCAACAGTTGGAAACGCCTTGCCCTTGGTCTGCCAGACGATCCGCAGCCGGTCGGGGGCGATCCACTGGCTCTGTTCGCGGATCAGCCGCTGCTCTCCCTCCACCATGAACAGCTCATCGAACCGTTCGCGCGCCTTGGCCATGCGGGCGTTCTGCAGCTCCAGAACAGCCGAGATCTCACCCTGGCGCTCCATCCGCTGCTGGTAGGTGCCGGCGAGGCGCAACAGGCTGACGCCGGCCACGGCAACCAGACCGAACTTAACCATCAGGCCGATGACGCTGCAGAGCAGCTCCTGACGCTCATTCGACAGGGAGATCAGCTCCCCATCGGTGCCGAACAGGGCCAGGGTGCGGAAACGGTTGCCAGGGGCTGCCTCAGCGATCGCCGACACCGGAGCGGATCCAAAGGGATCGTCACCGACACCGCTGAAGGGGTCGATGGATGAGGCCTGAGCCCGCAGCGCCACAACCTCACCGGCGCCCTGGCGATTGGCTGCGGAACGGCGGGTGCGGGAATCGGTGCGCTCCCGGTTGGTCCCGGAACGGTCGGCGTTGCGGAAAGG
>Ga0315902_10009731_pt1 | contig 12812 bp, 27 predicted proteins | sample LakEriMetagenome_9_FD_203523 | JGI IMG/M metagenome (GOLD analysis project Ga0315902, IMG submission 203523) | Freshwater fungal communities from buoy surface, Lake Erie, Ohio, United States - Buoy 12 MA117 | ecosystem: Environmental > Aquatic > Freshwater > Lake > Lake biofilm | place: USA... | reverse complement strand
GATCCTGATACGTCTTCTTAAACGTCGAACCCACCAGCGGCAGCCAGAACAGCATCTGGTCGAATTCTTCGTAGAATTCCGGCGCCAATTCCGTCAGATACAGGTTCATGAACTGCTGCACCCGGGACGCCTGCGCCTCCAGCTGCTCGTTCGCGACCCCAATCACCTGCGTTTTCACCGGGCCCGCCGCCGGCATCAACTCACCAGCGGCCACAGCCTGCCAGCGCACCACAGCCTCAGCCATCAGCGGGTCATAGACGCCGCATGCACCCTTAAACGGCGTCTGGCGGTCCTCAATCTTCAGACCCATCAGCTTGATGCCCTCAGACATCGTCGCTTCCCAGTCCCCACGCGACTGCTTGTCTTCCTCGACACCGCTCAGCAACGTCTCGCCAAGCGTGTTCATGTCCATATCGTCCATGTACAGCGCCAGATTCGCGTCAAACGGCGCATCTTCCAGCCGCTCTACCTCCGGCTCGAAATCAATCTCGACCCCGCCGTCGTCCAGTTCCGTGAACTCCGCGCCGTCAACCATCGCCGGGCCGTCGTCGTCGATCTCAATATCGGCGGCATCCAACGGCAAATCCACATCGACGCCGCCAATCCCCTCGAACGCAGGGCGGAGCGTGTCAGCGAGCGATGTCGGTCTGCGTGCCATAGTCCACCTTACCAATAGAAGCTTACAGGTTCAAGCGGCGTGTCATACACGGGTTCATACGGATCTTCCGTGTTCGCCACCCAGCCACTCTGCTTAATCCGCAAAAACGCCATCGTCATCGTGTCGACCCAGTCCCGCGAATCCGCCGCCGGAAACTGCACGCACTGCTCCATAAAATCCCGCGCCCACGGCCTCAACTGATCCGGCGAATTCTTCATCGTCGGCAGCCATACCCTGCCGTTCTCGATCAAATCCGTCACAAGCCGCACACGCGCAATCTTATCGCCAAACTTATCCGGGTTAAACGGCGTCGCCACAATCCCCGCCCGACCCAGATCCTGTATCAGCATCTGACCGTTCGCCTTCGCCTCCACCAGCACCGTGTCCGGCGCCCTTTCCCGCGATGCCTTGATCGGCATCTTATAGTTATCGTCCCGGTAATCCGTCGCCATCCGCTGCACCATGCGCCTCAGAATCGGCCACTCCGCCCGCTCCCGCCACGCACTCAGCAAAATCAGGTTCGGAATCCCATTGTCATCATCAAACACACCCCACGTCGTCGACGCACTAAACGCCGACGTCTTATTCGCCGTCAGCGCCGTGTCCCACGCCTGCAAAACATACTTCACCTTCGGCGGCTCGGGGGAGCGCCACCACTTAAACCACGTCTGATCGATGATGCCACCATCATCAACCACCGGGTTCTGCTGATACAACGACGACCAGATCCTAGACGTCGTCGATGGCTGGCGGCGGATGTTCTCAAGTTCCTCTTTCGGGAACTGCTCCGGCCACAGTGCATCCCCGGGCTTGCGCCCCAGAATGTCCTTATCCACCGCCACAGCGGGCAATATCACCCGCTCCCACTTCTCCCCCTCACCATCCCTCTCCGCCTGATCCAGACGACCCATGTGGTCACCCAGATGCCAGCGCGTCCCAATCAAAACTATCGGCGTGTCCTTGTTCTTCCGACGCGTGAAAAAATCCGCGCCATACCACGACCACAACTTGTTACGCTCACTCTCACTCTCCGCCGCCTGAATCCCAGACAGCAAATCGTCCCCAATCAATATGTCCCCACGACGACCCGTCACGTTCGCGCCAACAGCCGTCGCGTGATAACCACCCGCGCCTGTGGTCTGCCATTCACCTGCAGCAGTCTTATCGGTCGCCACGGATGAATTCGGAAACAGCCGGCGATGGTCGTCCGACATAATCGTGTTGCGAACCTTCCGACCGAAACTGTCCGACAACTCCTGTTTGTGGGTAGCCGCGATGATCTGCCGCTCAGGGTATTTCGCCAGATAATAGGCCGGGAAGAAGTGCGACGCGCAGTAACTCTTCCCATGACCCGGAGGCATCGAAATCATCAGTCGCTTAATCCGACCCTCTGCCACCGCATCCAACCTGTCGCACACTAACTTCATGTGTGGCGGCACCTTCAGCCCGCTCACATACTCAATATACGCCGAGAGCGACGCCATCGCCTCTTCGCGGGAAACCAACTCCGCCAGCAATTCATCCAGCGTCAGGTCGTCGTTCACTCGGCGTCGTCCCCAATCCCACGAACCAACGTCCCCTCAATCACATTCACCGGCCTCGCACGATCCGCAACCATCGCCCTGAGCGTCGCCAAATCCAGATCCTTCGCACTCACCGAGTGGTTCACATTCACCGTCTGATCCAACATCCCCAGCAACTGTGCCTGCGTCTTCACCGCACTAATCGCACTCGGATACGCACCCTTGTCCATCGCCGCCTGAACAACAGCCTGCAACTCATCCAAAAACAAATCCCGCGTATACTCCCGCCGCTCAACCTCAACCCCCGAAGCCTCAGCCGCCATAATCAAACGCTGAACCTCAGGACGCGCCAACTGCCGCGATGCAACAATCGACATGTTCAACTCAGGACTCGTAATCCCAGCCCTGACGCACGCAATCTCAGCCGCGTTCCCCTTCTTCAGCGCACGCTGCTCAACATAAACACGCGCGAAAATCGCATCCCGATCCTCAGCGGTTATCGTGTCCAAATCATCCATGCCAGCAAACATAATCATCCAAACCGTTCAGCGCAATAAAATAATCACACACGGGAACCCACTCGGTACAGCGCAATAAATTATTATATATGGAACCACAGTTAAAAACAAAGGGGGGTGTTTTAGGGGGTGGGGGGTCTGTGTGTAGCCCAGACGGATTTGGAGCGAAATGTGGGGGAGAGTGGGTATATATAGGATAAAAGCTGCGGCTCGCGGGCGCGAGTGGGTGGGTGGGGGTGCGCGGGCAGTGCCATAGCCGCCCCCAGCCGGAAACCGGGCAGGCATTACACCACATCCGGCTGAATATATGTCCGCTTCCGGTGATGGTTGTTGACGTTTACGGTTGACGCTATTGCTGATTGCGGTATTTCTGGCGGCGCGGCAACGGTGCCGCCTGAGTGGAAAGGGAACCAGATGATTGACCGCAGCGAAGTCGCCCGGGCGATGGCGAAGGCCATCGCCTACAAGCAATGCGGCAAGCAACGCGAGGCCGAACAGTGGGCGCGAGAGCTAGTGCGCTTGCTCGAGTGTGCCGAGATATTGCGTTAACCGAGAGAGAGGGAGCAACAGACAATGACACGCAAAGATTACATCCTGATCGCCGAGACACTGCGCGGCCTACTGGCCGACATTGAGCGCGAGTCTGCCCCTATGGCTGTGTGCGACCGCACCCGCGCCCTCATGGCCGGGGAGCACCTAGGCGTCCGGCACGTTGCCATGCGGCTGGGCGACCAGCTGCGGCAGGACAACCCCCGGTTCGACCGCGCCCGGTTCATCGAGGCTTGCGGCCTGACCGCCTAATCACACCGGGGGAGGCTTAGGCCTCCCCCATCACATTGCAATGTGATGCAACACACTGGGAGCAAGAGACATGGAACAGTCTATTCGCGATTGGATTATTGAAGCCCGCGCCAATGGCAACCGCACCGACCAGCCCGACGACTTAGCCGCCCGCTGGCTTGATCTAGCCGACGACATTGACGCCTTGATCAAGGCAATCACTCCCAACGCAGCGAAGGATTAACAGCACCATGACCACCTATACCGCTTCCGCCTATTTTCTTGGCAAGTATCGCCCGGTTTACGTTACCGGCGACACGCCGACGCAAGCCCTAGCGCGTTTGGCCGAACGTATCGCCGACGCCCCCGACACTTTGCGCGACCGTTTGCAGAGCGTTTGGGATATGACCACGCGCAATGGCTGGGGCCATTGCACCGCCACCACGTCGGAATATGGCACCTACGGTGTTTCATGGCGCGAAGGCATTACTTGGGAGCCTCTGGCGGCAATCGTCGCCGACCTGCCCGAATGCCCCGGTGTTCGTTATTAACGTCGAAACGCAAAGAGAGGAACCAGCACCATGAAACGCTATTATCTGCACTTCCCCGGCAATCCCTATGCGCTGGGGCCGGTATCAGCCGACAGCAAGACAGCCGCCCGCGCTTGGGCGCGGCAATGGGCCGGTTTAGACCGCCTGCCGCGCGGCTTCGCACTGTGGGAGGCTTGAGCATGGCCAAGATGACAAACGCCGATTACGCCGCCCTTCGCGCGGGCTATGCCGAGAGCGAACGAGTCGCCCGCGACGCTGGGCGCGCCCGGTATATAAACCCCCACCCTTGGGGAAGCCGCCTTCACCGCATGTTTGAATTTGGCTATTACGTGCACGAGAAGGGCCTTTGGCTGGGCGCTCAAGATTACTGGCAGACCGGGAGGGGTGGCACGTTCACGTCACCGGCAGGCACCACCTATCGCCTTTGGTGCGATAAATCAGGGCTGGGGATACAGCGCGCCTCCTGATAGGTCAGCACCACCCCCACCTAGCCCGGCCTAACCCGCCGGGCTTTTCTTTTGCCCGCTCCCAGCCCGCCAGAGGCGCCGCCCAGCGCAGCCCGCGCCTGTCTGGCACCAGCACCACCCCCGGCGCCCGGAGGCGCTGAGAGGGCTTTAAAATCGCCCCCGCCGCCGCGCCTAGCACTGTGGCGCCAGAGCCTGTCCTCGGCTGAATTAACGGATGAAGCGCCGGTTTAACGTAACGTGCAGTAATACAGTCCAAGCCGCTGATTTCATTGCATAAAACGTTTTTTCAAACGGAAAAACGCCAAATAAAACGGCCTCTGTATGAGTCCCAAGCCTTTGTTTTTATATCTCTTTTCCTTATTATTATTATAAATAAAACAGAAAATAGATATATAACCCCAGTAGGATTTTTAATGTGTTGGTTAACTAATACAGGGGGTATGGCTATATCTATGGGGCTCTATCTTTTTAAAATCCGTTTTATTTTCACATTAACAGCCACTTTATCGAGCGTTTTCAGGGGCTTGCGAGTCATACAGTCACTGTATGTTTTTTCCCGCTTTCCGTTTGTTTCGTTTGTTTTCAATAGCTTAGTCCGTATGATTAAGGGTTTCTTAATAAATGCCTTTTTCCGTGGTATAACAGCAGGTTGGCCGAAACGTGATATACTGTATCATACAGGCTTGCGTTGGTTTTCGTATAAATCCGGCATCGGTTATAAATACATCCGTTTATGCTGCTGATTGTAGTTGCAGAAAAACACGTCAGCGAATAGCGATGTGTAGCGGTTTCTTGACGAGCCGCTGAACGTAGGGAGCAGGTATGTTTGTTGGCAAGAGCAGCCCTTGGGGCATCGTTCAGGACGAGGAAGTAATCGCGGAGGGCATCGTTTACGTGTCCACGCCATCGCATGGTGGCATCTGGGTTAGCCCGGAATTGCTGGGCCGGGTGCAGGAAGCGATGCGCGATTATGCGGCTTACTGGTCTGGTTCGTCGTGCTGGTATGAGGAAGATTGCGCTGCACAGTGCGTGGTGGTGAGCTTCCCGGAACACTTCCCGGCGGAACAGGTGGAGCGCGCGCAGGCGATTGTTGATCGTTATGTGCTGAAGGTGGCGGCATGAGCGCGCGGCACACACCGGGGCCGTGGCGCGTTTTTGGATACGACATAGGCACATCACCAGATGAGACGCTGGCCGTTGTTTGCGCGATGGACGACAACACAGATGATGCCAACGCCGCGCTAATCGCAGCCGCGCCTGACTTGCTGGCGGCGCTGGCCGATCTGCTGGCGGATGCGGTGGAAATGGGGCTGGATGACAGCCCGGTTTCGGGTTCGCTGGTGGCGGCGCGTGAGGCGCTGCGGAAGGCGGGTGTGCTGTGATCGAAAGCCGCTTGCAATCCGCGCTGGCCGTTGCCGCGCTGGGTATCGTGGTCGCCGTTCTGGCGCTTATCTGAGGGAGATTGTGATGAGCGATAGCGTAACTGAAACGATGCGCGAGGCTGTTGTTTCGCTGGAGTATGCGGCGGATGCGCTGGAGGCGTCGGCTGGTTCGCACATGCGGGCTGTGACGCGCGAACTGAAGGCGGCGCGGGAGAATGTCGCGCAACTGGTGGACTATGCGGAGCGGCTGTTTGCGTTTGCGTATGGCTACGGTGACGTGACTGCGCTCCGGGCTGCTGGCGGAATGCTGGATGCGGCGCGGGCCGTGATCGATAAAGCGAAAGGGGATGAGGCATGATGTTCACATATACGGATGCGATTTTGGATGCACTCCGGCTGCTACGCGCTTCGGGGTTCGCGGTGTGCGCCTTTGACCCGGAGGAACTGAACGAGGTTGACCCGGAGGAGGTCGAGCAGCGCATGGGTGAAGCAGGTTGGGATTTCATCGAGGAGCAGGGACGATGAGCGATTATAACGGCTGGACGAATTACGCGACATGGCGGGTGCGGCTGGAGATGTTCGACGGTGGCGATTTCGCCAGCGATAACGATCTGGACGCCTACGATCTGGGCCAGCGGCTGCGGGAGATGGCGGAGGAAACGCTGGCGGAACAGGGTTCCGGGATGGTGCTGGACTATGCGCTGGCGTTCCTCTCGGAGGTGAATTGGTTCGAAATCGCCGAACACATGATCGCGGATTGGCGCGAGGAGGCGGACGCATGAGACGGGGGAGACACACGCCGGGGCCGTGGTTTGCGGTCGGGTATCAGGTGGAAATTGAAAGCGAAACTGTCGCGGATATCTGCACGACGAACGCCCACCTGTTTGGGCAAGGCGCGCTGCACGACGATGCACGAGCGATGGCGAATGCCCGCTTGATTGCTGCCGCGCCTGAGATGCTGAAAATGTTAGAGGTTGCGTGTGATTGTCTGGAGGCGTCGAACTTCGATGGCGAAGACGACGAAGTGCTGGCGGCGATTGCGTCAGTGATAGCGAGAGCGAAGGGAGAGTGAAATGACGGGACACACACCGGGGCCGTGGTTCGTTACCCGCAAGGGGTTCGTGATCGAGAGGGGGGTTGAGGCGCTATGCGAGCCGGGGCCTGATGGCGAGGCACGCTGGCTGCCAGTCTGCATCATGGAGAAAGATTGGGACGCGCAGACCGTGGATGCGAACGCGCGATTGATCGCTGCCGCGCCTGAAATGCTGGAGGTGCTGGAGGAGCTTTTGTGGCTGAGGGAGCAGCAGTTTAAATCGGCGGTGAAGAAGAAAAACGCCTACGAGCGGGCGATGTCGATGACGCCGATGGGCCTTATAAAAGGAACGATGAAATGACGGGACAGCAGGTATTGCAGGCGCTGGATGCAGCGATTGTGGAGCAGGAGCGCGCGCGGTGGGTTCATGCCCGCCGGGTGCGCGATGAGGCCGCGCAGGTGGCGCGTGAGGCGCTGGCGCGGTGGTCGCGGCTGGAGAGGGAGCGCGTGAGATGATGGACGAAATACTGGATTTGCTGACCGAGTGCGCGGAATATCTGGATAGATACGCCGATTATGAGTCAGACGGCTATGGCGGCATGGAGCCGAATAGCGCGGCGCGGCTGTTGTATGACGTGCAGCGAATGATAGACAGGATTGAGGGAACTGAGTGATGTTTACGCACGACAACACCGATTACGTTTACACCACAGGCGAACTGGCCGCGCTGAATGAGGCGCTGGCCTTGCGCATCGCGGCGGGTGAGCGGGTCAAGGGCGCGATGGACGCTATCAACAACGTATGGTTCGACGGCGCAACCGTCGCCGATCTTATCTGCGAACGCGCGGCGGATTAATTTCGATGCGCGGCGAATTAATTTTGAGGCGCGGCGGATTAATTTGAGGGGATGTGTGATGGGCGAGGGCGATGTCGGATAGGCGTGTGATTATCCACGACCGTAGGTTCATGTGGTGGGACGGCAAAAAGCTGACGCCTGTGCGCCTGTCTGAGCGGGCGCGTTCGCATCTGTCGCAGGTGTCCTCTGTCGTGGCGAAAGGGAACCCTGTGCCGCACGATTTTGCGACCTTCGCGGGGCGCAGCAATGACGATCTGGCGGCGCGGTATGGCGTCGATGTGCGGAAGGTGGCGGAGTGGCGCAAGGTGACTGGGCTGCATCGCAGCACCGACACAGGCACACGCAGGCTGCCGATTGCGGGCCAGTATGATGAAACCCTGAACCTGTCTCAGCTTGGCCGGGCCTGTGGCTGGGGCTGTGGGACGAAATTCGGCGTGCAGTTGCGGAAACTGCGGCCAGAGATACACGCGCGGGCTGTGGCTAATGGCCGAAGGCAATCGAGGAAGAAAGAGGAGGGGGAATGACTAGACCCGTCTACGAAAGCGATGCGGATCGCGCCAATCAGGCGGGCGTCATCGCCAAGCTGGAGCGCGCTTTCGGGTTGACGGCCACTGCGCCCAGAGACCCGTTCGCGCCATACGATGCCGTGTTCCGCTGCCAGCCGCGACCCCGTGTCGTTGAGATCAAGGTGCGTAGGAATGAGCGCGCGCGATACGAAACCTATCTGCTGAGTGAGCATAAATACAATGCGCTCTGCGCGATAGACGCGAGGGGTGCAGATGCACTGCTGGCGGTGCAGTGGACGGATGAGCTTGGCATCGTGCAGGTGCCTGTCGAACACACGGTATCCACCGGGGGCCGCTATGACCGGGGCGACAGCCGCGATGTCGAGCGCGTGGTGCTGATACCGACGAGCAGTTTTACCACTGTGACGGAGTGAATGAGATGTTTGCGACTGCGAAATACGAGAGCGACGACCTGCGCGTGTCGTTCGTCTGCCAGATGGAGCGCGCCGACTACGGTGTGCCGCGCTCACCATCATGGTGGGAGCCTGTGTCTGAGACCGCTGAGATAGATGAGCTTGAGATACTGGGCGTGTCTGTGGATGCGGCGGCGCTGCCGAAGGATTTGCGTGACGCGATTTACGGACTGAGTGTCGATCTGGACTGGGAAGGGGAGATAGAATGAAACACCATGAATTTAATTTGTGCTTTGGCATCAGGGCCGAGGATGAGACGGAGGCGTGGGCGCAGTTGAGTGATTTGCTAACGTCGATCTCGCGGGATCAATTGATCAGCGCGATGCATCTGGAGAAGTCGGGCGACCTGACAGCGCGCGATGCTGGGCGGGCGCTGCGGGCGCTGGATAATCTGGTGGATGCGTTCGACGCCTTTACCGATGACAGCGCGATACCGGGGCGCTTGTATGCCGAGATGGAGCGGGCGCTGGATCTGCTCCGGGAATACGGCATGCGCCCAGCCGCGAAGCACTGAGGGGAGGGGGAGCATGACTGAGAATGAAGTGATTGCGGCTGCGGCTGCTGAGTTTGACAGGCGCGATGCGCTGAAGGCGCAGATGGATGCCATTGACGCTGAGATTGCGGAGTTGGTGAAGCACTACAGCGTGGCGATGCGGATGTGGGGATTCACCCCGCTGATGCTGCGCCGTGCGGTGGAGGCGCGGATGGGCCGGAGGGCGGGCTGATGGCGACGGCGCTGAGTATGCTGGGCGCACTGGCTGCGGTCTATGGGATTGCTGTGGCGCTTGACCGTTAGAGAATAATTTTGCTGACAGGCTTGTCAGTTTAATTTGAAACTGTAGCATTGGCGCCCCCGCGTTTGACGGCGCGGATACAGAGGGATAATATCGAAATGACCGGGAATTGTGGCGATGTCCAAGGCTTGCCTAAAAACCACAAGAGCGGCGGGAGGCGTGCTCCCCCCTGTTCCCCCGCCGTATCCGTCAAGTCCCGGTCATACTCCATCCGTGACATCAAGGATCGCCTGAGTCCGTCTCACATCGAGGCCCTGTGCCGTGACTGGTTGCCGGGTGGCAAGCGGCAGGGTGGTTGGTATCTGGCGTGTGCGCCGTGGCGCGACGACCGCAACCCATCGCTGGGCGTATCGTTCAGCACCGGGCGGTGGAAGGACTTCGCGACCGGCGAGAAGGGCGACATGATTGACCTGTCCATGAAGCTGTTCGGCGACAGCCTGCAGGAAACCATCAATGGCTTCGCCGAAATGCTGGGCCTGAGCCATGCGTAAGGTAGACCTGAAGGCGCTGGCGATTGCTGAGGACATCACGGCTAAGGCCGAGATCGTCACGCCGATGCCTGAGCCGGTGGTGATCCCGGACTCGCTGCGGAAGTCTCTCGGCCCGGAGCCTGATGCGATGTGGATTTACCGCATGGCTGATGGCGCCGCGTTTGGGGCGGTGGCACGGTGGAATCCGCCGGGTGCGCGCAAAGAGATCAGGCCGATTGTCTGGGACGGCAAGAAGTTCATCACGTCCGGGTTTGGCAAGGAGCGACCGCTGTATAACGGCGACCTGTTGGCGGCATCGCCGACATGCCCGGTGCTGATCGTCGAGGGCGAGAAGGCTGCCGATGCTGCAGCGCAATATGTGCCTGAGGGCTGGGTCATTACGACGTGGCAGGGCGGGGCGAAGGCTGTCGATCAGACGGACTGGAGCCTTCTGGCTGGGCATAGCTGCGTGGTCTGGCCCGACAACGACACGCCGGGCATCGAGGCGGCGCTGGAGATCCAGAAGATACTGGGTGAGCAGCGCGTGCCGGTGTCGATTGTGACCCTGAGCGTGGTGTTCCCAGACGGCTGGGATCTGGCCGATGCGCTGCCGCTGAAGGTGAAGCCGCAGCAGATCACGGACATCATGCGCCGGGAACTGAAGCGCGCGGCGGTGCCTGAGGCGACGGTTGCAGCGGTTGAGGCGATTGAAGATCCCGACGAGAATGCCGCACGCGAGTGGCGTCCGCTGGGCTTTGACCACGACACGTATTATTTGCATCTACAGAATCGGCAGCAGGTGATTGAGTTTCACATTGACCGCCTGCGGACGAAGGCTGGGTGCCTAGCGGTTCATTCCGATAAAAACCACTGGGCGTGGCTGCAGGGGAAAACGGACATCAAAAGCATCGACTGGGAAGAAGCTGGTTCAAAGGTAATCAAGCAGTGCGATGATGTCGGCGTGTATCACCCGGGCCGCCTGCGCGGACGGGGCGTCTGGATGGACGACAAGGATGGGCCGCGAGCTATCCTGAACTCAGGGAATAAGCTGCTGGTGGCGCGCCCCGATTGTGAGACGCGAGAGGTGAAGCACGTCCGACTGAAGAGCCGTTACAACTACACGATGGAAGCCGACCTGATCTTGGATGTCGATAAGTTTGACGTGCGCGCGACCGACGACGATGGCCGCATGATCCGCGAACTGTGCAACAAGGTGCGCTGGGAAGCGCCAATTCACGGCGACCTGCTGGCCGGCTGGATTGCGACGGCTGTGGTGTGCGGCGGACTGGACTGGCGAACGCACGTGTGGCTCACGGGAAACCAAGGTTCAGGGAAGTCCACGGTCGTGGAAATGGTGGGGATGTTTCTCGGAACCGTGGCGATTTACCCTTTGGGCGCCACGACCGAGGCCGGTATCCGGCAATGGATCGGGAACGATTCGATACCGGTGGTGTTCGACGAAGCGGAGAATGGCGACAAAGAGGCCAAGATGGCTTCGGCGGCGCGTCGTAAGGCCGTGATGGATCTGATGCGGCAGTCGTCGAGCGAGACCCGGGGACGGATTCTGAAGGGGTCTGCGAACCATCAGGGGCATTCGTTCACGATGCGGTCGTCGTTCCTGATGTCTTCGATTGGCGTGGGTCTTAAGGAAGCTGCCGACCTGACACGCACGGCGGTGCTGACGATCAGGCCGCTGGAGTCGTTCACGGCTGAGGAGCGGCGCAAGAGGGAAGAGGACTTCAAAGACTTCGTGGCCATGACCTTGGAGATCCCGAAAGACATGCCGCAGCGGCTACTGACGCGCCAGTTGGAAAACCTGTTCACGCTGCGCCACAACATCTCGGTCTTTAAGGAGACGATTGCCACGGTGCTGGCTAACCGGCGCATCGGCGATCAGATTGGGACGCTGCTGGCTGGGTGCTACAGTCTCTACAGCACGAAGAAATTGGATATGAAGCAGTGCGAGAACTATCTGAGCACGATAAACCTTGAAGAGTTCCTGACGGTGAAGTCGGAACGTGAAGACAAGGTGTTGCTGAATCACATCGTGCAGGCGACGGTGCGGGTTGAGACGGCGCAGGGCATGCAGGATCGGACCATCGGGGAACTGCTGCTGATCTGCTTTAAAATGGATGAACATTCGGATGTGCGGCTGAAGGTGGCCGACGACACGCTGGCGCGTTACGGGCTGAAGGTCGAGCGCGAGTATGCCGTTCCGACGGGGGTGTGGATCGGCCAGAGCATCACGTCGCTGAATAGAATTATGGATGCGTCGGTCTATCACGAGGGATGGGTGGGCGTGTTGTTGCGCCACCCTGCCGCGAAGAGGAGCGTAAACTCGGTCTACTTCAAGGGGACGATGTCGCGCGCGATTTTTATGCCGAAGGAAGAGTGGCCAGTAGGGGTATGGGACCGATGAAGAAGGTTAGCGGGCAGGATTTAGCGCGTAAGATGGTGCGTGCTTGGCCTGATGATGTGCTGATGACGCGCGAGCCGCATGAGTTGGCGTATACGTATGGTGTTAGTCGTTCAGAGGCTGAAAAAATCTTCAAAGAAGAACGATTGCGCCGTGATTTATAAGTTGAAAATGCGGGTGGAACCCGTAGGATATCAAAAAACCGGAGGACAGAATGACGTTTAAAATCGAAGATGGTTACGAGATCCCTGCTGAGCGGCAACCCCGTAAGCGCCGGGCGAAGTATCCTTGGAACGAACTGAATGTGGGCCAGAGTTTCTTTGTCGACGGCGCGAAGCTTCGTTCGATGAGCAGCACTGCGTCACACGCTGGTCGTCGTTTGAGT
>Ga0315902_10009730_pt1 | contig 12812 bp, 4 predicted proteins | sample LakEriMetagenome_9_FD_203523 | JGI IMG/M metagenome (GOLD analysis project Ga0315902, IMG submission 203523) | Freshwater fungal communities from buoy surface, Lake Erie, Ohio, United States - Buoy 12 MA117 | ecosystem: Environmental > Aquatic > Freshwater > Lake > Lake biofilm | place: USA... | reverse complement strand
GGCGCTCCAGCGCTTTGGGAAGCTGTTGAGGGCCCCGGGCACGGAGCCGCGGCCGCTCAGCTGGGCGGCGGTGGATGCCCTGCTGGAGCGGGCTCAGCGAGCGGAAAGCGGCGAGACGCCGCCGCCGCTCGAAACGGTGCGCTGGCGCCAATGGCACCGAGGGGAGCAACGGATCGACGCCAAGGCGATGGCGGCGGGCCAAACCCTGGGGCCGTGCTTCTGGACCGACCCGGCGGTGGAGCCTCCCGACCCGGAGGCTGGTGGCGGCTTTGCGGTGGCGAGCCCACTGCTGCGACTGGAGGAGGGAACCCGCACCCTGGAGGTGAGCCTCAGTTTCCTCGCGGAGGAGGGCACGCGGGATGGGCTGCTCGGGAGCCTGCGGGGCAGGGACGGGGGGACGGCGCGGGCCGACGACTGCGCCGGAGAGCCGCCCCGGGAGCCCGATCAACCGGGGTGGGGATTGAACCAGGCGCTGCTGGTGGAGGTGAGCACGGCGGAGGGCTGGCTGGCGGTGCCGCTGGCGAAGGGGAGCGTGGGAGCCGAGGAGTCTTCCAAACCCGCCCTCTGGAGGCTCACTCTGCGGGTGGTGCTGCGGGCCAGCGATCCGCCGCTCGCGCCGCTGGAGGGGTCCGACACGCCGCGACTGCGGATGCGGTTGCGCCCCCGAAACCCCCTGTGGCCTGGCGAAGATCCATGGCGCGGCTTCGACGGGCCGCGGGTGGCCAGCGCCGAGTTGCGGGTGAGGGTGGAGGGGCTCAAGGGGGTGCGGCTTCAGCGGGAGGGCGTGGCGGTGAATCCCCGTGAGCCCTTCCACCCGTTCGGGGCCAAGCCTGAGGTCGGCAACCACTTGTACATCAGCCATCCAGCGCTGCTGGAGGGCGACCTGGAGTCAATCCGGTTCACCGGGGAATGGGTGAAGCCGCCGGCGGATCTGGCGAAGCACTACGCGGCCTACAAGGGCTGGCCCGGTCTGGGGAGGGATGCCCGGGTGAGGGAGAGCGACTTCTTGATCGACGTGAGCTTGCGGGAGCGCCATGGTGCCGAGGTGTTCAGCAAGTCGGCGCGGTTGTTCGCGGGGGACGGGAACGGGAGACTGGAGATCACCTGCGACCCGCTCCCGCCACTGGCGCCCGGGCCCACCCTCACGGCGGAGGGGAATGGGGATGGGCGAAATCAGGGGCGGATGTGGTGTTGGCGGCTGGCCCCCACCGATTTCGGCCATGGGCTGTATCCAGCTCTCACAGCTCGCAAGGCCCAGGCGTTCGCGCTGGCGATCAGCGACCTGGCGGGACGCCAAGCCCTGGCGATGGCACACACGTTGAGCGGCGCGAAACCAACCGACACCATGGGCAGCCTGGAAGAGAGCTACAAGAATGCGCTAAAGGCGGCCAAAGACGCGGACATCAACCCGGACGACTATGTGTTGCCAGAGCCCTACACCCCACTGTTGGGGGGCCTGGAGGTGGGCTACAGACGAGTTCAGCGCCTGAGCACCGCTGAGACTGGTGGAGGCCAGCTGCTACGGGTGCACTTGTTCGGGGAGGAAGAACCGCTCGTCCTCCCCCCTCCGGGCGGAGACCGGGTGGAGGCGGAAGCCCCCCCGCTGCTGGCCAGCCATCCCCATCCCGGCGAGTTGTGGCTGGAACTGGAGAACATCCGTGCCGGTCAACCGCTGGCGCTGGCCTTTCAACTGGCGGAGGGAAGCGCCCGGGGGGCTCGACCGAAGGAAGCGCCGCGCTGGGAAGCGCGGCGGAATTGGCGCTGGCGGCCATTGCCGGTGCGAGAGGACGGCACCGACGGTCTGCTCCATTCCGGCATCGTGCGTGTGGTGGTGCCGGAGGCCGATGGGGAGTCCGCGTCGGACGCGGATCCACTCTGGATTCGGGCGGTACTGATGGGACCCGTGGAGGCCCATGCCACGATCCTGGCCATCCAGGCTCAGGCGGTGGAGGCTGAGGCCATCACGCCCAGCGGCCAAGAGGTGCTCCCGCCCCATGGCATCACAGGGCTAGAGGAGAGCGTTCCGGGGATCGCGGGACTCCATCAACCCTTCAGCTCCCGGGCGGGGCGGGCCACCGAAACGGAGGCGGAGCTGCGGATCCGGGCGGCGGAGCACCTACGGCACAAGGGCCGGGCCTTGGCCCCGAGGGACTACGAGCGGTTGCTCTGGGAGGGGTTCGCCAGTCAGTTGCATACGGTGGTGTGCCTGCCGGCGCGAGAGGGGCGGGGAGTGGAGGTGGTGGTGATTCCCAACCTGCTGGAGCAGGTGCCCCGCAACCTGTTCGCCCCCGGGGCGCCGACCGACCAGCTGGCGGCGATGGAGGGCTATCTGCGGGCGCGATGCCCGGCCGAAGGGGCGCCGGTGGTGCGCAATGCCACCTACATGCATGTGACAGCGCGGTTGTGGGTGTGCCGGCGGGAGGGAGTGGATCCGGCGTATGCCGAGCGGGAGTTGGAGCGGGCGGTGATTCGGGTGCTATCGCCTTGGTGTTTTGACGCCGCCGCGGAGGTGCGATTAGGCGGCGAGGTGCGGGCCCTCGATCTGGTGGCGGCGGTGGAGGCGTTGCCGTTTGTGGCCCATCTGGAGCGGCTGCGGCTGTTCCTGGTGGATCCAGCCGGCAAGCCCCTGCGTCCGCTAGGGCGGGAGGAGGGATACGAGACGGTGTTGCGCGCACCCGCCCCAGACGTGGTGCTGATCGCCGCCCGGAGCCACACGGTGGATTTCGTGTCGGCCGGTGCCCCCTTACCCTTCCGGCTCGGGATCGGCGTGTTGAGGGTTGGCCTGGATTTCCAGGTCGCCTGAGATCCGTCGTTCCTGGTGCCGTCCTTTCCCGGTTCCCATTCTTCTTGCCGCCGCCATGCCCAGACCCACCACCAAAAGCCGCCAGGAGTTGCGTTCCCGCTTTGTGCGCAACGCGATCCCCACGGAAATGGATTTCGCCGATCTGATCAACGCCGGTTTGAACCAGGCGGATGATGGCCTGCTCAAGTTGCCCGACCAACCGCTGGGGCTGGTGCGGCAAAAGGCGGATCAACCGGTGCTGCGCTTCTTCGCGGATCCAGCGGCGGAGGCGGCGGCCTGGCAGGTGCAGATGGGAGCGGGCGACAAGCCCGATTTTCGCTTGGCCGGCCCGGATGGTCGGCTCGCGCTGGTGCTGGATGGGGCGACGGGCCAGCTGGGGATCGGCACGGCCAGCGGGTCGGCGGGCGGCAAGGTCACCGTGCAGGGTCCGTTCCCTTCACCGCGTGATCCAGACAGCGGCCTGACCAATGGCGGCCTGGTGGCGCTGAAGGGCCTCTCGCCGCAGCTGGATTTCATCGATACGGAGCATGGGGACTGGGCGATCCATGTCAACGAGGGCCGCCTGTACTTCATCCGCCAACCTTGGGAGCATGAGGATCTTGTCTTGGACGGCAATGGCAAGGTTGGCATCGGGACAAAGTCTCCCGATGGCAAACTGAACATCCTCGAGCTGACAGGCACACCGGCCTCCGCAATGGCGGGGACCCTGATGCTGGACCATTTCAATGCCGGTGGTGCCAGCAGCATCGTCTTCCGCAGCAGGGTGAACTACAGCAGCGATTTCGGCTTCATCGAATTTCGGGACAAGAATCCAGATCTGACCGGTGAGGATCCCCTCGTCAAGTTTGAGTCGGCCCTGATGACGATCGGCATTCAGAATGACGCTCAGGACCATATCGCTTTGATGCCATCAGGGAATGTGGGGATTGGAACGACCACCCCTCGCTTCAAGCTGGACGTCAATGGTTCCACAAGGCTGGGAGGATTCACGACTGAAGAGAAAGATGAGTGGCCCTTGTTGGTATGGTGTCGAGAACCGGATAAAGGATGGGATGAAGGTTTGATCAAGCACGGCAAGCAGAGAGGATTCTTTGGGCGCTCTGGTTATGGTGTTCATCTTGATCCTACGCGCAGCTTTGGGTTGTTTTCGACAGGCTGGAATACATTGTTTGAAGTTGAAGGCGGCACAGGCAATGCCTCTCTCAAGGGTGGCTTGACAATTGGAGGGCAAATTACTTGTGCACACCCCCGAGTTCAGGCCGTTGCTTCTGACTCCATTCGAATCGCTACGGATGCTTGGACTGACATGCCAGGCATGGTGGTCGATCTCCTCGTGGATGGCCCAGTATTGATCCTCTTCAAAACCGGTGGTGTTCAGGCATCCCCAGGCAGAAATGTAAGAGGCAGATTTCGGCTCTTGATTGATGGCGCTCAAAAGGCCTTTACATTGCAAGAGTTTCATAACGAGGGCTGGGAATTGCGAGATGTGTCGCTATTCTGGCTGGATACCATGGGCCCAAAGACGCATAATTTCAGGATTCAGTGGAGGGCTGAATTGGGCACTCTCGGTGCCTGTTGGTTTAATGATACTAGATCGCTCATTGTCATTAGGCTGTAGGTTGTTGTCGTGGGCAAGCGTTTGCCGGGCTGGCCCGCGGGAATTCGGATGTTCTGGAGCTTGCCGAGCATGAGGGGTATGGCATGAAGAGCGCTCGACCGTCCATGGTCGTTCCGCGCCGCGCTGTGCCCCGTGTGTTTCGTCTCTGATCTGACCCCAAGCCATGCCCGCCCCGCCCCCCTCGATCCGCCTCGATCCCAACCCCCACCCCGGTCTGAGTTACGACAGGCTGCGAGCTGAAGCGCTCGCGCTGCTGGGGCGGCTGGGCGGCGATCAGTGGACCGATTTCAATAGCCACGATCCAGGCATCACCATCCTGGAACAGTTGTGTTTTGCCCTCACCGAGCTGGCCTATCGCAGCCAGTGGCCCATCGAGGATCTGCTCGCCAGCGCCGGGCTCGACTGGCGACCCGCCGCCGCGGAGATCCTCGGCGGTGATCCGGTGACCCGAGAAGATCTGGTGGCTCTGGTGAGGGCACTGGGCTACCAGGGGGTGCGGGTGGAACCGGAGCGGCAGCCGGAGCCGCGGCTTTATTTCCGCTCCACCTCCGCCAGCGGACTGGCTCCCGCCTCCACCACTGACGACCTGCCCCCCGTGGCCGGCGATCTGGAGATGGACGCCGACGGGGGCTCCGGCCTGGCCTGGGACCCCCAGGCCACCGTCGTCCCCCAAGGCGTCTGGCGGGTGGCGGCCCAGCTCAGCGGCGGCGAGCCCGGGAGCGGCCCCGCCTCCCTGGCCCCGCTGGCCCTTCGCCTTCATGCCACGCGCCTGCTGGGGCGGGATTTCGTGCTGACGCCACTGGAGCCTTATGCGGTGCTGGTGCGCGCCGATCTGGAGGTGGAGCCAGGGGAGGCCACCCCCGAATTGATCGCCCGCCTTCTCGCCCGCCTCGACACCACCATTCGCGCCGCCGGATCCCGCGAGGGCAATGATGGACTGCGCGGCGGCGAACTCCTCCAGTCCCTCCGCGCTGAGCCGTCGGTGCGGCAGGTGCTTTCCCTCAGCCTGCCCGACGGCCCCAGTGATTCCTGGCATCTACCCCTGCCGGGCGGTGGCGCCCGCCTCCACCACGACTCCACTCTGCGCTTGATGCATCGCGGCCTGCCCCTGCCGGTGCCCTCCACGGCTCCGCGTCAGGTCAGCGCCCTTGGCTCCCCTCCTGGGGCCGCTGGCGCTGGCCTGACGGTGGCGGAGGGGCCCGGGGACGCGCCGAACCACAGGGGCGCCAAGGGTCGCCGGCGCGAGCTCAGCCGGCCCCTCTCCCTTGCCCGCCAGCTCCCCGCGGTCTATGGAGTGGGACTGGGGGGCCTGCCGGCCGACGCCACCGCGGAACGGCGGGCCCTGGCCCGCCAACTGCGGGCCTATCTGCTGCTGTTCGACCAACTGCTGGCCAATGGACAGGCGCGGCTGGCCCGGGCCGCCCAGTTGCTCTCCCCCGTCGCCGAGGACGAGGGGCGGCCGCTGGAGACGGAAGGGGTGCTTCTGGCCCTGGATCCCGACTTGGCGCGAACCGACCTGAGCGATCCCCGCCAGGGCACCCCCGACGACTGGGAGGCCGGACTTCGGCGAGCCCTGCGCGACAGCGCCCCCCCCGGCGTTGTTGGCCACCGGGCCGCCCTGCTCGAACACTTGCTGCGGAGCTTCGGAGAAACGCCGGGCGGAGAGCGGGTTTCGCCCGAGTCGCTGGTGCGCGCCCGCTCGGAGTTTCTGCGCCGCATCGCTCCCCTCACCGGCGGCCGGGGCTCAGGCCCCGATCTCCTCGCCCCCGTCACCCCGTCCGCCATGGAGGCGGGGGAGGGGGTGTTCGCCGAACGGCTGCGCCGCAAGCTTGGCCTACCCCTCGACCCCGATGGCTCCCCGCCACTGCTGGTGATTGAGCACCTGCTCCTGCGGCCCATGGCCGACGACAGCGGCCAACAGGTGGAGGGGGGGGAAGATCCGATCCCGTTCCTCTCCGATGTGGCCCGGCCCGATCCCTGGAGCGGCCGGGTGAGCGTGGTGGTGAGGGCCTCCGCCGTGCCGGCGGAGCAGAGCGACCAATGGCTTGTCAACGTCCTGCGCCAGGAGCTGCCCGCCCACCTGACGGCGGAGCTGCACCTCTTCGCCGACGACCCCGCCTCCCGCGGCCCGGGCACCTGGAGCGATCTGCTCATGGCCTGGCGCGCGTTTCGCGACAACCTCCGCGACCAGCGCCTGGTCCGCCTCGGCGCGCTGGCCGACGACCGCGACGATCCACTGGACGCCCAACTGCGCTCCCTGCGCCTGCGCGACTGCCGGGATCGGCTGTTGAGCCTGCTGCGGGTCGGCCGGCCCTGGCCCCTTCGATCCATCCCCTTGCCGGAACAGCTCATGGTGGCCAGTGGGCAGGACGCCAGCATCAAGCTGCCCTTCAGCCAGAAGGGTGTGCTTTATCAGCTCGTGGAGGTGGCCAACGGCAAGCTCATGGGCAAGGCCGCCGAAGGCACTGGCGCCCCCCTCACGCTCACCGCGCCCGGGGTCACCGAAGACCTGACGTTGCGGGTGCAGGCGAGTGTGCTCGCCCCCACCGCCGCCGACGGGGCAACGGGCCTGACGGTGGCGCTCACCGCCAACGGCCGACCACGCACCACCCTGCTGGCGGGCGAGATCCGGCTGGTGGAGGGGGTTGATCCGAAGCTCACCCTGGCCCTCTTCGATCGCCAGCGCCTCAACGATCCCGAGTTCCCCCCCCTCCCCCTCCTGCATCCCGAGGGAACGGCCCGGCTGGCCGATTACGGCCAGCGGCTGGTGGTGGAGGTGGCCGGGAGCCAGGAGGGCGTGGTGTACGAGGTGATTGACGACGCCGAACGCCAGCTGGCGCCCGAGAAGCTGACGCCCCTGAGCGGCAAGGTCACCGGCACCTCAGGCCCCATCGTTTTGGAGCTCTTGGCGAGGGCTGAGGAAGACCGGGATCTGGCGGTGCGCGCCACCTTGGTCAGGCAACGGGGTCGGGTCCGCGCTGAAGACCAGCGGGTGCTCACCATGGCCCTCCCCCTGCGGGTACGGGCCAATCCGGCGGTGCCCTTGGCGGTGACCCCCCCGGTGGTGAATGCCGACACCACGACCTCCGTGGCCATCGGCCCCCTCACCCAGACCAGCGCGGTCTATCAGCTGTTCACCCGCCCCCTGGAGGACGCCGACTGGCGCTTCGACGATCCGGCCCAGGCCGCCGAACTCACCACCCTGGCGGATTCCATGGCCGGCTTCACCGAGCGGCCGACCACCGCCGCGGGCAACGGCGAGAGTCTGTCTCTGGAGCAGGCCATCCGCGGCGAGGGGATGGTGGTGGCGGCCCTGGCCCGCAAGGAGCACCGGCTGAAGGCCCTCCGCGATCCCGACGCGCGCACCCATCCCAGCGCGGTGCCCCTGCGCCGGGCCGCGGTGGCGTTCACCCGACCAGACGCCCGGCGGCGGCTGATCCTGCGACTGGAAACGGAGGGTCGCCAGGTGTGGTCGTTCTGGGGGGGGCAGCCCGGGGTGGCCTACACCGTGATGGACGCCAGCTCGCGGGCTCCCCTGGCCCCCGCCGTGCCGATCCCGGAGCTCCAGGACGCGCCCGGCGGCTTGCGGGGGATCGGGCGACAGCGGCTGGGGCGCGACCTAGTGGTGGCCGCGAAGGACGGCCCGCCGCGGGCGGAGTTCACGGGGGATCCGGGCCAGGTGAAGACCCTTCTGGTGATCGCCCGCTTCCTGCGCGGCGGGGTGGACGTTCCCCTGGAGGCTCCCCCGATCCTCGTGCGGGTGGAACCGCCAGCGGTGGGACGGGGCCAGGGCTCCGTGGTGGAGGTGTCGGGGCTGGGGGCCGCTCAGCCAGGGCGGCTGCTGCTGGGCGATCAGGTGGCGCAAACGGGCCAGGCGGGCGCCGACGGGCGCCTTCGGCTGGCCACGGGCCCCCTCTCCGGCCCCTCCCGCCTACGGCTTGATGTCGGCCCCATCTGTCCCTTGGAGGTGGCCGAGGGGGTGAACACCGATCTGGTGGTGCGGGTGCGAGGGTTCCACCCCCTTCGGGAGGGATCACCCGCCCATCTCCTCGACTGGGGCGCCCCGGTGGTGGTGGAGGTGGTCGACAGCCAGGCGGAGGTCACCTACGCCCTGATCCACGCGGCCGACCGGGACAAGCCACTGGAGAAGCAGGCTCTCCTCGGCGAGCCCGTGCCGGGCACCGGCGGCCCGGTGGCGCTGAGGCGCGACTCCGTGGAGGAGGACGGGAACTGGCTGGTGCGCGGCACCCGGCGTCTTGATGCCACCGGACCTCGGATGGCGGTGGCCTATCTGGACACCGGGGTGCCCGTGAGGGTGCGGGCCAATCCGGCGGTGCCCATCGCCCTGGAGTCTCCGGAGATCGATGCCGCCGGCACCCAGCGGGTGTGGGTGGGGGATGGGGTGCTGCCCTCCCAGAGTGGTGTCAGCTACAGGGCCTGGAGCCGGCCGCTCTCGGCGGAGGATTGGCGATGGGACGTGGGGGGCTCCGAGGCGGGCACGCCGGTGTTGCCGGCGCCGCCCCCCGCCGACAGGCCCGCGGAGGCGGGCTGGAGCAGTCAGGGCCAACCCGAGAAGGGCACCGACGGAGATGGGGCGCGGGGCGACAACGGGCGCCTGGGGCTCTCCTTCGGCCAGGCCGGCGTGGATGCCGTGGTGGCGGTGGTGGCCAGCAAGCGGCATCTCCCGTTGCCATTGGAGAGCCAAGTGGGGGAAGCCGTGAGCAGCCAGGTGGTGCTGGCCGGCCTGGCGGTTCAACGCATCCGCCCCGATCTCGAGCGGCGGCTGGCGCTGGTGAGGGACCACCGGGGGTGGCGGCTCGTGGGCGGAGAAGCCGGCACCTTCTACAGGCTTCTGCGCCGAGATGACGGGGCCGCCTTGGCCCGGCCCGTCTACGTGCATCAACGGACCGGGGAGGATCCCCCCCGCGACTGGGGCCTCGGCTGGTTGCGCGTGGGCGTCGACCTGGCCGTGAGCGGCGATGGCGGCCCGGGGCTCGACGTCGGCCCCACCGTCGCCGCGCTCCGAACAGCGGTGGTGGAGGCCCGTCGGGCCTTCAACGGCACCACAGCCCGGTTGCGGCGGAGTCCGCTCGTGGTGACCCAGGACCCCCCCCCGCCCGACAGCGGCTCCACCGCCACGGTGGTCGTGTGGGGTTTGGAGCCTGGCGAACGGGCCTGCCTGCGGCGAAAGGATCCAGCCACCACCGCCAGCGATCTGATGTGGAAGGAGGTCTCCACCCCTGATCAACCCGTGGCTCTGGGCACCGGGAGCGTGCCCTCTGGCACGGAGCTGGCGCTGGAGATCAGCCGGGAGGGCACCACCAGCTGGAGCGTTGCCCTGCGGGTGATGGGGCCGGACACGCCGGTGCCATGAGCCATCGGCTAGATCGACTGGAACTGGAGATCCACACGGCGGATGGGGCCCTGGCCCGCCCGTTGCTCGATCGGCTCAGTCGCCTCCATCACCAGATCCTCCAGGAGGTGCTGGGGCGTGTGATGGATGAGCTCAGCCCGGCCGGGGCGTCCCATCGGCTGGACCGGCTGGAGATCGAGTTGGGGGAGATCCCGGCGGATCGGCTGGAGCGGGAGCTGCCCCAGCGTCTGGAGCGGGCCTTGAGGGAGGCGTTGCCGCCGCTCCTCCGAAACCCTGGGGAAAGCGGAGGCGCCGAAGCGCCCGAACGGCATCCGCCCGTGGCCCCGATGGTGGCGGAGGACCCCTCCTCAGCGCCATCGCCAGCCGCCAGCCCAGCTCCGGACAACCGGCGTCCGCCGCCAGCGTCCTCCTCAAATCCCCCTCCGCCCCCCGCTCCGGCCCCGACGACACTCCCCCTCCCCCGCCACCTGGAGCTCCTCGCCGCCTTCGCCGCCAGCGGCACCCTGCCCTGGTGGGCGCCCCGCGATCAGTCCCGCCTGATTCCAGAGGCCCTGGAGGCCGCCCTGGCCCTCCCCACCGAGGTCGCCGCCCCCCTGTGGCGACGGCTGGCCCCGCTGGGCGCCGCCGCCCCGCGGCTGCTCGCCGCCGCCGATCCCTCCCAGCGGCCCCTTGTGCTGAGGGCCCTGCGCGAGGCGGGCCGACCAGCTCCTGATACCGCTGATGCCGCTGATGCCGCTTCTGATGCTCCCGACGGCGCCGCCTTGCCTCCGGTGCCGCCATCCCAGGGTGCCGCCAGGGAGAACGGGGGCCCTCCGAGCGATTCGTCCGGCGCGTTTCAGGACACGCCTCTCCCCCGCCACCTGGAGCTCCTCGCCGCCTTCGCCGCCAGCGGCACCCTGCCGTCCATCCCGCCCCATCGGCCAGCCGACGAGGCACTGACCCTCGATGGCGCCGGCCTGGTGCTGCTCTACCCCTTCCTGACCACCCTGTTTGAGCGGCTGGCGCTGCTCACCCCGAAGCGCACGTTTGCCGGCGCGTCGGAGCGGGCACGGGCCGTGGCGCTGCTGGGCTTTCTGGTGGACGGGGATCCGCGGCCACCCGAATGGCGCCTCACCCTGGCCAAGTTGTTCTGCGGCGTTCCGTTGGAGGAACTCTGCGCCCTGGACGACCCACTGGGCGAGCCGGATCGAGCGGAGGCGGAGGGACTGCTGCGGGCGGCGCAGACCCACGGCGAGGGCCTGCTGGGGGAAGACATCGGCCCCCTGCGGGAGCGATGGCTGCAACGGGCGGGGCTGCTCAGTTGGCGCCCTGGGACCTGGCTGCTGGTGGTGGAGCGGCGGGAAGGAGACGAGGCGCTGGACGACCTGCCCTGGAGCTGGGACTGGATCCGGCTGCCCTGGATGGGCGAGTTGGTGCGGGTGGTGTGGTGAGGGCCCGCGTTGCTCCAATCAGGATGGAGGAATGAAGGGCACCGCCGCGACCTTTGGTCTGCCGGGATCCGCCATGCCGCTTCGCTGTGACACATTGAGCGGGAGGGGCTGCCGCTGGATCGGCGGGGTGGAGAGACGGACTATCGGCCTGGGCGAAAGGGACTTGACCACGTCTCACTGGAAAGCGGCCTCCATCATTTCAGCACTGTCAAAAGCATCACCCACAGCCCATGGGTCCTGTCGAGATCAGCCCGAGCCCAGATCGCGATCTGATCAGATGATTTCAGTGAAGTGCGGGGATCCCCATCTCATGGATGGCGTCGAGCTGAGTTGCCACCTCTCCAATGTGCTCAGGGGAAGACGGGTGTGTATATTTCTTTCATGAGGAAGATGGGAGTTCTGGATGCCACCTTCCGGTCGCAAGCAAGGCTTCAGACGGCGCTCAGAGTTGTCCACCGGAACACGCGACGGATCTGAGGGGTGCTGAGGCCTTGTCGCGAAAGCCCGCAACAACACAAGTTCCACGTCAGCCAACCACAGGGCCTCCGCCGAGCGCCAGGGGTTTGAGACGCGGCTGCCTCAGCCACTGCTTTGAAGTCGGCAGCGTCCAGCAGGGTGGCTTCTGGGATCACGATCAAGGTGGGCTCATCCTGCCTCTCCAGAACCGCGAGGCCCCCAATCAATGCCTCTTTGCTGATCGTTGAGGACCCAGTGGCCTTGCCGACGGAGACCACGTAGCATCGCCCGCCCCCATTGCGGAAGTAGAAATCAAGGCAGTACCAGAGCAGCCAGGAGGGCCGAATGCTCAGGGGAGCCAACTGATCGGTGGCTGGTGACGGCCCTGCAGCGTCTAAATAAAGTTTGGGATTTCCGTTGCTATCCAGCTTGACTTTGTAGGGTGTTTCAGGCGTTGTTCCGAACAGGCTTTCAAAGTCTCGCAGAGAACCACTCTCTTTAACTCTCGGGCTGTTGCTACGAATTTGCTCGCATAGCCGATGAAGGCCGGGATGGCTGTGGCAACCTCGACCACCGAGGGTGGCAGGAGAGCCACTTCCTCAACATAAACCCCGGGAGTGAGGTCACTGGCCATGGCTCAGAGTTGGGGTGGGGGATTACGGAGAGGAGTGATGATGCAGAGAGCGTTCTGGGGGTGTCATTTCGGTACGGAGAGAAGCCTGCATGGATGGCCAGGAGGTGATCGCTTGGAGGGGAGTCAGTACACCTTGGCTTATGTATTTTCAGCCACCAGCCTCTGTGCTGCTCGCCCACAATTCCGCCGCTGCGATGGCTTCTGCAGTATGGACGCGCCTCCCGCGGCGACCTTTCCCACTGACTGGAGCTTTCCATTGTGTGCAGTGATGGAGTGCGTGCAGTGATGGAATGCGTGCAAAAGCCATGGCCGGAACACAGGATTGATTTAGGGCATCAAGCTCGAAACGGGTGGCAAGGGTAAGAAGGCTGGCGTGGCATACTTCTAAAAACGTGCTTGAAGGCGTTCCTTGCTCTGGCCATCTTGATAAAGGGCACCTCGAAAAATTGGTATTTTGCCGCCGACCTGCTGCTATGAAAAAGCCGCCATGGAGGCGG
>Ga0315902_10009729_pt1 | contig 12814 bp, 4 predicted proteins | sample LakEriMetagenome_9_FD_203523 | JGI IMG/M metagenome (GOLD analysis project Ga0315902, IMG submission 203523) | Freshwater fungal communities from buoy surface, Lake Erie, Ohio, United States - Buoy 12 MA117 | ecosystem: Environmental > Aquatic > Freshwater > Lake > Lake biofilm | place: USA... | reverse complement strand
TCGGGTTCAAATCCCAGATTTCAAAAGCAACATTCATTTTTTCTTTGTTGATCTCATCTGGGGTCATCTTCAAAACGTATGCTGTATTTCCGTCTTGACTAACACCAATTGAGAATTTAGTTTTCTCTCCTTTAGGAGTGATTTGCTTCAATTTGTGTTCTTCAATTTTAGGAGTTCCTTCCGTTTGAATAGCCACAGAAGTTACCACATCTGTTTCTTCAGCCGCAGTGAAATAATCCACCAATGGATCTGCTGTCATGTTGTGCATGAATTTGTCTATTCCTGTTTTTTCAGGAGCTTCTTTCTTATTGTCTGCAGTAGTTGCAACTGTCCAAAGACCCGGCTTTGTGTTGCTCGCGAAGAAGTTTGTGTTTGCGTCAACAACAATGGTCGAATCCATACCATTCTTGTTTGCAGCAAATTGAGGAGCCCCGTATGCAGACTTTTTATGCACATCTTCAGGGTAATACCCACTTAAATCACCAGCTACTTTATTCGCTAACGCAGTGCTTAAGAACCAAACACCCATAAGTAATGAACTGTAACGAACAGGAGCTAATTTCACCACCATTGAAAGTCCAATAGGAGAGAGGCACAGCTCACCCATAGTATGGATAGCGTACAAGCTGAACAACCAAACCATGGAAACTTTAACTCCAGGTCCAAGGTCTTTCACAACTAGGGCAATAATTACATACCCTAATGCTACCATGAACAAACCAATGGCTTGCTTCATTGGAGATGCAGGCTCTTGGTTCTTTTTACCCAAGCGAACCCACAACATTGCAAATAAGGGAGCTAATGCAACAATCAAAATTGGATTTACAGATTGGAACGCGCTTGCTGGAATATCGAACCATCCGAATAGATTGCGATCTGTTTGCTCTTCCGCAAAGAAGGTTAATGAAGCACCTGCTTGTTCGAACGCGGCCCAGAAAGCAATAACAAAGAATGCAATGATGTAGATAACCCAAATGCGGCTGCGCTCAATTTTATCGAGAGAAGGATCTGTAATGATATACCCGGGAGCTGCAATGGTACAAGCGAAGATGAATGAACCAATGATGTCCAAACCAAGAACTCCTTTAAACAACAAGTAAAGACCAATTAATACAGCTAACCACATGTAAGCTCTTCCGTTTCCAGCTTTGTCTGATGCTGCCTTCTGCTCAACGGTTGGAGCAACTTTTTCAGGAATTCCGCCGATAGGCGTCCCATCTGGAGTAACGATGTATTTGTTTTTCATTGAAATGAAAATGATCAAACTCAAAATCATTCCGATACATGCAGCCAAGAATCCCCATTTGAAGTCAGCCGGATCTCCAGTATCTCCGACAGCACCACAGGCAAGTGGAGCAATGAATGCACCAAGGTTGATACCCATATAGAAAATGGTGAAAGCTGCGTCAATACGTTTGTCTCCTTGCGGATACAATTGTCCAACCATCGTTGAAATGTTTGGCTTGAAGAAACCGTTACCAATGATTAAAGCCAACAAACCAAGAAGCATAATAGCTGTTGCACTGGAAGGGGTAGTGTAAAACATTCCACTCGTGAACATTAAGAACTGACCAATGGCCATTAAAACACCACCGACAATAATTGATTTTCGATTTCCCCAATATCGGTCGGCCACGAATCCTCCAATAAGTGGAGTTAAGTATACCAATCCCGTATAATCGCCATAGATAGCCGAAGCTAATGCCTTGTCGAAAAGAAGGGCTTTGGTCAAATAAAGCGTGAACAATGCTCGCATACCGTAGTACGAAAAGCGCTCCCACATTTCAGTGGTGAAGAGAAGGTACAGTCCTTTAGGATGACCTTGCTGTGAAGATGCTTCAGACATAAATCTTGATTAATTAAAATAGGTTAGGTTTCAAAAATAAGAGAAAGGAGCCAAGTTCGCACTTGACTCCTTCGAAAAATGAATAAGTTGTGAAAAGTTTTACTTTTAATTCATTGCAGGAACAAGCAAGATCTCGCTCTCCCAAAAGGGTTTCCATTGTATTGGAATGAAGACTTCGAACTCAAAAATGTCATCGCTTCCATTTCGGTTGCTTCCAACAAAATAATGGGTAACCTCATTCAGCACATTGATTAAGTGAAAATCATCGCGTACGGAATTGATTGGTGCAGGTAAAAGTTTCGGTGCTCCCCAGTTTCCAAGAGAGTCCGCATGACTGATATACAGATCCAATCCGCCGTATCCACCAGGTCTGTCTGAAGAGAAGACCAACGTGTTTTCATTCAAAAATGTTGGAAACACTTCGTTGTAAGTTGAATTGATTTCACTCGAGAGCACTTTTGGAGTTAACCAATCGGCAAAGGCATCTGTGAAATTTTTGGTGGAAAAGTACAGGTCGTAGTTGTCGTTCTTCTTTCCATTTAGCTCAATGAAATTCGTTGAGAAAATAAGCGTCTTTTCATTTTGAAAATACGGATGCATGTAATTGAAACTGTCTGTACAGAAATTGACTATTTCAATGTTTCTTCTTTTGAAATCTAATGACGGAATTTCATAAAGAGCCAAGCGTTCATTTAATCTTTTTGATGCAGGAATGCTTCTGTTGAATACGACGGCATGTTTTCCAATGGCCACAGGGCCGTCGTTTCCGGCAGTGTTGAGTTTAGAGATTAATGTGTTTTTTCTGTTGAAGGAAACAAGGTCGGTGTAAGTTTTTCCAGAAACAGGGGAAACAGCAGAGTTGCTGAACTGACCGTCGTTCGTGGTTGAAAAATGAAGTACGCCGTTACAATAAAACGGGTAAGCTTCATCAGCGAATTCATTGGCAATGGCAGGTGTAATGCTTAATTGAAGTTGGGTTAATGCAGTGTCTGTAATGACCATCTTACTTTGATGAAGGGCCATGGCTACATGTGCTTTGTCATCATCAGAAAGGAATTCCGCAGGCACATGCTCATAGGCCTGCGCTGCACGTTGCATGTGTGACAACTGAAATTCGGCATTTGCTAAAAGTAAATAGGCTTTGGCGTCGGGCTCTTTCATTGAGCGCAAGACATTAATACTTTCAGCGAACTGCTTCTCTTTATATAATTGTTCCGCATATTTCAACTGAGAAGTTGTGCTGCAAGCTTGAAAAAACAAGCCGGCTAAAATTGCGAGGTAGGTAAACTTCTTCATGAATTAATAAAGTCGAGGTGAGAGGTGAGTTCCTTTCGCTCCAATAGCGTATCTCACGAAAAGCTCGTGCGAGTTGTCGGCGTAGGTAGCCAAGTCAGACAGCGTGTAATCGAATGCATAACCGAGCTTCCAATTTGCATTGGCCTGAATCTCTAACATAGCAATCATACTCTTGTCTGTGCGAAATCCAAGACCTGCGCCATATGTTTTTTTGTAATACACATTCATGTTGAAGTCAGCACTCATTGGAGCACCTGTTACGTATTTAATCAAAGCGTTTGGCTTCAGCGTGATCATCGGATTCAATTCATAGATATATCCACCTTGAAGATAGAAGTGCGGAGCTTCAAAAGCAGTCAAGTTCAGCTCGGTCGTATTTACAGAAAGAACATTTTTCCGAAAGTGCGGAATGGAAATTCCAGCATACCAGTTCTTTGCATAAGCAAACGCTCCTGTTCCAAAGTTGAAAGTCGTTTCTTTAATATTCGCGCCGAAAGCATTGTCAACGCTGCCGTCTATGCTGTGCTGCACTTCGCCTAATCCAATGTTATACTGAGAAAGATTCAATTGCAAACCGAAAGACAGTCGGAAGGTTGGGAACTTCAAATGATAGCTTCCAGCCATTCCCAATTGCAGTCGTTTAGCCGCTCCAATCTCATCATTGGAAAGCGTAATTCCCGCACCCATCTGTTCATTGAAGTATGCCTTATGAGCATTGGCAGTGAAGGAGCTTGGCGCACCGTTCATGCCAGTCCATTGCGAGCGGTAAAGAAGATTACTTTGAAGAGCAACATTGCTTCCAGCATAGGCAGGATTAATTCCCATAGGGTTAAACATGTATGCAGAAGATTGCGGGTCTTGCTGCGCAAGAGCATTCAGCGAAAGAAGACTCGCAGTAATCGTAAGGAGTTTGATGTAGTTTTTCATTATCTCCAAAGTGTTAAATATCCAGATTTATCTGAAAGGGTTTCACTGAATTTCACAACATAATAATAAGTACCGGTTGGAAGGTTTCCTCCGTCCCAATCGTTCTTGTAGTTTTCCGATTGATAAACCTTGTCTCCCCAGATATTAAAGATCTCAAGCGAGTAGGTGAGGTTGGCGGGAACGTTTTCAATTTCGAAGAAATCGTTTGTTCCATCACCGTTCGGTGAGAACCCTTCCGGAATAAATAAATTACATGGGTCAACGTCTAAGTAGTTGGGAACATCATCGAAGTCGCAATCATCCGGTGCAATTCCATCTAAATTGAAATCTATTTCGTCAATGGTTAACCATTGGTCATCGTCGTCGTTGGTGTCTAGGAAGTTGAAGTTGCCGTCATCATCGGTGTCATCGGGTCCTGTTCCGTCTGCATTTACGTCGTTTTCAATTTCGTCAAGAAGTGTGTCGTTGTCGCTATCGAGGTCTTGGAAGTTGGGAGTTCCGTCCTCGTCGTAATCATCGGCAGGCATACCATCAGGTTCAATACTGTCCTCTAATCCGTTTCCGTTTGTGTCGGTAATATCTCCGCTTCCAATGGTGCCGTTGCCGTCTGGATCTTCACCGAGATTTTCAATCACGTCGAAAATCCCGTCGTTATCAGAGTCGAGATCTTCTGTGTCGGGAATACCGTCGTTATCGGTGTCACCATTGTTCGAAGCGGTTAGGTTTTCAGTTTCGTCAGTAATTCCGTCGTTGTCATCGTCTAAGTCGTTGAGGTTGTTCACGCCGTCTAGATCAGGGTCGGCGCACAAACCTTCTGTTAAATTTTCATCGATTTCAGAATTGCAATTATCGTCAATGTTGTTACAGATTTCAGTTGCATTCGGATTCACCAGTGAATCGCTTCCATCGCAGTCAACGGGTCCTCCAGTGAAAAGAAGATAGCCGTTCGGTAAGCTGCAAGCAATAGAATCTGTTCCAACATCCCCGAATCCGTCTCCATCTATATCGGCTAAGTATGTTTCGAAAACTAATCCATCGTCAATGCTTCCGTTACAATTATCATCGATTTGATTACAGATTTCAGTTGCATTTGGATTAACAAGCGGATTCGTGTCATCGCAATCTGTTGTGTCTGCTGTGTATCCAAGAGGTTGGGTACATGATGAGATGAAATTATTCACATCACCGAATGAGTCTCCGTCTAAATCTGCAAAATAGATTTGAGTAACTCCTTCGTCGATTTGTGCATTGCAATTGTCGTCGAGCTGATTGCAAAGTTCCGGCATAGCTGGACTAACTAACGCAGTTGTGTCATTGCAGTCACCGCCGAATGTTACAAAGCCTGTCGGAGCGGTACATGCTTGAACGAATAGGTTCGTGTTTCCAAATCCGTCGTTGTCGAAATCAGGGAAGTAAGTAGTTAAAACACCTTCGTCGATTTGAAGATTACAGTTGTCATCTATGTCGTTACAAACTTCAGTAGATAAAGGATTAACGAAGATAGAGACGTCGTTGCAATCAGCGTTGTTTGAAACGAATCCAGCAGGAGCTGTGCATCCAATTACGAAAATGTTTCCACCAAATGTATCACCATCGGCATCGAGGTAGAACGCCAACTGAACACCTTCATCGATAAGTGTGTTGCAATTGTCATCGATGGTATTACACAATTCAGCGGCAAGCGGATTTGTGCTGAATGACGCATCATTGCAATCGGCACTGTTTATAACATATCCAGGAGGGGGGGTACAACCAGTGGTTGTAACATCTATGTTTCCGAATCCATCGGAATCCAGATCCAAGTAAAATGTAGAAGTTGCGTTTTCATCTATAAGTAAATCGCAGTCGTCGTCTTGCAGATTACACAACTCATTTGCTCCTGGATAAGCCACTGCACTGTTGTCATTGCAATCAATGCTATTGCTTGAATATCCTAAAGGCTGCGAGCATGCCAAAGTGGTAGAGTTACCATTTCCAAATCCATCGTTATCGAAGTCTAAATAGAAAATTGTTTGAACGCCTTCATCGACTAATCCATTGCAGTTGTCGTCTAGGAGATTACAAACTTCAGTTCCGAGTGGAGAAATGAAACTGCTGTTGTCGTCGCAATCCGAGTTGTTTGAAACGTATCCGAATGGAAGTGTGCAAAAAGAGATAGTGCTGTTTGGATCACCGAACGAATCTCCGTCGGCATCTTCGAAGTAAATATTGAATTGAATATTCTCATCAACCTGATTGTTACAGTTATCATCTATGCTGTTACAGATCTCAATGGCTCCGGGCTGAACATAATCATCGCTATCATCGCAATCGGTTGCGTTAGTTACATATCCTGCTGGCAAAGTACATGCTAAGATTGTGTTTGAAGGAGATCCGTATGTATCAAAGTCAGCGTCTGCATAAAATTCCAACTGTACACCTTCGTCAATAAACCCGTTGCAGTTTTCATCTTGAAGATTACAGATTTCAGAAATACTTGGATTGAATCCAGCATTGTTATCGTTGCAATCACTACTATTCAAAACGAATCCGTTGGGTTGTGTGCAGGCCAATGTGAACACGTTAGGGTTTCCGTAATTGTCATTGTCATTATCGGCATAGAATGAAAGTTGAACTCCTTCATCAATTTGACCGTTACAATTCTCATCTACAAGGTTACAGATTTCAGAAGCCGCTGGCTGAATACCGGCGTCGCTGTCGTTGCAGTCAATGTTATTCGATGAATATCCGAATGGTTGCGAACAAGCCTGGGTTGTAACCGCGCTTGTTCCAAATGAATCCCCGTCTGAATCCAGATAGAAAACAAGAAGCACGCCTTCATCAGCAAGTGTATTACAGTTGTCGTCAATTAGGTTACACAATTCATTTGCCTCGGGATAGATGTTCGAGTTTGAATCGTTGCAGTCATTTGAGTTGTCTGAATAACCAGCAGGGGCAGAGCATGCGAGTGTTGTTGGAGAAGCTCCGCCAAAGCCATCGGCATCTTGGTCAGCGTAAAATAGAACTTGCACACCTTCGTCGGTAAGCCCGTTGCAATTGTCATCGAGTAAGTTACACAGCTCTGTTCCATTCGGATTAACAAATGAAATGTTGTCGTTACAGTCGGTGTTGTCAATGACATAGCCTATTGGCTGAATGCAGGCGTTCAGAGGAGCCAAGGGATTTCCAAATGTGTCACTATCGCTATCGGCGAAATAAGTTTGCACAACCAACCCATCGTCGATTTGATTGTTACAGTTGTCATCGAGAGCGTTACACAATTCAGTAGCCCCTGGAAATGCAGATGCGCTGTTGTCGTTGCAATCTAAGTCGTTGGTTACATATCCTGCAGGCAATGTGCAGGCATAAATGTTTTGAGAGTTCGAGCCGAACGTGTCACCATCAGCATCTAAGAAGTATAAATTCTGAACTCCTTCATCAACCGCCCCGTTACAGTTTTCATCTATTTGATTACAAACTTCGGTCGCGCCAGGATAAACATTTGAAGAGCTATCATTACAATCGTTGAAGTTGCTTACATATCCTGCCGGAAGAACACATCCAGTTGTTGTCGAATTGATATCTCCGAAGCCATCTGAATCCGAATCGGCGTAATAAGTATTTAATACACCTTCGTCAATGAGTGTATTGCAATTGTCGTCGATGTTGTTGCAGAGTTCAACTACGCCTGGACGAATGTTCGCGTTGTTATCGTTGCAGTCTGTCGCGTTAATGACGTAACCAACAGGAGGAGAACAAGCCAATATACTTGAAAGTGCATTTCCAAAACTGTCGTTATCGGCATCTGCGTAATAGGCAATCTGAACTCCTTCGTCAATGAAAGTGTCGCAGTCGTCGTCAATACCGTTACATATTTCATTTGCATTTGGATAAACGAAGTTGTTCGCGTCGTTACAATCACTATTGTTGGAAACATATCCCACAGGGTTCGTGCACGATAAAACAGGGAACGCCGCGTTTCCAAAAAAGTCGCTGTCAGAATCTAAGTAAAACACGTTCTGCACGCCTTCATCAATGGAAGTGTTACAGTTGTCGTCTGTTCCATTGCATGTTTCCGATGCACTTGGATAAATGGTAGGATTCGAATCGTTGCAATCGGTAGGATTGGTAACGTAGCCATTTGGCTGAGCACAGGCGATGGTTGTATTGACTAAATTTCCAGCACCATCTCCATCCAGATCAGCGTAGTAGGTTATAAACAAAAGTCCTTCATCAATTGAAGTGTTACAATTGTCATCGAGGTTGTTGCAAACTTCTGCAGCGGCAGGGTATATATTCTGATTGTTGTCGTTACAATCTAAATTGTTCGTCACGTAGCCATTAGGTGGCGTGCAGGCCAAAATAGTACTCAAGGAATTACCATAGGTATCCGTGTCGGCATCTGCGTAGAACAATTGCTGAACGCCTTCATCTGTTTGGTTGTTGCAGTTATCGTCAATCAGGTTACACAACTCAGCTGTTGCAGGATTGATGTTAGCGACGTTGTCGTTACAGTCTGTTCCGTTACTTACATATCCTAAAGGCTGAACGCATGCGAGAGTTGTGTTTGAAGGATTTCCGAAATTGTCTCCATCGCCATCAAAGAAATACGTATTCAAAACTCCTTCATCTATTTGACCATTACAATTGTCATCGGCATTGTTACAAGCCTCATTTGAAAATGGATTAATAGCAGTGTTGTTGTCGTTGCAATCTTGGTTGTTGGAAACGTATCCGATAGGAGCAGAGCAGCCTTGCACACTTACTGCAGGATTTCCGAAAGTGTCATTATCAGCATCCAAATAATATGTATTCAAAACACCTTCATCGGTTAACCCGTTGCAGTTATCATCGATTCCGTTACAAGTTTCATTGGCGAAATTTAACGTCACGTTTACTTCATCAAAGACAGACGGACATGTTGCGTTGTTGATCGTCCAACGAAAGGTATAGTTTCCCGCGGTTGAGACTGTGACATTGGAATTGAAAGCGTTTGCATTGTCAAAAGTGGCGGTGCCAGGTCCAGAAACAAATGTCCATGAACCAATTGAAGGAGTTGGGTTATTTCCCGAAAGAGCATATGTTAAACCGCAGAATGTCTCATCGCTTCCAGCATTTGGAGCAACTTGGTTGTTGTCGAAAGTTATACTTACTTGGTCGGAAGTAATAGGGCAGACCCCGTTGAAGATTGTCCATTGCAGGGTATAGGTTCCGTTTGCAAAAACTTCGATAGACGAAGATGGGCTATTTGGATTTGAAAATGAAATAGATCCAGGCCCACTTACTGTGAACCAGTTTCCGAATCCAAAGGTTGGATTATTCGCAACTAGGAAAGTCGTGAAACCGCAAACGTTTTGATCGGCACCTGCATTCGCTACTGTGGCATTGTTGTAGAATGTAATGTTGACATTGTCGGAAGTACTTACAGTACCTTCGGTGATGGTCCATGCGAAAGTATAAACTCCTTCAACTGTAACTGAAACTGAAGAGTTTCTTGCATTCGGATTAGCAAACGTTGCCGTTCCAGGTCCGGAGACTTGCGTCCATAGACCGATTCCCGTCTGTGGATCATTCGCGTTTAGCGTAATTGAAAATCCACAAGTAGATTGATCGAATCCAGCATTGGCGTTAGGAGCAGGGGGAAATGAATGACTTCCAAAAGAAGTCATAGAAATGAATAACAACGCACTGAAAAGCACGAATAGTCTCTTTCGCATACACGAAAATTTAGTTCAATTAGAATTTGTTTAGTTGGTGATCCAACCTTAACAAAGGTAGTTATAGGAATACGTTTACTTCACTAAGAAGGTTCCCGAAATTGGATAATTTTCAACACCTCCGCATAGTGAAGACATCACCAATGTGTAGAAGTAAGTACCTTGTGAAAATTCAACTTCGTCTGGACAGAAGCTTGTTGGGACAGAAGCGTCAAAGATTAAAGTTCCCCATCTGTTGTAAATGGCCAATTCAAACGTGTCGAATAATGTGAACAGTTCGCTTTGGTCCAATCCGGGCAGGAATGGAGACCAACACGCATTCAATAAGTCGCCGTCGGTAACCGTCACAATTGTTGGATATTGAACTAACTCAATGGCGAATTGACTCGTAGAGCTCTCGCCAATAAATACGTCTTGCGTATCTGTGCATCCTGATGAATTGTCTGTTGCTAAGAGAGTATAGTCACCCGAAGCTGAAACGTTTGGATTTACGGTATTGCTTCCATCGACTAAAAATCCATCAACAGTGCTCCATGACAATGAGTAGCTGTTTGAATTGTTTACCGTGACGTTTTGAATAGGAATAACAGGATACAAACAACTTAAAGTGTCTTGAAATCCAATGGTAATAGATGGTGTGGTGAAGTTTTCTGCGATTGTCGTATTTCCGGAAGATTGACATCCGTTAGAGTTGTCTACAATCGTAAGGGAATAATCACCCGCGGAATTTACAACGATTTCTCCGGTTCCTTGTCCTGAAACAATACCAGGGCCACTCCAATTGTAGGTGGCAGCTCCTGCGTTTGTTATAGAATTAATAGTGGAAGTCGGAGTGATACAATCTAATCCGTTAGGTGAACTAAGATTTAAAGTCGGAACATCGAAATCAGCATTTACAGTAATGGTTTCAGTGTCGAAACAATTACTGTTCAATGTTGCATTGACAGTATAGGTTCCTGCAGCGGCTACATTAATACTTGGCGACGTTGCACCACCATTAATGGTTCCGCCTATTGTAGTCCAATTGTAAGCGGTGTTTGGGAATCCGTTTACGACAGCTGATAAGTTCCCATTTGGATTAAAGCAATTCAACAAGATAGATCCGCCAGTTATGATCTGGAAGTCAGAATAATCGGCAACTATAGTTATGGTATCCATTGCCTGACAAATTCCCTGATAGTCAGTTAGCACAGAATAAAAGCCAGGAGAAGCTACTCCAACATTGAAGGCATTGGTGGGTGTGTTGAAACTACCGTCAGCGGTAATCCAAAAGAACGTAACACCATTAATGTTACTAATTGAATTAATTGAGGTGACAGGATTGGCGCAGTTAATATCAGATAAAGCAGTTGCTTCGACGGAAAGAGGCTCAACAGTTACTACGAATTCTTGTTCTGAAATGACACCACAAATATCGGTGTATACAACTTGATAGGTTGTTGTTTCATCGGGGGTAGCAACCGGACTTGCGCCTGTAGATGTGCTAAGTGCTGTTGTGGGTGTCCATACAAACGTTCCGTTTACATCGGCTCCACTTACAGTCAAGACAGCTGCTGCTCCAGGGCATATAGTCACCTCGTTTGTAGTGTTAAGAATGTCGGGCGTCAGACACACGCTTTGAATGTTTGAAAGACCTCCCGTACCAGCAGTGAATCCCCAGTTTACTAAATTTTCTCCGCTGAACACAGAGTTAATAATATCTACCGTTGTTTGTAATCGAAGTTCACAATCAAAGTATACGGAGAAAATCGTGTTAATAGGATCCCAAATAAGTCTAACGGGATGATATTGGCCATCTTCTGTGTTCGCATTGAACGCAGCCATTTGAACAGGACCGCCAAGGTTGTCAATTGTGTTGTGATTTACATTGCCATTTCGCTGAATAGCAATGTGGTCGTATCCCGGATCTGAGTATGGATTCGAGTTTTGATAAGTATCAAATTCAACGGCGAAACTCGTTCCGAAGTTCAGATATCCCATACCTCCGCCACTCGCTCCAATAGCTGCTGTACCTTGAGTATGCATTACAAAGCAAATTCCGTCTGCACCGTTAATATCAACGTTTCCAAGAAACATTTCAAATGCAATGTCGAAGGGTTGATTTAAATCGATTTGATCTGCATACCAAACTGTTCCGTTCTGCGTGCCAAGGTTTGGAGTAAGCTGATAACAGTCGTTACCTGTTGCTGTTGCTGAGCCGTTTAGAAAATATGCTTGTCCAAAAGAGTGAGAAACAGCAAAAATGAGCGCGAGAAATAAGATGTGTTTTTTCATATGAGCAATGCGGGAAGTAAATATACGCAATTACTTCATTCCACGCTCTTTTCTTAGTTGATCGTACGCTTCTTGTACCTTGATAAATTTCTCTTGCGCAGCCCTCTGGTATTCATCTCCCAAGTCTTTTACTTTATCCGGATGATATTTCATAGCCATTTTACGGAATGCTTTTTTTACTTCATCATCGGTGGCTGTCGCTTCTATTTCTAAAATTTTATAAGCCGATGCAGCATCCTTGTAGAACATGGCTTGAATACTCTCGTAATCCTTTTGACTAATGTTCAAATCGTGTGCAATTTGCTTTATCAATTCTGCCTCTGCCTTTGCAACCTGACCGTCTGCCTTCGCAATTCCAAATAAGTAATGAAGCAATTGCAAGCGCATTGGGTGTTCCATGAAGTCGCGAATCTGATGACAAACTTCGCGCACGGGAATGTTTTTGTTCAACAACTCTTTCAAAATACCAATTTGCTCTGCCGCGGCAGCTGGGCCAAATTGTTTGTCGAAAAACTCTCGAATATATTGAAGCTCACTTTTCATAAGTTTGCCATCTGCCTTCATTACAGCAGCAGAGAGAACCAAGAGAGCAGAAGAGAAGTCACCACGTTGCGTATGACGAGCATACGTTCTTGGACGAGCGCCCGGTTGCTGTTCTTGTGTGCTCAATGATTTGTCCTCGGCCATGTAGCCAACCGCAAATCCTATTAATCCGCCAATTGGTCCGCCTAAAGCCCAACCAATTGCGCCTCCAACCCATTTCGCAAATGCCATA
>Ga0315902_10009728_pt1 | contig 12815 bp, 13 predicted proteins | sample LakEriMetagenome_9_FD_203523 | JGI IMG/M metagenome (GOLD analysis project Ga0315902, IMG submission 203523) | Freshwater fungal communities from buoy surface, Lake Erie, Ohio, United States - Buoy 12 MA117 | ecosystem: Environmental > Aquatic > Freshwater > Lake > Lake biofilm | place: USA... | reverse complement strand
CAGCGGCCCGCACCCTCCAAGTCCCAGGACAGCATTCCCCAGCCACTGGGGGTGTTGACCTTCGAGGGGACGCCGACCGAGAAGGTGGATGTCCTGCTCGAATACGATGGCTCGGCCCGGATGCTGGCCCGGTGGCCGCATGTCGAGCAGCGGTCGACGCGAACGCTGTGGAGGAACGCCGATCTGGTCAGTTCGAAGACCGCTCCGACCTCTCCATTCCCCACCAACTCGTGGTTGAATCCACTGCGATCAGCCGACCGGCTCTCGTTTTCGTTCGACAAGAAGATTGAAAAGTTCGTGCTGTACGACATGTCGCTGCGGGCACCGAACGGTGTGGAACTCGAAGCGGCAGAGACGGGTTACAAGGCTCGTAACGCCGGGACTTCGGCCATCCACGACATCACCGTCTACCGACCGGTCGGGGACGGCAAGTTCCGGGCTGCCTATGTCGCGACGATCCCGGGGGCTGCCAAGCCCGCAGCTGCGCCGGATGCTGCGACGCCGCCAATGCCAGTTGCTGCACCGGCTGTAAAGCCCGCCCCGGGTCTGGCAGTTGCGGCCTTGCAAGCGATCGTCGGCAAGCCCGTTCCGGCTCCGGCCGCTCCGGCAGCGAATCCAGCCCCAGCAGCTGCACCCGCTCCAGCGACCCCGCAGCATGACATCAATTGGGTCGGCGATGCTCAAACACCGGATCAACTGGTCGCCGCCTGGGAACCGCTGCTGGCCGCTCAGGGGCTGGGGGCGGCAGAGATCGCTCACGTGCAGTCGATCCTGAAGGCGCACTCGTTCGATAAGGACTCCGCACGCGTGGTGTTCCGAATAGACCCGGCAACCGTCGAGACACTGGCCCCACTGGAAGTCTCCCCTCAGCCAGACAAGGTGCAGCGGGTCTGGCTGGTGATCCTGGATGGAGCCGACCCCGAGATCAAGACCCGCATCTCAAAGCTGATCGCGGGTCTGGGAGAGAACTCCTACGAGAAACGCATGGCGGCCAAAGCCGAGCTAATCAAGCTCGGCCCTACCGCTGTGCCCCAGCTGAATGCCGAGAAGAACAATAAGGATCCAGAGATCTCCTTCCGCATCGAGGAGATCCTGGAAGAGGTACAGAATCCGACCGACCAGGGAGACCCGGCGCTTCCTGCGGGCGTCCTGATCGATGGCTAGTCGGCGTCCGAGAGTCCGTGCCACATGCAGCTCCCAACAAGAGATGAGATCAACGTCCATGACTCATTTGACGAGCGATCCGCCTGTGACAGTTTCTTGGGCAAGACCTTGGAACAGGCCGAAGCGATGTTCCGCGATCACTCGATTCTCTATCAGGAAGACCTGATGTGGATGGGGCCGACGGCGTTTTGCTTTTACTTGCCCGCATTTCTGAACTATCTGCGAAGTGACTCTGCCGACGACGCGGACCTCAGCTGTCTGGTCATGATTCTTCGCTACCGGCTGGAATGCGACAAACGCGAGTTGATTCCAGTTGTCTCGCAGGTCGTATCGATCTGTCAGCACATCCTGGAGCACTTTGATCGTTACGCTGTCAATCTGGAGATCTACGAAGACTTGCGTACACGAACGGAGAATCTGTTGCAGGAGTTCCAGATGCTCATTCAGCGCTGACGCCACAGAACCTGATCTGAGATTCCAATCGTCCGGGCCTGTTCGGCGATGCTCTCGCGAAATCGTTTCGCGTCCTCGGGGTAACCTTTCGTGGGCTTCAGCCCCGGAACCCGCTCGATCCAGAAGCGATTGAACATCTCCATCGAGACTTCGCGCAGGTACTTCGAGAGGATCGACGCAGCTGCAGTCGGCAGATGCTGTTCAGCGCGGACCTGGAATCGGACTTCGCCGCCGCGCACCTTGTAGGCACTACGCTCGGCCGATTCGCATAGCCTAGGAATGAACATCTCGTTGAAGGCTTCACTGAGCGCGGCTGAGTACTGATTCCGGCCACCGTGCTTGTCGCAGATCACGAGCGCCGGCAATCCATCGGCAGGCCAATGTCGTTCCAGCAGTGACAGTGTGGAACGCGTCAGGACGACTCCTTTGCTGCCTGCGGCCTTGCATTCGCGATTGAACCGGGGCGTCTCCATCAGGTCGCTGGCCAGTGACTCGACCACGACGCCCGTGCGGATGCAGACCTCTCGCAGCTGAGTGGCCAGGCGCTCGATATCGGCAATCCCGGCGGTCGTGGGCAGTTCCAGATCCCCTGCTCGGAGCCAGGGCTCGCCCTCGCTGCGACTCAGGTCGATCCCGGTCAGTCGCAGGACCAGCTCTGAGTAGCTGCGCGGGACCGGACCGGTCTGGGCGAGGAGGGCCAGGGCGCTGGTTTCCAGCGATCCGATGCCTTTGGCGGGGGTGTAGACCTGTTTCGAGTCGGCGACATGCAACCGGGTTCCGCCGACCGAGGATTCCCGATCGATGGCGTCTCGCAGGATCTCGTACAGGTCTGAATCGGTGGCAGAGCCGGGGACTCGCCAGGCGGTCACGCTGATCAGCAGCGGGCCCAGGTTCGGGCCGTAACCGGCCTCGTCGGTGCCCATCCAGCGGAACGTCGTCGATGGAGGGGCCATGGGAATTCGATCTGCAAACGAGCTGAGAGGCAACCGGATAGCCTGTCAACATTCCATGAAATCATACACCGGGACACCTCCAACCCCTCTCCCGGGGGAGAGGGGAGCCGGAAGGGCGGCGTTATTCAGGAGCTTTTTCCATCCAGACGTCCATGCACTTGCTGTCGGGCATCCCGGTGCCGTGGGTCTCGCCCCCCATCAGCTGGCACGACTGCATTCCGTAGCTGATGAACAGCATGCCAGCGGGGAGTTCATCTCCCTTGGAGGCCTTGATGGGAACGACGATCTGGCCCAGGTCGCTCCAGACCCGGACCTTGTCTCCCTCTTTGAGGCTCATACGCTGCATGTCCTGCGGGTTGACCTGCAGGGTGCCAATCTCATCGAGGTACTCGTCCGTGTACTTCCCTTCGTTCAGGGCGGTGCCCTGTCGACTGGTGCGTCCGGGGATGAAGATGAACTGTTCCGGCATGGGAGTCGCGATCTGAAACGGGCTCAGGCAGTTGCCATATGCCCCATTGTCGGGATCGGTCTCCGTTACGCAAGGAACCGCTGGCCGGACAGCTGCGCTCCCCAGTGATGAGCCCAGTAGCGGGGAATGACCCTACGACCGGAGCAATCGTCATTCTGCACATTCGCCTGATGCCGGAATGCAGCGCAGCAGTCCATCGAGAGAGCCGATTGGCGTAGGTTTCAGAGTCCCATTCCTTGGTGCGACTCATGCCTTTGGCTGCATTCGATCTTCTGGTGGCTGCGGCGCTGGTCCTGGTGGCCGTTCAGGTGGCCCGGTGGCTGATGCGCTGGTTTCCGTTCGTACCGGAGCAGACATCCGGGGACTCGCGAGCTGTCGCACTCGATGGGCTGCGAGGCTATCTGGCGCTGCTCGTCATTGTGCACCATGCGTCGATCCACCGGATGTACTGGCAGACCGGGGTCTGGGAAGAGACCGATTCGCTGGTGCATGCCTGGCTGGGACCCGCTCCGGTGGCGCTGTTCTTCATGCTCACGGGATTTCTGTTCTGGTCGAAGTTACTGGCGGGGCACAAATGCGAAGCGGGCCGGCTGTGGCTTGGTCGAGTGCGTCGGATCGTGCCGATGTACGTGTTTGCGGGGATCACGACCTACTGCATGGCATTTGTGTTGCGGGGCGGCTGGGCTGCATTTCGCTGGGAGTGGCTCGACGAGCTGGTCGCGATACTTTCCGGAGGGACGCTCGCGTTTCCGACAGTGCTGGATCGAGTCATCACGCTCCCGCTGAATGCCGGTGTGACCTGGTCGTTGCAGTATGAGTGGTACTTCTATCTGGCGCTCCCGCTACTGGCTGTTCGTGCAACACCCGTGGCAACGGTGGCGCTGGCTGCGTTGGGGGCCGGGCTGGCTGCTCATGGGACCGAGGCGGGGATCGCCTGCTTCAACTTCTCGCTGGGGATGCTGGCCGCCGTGATTCGTAATCAGCCGACTCCAGTCTGGGTCCGCAGCTGGCCAGGGCTGGGGCTGTGTATCGCCTGTGTGGCGACGCTCGCCTTGGGGCACGGGAAACAGACGGTCTGGTCGTCTCTGGCGATGGGGACGGTGTTTATCGCGGTAGCTTGCGGCCAGGACTTCGCGGGGCTCCTGACTTCTCAAACAGCTCGCTGGCTGGGAGTTATCAGCTACAGCGTCTACCTGATGCACGGGATCGTGCTGCAGTGGGTGATGCGGAACGTGGCTGCGAGAGCTCCGTTTCAGTCCCTGTCCGTGGTCGCGTTCTGGGAGTTTGCGATCCTCGCCGCAGCACTGACAGTCGTGCTTTCAGCGATCACCTACCAGTGTATTGAGAAGCCGTTTCTTTCGACGCCCAAAACGGCGTAGTGCAAACGACTACTCCGGCTTGGCGGGTGCGGGCTCTGCTTTCTTCGGCTCTTCTGGCTTCGCTTCTGTGGCCGGTGCCGCCGTCGGAGGTGCCGCCGGCAGGGGATTCGGCGGGCCGCCAAAGATCTTGGTCACCTGCTTGTCGGGAGTCACCTGGAACAGCGCATTCGCTCGCGAGTCGCAGATAATGAAGTTCTCGCCCTGCTGGCGAATGCCGATCGGATTGACCAGCGGCTCTCCGCTGACCCACTTTTCAGGCTTGCCGCCGGGAGCGATCTTCCAGATGGCATGAGCATACCCATCGGTGACATAAGCTGTGCCGTCCTTCGTGACGAAGACCTGATGAGGGAACTCAAAGGTCAGGTCATCCACGACTGCTTCGAACTTCCCATCGCCCGTGTACTTTCGAAGCTGGGGCTTCAGCGACGAGAGCACCCAGATGAAGCCATTGTCATCCGCGAACAGACCGCGACAGCCTCCCACCACGGCAAACTCTGTCGGCACCTTCGTCACGGGCAGACCCGCTGTCGGGAACTTCCAGATCCGCTGCAGCTCCAGATCGGTCGCATAGATCGTGTCACCCGCAACCGCGATGGCTGTTGGAATGCCAATCGATCCATTCGTGAGCGGCTTGGCTTCGCCCTTTTCAGAGATGTGATAGATCTCGCGTGTCGCCGAGTCTCCCGCATAGAGCTGGCCGTCCGCAGCAACCGTCACGCACCGCACGGCATTCAAGGGAGTGCGGAACGCAGCCTTCCCTTGATAGAAGACGCTGTTCGTCCCGTCCTTCAGCTTCCAGATCCCCGGCAGCTTGCGGTCGGCAATGAAGTACGTTCCGTCGGCAGTCACAGCTGCATCGAGCGGGTACTTCCAGGTGTCCTGAGCCGACAGAGGACAGGACAGCAGGCACAGAACGATCAGCGCGAGCGAGCGGACCATGGAATCGGCTTCCGGATGAATGGAGTCCAGCGAATGAAGAGAGGCCGAAACCCAGGACAATCGTCCGAGTTTCGGCCTGCGATGATATCAAGAAGTTCGGGAGAGTTCCGCCTCGTTGCTATTTCTTGACGATCCAGATGTTCCGGTAGCGGACCGGATCGCCATGATCCTGCAGGTACAGCGGACCGGGAGTCGCAGCTTCGGTCGACAGCGGGCCGCCGGGGGTCATCTTTTCGATCTCGCGATCATGAATCACAACGCCGTTGTGCTTGAACAGCATACGGGCGTTCTTGACCTTCTTGTCTCCTTCGAACTTCGCAGCTGTGAAGTCGACGTCATAGGTCTGCCAGACCAGTGGGGGCAGGCACATATTCACGTCGGGTCGGACGACGGTGTAGACGCCACCGCATTCGTTATCGAGTCCGTCCAGCCCGAACGAGTCGAGGATCTGCACCTCGTAGCGTCCCTGGAGGTAGAACCCGCTATTGGCTCGACCCTGACCCCGCGAGTTCGGCATGTACGGCAGCAAGAACTCGAAGTGGATGGTGAAGTCCTGCATCTCGTCGATCGTCTGGCAACCCTGCATCAGCAGGCCCGCGTCGTTCATCTTGGCGCCGGGCTTCCAGTGCTTGTCGAGTGTTTCTTTGGTGCCATCGAACAGCACGATCGCTCCAGCTGGGGCCTTGACGCCCAGAGTGGGGCTCTGGCGATCGACCTTCTTCAGCGACTTGGTGATCTCGCCGATCTTGGCTGCGTCGCCTTCTTCGGCAGTCTTGGTCTGCTTGTCCCAGCCCGCTCCGGGCAGCCCGCCGGTGTACTTCACAGCTCGGAACTTCCCTTCACCGAGGGCGATCACCTGGACGCCGACACCGTCCGCGGCGTATTCGCCCTGAACCTTGAAGTCCGGGTCCTTCGAGGCCGCTTCGACCGTGTCGTAGGCCACACGATCCGCAGCCAGTGCTGCGGAAGTCGAGAACAAGAGAGCGCCGAACAATATGCCGCGACGAAGCATGGTGGAACCTTCCAATCGATGAGCGTGGATCAATCCGCGAGGGTTCTGAAAATACCGCTGCCTCGGGGAATCATCAATCGTCACAGATGTTCGGCACGCGGCGGCCTGAGAATTCTGATCGCCAGCCGAAAGGAAATTTGCCTGCCGGGACGTTACCATTTCTCGTTCGTTTCCGAGGTCTGTCCCGTTCAGGTGCCTTCACACCGCACAAGAGGTTCGCCATGGCCCGCAAAGGGGAGTTGTTCGCTGGTTTGTCCGTTGCCATTGTCACGCCGTTCGCGGGTGGCAAAGTCGATGAGACCGCTCTGCGCAAACTCGTCGATTGGCATATCAGCCAGGGGACCGACTGCCTCGTTCCCTGCGGCACCACCGGCGAAAGCCCTACGCTCGACCACGAAGAACACGACCGCGTGATCGCCATCACCTGCGAACAGGCTGCGGGCAAGATCAAGGTCATGGCGGGCACTGGCTCCAACAGCACCAGCGAAGCGGTCCGCCTCACCAAGGCCGCCGAGAAGGCCGGAGCCGACGGAGCCCTGGTCGTGGGCCCTTACTACAACAAGCCGATGGCTGAAGGTTACTACCGGCACTTCGCCGCGATCGCCGAGGCGAGCAGCCTGCCGATCGTGATCTACAACATCCCCGGCCGGACCGCCAAGAACATCGACACGATCTGCCGCATTGGCGAGATCCCGACCGTGGTGGCTGTGAAGGAATCGACCGGCAACATGGACCAGGCCTCGTGGATCCTCGCCGGGAGCCAGCTGAGCGTGCTGTCCGGAGACGACAGCCTCACGCTGCCACTGCTGGCCCTGGGCGGCAGCGGAGTGGTTTCGGTGGTCGGGAACATCGTCCCGAAAGACGTGAAGGCGATGCTGGCCGCGTGGAGTGCGGGCAACATCGCTGAGGCCCAGAAGTGGCACGGCAAGCTGTTCCCGCTGTGCCGCGACCTGCTGTCGCTGGCCACAAACCCGATTCCGATCAAGGCCGCGATGCAGCGCCTGGGTCGTGATACGGGCGATGTCCGGTTACCGCTGACAGAACTGCCCGAAGCGGACCGCGCCAAGCTGGAGCGGACGCTGAAGAACTACGGGCTGGTGTAAAGCCGGTGCTTCGAGCTTTGAGGCTGAGTGGCAGAATTCTGAAGAATTCTGCTACGAACACTCCTATCCGCGTGGGTGGCAGCGGGAGTGGATCGCCTTGAGGCGGCTATGCTCGACTTGGGTATAGATCTGGGTCGTGCGAATACTGGCGTGGCCCAGCATCTCCTGCAGGGCGCGGATCTCGGCACCGCCAGCCAGCATGTGCGTCGCAAAGCTGTGCCGCAGGGTGTGCGGGCTGATCTTCTGGCGACAGCCGATCCGGGTGGCGTATCGCTTCACGGCGTACCAGACATTGATCCGGGTCAGGCTTTTGCCCGACCGGGTCACGAACAGCGCCTCCTGCTCCTTCGTTCGGGCCATCGCGGGGCGTTCGTGCTTGAGGTACGCCTCCAGAGCCAGCACAGCCACCGGGTTGAGGGAGACGATCCGCTCCTTGTTCCCCTTGCCCAGGCACCGGCAGTACCGCTCGCTCAAGCGAATGTCTGAGAGCTTCAGGTTCGCGACCTCGGAGGCCCGGCAGCCGGTGGCGTACATCACCGTCAGCAAGGCCCGATCCCGCAGCGGATAGCGGTCTTCACGACTCGGAGCGGCCAGCAGCTTCTCAACCATTTCCGGGCTGAGCACCGTGGGCAAGTACTGCCACAGCTTCGGAGAAGTCAGCAGGTCGATCGTGCTTTCCGCAACTGCCTGCTCCAGAACGAGATATCGAAAGAACATCTTCAGCGAGACCAGCTTGCGGGCCACGCTGCTGGCTGCCAGACCCTGCTCATGCAGGTGCTGCAGGTAGCCACTGAGCAGCTGCAGGTCGACCTGTTGCAGTGAAATGACCTTGGAGATTTCGAGCCAGCTGAGGAATTGCCCTAAGTCGTTACGGTATGCGGCGATCGTGTTTTCGGACATGCCACATTCGGCCGCCAGATACTGCTGAAACGGCGCAAAATAGGCCCGCGGATGGGTCGGCGAACTGTGAGGGTTCGAATCGACAGGTTTCTTGCGGGGAGGCATGGGGCATTCCGTTCGTTGTTACCTTCGAAATCGGCCAGATCCGGGCCTGGCGATTGGTCTGAGAGTCTGTTTTGGGAAAGTTTGAGCCAGAATGAGTTTGGGCAGTGGGGAATGGGCAGTGGGCAGTGAAATGCAGGCAAGACCGGGTGGTTTTGCTCACCAGAGTGGGGGTGAAAACCGGGCGGCCTGCTTCCGACCCGCGTGTACCTCCACTGCCCACTGCCCCCGTTTCTTGTTTTCTTGCATTCATCTGCAACTTCCTCGGGAATTCTGGTAGATTTCATTCGCACGAGTGCAGCGGAAAAACGTACCGCTGTCAGGTGAGGACTGATCGCGCCGTGGAAAGGTGATGGTCATGCCAGGATCAGGCTGGGGTTCGCGGCGGAACGTGGCACCGTATCTGGGTGCGACGATTGTGATTGTGCTCGGCTTCGGCGGGATCCTGCTGACAGCCATGATGATCTTTCCGCAGGCCACCATGCAGACTGTGGTTGCCTGTTCACTCGGGCTGACGCTGGTCCTGGCCTTGTTCTGGGGACTGACCCCGGGCAGTGAGCTCCCATCGGCAATCTATGGCTGGGTCAACAACCGCAAGTCGGACTCGGACGAGCTTCAGGGGTATGAGCCGCTGACCAAGAAAACGAAGCGGATGAAGACCGGTCCGCAGGCTCCGCCCTCTGTCGAAGAAGTTCGAGAGATCAAAGAGAACAGCAACAACTGGGTGCCGACCAGCGGCAAACGGATTGTGCCCAGTCGCCGTCTGGGACCGACCGGCGGTCAGTCTCAAGCCAGCGGACCCGAGGCATGAGCCGAATTCTCCGGCGAGCGCTCTGCGTCTGTTTCTGCTTCACCATGGCTGCGTTTGGTCAGGAGCCCCAGCCCGATTTTCATCTCGACCGTGTCCAGGATCGGACATTTCTCGAGGAAGCCGATGTTGAAGGCTACTACGGCCTGCTGAATCAGGCTCGCCAGCAGAATGTGCAATCCATCTCAGCTGCGGCGCAGCAGTTTCTGGAGAAGCGTCGGCCACAGTCGAAGAAGTTCGGACGAGTCCCCCCCGAGAAGTTCCCGCTGTTCGCAGATCTCCTCAACGAGCCCGAGCCGTATCGCGGACAGCCCGTGACGCTCCGTGGACACAGCCAGGAGATGAAACGCTACGCCGCGGAGGAGAACCCCTACGGCATCACGACACTCTATGAGTGCTCGCTATTCACCGATGACTCGCAGTCGCACCCGACGACCGTGGTCTTTACCGAGGCTCCGGCCGACCTCCCGCTGGGGGAGAAGATCGTCGATGGTGTCGTGGTCAGCGGGTACTTTCTGAAGCTGCGGGCGTACTATGCTCGTGACGAGAAGACGCGTGTGGCCCCGCTGATTCTGGCGCGGACGATTACGTGGAAACGAGATCAGGTGGCCTCACCCTGGATCAGCCTGGGAACTCAGTATTCGCTGTATGCGGGCCTGACCCTGATCGTGGTCGGCTGGCTGGTACTGCGCTGGAGTGTCAGGCCACCGAGAAAGACGACGGGTGAGGCTGTGAATCTCGGAACGGTCGAGATTCGCGACTGACCGGGTCTCAACAAAACGGGCAGCTTTACTCCGTTCGCAGGTGACGCAAGTCGGTCACGCGGACCTCTTCTCGCGAGGCAAACGGCTCACCGAACCGGGAGTGGATCGTCCAGCCCCAGTACCGGGCACGATCACGGATATCATCGAGAGCTGTGGGATACTCGCGAGAACGCTGCTCGATCAGCTGACTCGCATAACAGCGGACCGCTTCCATCTTGCGGTCGATGACTGGGCTGATGTCCATGACGAAGGCGGGCTTCGGATGGATCCGCAGGTGGATGCTCCAGAACTGAAACAGCTGGGGCGGCCAGTACGGTTTCCCGGGGATATCGCTGCGCGAGAGTTTGGCCCAGAACCGCGCATCGTCGACCAGCTGGCTGGCTGCGACGTGATCGGGGTGCACATCTTCGGGATAGGGAGCCAGAATGATCTGCGGGCGCGTCTGGCGGAACACCTCAGCCAACTTCCACCGGGCGTCGAGGTCAGCCACGAGCTGGCGATTGGGTAGTCCCAGGTTGCCGCGCCAGGTGAGATCCAGGACGCGCGTGGCTGCCGCTGTTTCCTGAGCGCGGATCTCCGGAGTACCCAGCGGAGTCGGCTCTCCACTGGTCAGTTCGAGAACTCCGACGCGCAGCCCATGCTGGCGGCAGACCAGGATCGTGCCGCCGACGCTGATCTCGGCATCGTCCGGATGCGGCGCCACAACGAGGATATCGAGCGGTGTCTCGGGAAAGTTCATCGATCCAGCCTGTCACGCTGCGGGCTTCGTTACCAGTTTCGCCATTGCTCCTCGCCCCGGGTCCCGCGCCCGGCAGCGTTCCCCTCCCAGTCGTGGGACGGCGGCCAGATGCCCTGGTGGCGATCGGCGTTCTCTCCAGCCAGATGCATGTTCTGGTCGGCAGCTGTCCAGACGCCGACCGGCTCGGGAGGATAGAGCGGAATCCCCAGCACCCACTTGACCCCCTGCATCAGGGTTAGCAGGATCGGCAGCAGCACAATCATCACGAGGGTCATCGGCAGCAGCAGCGGCCCCAGCGAGAAGAACCGCTTCGCAAAGTGGACCCAGACCTCCCGCCAGCTGAGCAGAACGATGACCGCGCCCAGGCTCAGATACGGCCCGTAGGGGATCTCTTTGTCGAGCTTGAGTGACAGCGTCACTGCCATGGCGACTGTGGCCAGAAACGCAGCCAGGAAGAACGCCAGCACCGTCGCCTGCCAGCCAATAAAGGCCCCGACCATCGCCATCAGGAAGATGTCTCCCTCGCCCATGGCCTCGCGGCGCAGGACCTTCGAGCCGATCAGCCGCACCACCGCGACGAGGGCTGCTCCCGCAGCCAGACCCGCCACACTCACAGCCAGCCCATGCAGGTGCGGGTGAGCGCTAATCCAGTCGGGAACCGCCCAGTCCGGCGTCAACCACGGATGCCAGCTTTTGGGCATCGTGATCCGGAAGTCGCGCAGCAGGTGCGGGTCCTGATACCAGACCGGCACCAGATGCAGCCGTCCAAGGATCGTTGAGGCGACCACCGCGAAGACCGTCTGCGGAATCGTGCAGGCATCGGGGATGATCATCAGATCCCAGTCGATCAGCGAAGCCACCAGCAGCGACTCGATCAGGATCAGGTGGAACGCCATCCGCAGATGCACGAATGTGGCCGGGGACATCCATCCCAGCCCCGGGATCGTCTGCGGGCCCGTGTCGGCGTAAACGGTACTCGTACTGAGTGCTCCGTACCCGAAGGGCACCTCCAGTGCATACACAGCCACGAACAACAGCCCGTTGACCAGCTCAACGAGCGGATAGCGGGGTGAGATCTTCTGTCCGCAGGCCCGGCACCGCCCCCACAGCGACAACCATCCGAAGATCGGAATGTTGTCGTACCACCGGATCGGCACCCGGCACTTGGGACAGAACGAGCCCTGGCTCGACAGGCTCCACAGCTGATCTTTCAGCGTGAAGTACTGCGGAATGCGGTAGACGCAGACGTTCAGGAAGCTGCCGATGCAGGCTCCCAGCCAAAACAGGAATGGCAGGATCAGCCACGGCGGAAAGTCGTGAGCAACAATCAGGCGACCGGTCACAAGGTCCCCCCATCCGGTCGGGACTTCAGATGCAGCATGATCTCGTCAACGATCGCCGCAGGGGAACGCCCCTCGGTGTCGATCGCGAAGCTGGAGGTCTCAGAGTAGAGCGGAGTCCGCCGGGCCAGGAGGGTTTCGATCTCGGTGCGAGGATCGGCTCCCGTCAGCGAAGGTCGGCGACCGGCACTGGTCGCGTCGCCATGAATGCGGTGAAAGATGCTGTCGAGGCTGGCGGTGAGCCAGATCGCCGGGCCCGCAGCTCGAATTGCCCGCCGATTGAGCGAGTTGAGAATCGCTCCGCCGCCCGCAGCGATGACGAGATGATTTCGCGACAGGAGATCGGTCAGAACCCCCGACTCACGGGCTCGAAAACCGGGCTCTCCTTCCTGAGCAAAGATCTCGGCAATCGATCGCCCGGCCCGCTGTTCAATCTCGACGTCGGCATCGATCCAGTTCCAGCCCAGCCGACTGGCCAGCAGCGGAGCTATGGTCGACTTGCCGACACCTCGGTAACCGATCAGCGTGATGACCATGCGGGCAGAGAGCAGGAATGCGGGAAGGGGATCACTCCATCTTAGCTGGGAGGGAGAAGAACCTCACGCGGGAGAGGTTGAGACGGGAGGAGTCATTCAACGTCGAGACGCTATGACACCCGGCCAGCTCTGCATTCCACTGCCCACTGCCCAT
>Ga0315902_10009723_pt1 | contig 12819 bp, 15 predicted proteins | sample LakEriMetagenome_9_FD_203523 | JGI IMG/M metagenome (GOLD analysis project Ga0315902, IMG submission 203523) | Freshwater fungal communities from buoy surface, Lake Erie, Ohio, United States - Buoy 12 MA117 | ecosystem: Environmental > Aquatic > Freshwater > Lake > Lake biofilm | place: USA... | reverse complement strand
GATTGAGGATTTGCTTGAAAGACCACTTAGCTGGCTTTCTGGAGGACAACAGCAAAGGGTTGCTATCGCATCTGCGCTGGCGGCTGGGCAGAAAATACTCTTATTAGACGAGCCGACTTCCGCCCTGGACCCCGAAGCGGCGTCCGAGATAGTCGCTGTGCTCAAGTCTTTAGCTCACGAGCACGGCATCACCGTGATCCTTGTAGAGCACCGAATAGAACGCGTGATTGAGCTTGTGGATTCAGTTGTAATCGTTGCCAACGATGGTCTTGTTACCAAGGGAGGTAACGAGCAGTTCGAGAACTATCACCTGGTTCCACCTGTGATTGGACTCTCAACCGAGCTCTCTTGGAATCCAGTTACGGTAAGCGTTTCTGCCGCCAAATCAAATTGGGAGCGTGACCCACATCCCTGGAAGCAACTGGTGAATGAGAATCTGAGCGAAACGGTTACCCTAGAGGTCAATGATCTATCTGTTAACTACGACGATATAGAGGCCGTGTCCAAAGTTTCCTTTGAAGTTCACGCCGGAGAAGTTGTCGCGCTAATGGGAAAAAATGGCTCAGGAAAGTCTTCGGTTCTCTGGGCTATCCAAGGTGGCGGAAAACGATCAACGGGTTCTGTCAAAACTCAGTTTGGCGATCCAAAGTCACTCTCTGCTGACGAAAGACTTTGCGTCTTGACTCTTGTTCCTCAGAAGGCAGCTGACTTACTTTTCCTAAACTCACTAGCTGATGAGCTTTCCGAGTCTGACAAGTTTGCACAACTCACGGACTCTGGCACTTCCAAGATATTTGAATCGCTAACTGGAAGGTTAGATCCGAAGATTCACCCGCGAGATCTTTCCGCTGGACAGCAACTGGCTCTGGTTCTAGCTCTTCAGTTGGTGAAGGGGGCTGGGATATTGCTACTCGATGAACCAACTCGCGGTTTAGATTACGCGGCCAAAAGATCCCTTGCCAAGCAGATTAGAGCATTACGTAAAGAAGGCAAGTCTGTGTTGGTGGCTTCCCACGATGTGGAATTTGTAGCTCTAGTTGCAGACAGGGTTCTAGAGCTAGAAAGCGGAAAACTGATTTCTGACAAATTGACAACTGTTGCCTTAGGAATTGGGTCATCACATCCCACACAAATCAGTCAAATAACTAGTCAGCCAGGATTACTGACTTTGAGTCAAGTAGAGAAGGTGCAGAAGTGAAGACCTTTTCAGGAAAATGGATTTCTAATTTGAGCATTCTGCTTGCCGGAATTGGATCCGTGCTCATGTTCTCCTGGCCATTTTTTATCTCTGGTGATTCCGCTGTTGAGGCAGATGTAGCGCAAGTTGTGTTTATTGCTTTGATGCCGCTAATGCTGGTCTTGATTTTGGTTGAAGTGGCAACTGGTGAGATCGGCTCGAAGCAGATTGCCTTACTAGGGGTCTTGATTGCCCTCAATGCTGTTATTCGTTTACTTGGCGCTGGAACAGCAGGTATCGAGACTGCCTTTTTCCTCATAATCATTGCTGGATACGTTTTTGGTTCAGGTTTTGGATTCTTACTTGGAACCGGTTCACTGCTGGTGTCTGCACTAATTACGGGCGGGGTTGGGCCATGGCTTCCGTTTCAAATGATGGCTGCTGGACTGATTGGAATTGGAGCAGGCTTACTTCCGAAATTCGGCTCCAAAGGTTCCAAGCTCTTGATCCTCATGGTTTACGCAATTCCCGCAAGCTTCGCTTATGGATTCTTGATGACCTTGTGGAACTGGCCATTTCTTGCAGGCAGTGAATCATCTATTTCTTACCTTGCCGGAGCTGGACTGATTGAAAACCTTATTCGCTTCGTGCAGTTTCAGATTTTTACTGGGGGGTTGATCTGGGACTTAGGGAGAGCTGTAACAACGATTGCGCTTATTGCAATCACCGGACCACTATTATTAGGAAGTTTGCAGCGAGCTGCAAGTAAAGCTGGCTTCGTTAAGCTTTCCAGGCAGGAAGACGCCAACCGAGCAAAAGCGCCAGGACTCTCAGTGTAATTGTGAAGAGTGCGCCGATTGCAACGGCGACGAACGGGTCTATAGCCAGGTAGTTCAAACCCACAACAACCCAACCTCCAGCAAACGCGATGACTGAGTATGGAATGTGATCGCTGAAAGCCTTTGGTATTTCGTTAACAACAATGTCTCGGAGAACTCCTCCAAAAATGGCAGTTAGCACACCCATGATCACAGCGATGATTGCTGGTACTTGGCCATCTAGGGCGAGCTGAGTTCCACCAGCCGTAAAGGCCCCAAGGCCAACTGCGTCTGGCCACTGCATAGCTTGCTGGGTGGGCTCAAGGTGTCTGGTTCTCATGAACACAAGGGCAACTAGACAAATTCCAATAAGAACCCAAACCCAGGCAGAATTCTCAATCCAGAAAAATGGCCTGCGGTCTAGCAGAATATCGCGCAAGGTTCCGCCGCCAAATGCGGTCAAACCCGAAACCGTGACCATTCCAACAAGGTCTAGTCGCTTTCGGGCTGCCTCAAGAAGTCCCGAAAGCGCAAAAGCGAATATGCCGATTACTTCAAAAAGAAGCGTTCCATTTATAACTAACCAGCCGGTGAAATCTAGCAAAGCTCAGACCAGCTCTTTACCACTCGAGGTTTTGCCTATGCTTTGGCCTGAATGGGACAGATGAAACATCGTGACTAACAAACGCCAATAGCAATTGGAAGCCAAGAATCAATGGAACTACGGCGATCATCACAGTTCCGGTGCTTGCAGCAATGCCGTTGGTAAGTGAGTTATTCAGCGCTCCAAGTCCAGAGAAGACTCCGAACCACCAAAGCACCATTCCAAGCGGCAACTCAATTGAAGCCGCAGAAATGTCTCTTAGGTAGTAGTTATAGAAAAGTCTTTTGTGAAAGTTCTTAAAGTGTTTCCAAGGAAACTCCCACAAAGTCTTTACGATGCTGAGGTTGCTCTTTTCGTTGCCGTATCTTGCAATCATCGGCACGTCCCAAACCACAGCTCGGTAGATGCTTAGCCTAAAGAGAATGTCGGACTCGAAAAAGAATCTCTTGCTCAGCATTGCCAAGGGCATAGCCTGCAAAGCATCGCGATGTATTGCGGTGTATCCATTAGTTGGGTCCGTTATGTTCCAATAGCCGGTTGAAATCTTGGTTAGCAAGGTAAGGCCAGCATTTCCAAACAGTCTGATGCCAGGCATCTTTGAAAGCCCGGTTAGGCTATCGAAGCGATCACCTTTGGTGTAATCCGCGCGTCCAGTAACAATTGGTGCAATTAGGTCTTTGATTAGCGCGGGATCCATCTGGCCATCGCCATCAAGCTTCACAACAATCTGGGCATCCGATTCCAGCGCCGCGCGATAACCAGAAACCGTAGCACCTCCAACACCTTGATTTTCAGCATGGAAGATGACTTTTACCCTAGGGTCCTTAACTTCCCGTTCAACAAGTTTTCCAGATCCATCTGGGCAGGCATCGTCAACAATATAAATGTAAGAAACCTCAGGGCCGATTTCCCCAAGAGTTTGAACAATGTGCGCGGTTACCTTGTAGCAAGGAATTACGACCGCAACAATCGGCTTAGTCATCAACACCCAATCTTGTTTTCAAGAACCCCCGCTGCGGATCCCTTTTGTCTTTCAATAAATCATCGAAACACAACTAACCCAATTTTAGGCCACTTAGCTCAACCAAGGTAGGTCAGACAAACAACAAAACCCAAGGTTTCCCTTGGGTTTTGTTCACATGGTGGAGATGGGGGGAATTGAACCCCCGTCCGATACTTGGATTCTGACTCTTCTACGGGTGTAGCTTCAATACTGTTTTACTCGGCCCCGGTCATAACTTGAAGCGATCTAACCGACGAGCCCAGCCTGAGTGCAAGTCCCGAGCAACCCTAAGGCATAACTGCTCAGCAAGATTTCTAAATGACGCCAGTACCTAAAACGAAATCAAATTTAGGCTGACGGACTTTGTGGCTAGCTTATGCAGCTAGGGCAAAGTCGGTGCTCTTAGATTTGGCACCTATAGTTTGCAAAGGACATTAACGAGTTGACTTTGCATTCTCGACCCGCTTCATTCAGTTTCTGCAAATACCGTCGAAACCGGTCATCCCCATGTTTAGTTATCAACTGACTTTAGGTCAGGACAACAGTCTAACCGCTAGGTCAGACAAAAGATACGGCTACCAATCCTTGCCCTTGGTGGACATAGCTCTGGCTGCTTCACGCTTATCTTGTTGCTCTTTTAGAGCTTGTCGCTTGTCGTAGTCCTTCTTACCCTTTGCAAGTGCAATCTCAACTTTTGCCCTACCATCCTTGAAATACAGCGAGATCGGAACCAAGGTAAAGCCAGATTCTTTGATCTTTCCAACAAGTTTGTCGATCTCCACCCGGTTCATCAAAAGTTTGCGGCGTCTTCTAGTTGAGTGATTGTTCCAGGTTCCCTGTGTGTATTCAGGGATGTGAACATTCTCGAGCCAAGCCTCACCGGATTCGATGGTGGCATATCCATCCACCAGGGATGCGCGACCAGCCCGCAACGACTTCACTTCAGTTCCTGTTAGGACAATGCCAGCTTCAAAGACATCTTCGAGGTGATAGTCGTGACGGGCTTTACGATTGGTGGCCACCACTTGCTGGCCACGCTCTCTCGGCACGATCGACTCCTAGATTTTGAGGTAGCGACGGATCGCAAGACCCGACGCTGCTGCCGCAAGCACTATACCTACGGTAATTAGTAGCGGAACTACAAGCATGCCATCGCTTAGCCCAACAAAGCTAGTAAATGGAAGACTTTGCGCCAGGAACCCCTGAACAAAGAACTGAATTAATGCCAAGACCATCACGCCAGCTAGCAGACTACCAATCAGCGCTGCGACCACACCTTCAAGAATGAATGGCAGCTGGATTGAGAAATTGCTGGCACCAACCAACCTCATGATCCCAAGTTCTCTTCGTCTAGAAAAGGCAGAAAGTCTGATTGTGGTGGAAATCAAAAGAGCACTAGAAACCAGCATTAGAGCTGCGATAGAAACAGCAGCAAGAGAGGCAATGTTGAGGATCAAGAAAATTTGGTCCAAATAGCTTCTTTGATCACGGACTTCTTCAACACCAGCGAGGCCAGCAAAACTTTCGGCAAGTATTGGTGACTGATTGGGGTCATATAGGTTTACCCAAAATGTCTCATTTAGCTGCTCTGGTTTCACGTATTGTGCAACAGCATTACCTGCAAATTGTTCTTGGAAGTTTGCGAATGCTTGATCGTGATCTTCGAAGTAATACTTTTCGATAAAGGGCACAAGCGTAGGTGAATCCAGACGCTCTTGAACTTGCAACTTAACATCCTCGGCAGCTTCGCCTCGGGGGCAGGTAGCTTCGGGTGATACGTCTGTGCAGAGATAAATTGCTACCTGTGCCCGGTCGTACCAGTAGTTTTTCATTTGACCGATTTGCATTTGCAGTAGTGACGCAGTTCCAACAAAAGTTAGGGAGATAAAAGTCACCAAAATGATGCTGACAACCATCGCAAGGTTTCGTCTGAGTCCCTCAGTAACTTCGGAAAGCATGAATCCAAATCGCATGGCTAGTCCCTAACTCCGTAGCCACCAGCAACTTGATCGCGAACAATCTGACCGTGACTTAGCTCGACAACACGCTTTTTCATTTGGTCAACAATGCCGCGTTCGTGAGTGGCCATGACAACAGTTGTTCCGCCGAGGTTAATGGTGTTCAACAGCGACATGATTCCTTCGCTGGTGGTTGGGTCTAAGTTTCCAGTTGGTTCATCTGCCAACAAGATAGCTGGCTTATTCACAATGGCTCTGGCTAAAGCAACTCTCTGTTGCTCTCCTCCAGAAAGTTCACTTGGTAGTCGATCGCCTTTTTCTCCTAGACCCACCAGACGAAGTACGTCTGGGACGGCCTCTTGAATAAATCCTTCAGACTTACCAATCACTTGCAAACTGAATGCCACGTTTTGGCTAACTGTCTTGTTGGGTAGCAATCTAAAGTCTTGGAAAACTACACCCAAACGTCTTCTGAAAAACGGCACCTTCCTCGCGGGAAGGCCAACGAGGTTTTCACCGAGCACATGGACAGATCCTGAACTAGGCACATCTTCGCGCAGCATAAGTCGCATAAGGGATGATTTTCCCGAACCGGATGCGCCAACGAGAAAGACGAAGTCTCCCTTTTCAATCTCTAGACTCACTTGGTCGAGCGCTGGCCTGGGAGTCCCCTTATATTTCTTGGTGACGTTTTGAATGCTGATCATATTGATTCAAGCCTAGGCCTGAGTCTGCATTCTCCATCGGATTCCCGCGGCAATAAATCCATCGAGTCCGCCATCAAATACGGACTGCGGGTTGTTTTCTTCGTATTCAGTTCGAAGATCTTTGACCATTTGGTATGGAGCCAGGACATAGCTTCTCATCTGTTCACCCCAAGAGGCCTTGACGTCTCCAGCGAGTTGTTTCTTAGTGGCCTCTTCTTCCCGGCGACGAACCTCTAGAAGTCTTGATTGCAGAACTCTCATCGCGGCTTGTTTGTTTTGAATCTGGCTCTTTTCGTTCTGGCAACTTACAACTGTTCCGGTTGGGATGTGAGTGATACGAACAGCTGAATCAGTTGTGTTAACTGATTGACCGCCTGGTCCACTAGAGCGAAAGACATCAACTCTGATGTCGGCATCTGGAATCTCAATCGCCTCGGTTTGCTCAACCAGTGGAACGATTTCTACAGCGGCAAATGAGGTTTGTCTTTTACCCGCTGCGTTGAATGGGCTCATCCGGACAAGTCGGTGTGTTCCAGCTTCAACGGACAGTGTTCCAAAAGCATACGGGGCATCAACTTCGAATGTTGTCGATTTAATGCCTGCTCCCTCGGCATGCGATACGTCTAGAACGTGTACTGGATAGTTCTTCTGCTCGCAGTACCTGACATACATGCGCATGAGCATTTCTGCAAAATCCGTTGCGTCATCGCCTCCGGCGCCACTTCTAATTGTGATCACGGCAGCACGAGAGTCATATTCGCCGCTCAACAGAGTTTGAATCTCAAGCTGGCCGACAAGCTTTTCCAAATCTGAGAGCTCTTTTTTGGCCTCTGTCTTGGTTTCGGAGTCTGAGGCGTCATTGGCCATTTCAATCAAAACCTCAAGATCGTTGATCCTAGATTCGACTGATATAAGTAGGTCCAGCTTGTCCTGCGAGCGCGATAGGGCCGAAGTCACCTTCGAGGCATTGTCTGGATCATCCCAAAGATCTTGAGCGGAGGCTTTTTCTCTAAGTAAATCAACCTCTAGCTGAAGGGCGCTGGGGTTTATTACTTCCTTTATGGTGCCAAAAAGTGACCTAAGAGATTTGATTTCAGCGGCTAAGTCAAGTTCGGACATGATTCCACAATTCTAGGCGAGGGGCATAATTGTTAGGTGCCCGCATCGTCATACAAGCTAACAAGCCTAGGTATGCCGGTGTTTACTCCCTCACTGCTTTTTGGTATCGCAGAAGGGGGGCTACTTCCAATTATTCCTGCAAGCGCCCAAGCTTTAGGGGCGTCGTTACCTACTGCCGGCATAATTCTTGGGCTTGTGATGATTGGAACACTCTTCGCAGATATTCCAGCTGCGCGCTTGATTAACATCTTGGGCGAGCGCAAGGCAATGATGAGCGCAGCGGCGTTTGCCAGCTTGGGCATACTTTTGGCGTCGCTAGCAACTTCATTGTGGGTTCTAGGTTTGGGTGTATTCATACTGGGAGCAAGCGTTGCTGTCTTTGGTCTTGCAAGGCACAGCTACCTAACTGAGGTTGTCCCCTATTCACATCGCGCCAGAGCGCTATCAATACTCGGTGGCGTCTTTAGAGCAGGACACTTCATGGGACCTCTTATTGGCGCGGCGCTAATTACCCTGATTAATCTGCAAGCTGTGTACTGGAACGCTGTTGTGTTTTGTGCGCTCGCGGCATTAATTCTGATTTTTATAAAACCCGATCGAATGCCAGATACCCCAGCTACTATCCCTGGCGGTACCTGGAAGGTAGCAAAACGGGAATCCAAGAAACTAGCAACTCTTGGGGTTACCTCGGCAATTATCGGTGGATTACGAACCGCAAGATTAGTTGGCCTACCGCTTTGGGCTCTAAGTATTGGACTGCCGCCTGCGACCATTGCGCTTTACATGGGAATCGCTGGCGCTCTAGATCTTGCACTTTCATATAGCTCTGGGCAGATAATGGATCGCTTCGGAAGACGATGGTCAGCTCTTCCAACTTTGCTAGGACTATCCCTGACTTTCTCACTACTAACTCTTGCCAACAACGAAACCACTTTTCTTGCAGTTGCATTGTTGATGTCACTAGCTAATGGAGTTGGTAGTGGAATTATCTTGGTGATTGGTGCCGATCTCGCTCCCAAGGGTGAGCGAAATGAGTTTCTAGCCTCATACCGTTTGCTGGTGGACACCGGTGTTGCAGCCGCGCCACTGCTAATTTCCGGCGTGACCGCACTGCTCGGTCTATCAATTGCTATGTTCACTGTTTCTGGGTTGGGAATCGTTGGTGCCATAATGGCGTACCGCTATGTGCCGCGGCGAGCCAGCCCATCAGAGCAGATCATGCCGACGTCTGAAAACATGTAGCCATCAAAAAGTGGTCGCCATAGCGAACACAACCTTACGCGAACCGTGAAGCCATCTCGGGAGCTCGATTCAATTAGTGAAACCTGATGCAGCCCCTTGAGTGGATGCATCTCTAGAAACTCACCCGCGTAACGAGGAAGGCTTTGGTTTGATATGACATCAGACTTAGCTAGCGCGTAAAGAGCTGTCGATTCGGCAACAGAGGTCAGTCTCCGCTCAGAAAGATAGAGACTCCCCGACGCCAAGATAACTAGAGTCGTCATAAGACTCAACAAGGAAAGTCCGATGCCAAGCGGCGCCATTGATCCCTGCTCGCTAGATCTAGATGCCCTGCAAAGCCTCCGCACTCAAACCTCCTAGCTTGATTTGAAAAAGAGCAATTGATCCAGGTTGAACACATTTTGGATCGGGATTACAGCTCAGGCCCCATTGAACATCAGATGGCCTCAATCCAAAATCAGCCACGAGTTCATTAATGACTCTGGTGGTGTTGCCTCTGTCGGGTAGAAGGGTGTGAGCTCTTATTCCATGTCTAGCGATGGCTTCGAGAGCAAACTGTTGGTGCTGAACAGACAGTGCGAAAGTCGAGAACATCAAAACCGGTATTTGAAGCAACACTCCAAAACCAATAAGATCAACGACCGCAGAGCCTCGATCGCTAATGATTTCAGTAGATAAGTTCACGCGTAGCCACCGAACTTACTGTGAGAATCTTGGTTCCTGGCGCCAAGTTAAATTCAGCACTAGACACAAACCGAATTGACTCAATTGAACCAAGACGGACCGACGAAGCCACAACTTCGAGAACAACAGCACGCCCGAGCGAGGACTGCACCAGTTGCTTTGTCTTTTGAATTCCAGCTGCAGTGTTTTGATCTGCCAAAGCCGCAAATCTTGCACCTTCAATAGTGGCGTCAAGAATCACAGTTCGGGCGTATGAAGCAAAACTTACGGAAACCGTACCGACGAATAACGCGAGCATCGGAAAAGCCACCAGCACAAAATCCGCTATGGCCGAACCGCGTTCTCTAGAAACTAACCACACGATTCATCGCTTGCTGAAATACACCCTGAAGTGCCGGGCCCGCAAAGGACCACATCACTACAACCAGCCCAGCTGTCATTAGGCTGATCAGCACCCAGCCAGGGACATCTCCCGAGTCATCTCGAAACATGCTCTTTTTCATTTTCTCTCCTTCTTATTTAGATAAAGCCAAAGTTAAGTAACTTCAGGCTTGGGTAAATTGCAAATAGAACAATCACTGGCAAGATCAAGAAGACTAGCGGAACCAGCATTCTGGTCTCGTTCCTACCTGCTTGCCTCAAGAGCTGATTCCTGATCTCGGAACGGGCACTACTGGCTTGGTCTTCCAACATCTTGGCTAGCGGTGTTCCCCGTGTTAGTGACATCGCGATCTTGTTTGCAAATTCGGCAAACTGTGGATGAGCTAAGGATTTGGGGATCTTTCTGATCTCGTCAGTTAAGGCTGCACCGTAATTGACAGCAGTTAGGCATTTCGTAAGCTCTCGGGCCAACTCCCCTCTTGCTCGGGGCACCACTATCTGAAGGCTTTGGTAGATGCCTAAGCCCGAGCGAAGGCTCACAATTAGTAGTTCTAAAATCTCAGGCAATTCAAAAAGAGCCTGAGAAATCTTCTGCGAGCTCTTGGCTTGAAGTTTTCTCCCAAGACGCTCCACCAATTTCTGGATGCTTGAACTGCTTACTGTGGCAGGTTTTGATTTTGTTGCGAAACCTATTCGCCTAATAAGACTTAGTCGTTTGGACCCAATGAAGTTGTAAACCACACCCGATACGCCAAGCCCAAAAGTTATTGAGATTAATAGTGCGGAGTTCAATTCACAAACACCCGCTTAGGTTTTTCCAAATTACCCAATAAAACAATCAGGCGATAGGCAATTAGAGAAACTGTTAGACCGAGAAGCAAAATTGTTAGGCCCTCATTGGTGTTATAAATCTCAACGTTTTCGGGTCTACTTGCCAAGAATAGAACGATTATCCACGGTGCAACTAGCGCAAGTTTCGCCGTTCCGGTAACCCAGCCTTGCTTAGATTCAAGCTCTCCCCAGGTTGCAATTTCTGACCTGCTGATTTTTACTTGTGCACTTAGTGACTCGAGGTAACCTACACCGCCAGAAAAGTGGACTATTCGGAGAAGTTCAATCAATCGATCAGCATGGAGTTGTCCTAGTTCAGTCTTGAGCTCAGTCAGAGAGTCATCAAAGCTTTGACCGCTATCAATCCGCTCAACGAAGTTTGCAAAATGTTTTCGTATTTGCCATGGTCCAGACTCCCCAACTTCACTTATCGAGTCAATGAGACCAATTCCGCTTTTTGCGGCAGACTGAAGCGACTCAATCACCTCTGGCCACAGTTTTGCGATTGCATCACCTCTAGTCTTTGCACGAAGGCTTATAAATTCGAAACTCAGTCCAATTACTGCAATTGCTATAGAGAAGCTAAGTCCAAGGACTTGGAAAGTGAGCTGAGCCCAGCTACCAACAACTGCGGCAACCGATGCTGTTGAAATAACAATGTGCCAGGGCCGGTAATGACCAAGCCCCGCTGCCTGAAGCTTCAGCACTAAAATTCTCACAGCTTCACCTGATTAACCTCAAGACCGTTAGTTTGCAGATCCCAGCTAACACTCGCAATCTCTTGAACTCTGCGACTACCTGAGGAAAGCATCTGACAGTGAACCACAAAGTCGATGCATGAACCGACAGTGGGGTTAACAAACTCAGCAGAAATATTTGAGCCTGCCAAAAGAGGTAACGTGCAGAGTTTGTTCACCGCATCCTTGGCGGAGTTAGCGTGAATTGTGCACAATCCAGGAAGACCTGAATTCAAAGCAATCAGTAAGTCAAAACTCTCTGCTTCTCTGACCTCGCCTACCACTATTCGACCGGGCCGCATTCGAAGAGCTTCCTTTACTAACCTGCGCAAAGAGATTTCCCCTACGCCCTCCAGGTTTGGCTGCCTGGTCTGCATGGCAACCCAGTCGGCGCTATCAATTCTGATTTCAAAGGTCTCTTCAACAGTTACTATTCGGTTACTTTTGGCAACCTCGTTTAGCAGCGCGCAAAGCAAAGTCGTTTTACCAGCCTGAGTGGCACCAGAAACCAGAATATTCTTTCCCGCGGTGACTGCGTCTTTCAGGAAATTTGACTGTGCTGAAGTTATTGACTTGATCTGAACTAGATCTTCGAGGCTATAGACGCTTCTTGGGAACTTACGAATATTGATGCTCCATGAGTTTCTTGTGATGTCGGGAATCACAACATGCAGTCTTGAGCCATCTTCAAGCGAAGCGTCGACAAACGGCGAAGAGCGGTCAACTCTCCTACCTGTTGCTCGAAGCATCTTTTCAACCAGAGTTGCCAAGAGTTCTTGGGGTATTGAAATTTCAAGCTTCTGGGTGATGCCAGATTTGGCAACAAAAATCTCAGTTGTGGTGTTTATCCAAATCTCTTCGATTGCTGGATCATCCAGGAGAGGTTGCAGTGGTCCGTAGCCGGATAGTTGATCTTGGATTTCTGACCGAAGTAGGGATTCATTCACTGATTCATGACTGGCGGAGTCCTGTTCTATAGACATATCTAGAACACCATCTATTGCATCTTGAAGCTCCAATTGTGATTTAACAATTTGTCTTCGGGCGCGCTCTGATAGGCGTGATGCCAAAGATGACATATTCCCTCCTTCAAAGCTTGAAGGGCTAGCTTGCCTAATTTAGGGATTTAGCATTGAGGATTATCCACAGCCTCTTGCAAACAAGATGCGTTCATAGCTTTCGAGGTATTTGGGATTAAACCTTCTCGAGAGAAATCAAAATGGCATTTTCTGGTGCCAAGATTGGTGGCCTTAAACCAATTGTGGCTAGCGCTGCGCCGGTAAGTGTCGCCCCTTCAAGCCAGCCGGGTGACTTCTGAGACATAAACATCGCCGGACCACAGGGTTGTTCAGCAATCACTTTGTAAATTGCAAGTGGATCCAGACCTTCAAATCTTAGAGATCCAGGAAGTGTCCCACCAGTTGGTCGTAATTGAACAAAAGCAAACAGGGCTTTTGATTTATCTTGGGCAACTACACCGTGCACAAATGCAGAGTCGTCCGGCTGGTCAACTCGTACTGTCTTTCCGGAGTGAATTAGAGCACGGTTATTCTTGTAG
>Ga0315902_10009721_pt1 | contig 12820 bp, 9 predicted proteins | sample LakEriMetagenome_9_FD_203523 | JGI IMG/M metagenome (GOLD analysis project Ga0315902, IMG submission 203523) | Freshwater fungal communities from buoy surface, Lake Erie, Ohio, United States - Buoy 12 MA117 | ecosystem: Environmental > Aquatic > Freshwater > Lake > Lake biofilm | place: USA... | reverse complement strand
CGGACGACGCGCGAGGAAGCGGTGCACTTTCCGCTCCCCAAAGTCCTCCGCGCCCTGGTCAAAGGGACTGACTGAGAGGCGACCGCGCTGCGTTGTACTAACGAGCGTTGTACTAACGAGCGTTGTACTAACGAGCGCTGTACTAACGAGCGCTGTACCAAGAAGCGGAGGACTGCGGGGAACAAAACCGGCAAGTCCCTTCGCATCCTGAAGGTCGAGGCCTCACTGTTCTGTTCGCCGCGGAGGGAGTTCCGCAGCCCGGAGGTTCCGAAACAGAATGTCGGTGCCCGGGTCATGCCCCTGAAGGATCAGGGTCCCCGAATCCAGGCGAAGCCCGTTCCGCGGGTTCTCGTGTGCCGGCCGGGAATCAGTCCAGTCGCAGACTTGGAAGCCGTTGACCCAAGTCGCAAAGTGCGAGCCGCTGGCGATCAGGGTTTTTGTGAACCAGATTTGGTCCTGTGCCACGATTCGCCGAGCCGGCTGCCGTCGGAATATGCCTCCGGTTCCAAAATCAGCGGGCTTCTCCGGGTTGTCCTCCTGCATCCCATTCTGAATCTGGCTTTCATAGCCATTCATCAGTTGGCCCGGGATAGCGCGAAAAAAGATTCCGGAATTCTGGTTCGCCGCGCTGGTCCGGCAATCGAGTTGCAGCACGAAGTCGCCGAATCGCCCTTTGCTCTCCAGTTGGCCTCGGCCACCCTGGATTTGTAATTCCCCCGCCGAGGTGACGCTGCTGCGGCTTGCTTCGGCCAGACGCGTGTCCCAGCCATCCAGATCCCGGCCGTTGAACAGTGGCTTTAAGCCGAGCGGCAACAAAGCAATTTTGCGAAAGGCCACCGCGCCTTGATTGAATTGCAAGCCGATATACCCTCGGCCCAGCGGTTTGGGATCGTTGTAGGCAAGCATCTCTTGGCCATCGATGGTTACCAGAAAGCGGCCTCCTTCGGCGAGGACTTCAAGTTGGTGCCAAGCGTCGGCCACGAGCGCTCCGAATTCGACCTTCGCTTTCTCGCGGCCGACAAACGAACCAGTGGGAAAAGGATTGTTGGGAGGGGCGATGTTCAGCTCGTAGCAATCCGCCGCCGGATCGCGGGGCTGAGGGCTGGTGCGGAGAAAAATACCGCTGTTGGTTTCAGGCTCGGCGCGAAATTCCAACCGCAGTCGGTAATCACCGAATTGGCTGGTTGTCCGCAGCAACCCGACCAGCCCGCCGCTGGCCCGAATCTCGCCGTCGACGACTTGCCAGTCCACGGTCGATTCGGCCTTCCAGCCGTACAGTGTTTTTCCATCGAACAGCGAGAGCCAGCCCGCCGCAATTTGCTCCGGAGTCAGCCCGGGAGTCAATTCATCGCCGCGTTCATCGCCGGCGGCGATCGGATACCAGTCGTCGCTGTGAGTCGCCTTGGAAGCGGCTTGGCCATCCCAAGTGTCGAATCCCCGCGGGGCTTTCCCTGAAGAGCCTGGACAGAGCCCCAACAGGCCCAGCCAGAGTCCGATGACAGCCCCTGAAAATGGCAGCCAGCCCCCGATGCCGAGCGGGCGGAGTGAAGACAAAGACATGGCTAAATTCACGTTAGGGTAAGGAGCGCCACCGTCAGCGGGGGCCGGGGTAAACAGCCTCGACCGGGGTTCGATTGTGTGGGTCAGGCCAACTGAAGTCAATCAAAACGCCCGTTTTTGCCGACGGTCTGGCGGAATCAAGTGGCCACCCTGAACGCTTGGTCTATACTCAACCGAATAGCTCGTTGAAATTAAAGCGAGTTTGCCGATTGTATCGTGGGTCTGTGGCGGGTACTCAAGTACCAAAACTCCCCCCCCGAAACTCTCGTTTCCGAGCCTCGTTTGCCTGACTTCCGGTTCGGACACCGGTCAGAATACAACCCCCGACTCGTCCCGCAACTTGATGCTCACGGGGCCGCATTTCCGTTCCAATGATTGGATGTGGAAGCGGTTCCGCGATTCGAGCCCGCGTCCGGATACCATTCGTGAACCATAATCCGCAGTATTCCCCGTCACCCTTTTCCCGAGCTTCCGGCCGACCGTCGCCCCACGGCGAACGGCCAGTTTCCGGCTGCTCCGACGGGAGTCTGAAAGGATTGGATGCTGCGACCTCTGCCGACCTCGCATCGAACGACAAACTCTCGGGATATTTCTTTCTGACCGGAGCGAGCGGGCTGGTCGGGCGCTATCTGACCCGCGACCTGCTCGCCAGCGGCAAACGGTTGGCCGTTCTCGCCCGCTCCAATCGCCGCATGTCGGCTCACGACCGAATTGAACTTCTGTTGCAGCGTTGGGAGCAGAAACTCGGTTATTCTCTGACCCGGCCGATCGTGCTGGAAGGCGACGTCTCCCAACCCCAACTCGGCCTGTCGCAAGCTGATCAGCGGTGGGTCGCTCGACACTGCACGGGACTGATTCACAACGCTGCTGTCGTCAAATTCGAACCGGCGGAGCAGGATCAGGAACCGTGGCGGACAAATCTCCAGGGAACTCGAAACGCTCTGAAGTTTGCCGAGCAGACGGGGCTGCGGGAACTTCACTACGTCTCCACCGCTTACGTTTGCGGCAATCGCTCCGGACTCGTGCTCGAAGAACAATTGGACTGCGGACAGGGATTCCGCAATTCCTACGAAGAAAGCAAGTTTCTTGCCGAGCAGACGGTAAGGGAAAGCCGCTCCTTTGAATCCAAGACGATTTATCGCCCTTCGATCATTGCCGGCGATTCTCAAACGGGCTACACCTCCTCCTATCATGGGCTGATGTGGTATCTCCGCCTGCTGGCGATGCTGGTGCCGCAGCAACCGCGCGATGCCAACGGTCGAATTCAGACGGACATCGAGTTGCCGGTTTCGGGCGATGAGCCTCACAATGTCATCACGGTAGACTGGGTATCACGGGCCATTTGCCGCCTGCTGGAGCATCCCGAGAGTCGTGGGCGGACCTTTCATCTGGTTTCCGAACACCCGACTACTTTCCGGGAAGTGATCGACTGGTGCTGCGAGTTCTTTAACAGTACTGGAGTTCGCTTCGTCGAGCGAAGCCTCGGTCGTCGAGCCACTTCGGAATTTGCCGAGATGTTTTTCAGCAGCAGCCGCGTCTATCAGGATTACGACGCCTGTCTGGTTGAGTTTGATAATCGAAATTTCAAGGAGCTGATTCCGGATTTCGATTGCCCGGCAATCACCCGGGAGCAAGTCGTCCGCTATCTCGAATTCGGAGCCCAAGACTCGTGGGGCAAGCGTCGCGACCAGTTGCCAGAGACGCTTGGGCAACCGCTTCGATTGGCTGAACAAGTTGCAGCCAGTTGGTTAGAGAATTCGGTAGCCAACCCTGCCGACCCGCATGCGGCGCGAGAAGGGCGACTCTGCAGTCTGGACATCCGTGGGATCTCTGGTGGACAGTGGCATTTTTGGGTCACCCCTGACGAAAACCTGCAACTTTATCCGGGGCTGCAGGATGCGGCCGACGCATGGCTGGTGTTCGACACCAACGATTTGCTGACCGCTGAGGGACCTGCCGCGCGGCACCCTTTTTCCAGCGAACGGCTGGCCGGAATTTTGCGGCGTCAATTGTCCCGAATGGCAGCCGGGGAATATCCTTTGCCGCTCTCGCCTACGGACAAGCTCAAAAAATCGACTGCGAACGGTCCGTCTGCAGCTGATACGGCTGATAATCCAGCATTTCAATCGCTTTAGGCGAAATCTGGTAAGTAATTCCCCGCCAGGTAATCAACCGAGCGGATGCTGCTCTCAACGCTGCCCAGGAATGGACCAGCTGCGTCCAGGTCACCAGCAGCAATTGACGAGGCAATTGGCGAGCTGTCTCGAGAACTTCCCGCTGTCGCTGGGGAGCCGGTACCGTGGTCTCTTCGATCCAGGCCAGCAAACCCAGATTCGACAACTGGGCGATCGCAAAGCCAGCAAACAGGAGAAGGCACGCACTCCCCTGCCCCAGCAGCAAGGTGAGCAGGATTCCCAACAGCGAGAGCAAGGTGGTTGATCCGACCAGCAGGGAATGGCCTGCGACGAGCGGCCAAGCCGGGTGATAAAGCCGGGCCGTAATCAGTTGCCGCACGATCCAGTTCGCCGCCGCTGTCGAGGTTGCCGATTCTTGACTCACCAGCGCCAGTCGGGGCAGCCAGGCCACCTGCAGGCCAACCTGTCTGAGCGCCCGCTGCACAACCGTGTCTTCGCAAAGAGTGCGCGACCAGACATCAATCAGCCCAGCTTGCTCAATCGCGCATCGACGGAGTGCCAGCGCCCCGCCCCAGGGAATCCGATAAAGATACATCTGCACAATGGCGGCTGCATTCCAAATCCGGCGGACCTCTGACCCCCAGCCCGGCGCATGTCCATACCAACGGTTTCCGGAGACCGCTCCGACAGACGGTGAATCAAAGGGCTGAAGCAGACGGGCCAGCCAATCCGTCGGGGTCACGCAATCCGCATCGGTGAAGACGACAAACTCAACCGCCTGGCTCAGGCGACTGTAAGCCAACCGCTGCAGGTCACACTTCAATCCACATCGGCCCGAAGGACGGGACAACACATGGACAGATGTTGGCACCACGTTTCGGGCAGCAAACTGGCGGGCGATCGCATGTGCCGGGTCGCTGGAGGAGTCGAGCGCCAAATGCAACTCAAAGTCGGGCCAGACCTGCGCCCCTAGCGCATGAAGACTCTGCTCCAACGTCGGATCCTGTCCGCGTAGACAGACGATCACGGCAACCTTGCCCGTGAACGCTCCCGGGACCGCGCTGAGCGAGGGACGCCTGGCCCCTCGGTGGTACAGCCAAACGTAAACGACCTGGGCCAAGGCTAAAACCAGGACCGCGCCGGCGATGATCGATGCTGCCAACAACCACGACAGTTCCAACTCAACCGGGCTCCTGCCAACTCAAGGCTCTATGTTGATTGCTTCTCTGAATCCAATTCACTTCGTCTCGGACACTTTGTCTGGGTCAGCGTTTTCCCGGCCTTGGAGCGATGGCAACTCGTTCCCGCTCAGCCAGCCCTTGCGCCAGAAATAATAAACAAATCCAAGGGCGGTCATGGCCATCAAGCCGAGTGCGAACAGGTAGCCAAACCGCCAACCCAGTTCCGGCATGTTCCAGGGATACTCGGTTTCAAAATTCATGCCATAGACACTGGCAATGAAACTCAAGGGAATGAAAATCGTCGAGATCACCGTCAAGACCTTCATGATCTCGTTCATGCGGAAACTGATCATCGAGACATAGTAGTCCCGCAAGTCACTGCACAATTCCCGATAGGTCTCCAGAAGTTCAATTATCTGGATGCAATGATCGTGACAGTCCCGTAAGTAAAATTTCGTTTCGTCGTGAATAAAGGGAGAGGGATCGCGAATCAGCTGGTTGATTGCATCGCGCAGCGGACGGACGGAACGACGGGCAATCAAAATGCAATTGCGAACACGGTGCAATTCATAGATCAGTTGGGGCGAACGCGAGGAATCGACCTGGTCCTCCAATTGGTCGAGCTCATCGGCAAGCCGATCCACAACGGGGAAGTAGGAGTCAACAATCGCATCGAGCAGGGAGTAGGCGAGGTAATCCGCCGTGCACTTTGCCAGTTTCCCGCGACTCTTCCGAATCCGTTCGCGCACCGGATCGAAACAATCACCCGGATACTGTTGAACCGTGACGACGAAGTCACGCCCCAGAAACAGGCTTAACTGCTCCGACTCAATGACGCCAGTCCAGTTAATCATTCTCGAAACGAAGAAGAGGTGGGAAGGATAGTCTTCGCACTTCGAAACCTGATGCTGGTTGAGTACATCTTCCAACGCCAGCGGATGGAGATCGAATTGTTGTCCCAACTCCCGGATTGCGTTGACATCCGCCAATCCGTCCACGTTGACCCAGACCAGCGGAAATTTCGCCCGCAATAAAGGGAGTTGCGTTAGGTCGACGATTGTCTTCTCTTCGTAGCCTCCATTGCCGAAGGCGAATACCCGCACTTGGCTGGGCTCGGCGTCGGACCGGGGAGCGAGGGTTCCCGGCGAGCGAAAACGGTTCTCCGTGTTCGGGCGCGGCTTGTGACGGAGTTTGCGACGAACGCGACGTGCCATGCAGTTTCAGCTCATCGTCCCGCGTGGGCAGTAAGTAGAAAAAGAAATCCAGAAATCCGCTCCGGTTGGCCGCGTGTAACTCCGACCCGGCCGACCCGGAAACCCACTTCAGCAAAGCCAGCTATGAGAGGCTGCCGAGAGCCGGATGCCTGGTCGATTTGCGAGCGAGCTGGCCCGTTGCCTCAAGTCTTGCTTCCAGCCCGCAAACTTTAACAAACCGAACTAGTCGCGGCAACCTGAACCAAACCCAGCGGCGGACCACATCATGGCTCTCCAGAGCCTCGAGGCACCCCGCAAGTTTCCCCGGAAACTGCTCACAGCCAACCGCCTCCTTGCGCGAACCTGGCCTCGACTCGCTTTATTTCAGGATTGTGTTTTTGCCTCTTGAAATTCAACCACCCTGAATCCCGACTCGGGCCGTCGCGGGCGAAGGCTGCATGATCTGAGCAGGTCACAAGTTCCTTGCGAGGACGAAAAACAAGCTAAGGCGAGATTCCGCGTGAAACCGGAACAGCCCCTACCTTAGCTAATTTGTGAAAATCCTGTACCCGGCAAATGCCAATTGAGGAGTCGGCCGATTTAAAAAAGAACTCATTTGTGCGGGGCAGAATTCATGATTCGATGGTTTCACTGCATTGCGCTGACGGCTGCCGGCGGACTCTCCTTGGTCGCGATCGACAATCTCACGGCCCAGGAACCGGGCTGGACGCCGCGAGTCCTCAAATTGGGCGAAGAACGGGAAGTCAGTGAGCAGACTCCCATTCTTGAGCGTCCCTACCGACCTTTACACTTTTACGGCAACGCCGTGCGGCGGAACTACTATCGTGGCAATCCCTGGCCGCTTCCGCGCGATATCTTGATCACCACCGCCTTTCTCGCACCGACACCGAGAGAACGAGAGGCTCAGCTCGAACAGCGACTGGCTGGACCAAGTCTCCTGCTCCCTGAAGCCGATCAGGATGAATCGCGCCCTGACGCGGAAGGCTCGGAAACATCAGGAGCAGCGGAAACGGCCACGGAGGCGGCACCTGAAGCCAATCCTCGCGAGAGCCAGCCCGGTGCTGAATCGCCGACCGCGGACTCTGTTGCTCCAAGCCCCAAACAGGCGCTCGCCGACGGCAGTGCGCCGGCGCGGCCGACGCCGACTGAACCTTCCTCGCGGCGGGGACGCCGCAATCGCTAGGCCAGATGCCGGGAACGGGCTTTATCGCTGCGGAACGCTTGCTCACTCGGCCTGACTTTTCTGCAAGGGCAATTCAAAAACAGTCCTTGTGAGTTGTTTGCCTCGTTCTCTCCCGGCATCAACTGATTACTGGACGACGCACGTGCCGCTGTCGGGTGACCGCCATCACTTTTGGGCTCGTTTCCCGGGCTGCTGACTTCCGGGCCGATCAACAGTCATAATGCTGGCTCTGCCCCGTCGTCTCCGATCGGGCTCGTCCCTCAACACTCGGCCGCAATCCAGCATGACAACGTCGCAGCCTTTTTCTTGCATCGCGGGCGACCAGAAACGGTTGGCCGAATTACAACTGCTGGAGAGTCGCTTGCGTGAGCTTGTCGCAGTAAGGGACCCTCAAGCCCGCTGGGTCGGCCCCGAGCTCAAAATTTGCGCTGAGCAAAAGGTATTCGAATGGTTCCACCGCCGGGAGTGGTATGGAAAGCAGTGGTCACCTGCCGAAATCGTTGCGGGATATCTCGCTCTCAGCCGCGCTTGCCTGACAACAGCCTTCGTGATTACCCAGCGAACTGGAGCGTGTCAGCGAATTGAGAGCTCGCCCAATCGGGACCTGGCAGCGGAGTGGCTCCCCCGCTTGATTCATGGCGAAGCCTTCGCGACCGTCGGCATTTCTCACTTGACAACCAGTCGGCAGTATCAGAACCGGCCTGCCGTTGCGGCCGTCGAGACTGAGCATGGTTTTCTGCTTGAGGGCTTCAGTCCCTGGGTCACAGGAGCCGTGGCGGCCGATCTGTTCGTCGTCGGAGCTACTCTCCCGGACTCCCGCCAAGTCTTGCTCGCTGTGCCGCGGACCCTGCCGGGAGTCAAAGTACCACCGGCGAATGAGCTGCTCGCTTTGCAGGCGAGCCAGACTGGGCCCGTTGAGTTTCACTCGGTCGAGGTCCCACGTCGATATCTTTTGCAGGGACCGGCTCCGCAAGTGTTGCAGCTGGGGCTCGGCGCGGGGACAGGGGGATTGCAAACATCGACTCTCGCCTTGGGGCTGGCCAGCTCGGCGCTCGACTACCTTGGTCAGGAGTCCGATACGAGGCCAGAGCTTCATTCATTCGGGCAAGCCCTGCGGCAGGAGTGGATTGCATTACGAACCGACTTGCTGGCTGCTGCTGATGGCCATCCGGTTTGCAGCAATGAACGGCTGCGCCAGCGCGCCAACAGTCTGGTCCTCCGCGCCACGCAAGCTGCCTTGGCCGTCGCCAAGGGAGCAGGATTCAGTCCCGGGCATCCAGTCGGCCGGTGGTGCTGTGAAGCCTTGTTCTTTCTGGTCTGGAGTTGTCCCCAGCCAGTGGTCAACGCAAATCTGTGCGAGTTGGCTGGACTTGCTGAATGAACCTCTGCAGGATGGACTTAAACTTCGGGGGCAAGCTGCAGCTGGGCCCAAGGCTCCGCCCTCGTCCTCTTGGAGATTTTCGACTGCAAAAATCCCAGCCCTGAGGTAAAGAGTCGATTGGCGCCGTACTAATGCTCCCAAGTCGTGTCGAGGCATCAGGCTGAACAGCCTGTTTGGGAAGCTTTCAGGCGGGAGCGGTGTGGAGCGTCCCCCGGCGGGTTGCTGCCGGTATTCGCTTCGCTCGCGCTGGAGCGACTGCAGTAAATGCCAGTACCGCTGGTCGGCACTCACTGAGATTCTCAGCCACGCTGCGGCCTCGTTGCCAAAGGCAACATATCCCCGGGCCGAAAGCCGGCAACCGGTGAGCGGTTGCTCAAAGGGAAACCGACAAATGCTCACGCCAACTTAACGCGACTCTTCGACTCGCCAGTAGTCGTCGGCCGGAGAAGTGCGCTCGTTTTCCCGCGCGATCAGGACGGCGTGTTGGCTGGAGAGTAAATACTGATTCAATCTGCGATCAAAGAATGACAAGTTGATTGGAGCCTTGACCGAAAGCAACGCTGAGGTGGGGTTTGGCGGTGCTGGTCTCAGCAGCATGCTGGTCCCCAAGCCGACCGTGCCGAGCCCAATCGATCCGAGTCCTGAAAGGGTAAACGCGCGGCGCGACCGTTTGGGCTGCGTTTGCGGTTACCAGTTTCGCCGATGAGGATTACCCGGGGTGAGGTTGCTGCCGCCTGGTTGCTTGTCGAGCGAAGCGGAAATTGCCTGCAAACGATTCAATACTTCCAAGATATGGCTAGGCCGCTGAGCCGGTCGCTTGGCTACCAATTGCTGGAGCAGGCATTCCAATTCCTGCGGTGCCGGCAGGCCGAATCGGGTCAGCGGCTCAGGCTCAGCACTCAACGTTAATTGCACTGTCTGGATGCGAGAGACGCCGGCAAAAGGACTCTGGCCAGTAAGCAGCGCGTAGGCCAAACAACCGAGGCTGAACAGGTCTGTGCGATGGTCAACCAGTTCGCCACGAAGCTGTTCCGGCGAGCTGAATTGCGGTGTCCCGACCACTGGCTCAGGACCCGAGTCATGCACCGAATGAGCAAGTCCAAAATCGCTCAACTTCACGCGATCAGGGAACTGATCAATCAGGACATTGCTCGGCTTCACATCGCGATGCAGGATTCCTTTGCGATGAGTTGCGTGCAGCGCTTCTGCCACTTGAATCAAAACGGAAAGGCCGTCCTTGATCGACAGGTTCCCCTCGGTTCGCAAGAGGGACTGCAGCGAACCGGCGGGGAGGTATTCCATCACCAGATAGGGGACTCCTGCTTGCTCGCCAACCTCATACACCTGCACCACGTGTTTATCGCGAATCGCGGCAGTCGACCGAGCCTCTCGGAGGAATCGCTGGGTGGCTTCGACGTCCTTGGCAATTTCAGGGCCCAGCAGCTTGAGCGCGACTTGGCGGCCGAGCAGTTTGTCCTCCGCCAAGAGTACGATCGAGAATCCCCCATATCCCAGCAGGCGGAGTACCTTGAAGTGACCGATCGTGCCAAGTCCATCCTGGTCAGCGGAACCTTCCGCCCAGACGCCCCGCAAGCGGAGTGAAAGATCGACTCCAGCCGGATGAGCATTCCACCCGGAAAGAAGGCTCGGATCCCGCTCCAGTGCAGTGAGTTCCAAAAAACTCCCGGCTTGGTCGTGCAACTCCAGCATTTGCTCGACTGCCTGCAGGAGGTCTGCGTTTGCTCCAATCTCTTCGTGAAGAAAGCTGTTGCGCGCTGGCCCCGCCGGCAACCGGAGGGCGGTTGCGAAAACCTTTTCAGCGGTAACATCGGGGCGATCCATAAGTTCACAAAGTGGGTGGATGACTCACTGCGGCAAGCAGCCGTCGCTTCAGTCGGTCAGTCTTTTTTGAACGTTTAGTTTTCTGTTCGCGAGCCCTCGGGGGAATTTCCGACCAGGACGACGCGGAGCCCGAGATTGATGCCCCGCGAGGCTGGTCCCGCCGGGTCCCAAGGCACCCGGATCGCCGAGCGCAAGTAGGTCATGGGGCTGTTAAAGGCTCCACCTCGAAGCACGCGGTAATCGCCTGAAACTGGTCCTTTGGGGTCGGAAGCCTCTTGGGCAGGCAGGTCGTCGTACCAGTCGCTGCACCATTCCCAGACACTGCCGTGCATGTCGTAAAAACCCCAAGGATTCGGTTTCCGACTACCGACTCGTTTCAGTTCATTCTCGGAATTGAGGGAACTCCATGCGTAGCTTTCTCCCGACGCGGGATCGTCGCCCCATGAGTAGACCGTCTTCGTCCCAGCCCGACAGGCATATTCCCATTCAGCCTCAGTGGGCAAGCGATAACTGCGCCCCGCCGCTCGCTCAACCTCCAACTCAGACAGCTTGCGACAGAATTCTTCGGCGTCGTACCAGGAGACACCATTTTCCGGGAGGCTGCCGTCAGGAGCAGTGTCTAACGGCTTACCCATCACTTCCCGGAACTGTCTGTGCGTGACCTCTTCCATCCCCAGCCAATAGGCTTCGCTGATGCGAACCGGATGTTGCTGCTCGCCCTTGAACCGATGTCGCTCGTCAGGCGGGCTTCCCATCAAGAACTCGCCCGGCTCGACTCGAAGAAAACGCATGCCGACGGAGTTTTCCTGTACCTCTTCGGCCGGGTGTCGCTTGAACGCCTCGCGTGTCCTCAAGGCCGATAATTCCTGCGCCTCGGCAATTCCCGCAAGTACCCCGACCAAGCATGCGACGCCAATGGCCAAGACCGGCGAATCGATTAACAGGAGCCGCTTCCAAATCATCTTTGCATCCGTTTTGGGTAAACCCGGGTACGAGCAAACTTGAGTCAAACGCCGCCGAAATCACTCGCTGGAGGGTGAAACTCACTCGCTGACGAGCAGCCATCCAGACAGCGGTTTTCCGGGCAATATGTCTCGCCAAATTGATGGTTTTCAAGTTTTTCGAGATTTTGCCTTCCTCGGCGAACCTCGGCTTGGGCCGGCCCGGCGAATTCCAGCCTGAAAGGTGTTTTCAACCTGCTGCTTGGTGTAAACTAAACGCGAGTATGAATTGCCTTGTTTATCGGTAATCCAAGCCAACTGCTCCCGATTGTACCCCCGATGAATGTCGCCAAAATCCCGATCAACGACATCTCAGTCCAAGACGGCCAAGACTTTGGGAATCTTGCAGATGTATTGCCAATTGTTTACGAGGAATTGCGAAGGCTAGCCCGGGCGAAAATTGCAGGGGAGGCCCCGGGGAACACCCTTCAGACCACGGCTCTTGTGCACGAGGCTTTCGTGAAGATTGCCAACTACCACGGAGGGCTGTGGCGGAGCGAGCGGGATTTTGTCGCTGCGGCCGCTCAAGCCATGCGGCAAATTCTGGTTGATCGAGCCCGGGCCAAGCACGCCGCCCGACGCGGTGGCGGCGCTACCAAGGTCCCCGGCACGGAGTTGGAGCAATACGCCTGCCCTAACTCGGAAAAACTGCCCGAAGTGCTTCTGGTCGACCGCGCTTTGGAGCAACTGGAGTCGCAGGATCCGGAAAAAACGATGCTGGTCAAGTTGAAGTATTTTGTCGGGCTTTCGCTGGAGGAGTGTGCGGCAGCGATGGGAATTTCCCGTTCGTCAGCCTATCGCCAGTGGAACTGCGCGCGAGTCCTGCTCAAGCAGTTGATCGACAACGAACTGAAAGCCTAGCGGAGGGTTCTGCTTTTCCCCGCCCTCGTCCTATTTGCCCTCATCAAACCGGAGTAGCTTTCTTGGACTGCGATATCTTTTTAAGCTACTCGCACTCAGACTTGCCGATCGCCCGCGTTATCGCACGGGAGTTGGAGGCCCGCGGCTATCGCTGTTGGTTCGCCGCCCGCGAATTACAGGCCGGCCTCCCGCCCCTGCAGGCGATTGCCAGTGGCCTCAAAGGCGCGCGTGCTGGCGTGGTGCTGGGCAGTGCTGCGGCTGAGACTTCCAGTCAAGTCCTCAGGGAGCTCGAATGGCTGGTGATCAACGATCGCCCTGTCTTTGTGCTGCAGCTCAAAGCAACTCCGGTCGCGGGCTTGTTGAGCGAGTTGCTAACGCAAGCGACGACAGTTGTTTTTCCCGAGGCGGTCGGAGCTTTTTCCTTGAGCCGCAAGAGCGCTGAATGGCAGCAGTTTTTGAACT
>Ga0315902_10009718_pt1 | contig 12822 bp, 16 predicted proteins | sample LakEriMetagenome_9_FD_203523 | JGI IMG/M metagenome (GOLD analysis project Ga0315902, IMG submission 203523) | Freshwater fungal communities from buoy surface, Lake Erie, Ohio, United States - Buoy 12 MA117 | ecosystem: Environmental > Aquatic > Freshwater > Lake > Lake biofilm | place: USA... | reverse complement strand
CTCGGGCCGCTTTTTCATCCTGATGAACGACGCGCTCAACGAAGTCCTCTCGGAACTCCCCGGCGATCTCGCCGAGGGGGCGAAGAACGAACTGCTGGATCAGTGGAACACCAAGGCTGTGCAAGCGGACGCCCGCCAACACGCCATTGCCGCCGACCATGCCCAGCACGATCTCCGCTCGATTGAGGGTATCGGCGCGTTGTCTCTCAGTATCGACCCCCAGATTTATCATTTTTGGAATTGGAAACTGCCCGGTTGCTGGCGCGACAGCGATTTCATCCGCTGGTTTAAACGCAACTTTCCGCAATGCGTCGTGCGCTGCGGTGGCACGGGCAAGTTCGCACTCCTCATGCCGGGCTTGAAAACCGCTTGATGCAAGACGACGACCAGCCCCGCGACACAAAATTTTGGGTAGGCGAGCTTACCCAAGCCGCGACCGATGGCGGCTGGTTCAGTGCCACCCGTGGCCGGAACTACGACACCCGCATGGCCCTGTGGGATGGCCAATCCTCCGATGGCCGCAAGTGGGCCGAAAATCTCGGTAGAAACCCGTTCCCATGGAATGGGTCTAGCGACTCTCGCATCCGCCTGGCCGACCTTGTTTGCAACCGCGAGACCCAACTTTGTCTCACCGCCACCTTCGCCGCCCGGCTGCAAATGATGCCGGTCGAATCCTCCGACGCCATGGCCCGCACCGCCGCCGAGAGCGTGATGAAGTGGATGCTCTTCCAGCACTGCGCCTCCGACTTGCGCCGGGAACTCGAAATCGCCCTCAACATCCGCGCCACCTACGGCCTCGCCGTGATGGGTTGCTTTTGGAAAACGACCACTCGCGTGGAGGAGAAATCCATCTCGCTTGAGGATTTGATCACCATGGCCGCCGAGACACGCGACCCCGCCGTGGAGTCCTTCATCGGGGCCGTGCTCGACCCGCTGCAAGAAGACCTCGCCATCGAGATGGCCGAGCAATACGCGCCCGGCACCGGCTCCGCCGCAAATATCCAAAAGCTCCGCGAGGGCGGCACGGTGGAATACACCCAACCCTACATTTTTGAGAGCAAGCCCGAGTGGACGGCGCTCGAGCCATTCAACGATGTGCTTTTCCCCACCGCCACCTTCGACCTCCAGCGCGCCCCGTGGATCGCCCGCCGCGAGTTGGTGACATGCGAGGAGTTGGAGGAGCGCACGCTCACCGAGGGCTACCCCGAGGAATTTTACGAGCAAGCCGAGCGATTCAAAGGAGCCAGCCTGTGGCCGATTTACAGCCAGCAAAACCACAACCGGCGCGACAGCATCCTCTGGCAGGACAACCGCGACCTCGTTGAGATTTGGCATGTTTACTCCAAGGAAACCGATGAGGAGACCGGCGCGACAAAGGTCATGTGCCGGATCATGCACCCGAATGTGAGTATCTACGCCAAGGAGGAAATTTCTCCCTACTCCCACGGCGAGTATCCCTTCATCGAGCTACCCCGCGAGCGCATCACCCGCTGTCTGCTGGAAAGCCGGGGCATCCCCGAGATCGTCTCGACCATGCAGGCCGAAATCAAAACCCAGCGCGACTACCGCACTGATCGCGCCGGAATCGCCATCTTGCCTCCCATGCGCGTGCCCAGCAATAGGGGGCGCCTTGAGCTTATGCTCGGCCCAGCCGTGCAAATCCCCGAGCGCCGCCCCAATGAATTTGGCTGGATGGCACCGCCGCCCTTCGACCAGGGCACCATCGAGATCGAGCGCGCCGTCCGCCGGGATGTGAATGAATACTTCGGCATGGCAGGCGAGGGGGTCGATCCAAACTACGCCGCGCTTGTGCAACAGCACATGGTGGATCGCTGGCTCCGCGACTTCAAAGCCATCCTCTCGCAGACCTACCAGCTCATGCAGCAATACATGCTGCCGGTGCAAATCCTCCGCGTCTCCGGTGGGCAGGCCACCCCGTTCCAAGCCGACCGCGAAAGCATCCAGGGCAAGTTCGACCTCATCGTCGATTGGGATTCCCGAAACCTTGACGCCGAAGCCCTCGGCGTGAAGCTCGACTACATCTCCAAAGCCATTGTGCCGATGGATGTCGCGGGCGTCATCGACCGCGCCGGGCTGGTGAAATTCATCATGGCCGCCGTGGACCCGAATCTCGCCGACCTCCTCGTCCGCGACCCCGGCCCCGCCGCCGCCATCGAGTCGAACGAAGAACAACTCGCCTACACCAAGATCGCCGCAGGCACCGAACCCGAACTCCCCACCGAGGGCCAAAACCACCAGCTCCGCGCCCAAGTCCTCCAAGGCATCATCCAGGCGAACCCCGCCGTGCAGCAGCGTTACCAGCAGGACGAGATTTTCCGCAACATGATCGATGCCCGCTTGAAGGGTTTCAACTTCCAGCTCCAGCAACAACAAAACGCCCAGATCGGTCGCCAAGGCACCCTCCCCGCGTTGCAACAAGGAGCGCCGCAATGAAGACGACTCCTTACAAGATCGTCCGCGATGGCGTCCTGACCCGCATGGGCATCGACCCCGCGCAGCCGCTTCTGCCATCGCAGGGGTTCGCCCTCGCCGAATACCTCACCAGCGCCGCCGCTTTCGCTTGGAATTTCGACGAGTGGCCCCAGATCACCCACACTGAGCAACGCATCGTGCTCGGCGAGGGCTTCACCGAGGGCGCATACACCTACGAGGCCGACTACCAAGGCACCGTCTCCTACATTGGCCGCGCTCCGCAGGGATCGCTTTTCTCCGAGCCCCTCTGGCGCATCAAGCGGGTCACCACCACCGCCGATGGCCAGGTGCTCAATATCGACACCGCCCTCGATGTCCCTTGGGACTCCCGCACCACGGCCACCTATGTGGAGGACTCGACCAACGACCCCTCCGACATCATTCCGTATTTCCCCCTGGTTGTCGCAGGCAAGCTCCCCATCGGCGAAGTGCTCGCCATTTACTCGGACGCGCCGAGCGAGACGCGGATCACCGAGACCTACGATTTTGTCACCACCGCCGCCACCGTTTTCATCACCGACGAGCGGTATGCGGGCGGCCCGGTGTATGTGAAATTTCAGCTCCCGGTCCCCAAATTCACCGCCACCGCCTACAGCGCCGCCACGGCCTACACCGCCGAGGATTTGGTTTATCACGCGCCGACCGGCGATTGCTACGAGGCCCTGCTAGCCACCACCGGCAACGCCCCGACGAACGAGGAATACTGGCTCCGCCACCGCATCCCGACCTTCCTCGCCGACTACCTCAAGACCTCCGCCCTCGCCGAAACGCTCGCCGAAGACGGCCAGATGGACAAAAGCCAATTCCAACTCCTCCGCGCCGAAGGTCTGCTCCTCAAGCTCCGCGACGACATCTGGCTCCGCAAAGGCGAGGTCCGCCACTACTCCGCGAAATTCGACTACCGATGAACGCCGTCCCCATCCCGAGACAACTCAGCGTTTCGAGTGCGAAGACCACCCGCACCGGCAACGGCGCGACCACCGTCTTCGCCGTGGACGGCCTCCGCTCCTCCGATCCGAACCATGTCATCGTCGCCATCAACGGCGTCATGCAAGAGCCTACCATCGACTACACGGTAAACCAAGGCGCGGGCACCATCACCTTCTCCACGCCGATCCCCAACAACGCTAAAATCGTCGTCGTCGCTTTCGGCCTCTACAGCATGGTAACGCAGCGCGACCCCGACAATTTCCTCCACTCCTTCGCCCTCAACACCGCAGGCACCTTTTCCTACTACGGCCTGCTGCTCAATTCCGACATCCCCGCCACCGGCTCCCCCGCCGCCGTGGAGAAATGGATCATCACCCGCTCCGCACTCAGTGCCAACGGCACCATCACATCCACCGCCAAGGCCGCCGATGTCGCGTGGACTAACCGGGAGACCGCCACTTACGCCTGATGACAACGATCACCGAGACAAATATCACTCAGCAGCTCGATCTCTCGCAGTTCACCATCGTGCTGCCGGAGGATTCGCTCGGCGTTGTCGAATATCCATCCGCCGTAGACTTCCCCGGCGTCGGCAAAGACAAGCGCCTCTATGTGGCTCAAAATTCCGGCCAGATTTTCCGTTGGAACGGCTCCACCTACACCCCCGCCGCCGACCTCCCCGCCACTTATTCCGACGAGCCACCTGCCCACCCCTACACCGGCCAGCGGTGGACCACCCCTTTTGACCTCACCACCTACGAGTATTTCGCAGGAAGTTGGGTCGAAAAACCGACCAACAACTAAACACCAAACACCAATAATATCATGGCAGCTATATCATTCCCGTCCTCACCGACTAACAACCAAGTTCACACCGTTGGCAGCCGCAGCTGGCAATACAACGGCACCGCATGGAAACTCGTCGCACGCACCACTGATGCGGTCGTCGAGGGTTCCAGTAACCTCTACTACACCAACGCTCGCGTGGCCTCGGCCCCAGCCGTCAGCGCCTTGGAAAGCCGCGCCACCGCGATTGAATCGGACATCACCGCTATTGAGTCGGCAGCGACCACGCTTTCCGGTAGGGTAACTACTGCGGAATCAGGTCTTTCCTCGGAAATCACCCGCGCCACCGCAGCGGAATCCGCCCTCGGCACTCGGATCGACAATGTTCTTTCCAATGTCACGCCCGGCTCGCTAGATAGCTTGTCGGAAGTAGTTTCTGCATTCCAGAGCGCAGACTCCTCGCTCAACGGAGCCATCACCAGCCTCGCTTCCTCCGCATCAAGCGGTTTGGCGGCAGAGACTTCGGCGCGTGAAGCAGCCGACTCCGCCTTGGATTCGCGCCTCGACACAGCCGAGAGCGACATCAATGCCATCGAGTCCGCCGCGACAACTCTTGATGGCAGAGTGACTACTGCCGAGGGTTCCCTCAGCAGCCACACCTCCGCCACCAACAACCCACACAGCGTCACCAAAGCCCAAGTCGGCCTCGGCAATGTGGACAACACCTCGGACGCCAACAAACCCGTTTCGAGCGCCACCCAAACCGCCCTCGATGGCAAACAGATCAAGGATGTCGTCAGCGCCACCGCGCCTTCGCACACCGAGGGTCTCCGCTGGGTCGATTCCAACGACATGACCGAATACCTCTCCTATGGAGGAGCTTGGGTCGAACTCGACAAACAATAATCCCTAACCCATGGCCGCCCTCGCGTTTCCATCGTCCCCGTCGGTCAACGACATTTTCACCTCCGGCACCCGGAGTTGGAAATGGACGGGAGCGCGCTGGGCGGTCATCCCCGTTCTGGTTCCTCCCTCCCGCCTCTCCGGCGCGGGGGCGGAAACCGGAGACATTTTAGTCTATGACGGCAGCGGCTGGAGTCCCGTCCCCCTCACCGAGGGCGGATCCACCATCGCCCGCGCCGCATGGGCATCCCCCTACCATTATTACGGAATCGCCCCCAGCGGAACCGCCGAATCCTCCACCGGCTGGACAATCCACCGCACCACCACCGACGCCGACGGAGTCGTCACCGCCTCCGCCACGGCCACCGGCGCGTGGTCTTCCAAAACCAATCTCCAATACTCCTAAAAATGACAGCCACCAACCCAATCGAAATCGACGGAAAGCAATACGACCGCTTTTCACTCAACCTCGCCATAAACGGAAAGTATCTCGCCGATGGTTCCAGCGATGCGTCCATCGCTGCCCGTTTCATACCAACGCGACTGGTCGAAGACGGTGAGCCAGAGCAAGCGCAAGAGCAGTCTGTCAACATCGCCCTCGGTAGCCTCTCCGGTTCGGACGAACCAACCCTCACCGCCGTAGCTGAAATCAGCGCGGCACTTCAAAAATTCATTCTCTCGAAAGGACTCTAATCATGGCTAACTATCGCGCAGTAGCAACTGGAAACTGGAGTGCAGGAGCAACATGGGCAGGCGGGGCAGTGCCTCCGAATGGTGAAGGCCATAACATTTACTCAAACGGTTTTATCGTTACCATTGATACCAATGCAAATGTCAACTTTGTAACAAACGCTTTGATCACCGCATCCTTTGTTGGCGGAGGAACTTCTGCTGCCATGGGCGGATACTTTGAGTTGTCTAATGGAGTTACATTAACTTCCAATGTTATTCGTGGCAGCAGTGCAAGTAACTCATTTACATTGCTTATCGCAGGCACAAATTCTGCCAATGTCGTTGGGAATATTTCAAGTCAAAGCGGGATTGGTGGAGGAGGGTCCTCAAATTGCTTTCAAATAAATACTTCTGGAACAGTAACAATTACAGGTAATGTGTCAGGAGGCGACACCGCTCAGTCTGCTGGCATACTTACCGGTTCATCTGCTACAATAAATATAACGGGAAATGTAACGGCAGGTTCTGGAGGAAATTCTATTAATGCGTGGGCAAGGGGAATCCAATCAAGCGGTCTTGCAGCAATAAATGTTACGGGCGATGTTTCTGGAGGAACAGTAACTACCGGACAAATCGGCATACAACACGGTAACGGGAACCTTTCTGTTGTAGGAAGAGTCACTGCAGGAACAACAGCTGGCTCAAACGGCATTTCCACAGGCTTTGGAACTGTTTCTGTCGTTGGAACTATAACTGCTACAAATGCAGCAAACGGCGTTGTCGCCACCGGAAACTCAAACACGACATTCTCTGGCAGTTTCATCAGCAGCGTCAATGGCGTGGCTGCGATTTACTGCGCTCAATATCGTGTCTCACCCACACCATTGGCTGCCAACACCCGCTACGCACTAAACGGCAGCGGCACCTATGTGGACATGTTCACCGCCGACACCTCGCTCGGCCAAGCCAACCCAACGGATGTCCGCAGCGGTGTGAGCTATGCCAGCGGCAACCTCACAGGACGCCTCACCGTCCCCGCTCGCGGATCGGTGGCGCTCTCGGTCAACTACGGGCCGTCCATGCCATTCACCGCAACCCGCAGCGGCACCACCGCCACCGCCACGCTGGCATACACCTACCCGCTCGTTGTCGGCGACAAGATCACCGTCACCGGCGCAAGCAATGCCGAATGGAACAGCACCTACACCATTGCCTCGGTGGTCTCCGGCACATCGGTCACATTCAGCGTTCCTAACACCCACAGCGCCACCGCAGGCACAGGGGCAACGATGCAAACCACCGGCACAGCCGTCCTCGATCCCGCAGCGGTGGCATCCGCAGTCTGGGGCGCAGCCAGCCGAACGATCACGGGCGGATTGGTCGATACCGCGACAACCCTCACCAACGCCCCCGCCTCAGTCACGCCAAGCGACATCTGGAGCTACGCCACCCGCACCACAACCGGCGGCACGGTCGATACCTTGACCAACGCGCCGAGCGTCCCCTCCGCGAGCGCCATCGCCTCACAAGTGAGATCGGAGCTTTCGGTTGAGCTTGGGAGAGTGGACGCCGCCATCTCAACCCGTTCGACCCCGGCAAACATCCCGACCAGCGACATCACGGCCATCAAGGCGAAAACGGACGCTCTGAACACGACAAGATTGGCGCAAACCGCGACCACCGAAATCCTCGGAAATCTTTTAGCCCAAGCGAATAGCTAACCATGGCCAACGAACTGAACATCTCCCTGGCACAAAGCCAGACCGGCTTGAGCGTCACCGGCCAGCTCTACCAAAACGGCATCGCCAGCGGCACCGCCATTTCACTGACCGAGGTAGGGAGCACCGCGTATTACACCGGCCACATGGCCGGGGCCGCAGGCGATTACCAAATCCTGTTCCGAGCCGCCGGGGAAAATGTCGGCAGCGGCTCGATCCGGTGGGACGGCAGCAGCGAAATCCTCCCCGCCACCGGAGGCAGTATCCCCAGTGCCACCGGCATCGCCACACAGGTCCGCACCGAGCTCTCGCCCGAGCTGGCCAAAGTCTCGGCCCTCAACACCACCCGCCTCGCACAAGTCAGCACGGTCGAAACGACCGGAGCCCAAATCGCCGCCGCGCTCTCGTAGAGCCATGGAACAAGCCATCCTCGAAACCATCAGCCACGCCGCAAAGCAAGACCAAACCTGGCACCTCGTGGCGCTAGTGTTTATCGGCATCGTCGCCGTGAGCGTGCTCTTTCGTTGGTTCACGGCGCGCTTGGAACGAGTCGAAAACAAGATGGATCACCAGAGCTCGGAATTCATCCACCACCTCAAGACCGCCAACCAAGAAATGCTCACCGTCATTTCGCAAAACCAACAAACCACAACGAGGGCCATCCACCTGATGGATCGGCTCGAAACCAAGCTCGACAAAATATGAACAACCTCCTCGCTCAACTCAAACAACCCTCCACCTTTCGCGGCCTCGCCCTGATCCTTGCCCTGGTCGGAGTAAAAATTTCCCCCCAAATGACCGATAGCATCGCAGCGGCCACCGTGGCGGTGCTCGGTCTCATCGAGATCGTTCGCAACGAGCGCAAATGAGCCCAGCGAAAATCGCCGCAATCGCATTGATCCTCGGCTGGGTCTTCATCGCCAGCGCGTTTCTCACCGGCTGCGAAACCCTCGGGGTCTCGCTCGAGACAGACTACGGCAGGTTCAGCTACACGCTGCCCGAAATCCCCGCGCTCAAAGATAAATAATGCTCCCCGCCGCCCGCCCACAACAAGCGAAGTCCAAAACGCAAGCCTTGCTGACCAAAGCCCGAGTGGCCGATGAGGTCGCGCTGGTGGGCATTCGAGGCTACTACCGCGACTCGATGGGCGAGGTAGGCAAGAACGACCGGGGCATTTACGACGACGCCATTTTCCTCATTAGCCCAAACGCCTACGCCACATTCAACGCCAACACCGATCCGAGCGTGAAGCGCCAAGGCATCGCCGTCCTCAAGCCCGGCGTGCATCGCTACCGCAAAGGCAAACACGGCCTCAGCAAGCCCGGCGGCGGCTACCCCGCCCTCCGCCCCGCCAACCCCGCCGAAAGCCTCCCTGTGACCCGCGACGGCCAAGGCGACTCGATGGGCATCGCCATCAATATCCACAAGGGCGGCTACCGCACCACCAGCAGCGAAGGCTGCCAGACGATCTACCCTGCGCAGTGGGAGGCTTTCGTTTCCCTGGTCTATTCCGAAATGGACCGCGCCGGTCAGAAGACCATTCCCTATCTACTCACGGAGGAATTGGCATGAGCCGCAAAACCAAAACCTCCCCACCCAAAGCCCGCGAAGCCGTGTTGCTCCAAGTCCGCCAGCTCCTCGCCGAGCATTTCGACTGCGGCATCTGCGTGGTGAGTTGGGAAGACGAAGGCACCACCTACGACATGGATTTCAAATTCGGCAATTCCTACGCCGCAAAATCTCTCGCCCGCGACGCTGAGGAAATTCTGTGGCCTATCGAAGAAGAAGAAACCGAAGACGAAGAGGAGGAAGAAGCATGAGCAAAACATCCTGGTCATCCATCGCCCGCGAGCAAGCCGACAAATCCCACAAAGCCGAAGTCGATGCCCTCAAAGCCAAGCTCGCCCAATACGCCGCCAGCGTCGAGTCGCTCGAAAAGCAACTCGGCATCGCCCTCAGCCTCGGCAAAACCCGCATCCGCCCTCATCCGCTCTCCGTCTCGATGAACGACAAAGCCGAAGCCGTCGCCATCGCTATGGCCTCCGACTGGCATGTCGAAGAAACGGTCGAAGCCACCAGCGTCAACGGCCTCAACGAATACCGGCTGCCCATCGCCAAGACCCGCATCGAGAAATTTTTCTCCACCATCGCCCGCCTCACCGAGATCGAGCGCCACGGAGCCAAGATCGACGACCTGGTTTTGTGGTTGGGAGGCGACTTGATGACGGGGATGATCCACGAGGAACTCGCCGAATCGAACAGCAAGACCCCCACGCAAGTCATCCTGTGGCTCCAAGACCGCATCGCGGACGGTCTCGCCACGCTCAAGCCCCACTTCAAGCGAATCCTCATCCCCACCAGCTACGGCAACCACGGCAGAACCACCGTGAAACCCCGCCACGCCACCGGAGCCGCGCACAGCTACGAGTGGCTTCTCTACCGGATCCTCGAAGGTCGATTCCACGACGACCAGCAAATCGAATGGCAGATCGCCGACAGCTATTTCAATTTCATGACGGTCTATGACCGCCGCCTCCGCTTCCACCACGGCGACGGGCTCAAATTTCAAGGCGGCATCGGGGGCCTTACCATCCCAACCGAAAAGGCAATTGCTAGCTGGAATAAGAGCCCGAACCGAGCTGACCTTGATCTCTTTGGCCACTGGCACCAATACCAGCAATCCCGCCACTGGCTCTGCAACGGCAGCCTCATCGGCTACAACGCCTACGCGCTATCCATCAAAGCCTCCTTCGAGCCCCCCACGCAGACCTACTTCCTCCTCGACAAGAAACGCGGACGCACCATGACCGCCCCTATTTACCTATGAGCAACTGGAAATCCCTCGCCCGCAAAACCAACTCGCTCCCGCCCGGCTGGAGCACCGCCGAAGACATCAGCGCCGACCTCGATTGCGAGCCCAACGAAGTCCCCAAAATCCTCGCCAGCGCCATCCGCGACGGCCTCGTCGAAAAGCAAACCTTCCCCCACTGGCAACCCGGCAGCCGCCAACTCCTCTACCAAACCGGCTACCGCCAACTCACCGGCAAGCCCCAAGCCAAAACCAAAGAGCCAACCGCCCGCGCCATCCCCGGCATCCCCGCACACCTCCTCGACCGTGTGACGCAAACCTGCCTCCGATACCGCGACCGCCGACCCAGCCAAATCGCCGACCTGTGCCGCTGGAGCGGCGAGCCCCGCCTCAAAGCCCCCGCCATCCGCGCCCTACTTGACACGCTCACCCCATAATTAACCTACATGCCCGACGACGCCACAATCACCGAAGGAGATGCCGGATTTCTCGGCATGGCGTCGCGTCTCAACCCCCTCCAGCTCCAGCCTGGCATGTGCCAACTCGTCGAAAACATGCGTTTGGATCGAGGCGTGGCGCAAACCCGCAAGGGCGCGAAGCGCTTGGCGGAATCCATCGGCAACATCGGTGAGGCGCTCACGCTCCCGTTCCAACTCGCGCCGGATAAATCCATTTCCTCTATAACTCGCGGCGGCGTGGGCAACCTCACGGCCACAGTCACTCTTACCGCGCACGGGTATGCAACCGGCGACTTTGTGAACATTCGCGGAGCCGACCAATCGCAATACAACGGGAACTTCTACATCACCGTCACCGGCGCAAATACCTTCACCTACACGCTGCCAGCCGACCCCGGCATCTCGGCCGGATCAGTCGGGTTGGTCGTTGGAAATGTGGTGACTTTTTCCGATTTGCCAACCCCGTCGAACTTGTCTGCAAGCACCAGTTATTTAATTTCCTCCACCCCTTCCTCGACGACTTTTTATATTTCCGATATAAACGGAAATAGCATTAGCGTTGACAACTCATCAATCACGCCAGGAGTGACCAAGGTTAATTTTTCCACCGGGTTTTCCTACACACTGGCTTCGTTGGTTTCCGGCTTGATGACAATTTCGGGAACATCGCTCATAGCCAATCGCGGCCCTGTCATTCAAAACACCTACATCGGCGGCATCATCGGCGCTGGCATTTACAGCTCCCCGCGCCTGGACAATAGCAACGAATACATCGTCCTTGCCGGTCCCAACGCCTGCTACCTGTGGCGAAACGGAGCAGCGCTGCAAACCATTTCCTACCCCACCACCGACACCATTGTGGCAGGTGACGACATCGAGATCATCCAAGCCTTCGACAAACTATACCTCCTGCGCACTCGGGAGGAGTCGCTCATCCGCTTGCAAACGCTCACGCAGACGAGCGGCACGGCCACGGCCACCACGCTGGGAGCGCATCCCTACCAGACCGGCGAGGTGGTGCGTATCGGCGGGGCAGGGGAGGCAGGCTACTTGGCGGATTTCCAAGTGACCCGCATCAGCTCGACGCAATTTTCCTTCACCGTTCCCTCAGCGACCGCCGCATCGGCCAGCGGTCAAATCATCGCCCAACGCGTGCAGCCTGCCCTGGTATGGGATGGAGTGCTGGCCAATGGATTCGCCCGAGTGGCGCAGGGCTCGCATCCGCTCGGCGTCACCTACTCACGCCTACCATCCACCAGCACAGCGACCTTCCTCAATAACCAACTCGTCATCGCCCGCAACCGCGACGAGGTGCTCATCAGCGATGTCTTCGACGCTGAGACCTACGATCCTGTCTCGAAATCCTTCCGCGCAAATGCCGGGTCGAACGACTACATAGTGGCCTTGCACCCCTACGCCGAGGGCCAAGTGCTCGTTTTCTGCCGCAAATCCATCTGGCTGGCCACCGCCGCCATAGGAGCGGATGGCGTTTCCATCGATCCGGCTAATAGTAGCCTCCAACTTCTCACCAACGAGGTGGGCTGCTCCGCCCGCCGCAGCATCGCCACCGCAGGCGTGTTTGTGTTTTTTCTCTCGGACAACGGCGTTTACCGGCTGGACAACCAATTCGACCTCAAGCTGCGCGGATCCACTCAGACTCTCTCAGACCCCATCGCCGACCTCATCGGCGGCATCAATGCCCCGGCAGCGCACTTGAGCAACGGCATTTACTTTGCGAACCGCTACTACCTCGCCCTCCCGCTCGGCACCAGCACGCAGCCGAACAGCCTTTTCGCCTACAACATGCTCAACCAGCAATGGGAGACCCGCGACACCTACGGCTTCCCTATCGACCGTCTCCTGGTGAGCGACTACGGCACCCAGCGCCGCCTCTTTGCCGCCACGGCTACCGGCAAGCTCTTCCTCCTCGATGAGCTGGAAAGTGGAACGGATGACACGGCCAGCGGCCTCGGCTCCACCGATGTGCCAGGACTGCTCCTCTCGCGCCGCTACGGCTGGGGCTCAATGAATGCCAAGCGCCTGCTGCGCGCCA
>Ga0315902_10009716_pt1 | contig 12825 bp, 16 predicted proteins | sample LakEriMetagenome_9_FD_203523 | JGI IMG/M metagenome (GOLD analysis project Ga0315902, IMG submission 203523) | Freshwater fungal communities from buoy surface, Lake Erie, Ohio, United States - Buoy 12 MA117 | ecosystem: Environmental > Aquatic > Freshwater > Lake > Lake biofilm | place: USA... | reverse complement strand
CAGGGGCGCATATCAGTGCACAAGGCGGTCTCTTCTAGATATGGCTAGAAAGAGTGGAAGCTCTTTTGGTAATTTTGCTCAATCAGCCGTAACTCCTCCGAACGGCGTAAAACCAATTACAACTGAGTTTTCTCAAGGCTCTGTTCCAGATTCCTTATATACCATCAACAGGGAATCGGCCTGGTCCCGCTGGAGACGAGGTTATGAACTGGCAACTGCAACAACACATAACAACGATTATTCTTATCAGTTTGACTATGAGATACCAAATTCTTCCTCCACGGGGAATGACGCAATTGTAATCTCGGGTGCTTTTACTGGTTACCCAACGATAAGCAAAGAGTTTGGCATGCATTGGGCTATCTGGCGTTACGCCGGATCAGTCCGTTGTGATCGATTGACAGATCCAGTCAGTAGTCAAAAACTTTTTATTGAATCCGTTACGGAAGATGCAAGCTATTGGTATGTAAAGCTAGCGGGTACCTGGAGCCCATCCAATCCCCTTCCGGCACCTTTTTATATTCCAGTGCCAGGGGAACCAGATGGTTTGAAGCCAGCCAACACAGAAATCTTTGAAGACCGTATCATTACGGTTGATGGCCCAATCATCGATAAGGACACTATTAATCCACAGACTCAAACGCGATACGGCTACGTGCAAGCAGTTGTTATTGCCATTAATCAAGACACGGGTGTCCTTACATTCAAAAAAGATGGTTCAGTGCAGGTGACGCCTGATGGTATTCTTACGACACCGTCATCTATTGGTTTTACTCCAGGGCGTTATCTAATCACTGGATCAAGATACTGCTGTACTTGTCAAGATTTTACCCGGCGTGATTATTCATTTTTGGCGTCAAGCACAGCCAGCAATAAACGACAGTTTCCTCGTTCAAGTGCAGCAAGTATTAAGCCTGGTCGTTTTGAATTGACAAAACGCGATGGGATCTTAGATAACAGTGCAATGACAAGACCTGGACAAGATCGCACATTAGATGTCGTTTCACCAGAAGGTTTTGAACTTGGTTACGACGTTACCGATAACAACGTTGGCAGCCGTAAAGCAACAAGAGACAATCCAGGTGTCTTCAGAGATTTTGGTTCTACTTACGTCAGAAGTACGACCGATATTGCAATCACAGGCTCCAGGCCCGATGGCATCCCTGGCTACCAGGATTATTCTTCTGTTGTTGTAAGTACAGATACGGACTCTATTCCACAAGTTACAATCACAGCCGTCGACGACTCCTGGGCACCGCTGTTAGATGAATTGAGATACTGCAAACATATCTATGCACTTAAATTCAAGGATCGAGTATTTCCTCCTGAACCTTCTGATTTCCCGGTAGGCGCAGGCAGCATGGCAGCATGGGAACAAACCCTTGTTGCTAAATCACAAAAAGAAAAAGAAAGCATTGCAGAATTTTTGCAAACACAAAGAGCGTTGTCGTTGATGGATGTACCGCCTTACAACTGTCAATCACCCATGATTTTTCCCATGTTGCAACGTATTTTTAACTTTGCGACAGATAGAATCTTGATTGAAAATTTCACGATGTTTGATAAAGATGGCAGGCCGTACAAGCCATAAAAAACGGCCCCATCACTGACAAGGCCGTTTCCGTATCCCCAGGCCGTCCCCTAGGCGGCCATTGGCATCATACCAGCTTTTGTAAGTTGCTTGCGTACTGCCGTTACGTTCCAGCGGTAGCTATCCCTGGAGCGGGTCTCGTCAAAAGCTGCGTAGTGTGGCCCAAGCTTCAGGGTGCCGTCATCGCGATACTTGAAGAGTGTCTTACGGTCAATGCCAAGGAGTTCTTCCAGCTTCTGAGCAGAAACCCAACCAGGATGCGAGGCCATGAAGGCAGTAGTAGCAACTCTCTTACCTTACACAAGATTGACCCGGAGTCAAGGGTCTTTATTTAAAATTCATCTTTACTCGCAAACCTGTAATAGTTTGGACAACTTAAAATGAATTAACGGCAATCGAAGAGCATGTTTTGCAGCCAGCACGAGCCTCTCGCCCTGCTAGTTGAAATAACTCCAAAACTTGCCAAGAAACGTTTCAGAGAAAGTATATACCAAGCCTGGGACTACAAATGTGGTTATTGCGGCAAGGACGCCACGAGCCTTGACCACGTGATCCCACGTTTTAAATCAGGATGTTCTAATCGACATAACTTGATTCCAGCTTGTTGCCGTTGCAATGCAAACAAAGCTTCATCACATATGGAAACTTGGTACAAACAACAAGACTTTTTTGAACAAGCTAGGTTAGATGCAATACAAGCCTGGGTGAAACCAGAGAATGTAAACTTAATTGACATGCAAGAATATAAAGCAGCATCATGATTCGTTTTACTGTATCCAACGGGCGCTTGACTCCTGCTCTTGCAGAAGATGTTTCTACTGAAGAAAAAGAAGCAGCGGAGCTTATTGCTGCGCGTTTAAACGCTTTTCAGGGATCGGCAGGAAGCTATAGAACATTGATGGAGGGCATTGATAAAGATCTCCAAAGCAAAGGTGTTGCAACAAAAGAAGTCATTGACGCAGATACTATTGGTACCATCGAGTCTTTTTATGAAAAAGCAGCAGGCATAAAACCATGGGACTCAACCAAACAAGGCAAGAATCTGGCTGAATTTGATGCAAAGTTTTACTCCGGTTTAGTTCCAGATAAAGCTAAAACCTGGAAAGAAGCAGGTAAAGCAGTTACCTTTGCAGGACAAAAGATTGCAGACGTTGATATCACCAAACAGTATCCTGACCTAGACAGTTATCTTCACGCAGATTACAGCTTTGTTGGCTCTCCGGCAGGGTTACCGGGCAAGCGACGGCAGCTCACTGATTACACAGAGACCCTTCGACCTCCTACCGATAGAGAACGTCAGGTCCTGCGGGAAACTTTACTAGGTACTTCTGCGGAGCAACCGACTTCTTTGGTGGGACTCTCTGCGCAAGAATACGTTGATCGACAAGGAGAGCAAACCTTTGGCGCTCTCTCTGCTGATGTTCTTAAGCAAACCTTGGATCAGTACTCAAAAGCCCTTAAGCAGGAGCAGGTGAGTGCCATGTTCCAAGGGATGGGCATGCCTGATGTCAATGGCTTTAAACAAGACATCAAGAACTCCATTCTTGGCGATTTGGGGGGTGGTGGTTTTACAAGTTTTAGTCAAGGCCTCTCCAAATCTCTTGACAAGAGCTTAGGCATTGGTTCCTCGGTTAAATACAACTGGCAGAAGTGGTTTGATGAAACACTTGCTGAGCGTTACCGCAATATGCAAGAAATTCAAGATCCAGCAGATGCCGCAAAAACGTACAAGATTGAACAAGAATTTGCAAACAAATTTATCAACGATTATTTGAAGCCACGTTTTGATACGTCAAAATCAATCACGGAATTTGTTAGCTATATGGATGTGAAAGAAGATGAGCAAAACGTTTTGCAAACTCAGCTTGCATCAAGTGCATTAAAAGATTTTGCAAATAAACAAGCCAATAACTATTTAAGTGACCTTGCAACAAAGACAACAAGTAAAGCATTTGATCCTAAGTTTTATTTAAATCCTGAACTGCTTAGTGGCACAGACGTCACCAGTAAGGCAAGCTTATATGCTCGGCAGAAAGCAAGCGTTGATGGAGCCTGGGAAAACAGAGCGTCTACTAATGCAGTAAAAGATGGCAAAACCTGGTCGCAATGGGCTTATGAATACGGACTAGACGTCAACAACAAAGATGATTTCGCAAGACTGCATTACGAATTAGTTGGCAAGCCTCAAGGCTATGACCCAGTTGCAGACTCTTACACACGAGACGATCTTGCTGCCTTCATTCAAAAGGATTTGGCAGCAGCATTGCAAAATGAAAAAACATCGTATGGTAACCCGGTATTCTTGGACTTTGTTTCCGCAGAAACAAAGACACAAGAATTGGTTGACAAATTAAACCTCAAGGATCTTCCGGAGGAATACCTAACGCAGTTAAAAGATGTTGGCATGGATCCTAATGAAACGCCAGCCGATCAAGTTAAAGCCTATCTTGCTGAGTTTTTGAGGACAGAGCCTGCTTCTGAAATACGTGAAAAGATTCGTATTCTCAACGAACAACAAATTAAACCTACGCAAGAACAGTTAGGGGTTAGTTACATCCAGCGGGACACGGATGAAAAACCTAAATCACAAGCCGGTGGTACAGCTCTCTTTAACATCTTTAAGAAAGCAGGGTACAACGGAAATGAATCCGAGTTTTATCGTGACTTCTTCCCTGATGCAACAGATGAAGACAAAAACCTTGGGCAAATAGACGGCAAGGTATCCACAAAAGGAGGGATGCAGGGTTTATTTGGTTTCTCCATGCCTGACATGTCTGATCCTTTTGCTGCCATGTCTTCACTCAATACCATGCTTGAGGACAGCAGTGAGCAAAATGCAAAGCTTCCTACAAAGAAAAGTTATTTCAGTATCTTTGCGGACGAAGAGGATGAAGGTGCGCCCTCATACTTTAAAATAGGAAGTAGCAAGACAACAGCTAGTAAATCCCCGTCTGCTCAAGATTTTCTTGGCAGCTTTGGCTCTTTCTTCGGTTGATAACACATGTCAGATAAACGAAAAAAAGCAGCAAAAGCCGCTAAACTTGCAAAGGATTCAATGCCTTGCAATAAGCCCCAGCGTACTCCTGGGCACAAGACAAAATCTCATGTGGTCAAAGCCTGCGAAGGAGGAGAAGAGAAGATCATTCGTTTTGGTCAGCAGGGTGTAGAAGGCGCAGGTAAAAATCCACAAACTGCCAAAGACAAAGCACGTAAGAAATCTTATTACGCTAGGCATAATGCCCAGGATCCAAGCCCTGACAAAATGTCGGCACGGTACTGGTCACATAAGGTGAAGTGGTAATGAAATTAGCAGGCAAGTATAAACAAATTGGCCAGGGGGCAGTTGATCCTTTCCTTAGTAGGCGTGATCTCGTTAACCGCCAACAGTGGACAGAATCAACCGATTTGTACACAACTGAACCAGCAATACGTCAAGAGTTGAACAAGCTACTTGGTTACCTGGAACTTGTTGATCCCGGTTCCCAGCAGGCCCTGCAATTACAAACACAAATCAACGCATTGCGCGGACAAGCGTTTGATGCCCTAAGCTGATCCACGTAAGCCACCCTGCTATCCATGGCAAAACCCAAATCCACAGTCCTCCAAATTGAATCCAAGCCCAAGAAAACACGTCAAGGTGATGGCAAGCATTCTCGCCCTAATCACGGGCGCAAGCTTTCCCGTGGCCAAGGCAAGTAAAAGTTATGTATATTAGGAGTACTAATTGTTACTCCTATGTCGGATCTTTCGCATGCGGTTAACCTAATCCGCAAATACGAAGGGTATAGCGAAAAGGCATACCCAGATCCGACAACTGGTCGAGACCCTTACACCATCGGGTTTGGAACTCAGTTCTATCCCGATGGTTCTCCCGTCAAGCGTGGCCAATGCTGCACTCGTGAGAAGGCTCTGGAATACCTCTTCCACGAGATCAACGTCATTGACAACCAGCTAGCTAAGCTCAACCTTGGCCTGGACAGCAGCATGCGTCAGGCCCTAATCTCATTTATCCATTCGGTAGGTTGGGATCCTTTCCTGTACAGCCACGTCATCGACCGCATTGAAGCAGAGGACTTCTGTGGTGCCACTCAGGAGATGGGCCATTGGATCTGTGATGAGGAGAACAACGTTATCGGTGGCCTTCTGGACCGCCGCAGGGAAGAGATCAACCTGTTCCTCCAGGAGGTCGATGCCAATCCCTGGTCCTCCACTGAAGTGCTTCTGACAGCCTTCCGCAACTACAGCGCTGCTCCCCATGAGGTACGTGCAGTTCGTCAACTGGAAGAACGCATTAGTCCTTACATCCTGTCAGAGTTTGCCAATGCCTTTCGTGTGAATGAAAACAAGTGGGGCGATTTCCCAGACCAGGAACTTGATTTGCTATTCACTAGCTAGGATTAGAATAATTGCAACGAGCAAATGCAGAGTGGAATGGAGCGTTCAGTTGAGCCACGGGAATTTGAACTCCCTCTGGAACTCCAGTTTTCCATGCGTAAAGCAGAGCTTCAATCCCAAGAGATGACTTGGGAAGAACTGCGTTACGCCCTGCTTAGCCTTTACCACCAACGCATGATGGAATGGCACGCCATCAAAGACATCATGGCGTCCGAAAACATTGAGATCGACTGGGATCATCCCACTGATCTGGAATTAGCCGAACTCGCCGCCGCCTGTATGGATGACGACGAGTACGACGATGATGAAGATGAGCTTCAGCCTTTCTGAGCTTCATCAAGATGAATAAGGCGCTCCAGGTACCACTGTGCTTTCTTCAGTGATTCTGTCCCGCCTTTATGACGCTCCCGCCAGCAATACTTTTGGATATTACCTTTTAGATAGCCGCGATACTCTTCGGTTGTAAGAGATGATTCAATGGCTTCAATGCATTCCACACCGCCACCATCTGTGTAATGCGGAGGATGGTTTACCACATCTGGAAGAACAACAGGAGTTTCTTCTTTGACTGCCCAGGGTACCGGGCAAACTCCTCCGGGGCAGTCACTAATCTCATCCAATGGAGCGAACCAATCGTTCCTGCTTGTAGAGCCGCGTGATTCCGTCGCCATGTCTAAAGTTTGCTACGCCTTAAGGCTAGCAGAATTAGCCAGGAGTATTAACGCATTAAGCCGCGACGCTTAGCAGACAGCACCAACTCTTCGTCATCTGGCTCACCAAGATCCAGAATCAAGGCTTTGGGCTTGGGACTTGCACCCATTCCCAAGCCTTGTTCAGCGCTCGGAATATAGCCGGTTAAACCAGGTCGCTCTTGATTACCTTCTAGGGCCAAGTTAGTGCGCTCAAGACCTTGCTGACCAAGGACAAGACCACGGTTGTACTGATCGTATAACGGGACATCGTTCTCTGCATTGTCCAGAGGTGCGCCAAAATCTTCTTCATTTAAACAACGACACTTGACTTCATCCTGTACAAATGCGTCAAGGAAGCTTGCGGCGGAATGCATCACGGGATTAATTGATTCACTGCTTCTACAATGTTAATATGGCCAACAGATTTAGACCTACATACGACCCAGGTATCAACTCTGGTACCTCTGGAGCTGAAGTCTCAGACTTACGTCCTGAGCAGGCCTATGACACAGACATGCGTCGAGTAGATGCTGGTGATAGGCGTGCAGCAGCTTCTGTCAACAGCAATCAAAATCGAGTCGCTAAATTCATGCGGGCTGCCCGTAGTGCTGGTGAGTACCAGAAACGTGCTTTAGTTCGTGAACCAACGAGCGCAACATCAGGAGATTCAGGTGGGCGTGCCGGTTCCGTTGGCTACGCCCGTAAACCTAAAGAGCAGTTTGGTAAAGCCTTTGGTTAAACCTGAGAAAAGACCACGTTATTCGGTTGGTATTGATACTTGCCTTTCCGATCTTGGTACGTGGTATGACAAGGGTTGCCACGATAGAACAGCAGTTGTGTAATCCCTTCATTCGCGTAGATGCGGTTGAAGAGTCCAGTGCAGTTGCTGATCTCAAGCGTCAGGTAACCCTCCCATCCGCTTTCGGCAGGCGTGATATTAACCAGAATGCCTGAACGTGCATAGGTTGATTTGCCTACGGCAACAACAGTGACATCCCTGGGAAGCTTCAGACGTTCTTGCGCAACACCAAGACAATATCCGTACGGAGGCAGCAGGAAGTATTGCCCCCGCTCATCCTCCAAAAGATCAGTTGGCTTCAGGATGTCAGGATCAAAGTTCTTTGGATCACAATCCCCAGCTTGTATCTTGCCGAATACCAAGCATTGGGAAGGGGATAGCCGAATGTCGTAGCCGTATGAGCTGAGACCATAGCTCAGGAGCTTGCGGCCATCTTCCTTGCTGACCAAGTGATCAACAAAAGGAGCGATCATCTCCTCTTCTTCAGCAAGTTTTTTGATTTCCCAATCGGCCAGGACGCTCATAGATCCTTGTAATCGTCCTTCAGTATACAGAGATCAGATGAGAATATGCCCGCGATCTTCGTAGATATCCTTAAAGCGTTGGGTAGCATCATCCGTTAAATCGGTGGGGGGTAAGTAGACGACAAATGAAGTGCACGTCTGGCGACGCGAGAATTTTTTTCCGTCATACTCCTGCAGCACGGGTCGTGTACGCAAGATACACATCGGAAAGCTAAAGATTTTAGGTTCGTAACGAATCATGTCAGGGCAGTTGCTGAAATACAGGCCCTGCTCTATCTCACCAGAGATCCAGGCATGGTACATCCGCCGAAACCATACGGCATGGGACGATGTCAGCGATACAGCAGAAGCCCTTGTTTTTTTCCAGCGTCCATCCTTTTTATCCCAAAAGTACATACCCGCCGGTGGAAACAAGTAAGCCTTGCCGTACCACTGTTGGGCGTTCAGGCCATCATCTGCCGGTGTGTAAAAGTTTTCGGCTCCGACGTACTCGTTGGCTACCTTGGAACTTGCGACATCCAATGTGATGCCACCCATCAGCTCGTTTGCAGCGATAATTAGATCTGAACTTGTGATTAGCTCAATGCCTTCTCGTCGGTTGGATGTACGTTGAAGACCTTCGTTACTCATTGCTTTGACACTTTGTTATAGTCCACCTCGCAATAGCGAATTCCAGCACCATCATTAATCAAATACCCAGCTTTTTCCTGTGGGTCAATCTTTTGAGCGGCAGATAAAATGCGCCTAAAAGTCTCAGCAAGATCACCGTTGTTGTTGCGCTCTTCCTCTTCTTGAGCCGCATGTAGTTCTTTGAGTGTCAAGAAGAACATCGTGCGTTCAGCCGTGGGTTGAAAACACATCACACCAGGGCCTTCTGCTTCCCACATCTTGACGTAGTACTCGCCCATGTCACCAAGCATCAACTTAACTGTTGCATCGAGCATCTTGGCTTTTGTTTCGTCCATCTCTGGACCGATCACAGAAGCAATTAATTTTTCACGTCGGTTCATTTCTGCAACAATCCTTGTCGGTTTAAAGATTCTAAAAGTTTTGGTGTTGGTTGGTACATGACAACTAACTTGCCAAGCACACCGCGTTTCTTAACGAGCTTACCAAGGTCATCCCTTACCTTGTCAAATTCTCCAGAGCGGATCAAATACTCGGCAACACAACGGAGTCTCCTCTTGAGAGGCAATTCAGCTTGCGGGAATTTGCCGCAGATCGTATCCGCCTGTAGATCACAAAAAGCAAGACGCAACCTATTGGCAAGGGTCATGCCAGAATTAGCGTCTTCCTCTTCGTAATTTTTTAAGTTTTCCAAGTAACGGCGTAAGCACCCGTCATCGAACGAACCACTGGGCGGCAAGAACATCTCCACTTGCCTGACCAAAGATTCTGGAAGCAGTTCCCCGTGGTTTTCTACGGTAACTGCATCGAGATCAATACCATTAAAACGGTGCGCCATTCTCAGCCGGCTCCCACGCTTTTTGGTACATTGGTTTACGATCTTGACGTTGAGGGTTAAGATCAACCGTCAAAACTTCTGGGTTTTTGGAAAAGGATTGAATTAGTTGGTTCCAAGGGATTCGCAAGACTGCTTTCTTTTTTGGATCAGGGGAAACATTGACATAATGGATGCCTTCTACCCAGCCCTTCCCTGGTTGCTTCCTGCCAATGGACATCCAGTTACGGATGGTTTGATCCGAGACGCCAAGGCGTCTGCCGCATTCTTCTGTTGAGATGTATTCATCGGCAAAAGCCTGAGGACTTAAGACGTCAGTTTCTCCGTTGGAATAACGGGAATGCCACATGGAACCAAGGATATTCTTGATTCCTTTTAGTTCATACGCAATGTCCTCTAAACTTTTACGAAGTCCGTACTGCATACCTTCACACGCTTTGTTTAGATGCTAGTCTGTGAGAAAACAATTTGTGACCATGGAAGAACAAATTCCTACCAGTCAGCCGCCAATGTCAATGCCTCCGCAAAGGGAAGGTCAGATTACGCTGGAAGGACAGATTACGCCTGAACAATTGGCTGAATTGAAAGCTCGTGCCAGGGAACTTGCCATCCAACAAACCATTGCTCAGCAGGCTGCAGTTCAACAACAGCAACAGGTACAACCGCCGCAAGTTATTTACTTACGCCGTAACCTGACCGTTGCTGAAGTCCTTTTGGTACTGTTGCTGTCCTGTGGAATTGTAACAGGAATTCAATGGACTTGGAACGCATTATCCAATGTTTTGCCCCGTGTTGAAATTCGAATGCGTTAAGTAGGAAGACTTATAATTAGTACAAAGAATTGCGCAGTACAGTAGGTGGCAAACCGTAGGATTTCTGAATTTCCTGCTATTAGCGGGATCGATATTGACAACCAGGATCTACTTACGCTGGTTCACGTTTTTGAGGTGAACCCTACACTGCGCAACAAAAAACTTACTTTTACGGAGTTTCGTTCTTACTTAGATCAGTACTACGCAAACACCAGCGGAGCAACGATTAGCGGAAACGTTACCATTACTGGGAACCTATCCGTTTCTGGCACAAGTACATTCAATGCTATAACAGCAACTGGCGCTAGCACTTTTAGTGGTATTGTTGTCCAAAATAATGCAACAGTCAGTGGCACTATTAGTGGGGCCACAATTACGGGCAATGCACTGCAAAGCACAACTCTTAATGCAGGCACCGTAACCACAACAACTGCAACCGGTACGACTGCACTATTTACCAGTGGTCTTTACCAAACGTTATCCGGTGCGACGATCACAGGAAATAATTTATCCGCAACCAGTGGCGTCTTTACGGCGTTAAGTGGTACGACAATTACTGGGACAACGGTTGCTGCAACAACAGGTTCATTCCAAACCCTTAGCACTCCCGTCCTTAACGTCAGTGGTAATCTCTCCGTCGCAAGCGGATTAACTGTCACTGGTGTAGCTCAATTTACAAACGGCGTTCAGGTCACTGGCACGCTTTCCGGAACAACCCTCACAGGAACCACAGCTCAATTTACAACCGTCACTGGTGTAACTGGAGTTTACACAACGTTGCTTTCAGGTGCCACTATTACTGGTAATACGGCACGTTTCTCGAATGTTACCGGTGTCTCTGGTGTTTTCACAACCAGCGTCTCTGGTGCAACCGTTACAGGCAATACGGGTGCTTTTGGCAATATCAGTGGTATTTCTGGTGTCTTTACCCAGGTTTTATCAGGTGCATTTATCACTGGGAACACAGGAAATTACACAACACTTACAGGTGTTTCCGGAACATTTGCCAACCTGAGTGGCACAACAATTACGGGAACCAATGTTAATGCAACAACTGTTTCTGGCGTATCTGGTGTTTTTACTAGCCGTGTTTCGGGAACAACGATTACTGGCACTTCGGGGTTATTCTCTGTAGTTAATGGTGTTTCGGGTACTTTTACTACTCGGATCAGTGGCAGTACTGTCACTGGAGATAACGCTAGCTTTACAAGAGTTACTGGCATAACCGGTACTTTTACGACGATTGTTTCTGGCCTAACCGTTACCGGTAATACGGGTGCTTTTACAAACCTGACGGGTATTGCAGGTGTTTTCACCACAAGTGTTTCCGGAGCAACAGTCACTGGTAATACCGTTCAAGGAACATCAGGAGTCTTTGTTAACCTCAGTGGTACGACCATTACGGGAACAACGGTTAATGCCGCGACTGGCGTTTTTAATACTCTTCAAGCAACCAACTTAGCGTTCACAAACACAACCGTATCTGGTGATCTGAGAGTTCTTGGTTCGGGTTTCTTTTCATCCGGTGTACAAATTACAGGAACACTAAGCGGTACAACCATTACAGGAACAACGGTTCAGTCAACAACTGGAACATTCGTTTCTTTAACAGGAACAACAGTTCAGTCAACAACCGGAACATTTGTTTCTTTAACGGGAACAACGACATCTGGTACAACTGCTAATTTCGTGTCTGGTGTTTTTAGCACACAAATTTCAGGGGTTACTGTCACTGGTACCACTGCAAACTTTACTAGCGGTAACTTTACTAATATCAGCGGTGGTACTCATACCATTACATCGGGTGTATTTGCGTCAGGTACGGCAGCAAACCCATCTATTAGCTTTGTTTCTGACCAAAATACAGGTATCTACGCTCCTGGTGCAAACCAAGTAGCAATCTCAACTGATGGCACGGGGCGGCTATTTGTTACTGCAAGTGGAAATGTTGGCATCAACACGGCAAGCCCTAGCGAACCATTAAACGTTGCCCGCTTAGGAAGTGACTTAATTGCACGTTTTGGGACGCTAGAGACGAATGCGGGCGCTTGGATAAGACTGCAAGGTAAAGATGCCACAGGAGCATCCAATCAATTTTGGGACATTAGAAACAACGTAGACGGGTCGCTGTCGTTTAATGGCAACACCTCTTTGCTGACAGAACGCGCCCGCATCGATAGCTCCGGCAGGTTGTTGGTGGGCACAACTACAAGTTTTGGCGATGCTGCTATAGTTCAATCTATTGGCACAAATGCTTACACATTCCAAGGATTTCGGTTTGGTGGAGATAATGGACTAATCTCTCTTGGTTCGGCAGCAGGCACGCAGGCAAGTCCGTCTATTCTTACCACTGGCAACTTAAACCTTGGTGGCATTGTATTTCGCAGTTATGACAGTGCTGCTTACAGAATAGGCGCACAAATCACCGCAGTCGCGGAATCTGAGTGGGCTTCTGCTGACTGCCCAACTCGCCTAGTGTTCTCCACTACCGCCGACGGAGCGAGCAGCCCGACGGAGCGGATGAGGATTAGTAATGCAGGCACTACAACC
>Ga0315902_10009715_pt1 | contig 12828 bp, 9 predicted proteins | sample LakEriMetagenome_9_FD_203523 | JGI IMG/M metagenome (GOLD analysis project Ga0315902, IMG submission 203523) | Freshwater fungal communities from buoy surface, Lake Erie, Ohio, United States - Buoy 12 MA117 | ecosystem: Environmental > Aquatic > Freshwater > Lake > Lake biofilm | place: USA... | reverse complement strand
GCCCGGCATCACTCCATATTTCCATACTTACAGTACCAGTCAATGATCGGTCAAATAAAAAACTGATAGGCTTTTCATTCACAAAAACCATTCGGAATAACTGAGTGTCGGGAACAACTACAAGTTGGCTGACTGCGGTAATCTGATTGGTAGCCGACTGCCGGAAATTAAATCTTGACTGCACCGGATAATGATCCGAGAGGTCTTGCTCATAATAAGGCACCCAGTCTGCCGCATCTTTTCGTATTAAACAGGAATATGGTACATAATCCGCTTTCATTTCATTGCTGGAAATGCAATGATCAACCACATTCGGATAACCTATATAAGAATTATCTCCTCTGAGTGTATTCCAAAATGACAAAGGATTGTAGCGACCGGGATCATTCATAAAATCTTTATAAGGAGTCGGAGAGCCCGGATATAAGGATGAAATGGTCTGATCAAGGTCGTCGTTGTAATCTCCTGCTACTAGTACATGTTGTGTAGGATATAGAAAGTTGAGTGAATCATACATTAAAGAAGAGGCGCCTCCCCGACGTAAATAATCATTCGCGTCTCCCAATTCGGCCTTGGCATGTATGGATAAAAAAACAACACGTTTAGTAATCCCGTCAACCGTCACATTGGAATCAAAGAGATAAGGATACCGGCCATTTGCCCAGTTATAATAATTATCAGTACGATTACTTAAAGCCGTAAAACCTTTCACTGAAATATTTGAAAACATGTCCCGCTTATAAACATATGCCAATTTTTGACCGCTACGCCAGTTTCCACTCGAAGTGTTATCTGCATTTGACGCATATGGAGCAACTACATAATCATAAGGCCCGTTTTTCAAAGCTCGCGTTACAGCCCCCAAACGTGCCGTATCTACGATTTCCTGCAAGATATAAATGTCTGCACCGAGGCTATCCATAACCACCCCTGCATAATACATTTGGCGGTCGTTGTCTTCAGGACCAAGGCTTCCCCCAAACCATTCCATATTCCAGTTCACAACATCCAGTGATAAATTCGGAGGCAATGACGTTCCAGATAAATCCGGACGCTGCACCTGTATTCCAGCAGAACTGAATGCAACACTTCCTCCATACCCTTTATTTACTTCGGTTGGCCGGAAACGGACAAAACAAATCATATCTGAACTTAACTCAGAAGCTGTGTATTGTATAGTAGCGAAAAAATTGATGTTGTTTTTGGAGACTTCAAATCCCGCCGGACAAGTAACTGTAAGAGCAGACGTGAGATCCTGGGTTGAAAACCGAATCTGCTTTGAACTGCTGATTGACCCCGCAGGGACATAATTAAAGAAATAAAGAAGTGGGTCACTATTATTTACCCGAAGATCGGGAGTTATAGTTTTTAGGGGTGCTGCATATAACTTTAAGGCCGTTGTGGAACAAACAGAAACAACAGCAATCGACAGAAGCAGTATCATTCGACTATACACCTTAACCATAAAGCATACGGCACATGATTTAATGTATGCCGGTCAGGTGTTCTTCAGGAAAGCAAAACCCCCGACAGTTGCCGGAGGTTGATATATCAAATTTATTCTTTTCCTTTTTAACGCAGGATTTTTGTTGAATAAGTCCCCTCTTTAGATAGCACCTGAAGATAATAAACTCCAGTTGGCAGATGGTCAAAGGAGATTGACTCTGTTTGACCGGTGCTGATTCTGTTTAAAGATCTTGCCGAAATCAACTTTCCGGATTGATCCAGCAATCGCAGGCTTACAGGGCTGTTGAATGTTTTGTTAAATGACAGCACAATTTGATTGGTAAGAACCGGATTAGAATGAATGCGAAGCACAGACGGATCCAGAAGAATATTCCCAACACTGGCTGAAGCATCCTGTTCTATTACTATATCATCGATGCCAATCCACTCATCTGTGCCTTGGGCATTTCCAGTTAATATCCGCAACTGAAGCTGTTCCACATTATTGCAGGCTGCCGGAAGAATAACGTTAACATCTGTTTCTTTACCACCCAGAGAAGGTCCATCAGATGCATCGGCAACAAAAGCTTCAGGTATATTAATAAAATCGGCAGTGTTTCCGATTCGATATTGCAACGCAACCGGCTGTATTGAATTATCAGTAGAGCTATCAACATCTCTCAATTTATATTTGACCCGGATAGACGTACAGTTTAGTGTATTTAGATAGATAATAATGTTCGGTGCGTCTGCAGTGCCAGATCCCTGCAGAGCGATCGTTGGATTATCAATTTCCATTTCTCCTACACCGCCAGTTGTATTTGATTTCGGAGCCTTAATGCCCGGAATTACATCTATGGTATCCGAATATTGATTCGTTACTATGATTTGAGGATCAAGTACTGGTTGTGAAGAACCGGAAGGGACGCCGTCATTCCCTATGTAGCCAATAATACTGGGCACATTTGTCCATTCATCAGCTACCCGGATCAAAGTTGTATCTGTCCAATTCTGCTTAAATGCGCCGGCCGACAAATTATGATAAACCTGTGCCTGAGCACCTAAAACAAAGAGCAGAGAGAAAAAAGAAAAATAAAACTTCATAACAATAATTTAGTGAACAAATTTAACGGCTGTTTCTGACATCTAATAATCTGCAGGTTGTTATTTTTCAAAAGTTCATATTTGAAAGCTCCAAATGGGTGTACCGGATTAAAAGCTTATGTAACTAAACTAAGATTTATGATAAACCCAGATAATCAATCATGTCGGTCGTATATCTAAAATGTGTAACTGCAGGGTACGCGTACCCCTGTATTCATTTTCTTCCAATGTAAATACAATATCAAAAGGTGCTTGTTGCACGATCGGATAAAAATGTGCCCCCCGAAAAAAAATACCGGTCATTGTCTTTCCCCCCTGCTTAACTACCAACTTCAGATGCTGCTCTTTTAATACCGAGCTGTATCCGGTGTCCTGTACATTTCTGCTCAGAAACACGGGCCTCATATTCTCCGGTCCAAAAGGCTCCATCTGCGCCAGAATTCTGTAAAAGGAGGGTTGAATCTGGTCTAAATTTATTTCAAGATTAATCAGCAACTCCGGTGTTAACTGTTCTTCCGTTAACTTCTCTGCAGCTACTTTCTCAAAAGCTTCTCTGAAATTCTCCAGCTGATCGGGATGCATTGAAAGGCCGGCAGCTGCAAAATGCCCCCCATAGGCACTTAAATGTGTTCCGCAGGCATCAATGGCTTCATAAAGATTAAAGCCGGCAACGCTCCGGGCACTTCCAGCAAGCTGATCTCCACTCCTGGTTAATACCACGGTAGGTCGGTAATAATATTCCGTTAAACGGGATGCTACAATGCCCACTACACCTTTATGCCAATGAGGTTGGTATACAACCGTTGTTTTACGATTGGGGAATGTACTATCCGATTCAATGAGCGCCAATGCCTCTTTCGTGATGATCTGATCGGCCGCTTTTCGCTCATCATTATCGATATGCAACTGCTCCGCATAATACAAGGCCTCATCTTTACTTTCAGATAAAAATAGTTGTACCGCCTTTCGCGCGTCGTCCATTCTGCCAGCAGCATTCACCCTGGGAGCGATCATAAAAACAAGATTGCTGATCGACATGTCTCCGGAAAAACTGCTCAGTTCCTTGAGAGCGGCAATACCGGGATTTGGTAATTTATTAGCTCTGTCTAGTCCGAAAAAGGCAAGTATTCGATTCTCTCCTGTCATCGGCACGATATCCGCAGCAATGGCAGTGGCCACCAGATCCAGATAAACGTATACTTCATCCATTGAAATAGCAAAACGTTCTGCTAGTGCACTGATCAGCTTAAAACCTACACCACATCCGCACAAATCCTTATAAGGATAGTTGCAATCCTGCTGCTTGGGATTTAAGATCGCCACTGCAACCGGTAATTCAGCGCCCGGAAGATGGTGGTCACAAATAATAAAATCAATCCCCTTTTCTTTTGCATACCCAATAAGTGCACAAGACTTGATACCGCAGTCCAATGCAATGACAAGCGAATACCCCTTCTCAATGGCAAAATCAACTCCCTGCCCGGATATTCCGTATCCTTCCCTGTAACGGTGCGGAATATAATAATCCAAATAAGCTGGCTGCATCAGCCGACGCATGAAATGAACCATACAGGCGACACTCGTTGTGCCATCCACATCATAATCACCATAAACCAGAATCTTTTCCTGATTTTCAATGGCCTGTTGGATGCGGGAAACGGCAGCTTCCATACCCTTCATCATCCAGGGATCATGTAACTCCGACAAACCGGGCCGGAAATAAGAACGTGCTTTTTCAAATGAATCAACTCCCCGCTGAACCAGAATCCTGCAAATTGACGGATCGATTTTTAGTTCTGAAGCAAGCTGTTTAGTAGACTCTTCCGCCTGCGGTAACAATTTCCAGCGTTTGTTCATCGGTCAGCAATTTTAATAATGGCGGTCTGTTGTATAGCCTACCAACTCCTCTAACCCCTGCCGGACCGGACTTTCAGGAAATTCCTTCAATATCTGAAGAGCGGCTTCTTTATATTCTGTCATTTTCGCACGCGCGTAGGTAATCCCTCCGGTTTCCTCCACTGCAGAAATGATTTTTTTAACGGCTGCCTTATCCCGGTTTTTATTTTTTATGAGATAGATTAGTTCCTGCCTCGAACTGCGCTTCATTTGATTGAGTGTATAGATCAGAGGTAAGGTCAGTTTCTTTTCCTGAATATCATTACCTCTCGGCTTTCCTATGTTCGCTTCTCCGTAATCAAACAAATCATCTTTCAGCTGAAAAGCAATACCCGCTTTTTCTCCGAAAGCACGCATCTTCTCTGCAAGTTGTAAATCTTTTGATGTTGACCAGGCTCCCGCAGCACAGGAGGAAGCCAATAAAGAAGCCGTCTTGTTCCGGATGATTTCGAAATACACCGATTCATCCAAATTGAGATTGCGGGATCGTTCAATTTGCAGCAGTTCCCCCTCACTCATCTGCCGCACGGCACCAGACAACCACCTGAGAATTTCAAAATCCCCGTTATCCAGCGACAACAACAGACCCTTGGATAAAAGATAATCTCCCACCAGTACAGCCACCTTGTTTTTCCAGAGTGCGTTGATTGAAAAAAACCCTCTTCGCTCATAGGATTCATCCACCACATCATCATGCACCAGGGTTGCAGTATGCAATAACTCCACCAGAGCCGCCGCGCGGTAGGTTGAATCATTTGCTACCCCAAATAAACGGGCAGATAAAAAAACAAACATAGGCCGCATCTGCTTTCCCTTCCGGCGAATGATGTAGTGCATAATCCGATCCAGCAGGGGTACCTTGCTCTGAACCGCCTCCTTGAATTTTTTTTCAAATACAGACAACTCTTCCCGTAAGAGATTTTGTACCAAATCAACAGAATTACCCATCGCGCGACAAGTTACGAACAGGCAGTTAAAATATCCGGCAGGGTATGAAAATCCCTGAATTTAAGCGGCTTTTACTCCCGGTTCGTTCAACAACTCAGTTTTACATAAATTGCAGCTCCGCTATGGATTCATTTGTAGTTTCAGCCAGAAAATACCGACCTCAAACTTTCGATACCGTCGTAGGTCAGAGTCATATTACAACGACGCTGAAAAATGCTATTGCCCAAAATCAGCTAGCCCACGCTTTTTTATTCTGCGGACCAAGAGGCGTTGGCAAAACTACTTGTGCCCGTATTTTAGCAAAGACTATTAATTGTGAAAAGCGATTGCCCAATGGTGAAGCCTGTGATACCTGTAGCAGTTGTAAAAGTTTCAATGAGGGCACCAGTTTGAATATTCATGAGCTGGATGCTGCGAGCAATAATTCTGTAGATGATATCCGGAAACTGATAGAGCAGGTTCGGTTCGTTCCTCAGATGGGTTCGCACAAAGTATACATCATCGACGAGGTGCACATGCTTTCTGCAAACGCATTCAATGCTTTTTTAAAAACTCTGGAAGAACCTCCGGCATACGCTCTTTTCATCCTGGCTACTACCGAAAAACATAAAATTCTCCCCACGATCCTAAGCCGCTGTCAGATTTTTGATTTTAAAAGAATTACTTCCTATGATACGGTACGGCACCTGCAGGAAATTGCAGACAAGGAAAACATCCGTGCAGAAAAAGCCGCTCTGGAAATCATCGCTCAAAAAAGTGAAGGATGCATGCGCGATGCTCTGAGTATTCTGGATAAGATTGTCAGTTTTTCCGGCGGTGCACTGACCTATCAGCAAACCATTGAACACCTCAATATCCTGGATGCCGATTATCATTTTCGGTTGTTGGAAAAAATGCAGCAGCAGGATCTTTCGGACGTATTGCTATTATTCGATCAGATAAATCAAAAAGGATTTGAAGGCGATGTAGTGTTGAATAGTTTTGCAGAGTTTCTCAGAAACCTGCTTGTTTCGAAGGATCCCAAAGCCGCAGAGTTGCTAGAAGCCGTTGAAAGTTTCAAAAACCGTTACGTAACTGTCTCTAAAGAACTATCAGCTTCCTGGATCGTGAGCGCTTTGAGTATCCTAAATGAAGCCGAAATGCAGTACAAGCAGGCCAGAAACAAAAGACTTCATGTTGAAATGACGCTGATTAAGCTCACTTACCTGAATCAGGCTTTAGATGGTTCCGGAGGAAAAAAAAAACTGAATGAAGCCACCAAACCGGTACGCTTCCGGCAACTAAAGCCATTTCAATTAGCTGCAAGTTCCGTCCCCAATAAAAAAACGGATTCGATCGCCAAAGAGCCCCCCTCTCAGACCTCAACAAGCACGGTAAAAAAAGAATCTACACAGACAATAATACCTGAACCGGCAAAAATTCCTGTACCTCAAACACCCGAACAAAAACCTGCCGCTCCTGCTGCTCCGGGAAAACTGGCAAGCATCCGGAAAAAAATGGCAGATGAAGCCGCAAAAACGAGGTCTAAAAAACCATTAGACACCCATACGCTTGAAGATGTCAGAGCCCTGTATATAGGTCAACTCCGGGATGCCAAAAAGTTCTCTGCAGTTACCAATTTTGAAATGATGACCTGGCAAATTACAGGCTCCGAACAGATCGAGATAAAATGTCCGGGCGAATTGCAGCTGGGATTTCTGAAGCAGGAAAAGTCTTTTCTGACAGATTTCCTGCAGCAATATTTTTCAAATCCCGGAATCAACTTTCTGGCCGTTCTAGAGGAACAAACAGCAACTGATGAACCCGGATCCGCCCCTTTGTCAAGAAAAGATCAGTACCTGAAAATTATTGAAAAACATCCCCTGGTTAAAACCTTAAAAGACCGGCTCGGGCTGGATCTGGATTATTAAAAAGAGCAGGTAAGCGGCCTCAAAACAGCCTAAAAACCAATTCAAAAACCCAATTCAGCAATTTGCTTTAATTTCACGCCCCAATTACGACCTAAAAAAATTAGTGAATATGGCAGAAGTGATCCGCATGCCGCTGCTTAGCGATACCATGACTGAAGGCAAAATCGTTGCCTGGAATAAAAAGGTGGGCGATAAAGTGAAAAGTGATGATGTACTGGCGGATGTTGAAACCGATAAGGCCACCATGGAAGTGGTTGGCTATGCTGATGGCACGCTCCTGTATATCGGTGTAGAAGCCGGCAAAGCCGCCAAAATAAATGAGATCATAGCAATTGTCGGTAAAGAAGGGGAAGATATCAGTGGTCTGCTTGACAGTCCCAAAACAGCCGTCGTTGAAGTTGCTGTAAATCCGGCACCATCAAACGATTCTCCAAATACAGACACTGATGCGCTCGCTTCACAGTTGGGCGTTACCGTTATCCGCATGCCGCTACTGAGCGACACCATGACAGAAGGAAAAATTGTTGCCTGGAATAAAAAAGTTGGCGACTCTATTAAATCGGATGATAACCTCGCAGATGTAGAAACCGACAAGGCAACCATGGAAGTTGTTCCTTATGCGGAAGGCACATTACTCTATACCGGTGTGGAAGCGGGAAAAGCAGCAAAAGTGAATGAGGTGATTGCCATCATCGGAAAAAAAGAAACCGACATCAGCGGACTTTTAGCTTCTTTGAAAAATAGTACCGGAAGCATTCCCTCCGCACCTGCAGTTCAGCAAGCCACTGCCATTCAGCCCCAGTCTGGTGCTTCAGTAATAATAGCCGCTGCTTCATCCGTTTCAGAAAATGGACGCATCAAAGCTTCGCCACTGGCACGGAAAATAGCAGCAGATAAAGGGATTGATCTGAAAGCAATTCAGGGAACCGGTGATGGAGGACGTATCATTAAATCTGATATAGATAATTTCAGCCCCGAAACAGTTCGTCCTGCTGCAGCAGCTTCTCCAACGCCAGTTCCTGCATTTGTTGCCGGAGCCGGTGAAGGTTACACCGATACCCCTGTAACCACCATGCGGAAAACAATCGCGCGAAGACTTACTGAAAGTCAGTTCACCGCACCGCACTTTTTCTTAACGATGGAGATCAATATGGATCTCGCTATTGCTGCCCGTACACAACTGAACGAAATCAGTCCGGTCAAGATCAGCTTTCAGGATATGATTATAAAAGCAGTGGCGCTTGCGCTTCGCAAACACCCTGCCGTTAACAGTAGCTGGATGAATGATTTTATTCGAACCTACCAACACATTCATATTGGTAGCGCGATAGCACTTCCCGACGGACTGATTGTTCCGGTCGTACGGTTTGCTGATCAAAAAACACTCAGTCAGATTGCTGCTGACACCAAAGAACTCTACGAGAAAGCCCGAAATAAAAAAATTCAGCCACAGGAATTCAGTGGCAACACCTTCACCATTTCCAATCTGGGCATGATGGATATTGATCAGTTTACCGCGATCATCAACCCTCCGGACAGCTGCATTCTGGCAGTCGGAAGAATCAAGGAGGAAGTAGTAAAAAAGGCAGATGGTCAGTTTGGTACAACGCAGGTGATGAAAGTAACCCTTAGCTGCGATCACAGGAGTGTAGATGGTGCTGTAGGGGCTGCTTTTCTCCAGACCTTTAAGAAGTACATGGAGAATCCCCTCACAATGCTTTTATAAGCAGTAAGTCAGTCGATCTGCTTTGTAGGATGTGATTTCAACTGAAATAAAAAATGCTGAGAACACTTGTACTTGGTGCGTCTGAAAAACCGGATCGCTACAGCAATCAGGCTGTTCTTGAGCTCCGGAAACACAATCATGAGGTGGTGGCCGTAGGTTCCATGCCCGGCATTATTGGAGATACAAACATCCAGACAGCTATAGAAAAGAATGAAAACGTGCATACCGTAACCCTTTACTTAAATCCGGATTTACAAAAGCAATATTATGATGCGATAATCCGGATCCAACCAAAGCGAATCATCTTTAACCCTGGTACGGAAAATAAAGAACTGAAGGAATTAGCTGATAAAAACGGCATTAAAACCCTGGAAGCATGTACCCTGGTACTGCTCCGTACCGATCAGTATGAATGAAGCAGGGTTGCCCACAGGTGTGTATAAAATCCACCTGAACAAGACCTATTTCCGGAAAGGAAATTGCTTAACTTACTGAAAAACCAGCCATATGTTGTGGAGACGATTCAACGGCGAATCCATCGAACTTCCAATTAAAGAAGAAGTGCGTAAAGCCATCATACGTGAAACTGAAAAAGGCCACCGCCTTAAAGTATGCATCGGTACCGACAGCCAGGTTAAAGGCAAAGACACGGAGTTTGCAACAGTTATTGTATTCTTAAGAGAGGGAAGCGGTGGTTTTATGTTTATACACAATGAGCATACAAAAATGCACTACTCTATCCGAGAGCGCATGTTGATGGAGGTGGCCAAAAGCATTGAAATTGCCTATGAGCTCTGTGATTTATTTACAACCTATCACGTAGACATGGAAGTACATGCCGATATCAACACCAATCCTCAGTTCAGAAGTAACGAAGCACTGCGCGAAGCAACCGGTTATATCCTGGGTATGGGTTTTGCATTTAAAGCCAAACCCGAAGCCTTTGCCAGCAGCAGTTGTGCCAATAAAATGGTAAACTGATTTTTATCAGACAGACTCTGTTCCGTTAATACAAAGCAGAACTGCTGCTGCGATGCCGGCGGTTTCCGTACGAAGCCGGTTTGCTCCCAATGAAACAGGAATGAACCCTTTTTTCTTACATTGATCGATTTCGGCATCTGTGAAATCTCCCTCCGGACCAATCATAATCCGCATTTTTTGATGTGTTGTATTCAGGATTGTATGCATGGAAGCCTTTTCTCCACCGCCGCAATGTGCAATCAATGAAAGCTGCGACGGATCCTCTAGGAGATCTTCCGGAGAAATTGGCTGTTCCAGGTTCGGAAGATAATATTGACGGCTTTGAAGCAGCGCACTTACCATTACGGCACGCAGGCGTTCAGGCCTTAGCTTTTGTTTTTCTGTACGCGCACACATCAGAGGAAGGACGGAATACACCCCCAGCTCCGTGGCTTTCTCTAAAAACCACTCCATACGCCCGCTGTGCTTCGTAAATGATATAGCTATAGTGACCTGTCTGGCCGAAGCAGGCATACTTTCCTGTGTAAGAATCCGAACTGCCGAATTTCGTTTATGGCTAACGGTTAGTTCTGCTTCCATCCGACTACCTTTACCATCCGTAAGCTCCAGTCTTTCTCCGACCTGCATCCTCAAAACCTGTGCTACATGCCTGGATGTATCTTCATCAAGGGGTATGACGGATCCGGATGCATGAACCAAATCGGTTAAGAACAGTGGTAATGTTCGCGCAGCCATCCTATATACCGGTTAAAAAGGAGTTTCAGAACCAAAGGAAGAATCGTTCATGCGGCTCCCCTTTTCAATAAAAACTTTTGGACCTCCGCCCATTTCAGAGGGTGTAACCGGACGCCAGTTACCTCCTCCAGGAAATCCACCCTGAGCCGGAGGGTCATCAAATTTGTCTTCAACAAATTTCTGTATGTGAAGCAGCGCTCGAAGTTTAATGGTTTCCAGTGAACCGTTTCGGTGCTTGGCAATTTTGATATGTGTTTCACCGCGATTACTTTCCCCGAATTCATTGGCATTGATCTCATGATATTCTGGCCGGTAGAGAAACATAACCATATCCGCATCCTGTTCAATAGCACCCGACTCCCGAAGATCACTTAGCTGCGGCATCTTACCTCCTTCTTTTCGTTTTTCTACTTCACGACTCAACTGAGAAAGCGCAATGATCGGAATATTCAGCTCTTTTGCAAGCCCTTTCAGATTGCGTGAGATATTGCTGATCTCCTGTTCACGGTTGGTATTTCTGTTTTCTCCGCTTCCACTCATCAGCTGTAAATAGTCGATGATGATTAACCCAACCTGATACTTGGTTTTTAACCGTCTTGCTTTTGCACGGAGTTCAAAAATATTCAGAGCCGGTGAGTCGTCGATAAACAAGGGAGCTTTCGTTAACGGATCAATCCCTTTCTTGTAAAGTTGCTGTACTTCGTAATCTTCCAGTTTTCCTCGAGCTATCTTCTCCAGTTGAATTTCACTTTCAGCCGATAAAATCCGCTGCGCCAGCTGTGCGGCACTCATTTCCAGTGAAAAGAAAGCAACTGGTGTTGGCTTGGAAGCATGAAGGGCCGCGTTCCGCGCTAAATTGAGCGCAAAAGCAGTTTTACCCACAGAGGGACGCGCAGCCAGTATAATCAAATCGGTCTGTTGCCATCCGTACGTAACGTGATCGAGCGAAGGAAAACCCGATGTTACTCCGGTAATGTCTTCATTGTTTTTCCGAAGGTCTTCAATCCGTTCAATAGTTTTAACGAGTACGGTATGAAACTCATCGAAATTTTTTCGCAGGTAATTGTTGGTAATCTCAAAAAGCTTCGTTTCGGTAACATCCAGCAAATCAAATACATCTGCACTTTCTTCAAATGCTTCTGAGATCACCTCTCCGCTCAAACGGATCAATTCACGCTGGAGAAATTTCTGAAGAATAATATGGCAATGTGCCTTGATGTGAGCTGACGAAACAACCATATTGGTAAGACGCGTAACATAGTATGCTCCGCCGATCATTTCCAGTTCCTCTCTGCTGCGAAGCTCTTCCACAACCGTTAGAAGATCTACAGGTACACTGCGGGCGCTTAAAGCTTGCATCACTCTGAAAATACGCTGATGAGCATCCAGGTAAAAACACTCCGGTCGCAACACTTCACTGGCCGCTTCAAATGCCCCCTTCTCCAACATAATTGCTCCTAAAACCGCTTCCTCTAATTCTTTTGCCTGAGGCGGCACCTTACCGTATACAAGAGGATTCAGTTCAGTCGAAGGTTTTCTGCGCGTTTGCCGCGCTTTATTCAAATTGGGTAGTTCCATGAAAAATATTTATTCCTGAATAGTATAGAAAGGAGCAGCACAGACTGCCAAAAAACCCATCCCGGGGAAAACGAAAGTAAACGCAATTTTGCTCGCAAAAAAAGAAATCGGATAAAAATTTTTTCAACGAGCAACATCAAATATGCTTACATCTGTTACAGTTTCAGATTATAGCTGAAACTGTAAAAATCTATCCACAGGCACAGCGTTTTAATTCACATTTTGAGCCTGTTTTTGCACGTTTGCATCTACTTATTAAACGGCAGTCATTCCTTCTTTGAAGACAAACTCATTAACTTCAATCAGCTATCTTTGTCAGCCCTGATAGATTCCAACCAATTATGACCATAAGTTACAACTGGCTGCTAGAATATTTACCGGAAAAGGTAGACCCGGAACGCCTAAGTCTTATTCTGACCTCGATCGGACTGGAAGTTGAAAGCCTGGAAAAAAAGGAATCGGTTCCCGGTGGCCTTAAAGGCCTCGTGGTTGGCGCAGTTCTGG